>Ga0197142_1001262_pt1 | contig 23330 bp, 18 predicted proteins | sample GBS60_MetaG_FD_148614 | JGI IMG/M metagenome (GOLD analysis project Ga0197142, IMG submission 148614) | Sediment microbial communities from Great Boiling Springs, Gerlach, Nevada, United States - GBS 60_MetaG | ecosystem: Environmental > Aquatic > Thermal springs > Hot (42-90C) > Sediment... | reverse complement strand
TTAATCCAACAGTATCTTTCATTCTGTCCTAACTCTATGGCTTTCAGCGACGTAATCACCTTAATTTTCACTCATCAGCGTCACCTAATCCATGAAATCCCCATCTCAATATCTCCAAGGACAGCGGGCAAAAGTACCATCAACATCTGGACTGCTTTTGAAACCCTGCTGGAAATCCTTAATGCCATCATTATGCTTAATCCTCTCAAGATCTTTATTCCTCTCTCGCTAATTTCAATTATTGTCGGCATTAGCTGGGGAAGTTATGTGATTGTCCGCGTTGGTAAAGGCATAAGCGTTGGTAGTATGTTAGCTGTGGTGAGTGGTTTGATTTTTTTTATGCTTGGCCTGCTGGCGCATCAGATTTCTAACCTTCGTTTAGATCTACTCGAACTTAAATCTCAAGCCAAAACAAGCGGAGAGAAACGATTGTGAATAACCATATATATCACAACACAAAACTATTTCGGAAGTTTCGTTGGCTTGATCTGGTCTTTGTTGCTGGACTATTCGGATTTACAACAATATTTTCACTTGAAAGAATTCAATGGGATTATCCGAATGTATTTCTTGGCGGTGATGCTTCCAACATCGTTTCGTTTGCCTTAGCCAGGAATCACCCTGACTGGTTTCAAAAAGATTTCTTACTCAGCGATCCACAAAATTTTGCTATTTACTTCCAATGGCACGTTTTTTATACCCAATGGCTCGAGCCCCTTACCGAGAATGCTACGCTAGCGTTCCTATCTCTCTTACCGCCAACTATCCTGGTCTATTTGGGAGGTCTATATTTTTTCGGAAGGGTATTTTTTGAAAACGCAGGCTGGGCAATTACCTTTACATTGACAAATGCACTTCCTATCTTCATGCCCATTGATGATATTGGCATTCAGACAGACCCTCTCCCACGCACTCTGTTTCATGGCTGTTTGTTATTCCTTCTGGGCGGTTTATGGATGTGGAGAGATAAGCCCAGGCGATGGTTTGTTCTGGCTGCTGGCTTGGGGGGGCTTGTCTATATCCATGCGGTAAGTACGCCTGTTTGGTTACTCGCCTTTTTGCTGAGTTTTCTGTTCTTATTGCCAAAACATTGGCCGAAAGGTAAGCGACTATTGTGGCTGGTCTGGCTCTTCTCAATTATCTTTCTCACCGTAATCCCATTTGGGCTTAACTACTTGCAAAACACTGTGACAGACCGCGCTTTACCAGACGGCGTATCCTATACCGAGTTTATGCAAATCTTCCGCGAGTATTACAACACACCCGAATTTCATCACATGCCGCCGAGAATCTTACTGGGAATTCTAAGAAAACTTACCGAAGTCGGGTTGTTACCGCTAGGGATATTAGGCGCTCTCCTGGCATGGAGAGAGAAGGCTAGCTACCGAACCCAACTTTACCTGGTGCTGATTTGGCTGATAGTTATTTTATTTATCTCCGTATTTGTCCCCACGGTGGAAAAAATCATCGAACAGCGACTGGAGATTTTGCCCTTGCAAACTGAATTGGTACGTGGCCTTCGGTTTTTGCGCTTTCTTCTTTCAATACCGGTCATTCTCGGACTTAAGGTAGCGTATGAACACAAAAACAAACAACCACTCATTCTTTTCCCGGTCCTCCTGATCCTTTCGTTTTTGATCATAAGACTCTATAACAACCCCTCTACGCTTGCTCTGATTTCTACCCCCAAAACAATCTATTGTATAACTGAACAGAAACGCATTTTTTGCCAAAGACGCTCCACCTTCCGAGAGGTATTTGAGTTTCTGAGACATCAGACCCCCATCGATGCAGCCGTTTTTTTTACCCCAAAACCAACCGATACAAGCGCCCTGGCTGTTCGGTATATGGCTTACCGCTCCCTGGTCTATTCATGGAAAGATCGAGGTTTGGGTTTCACCCGCCCACAAAAACTGCTAGAATGGTTTGATAGATATTCGCAGATAGCCAAATATAAGACTATCCCAAGATGGCTGTCAAAAAACCCCGAGCATTTTTGGGAGTTTCTCAAAGGTCTTGGAGTAAATTATCTGGTAGTGTCAGGTAGTTGTTACTCTCCCGATCAATTGCCAAATGAGATCAGGATTAAATTGATGTTCAAAAACGCTGATTATTCAATCTGCCAGATTTATTGAGCTTTTTACCTTGGTTTTTCTCATGAGTTTACCCAGGATATCGATCATTACTCCCACCCTGAACAGAGCACCTTATCTCGAGCAAGCTATTTCATCCGTATTGAGTCAAAATTATCCCAATCTGGAATATATTGTGATCGATGGCGGTTCAAGCGATGGAACGTTGGATATTCTCAAGCGATATTCAGCAAATTTACAGTTTGTCAGCGAAAAAGACCGGGGACAATCGGATGCCATTAATAAAGGGCTAAGAATGGCAAGCGGAGAAATCCTGGGCTTCATAAATTCTGATGACGAATATGAAACGGGTGCACTGCTTCACGTGGGACGTTTCTTTGAACAGCACCCTGAGGCTTTCTGGCTGAGCGGTCGTTGCCGATTGATTAACGAGCGTGGGAATGAAATCCTTAAGCCTATCACCGCCTACAAGAGTCTTTTGCTAGCTACCCGTAGCAGGAACTTGCTTCTCGTTGTAAACTATATTTCTCAACCGGCAACGTTCTGGCGGAGAGAAGTCCTGGAGTGCGTTGGCTATTTTGACACGCGTCTCTCTGCTGTTATGGATTATGATTATTGGTTAAGGATATCCAAACAGTTTCGCTTATTTATCACCCACGCCTATCTGGCAAAATTTCGGCTTCATTCATCATCTAAAACTGTCGAGAGTGCAATTCAAGAATGGGATGAAGAAACTCGTATGATTCAACGTTATACGCAATCCAAAACGCTGCTCTTCTTTCATCAACTTCATCGCAAGCTAATCACCAAAGGGTACCAAACGCTTCTGATTATGGCATAATCAATCGCATAACTATTATGAGCGCGATTTGTCTTTGATCTTAAAGATGGTTTATCAAAGGGTCTGGATAATTGTCTTGATGATACTGGTGTTTTCTTCTAGAGGATTTGCTCAAGCGGAGTCGAAGCCTAGGATTTTCTTATATTCTCCACAAACTAAAAATTACCCATTCATCGCTCTAAGAATGCGCGTGCAATCAAGCCAGGGTGAATTTATCCATGAAATCTCCATAACAGACGTCACCCTATACGAGAACGGTCAACCGATTGCCCTCCAGGAACTCAAAGAACAACGGGTTGGCGCTCAGGTGGTTTTTGTCCTGAATCCAGGCCCAGCCTTTCTCGTACGTGATTCGCAGGGCTTCACCCGCTACGATTACTTGATGGATGGCCTGGTAGATTGGGCGAGAAGACGGCTCGGTTCTACCATTGACGATTTGAGCATTATCGTTACCGATGGGCCTAGCCGCTCTCACCTGAACAATCCCCTCGAGTTGTTTTATACCCTTGCTTCTTATCGGGTGCCTGGCGATGCGAATCCCTCACTGGATGCGTTGCTGAAAGGGATCGAGATCGCCGCCGATCCTTCCCCGCGTGATGGTATGGAAAGGCTGATTCTCTTCATCACTGCGCCTCTGAGCGGCGATCAAAGTCTCGCCATTCAAAACGCCATGCAACAAGCCAAGCAAAACGGCGTGCGAATTGTGGTATGGGTCTTGACCACTCCGGCAACAGCTAACCCGCAAGCTATCGAGGCTCTTAAACCTTTGGCAGAAGAAACCGAGGGGAGTTTCTGGGTGCTTTATAAGCCAGAAGATCAACCCGACCCCGAAATTATCTTAGAGCCTTTGCGAGATGTTTATATGCTTAGCTATATCACCTCACCAGAGGCTGGAAACGAAAGACAACTGGAAGCAGAGATACAGCTCGGCGAAGCGGTGATTCGCTCTCAGCCGGTCACTTTTCGCATCGATCTTCAAGCGCCGAACGTTGCTTTCCTTGCTCCACCGGCCGAGATCCTTCGTCAGCCGCCAGAAGATTCGTCGGCTGTTGCCCTGTCACCCGAAGCTCTCAACCCGCAAACCATTCGATTGAACCTTCTCATTGAGTTTCCAGATGGAAGGCCGCGGGCGATTGCCAAGTTACGGGTGTATGTCGATAATCAATTGATCCTCGAACAGCTTGAACCGCCCTTCGATAGTTTCGTCTGGAATCTGAGCGAGTATAGCCAGAGCGGGCAACACGTTCTGCAAGCAGAGATCATCGACGAATTTGGAATGACAGCCAAGACCGTCGCAACACCGATTCTGGTCAAGGTCAATCGTCCCTTGCCTGTACCCTCAAATATCGTCAGACGCAATCTGCCACTAATTGTCCTTACGTTGGGGTTCTTTGCGGTTGCGTTCCTCGCCTTAGTTTTGGCTATGCGCGGTCAGCTCGTTCCAGCATCCCAACGTTTGAGTCGCCGACTAGGCATTCAGAAAAAGCAACCTCTGGATCCCTTAACCCAACCCATTCCTATCCCATCCTTGCCGCCTTCGAAGATGCGTGTTCAGCGAGCGGGAGAGGCGCGCTCCACCTCAACCTCCTCCGCGAAACCAACTGTTTTTGCGCTTTTATACCGACTAAGCGACTCCATTGACGGAGACGCAGGGGGCGCCTTTACGATGGTCACCGACGAACTGCCCATCGGCAGCAATGCCACGCAGAATCTTTTGGTTATCGATGACTCGACCGTCGAAGGGTTTCACGCCCGCATTGAGCGACAACCGGATGGGAAATTCCGTCTTTACGACCTCGGTTCTCTGATGGGAACGTGGGTCAACTATACGCCGGTCTCCCAGGAAGGGGTTACCATAGAGGATGGCGATCTGATTCACATCGGACGAGTTGGCTTTCGCTTTCGGGTGCGACGGTCAAGCCCCAATGTCACGCTTGCCAAACAAGGGGAGAACAACCAATGAGGCTTGGGAAAACACCTGCGCTAAAAACCGCTGCTATCACCCACGCGGGCATGAGCGGCAAGAATAACGAAGATCGCTTTCGCATCCTTCGCCTGATCACTCCAAAGCGCCAGGAAGCTGTTTTGGCAGTGGTTGCGGACGGTATCGGTGGCCATCACGCAGGGGAAGTTGCAGCCGAATTAGCCAGCGAACAAATTGTACGCTCCATCGAGGCGCAGTCCCTGGATCAGCCTGTCCAGGCCTTGAGACAAGCCATCCTAGACGCCAATCAAATCGTCTTAGCAAGCGCCCAATCCAACCCCCATTGGGGTGGCATGGGTAGCACTTGTGCCTGTGCATTCGTGATTGGCAATCGCCTCTATACCGCTTCGGTAGGCGATTCGCGCATTTATCTGATCCGCGGCAAACAGATTTTTCAACTCAGCCGCGACCACACCTGGATCCAAGAAGCTATCGACCTCGGCACCCTTCCCGCCGCAACCGCTCATTTACATCCTAACGCCCATGTGATTCGACGATATATCGGCGCCCCATACGGTGTTCAGCCGGACACGCGCCTCTATCTTCAGGGCAACGAGACAGATCAGCAAGCCGAAGCCAATCAAGGCATAAAACTAAAACCTGGCGACCGAATTGTGGTTTGTAGCGATGGCTTGACGGATTTAGTTGCCAGCCATGAAATTCTTGCCATCCTTAAAAAGCGCCCCCTCGAGCAGGCTTTACAAGAGTTGGTGAGTTTAGCCAACCGGCGGGGTGGGCATGATAATATTACCATTGTCGCTGTGCAGGTAGGACAAACTTCTTCAAGAATGAGCCGATGGCTTGCGGCAGCCACACTTTCTACTTTGCTTACAAGCGGGTTGATAGCTGCGATTTGGCTTTTCTACCTCTCCGATAGCAATCAAATCCTGCATCGTCTTGGGTCTCATCCAACACCCTCAGCATCTCCGCCAACGCTACTCGAGGAAACCCCGCCTTTCTTCTCCCCTGTTGCCACCGAAGAGCCCCTTTCCCCAATAGCCAGCGGCAGTCCCACGCTCACAGTCGTTCCCAGTAGCACTCCCATACCATCTTTACCGCCGACGGCTACATTTACCCCCTGGCCCACCAACACGCCGCAACCCTGATGCTTCAGGGCAAAGTGGCATAATAGATGCGGTTGCCAAAAGCCAGAAAAACCAGGCGTTGTTCCGATGAAACAGCCAGCGCGGTGGCCGGCACCCCCTGGGGTAGAGGGCTAAAGGAAGGCGTAGCGATGCTGCGGAATTGAGCGTGAAACGTAAGGAGTCTCAAACTGAACTGGTAGATCGCCGGCAGGCTAGATTCGAGCAGATAAAGTGCCGGTTCAGGCGGCTGTGAGACATAAAGCCGGGTAAAAGGCGTCTCACTCTGTAAAAGTTGGTTCTCGCGCCCTGGTCTGGAATCTTTATACGGTTGCGGATCGACACAGCGGGTTGGCGCTGAGGGGTTATAAGTGCATTGCGCCAGATGTCCATCGGCATACAGGAGATATAAATCCTCCCCATAGATGGCAAAGTCAATGACATTTTGCATCGCAGGCACATCATCGGAAAAGAACAACTCCGGCTTTTGATCAACTTTGTTTTTCCAGTAGATCCAAACGGCGTTCTTATCCGGGTCAAGCACATAACCATTACCGCGATCGATTAAGAACCCCTGTAAGTTTCCCATGCCGCGCTCGTCGGGGGTCAACGAAGCGACCACCGGTGGAACATTAAAGTCGCAGGTGACCACATTTCCCTTTGAATCTAGACCGACAATCACAGCCTGCAGTTGGGTGGGTTTGCGGATTAAACCAAAGCCAACCAGTTTGCCCACCGCGGCTCCTTGAATGCCTGGGCCGCAAGAGGCCGTGGGATTAAGGACATAACCACGCGCGGCTGCTGCAGCGCGCCAGACCACGCCAGCGCTGGCATCCAGCAGAAACAACTCGTTCTCTGTGACGGCAATCTTCACGATTTGGGCATCTTTAGGCAAGTCATCCATTGCCACGGCAAAATCCAGTCGCCTGACCGCCTCCAATTGATCGATGGCCGCGTTAGCCTGGGCACGGAGAGCCTGGGCTTCAGACGAGTTGGCGTAAGCCATTGCTCGATCGAGGTAAGCCAGGGTCGTCTGCCACGCCGAACGTTGCGCCAAAGGGTCTTGAAGGGTCTGAGCTTGCTGAGCAGCCTGCTCGGCAAGCGCCAAATAGCGCTCAAATTCTCCCATCTGTCCTTGCCGAAAATACACCAGACTGGCAATCGTGACAACAAATAACGGTGTCAGAATAGCAATTAGTGCCATGACCGAAGTCGGGATTTGAAAGACCGTTGCATCGGGGATAAAACCACCAAGCCTTTGAACCAGTCGCCGTCCCATTCCACTCAAGCCCTTTTGGAGGCCGTCCAGCAGAGAAACGCGAGGAGGGGATGGCGGGGGCTGCGGGGCCTCGCTAACGGATGGCGGCGAGGCGGTCTCGACCGGTGTTTGCGGTGTAATCACAGAGGGACTTTGGCTGTCAGAGGATGCCTCGACGGGGATAAGTCGGGAGAGTTCTTCTCGCTGCGGGAAGGGAGGAGTTGGAGAAACGAAAGAGATTTCTTTTTCCAGCTCAGAGGGAGAAACTGGCGCTACTTTTTCAGTTTTCGCAACAGCAACGGGAGTCGGTGAGGATCCGGTCTCCAGCGCCGTCTGGGCAGATGCAACCGGAATGTGAAAGATTTTTCCAGAACCGGCTTTAAACTGGATCGCCCACGCTTCAACGGCGCTTTCCCCTACCAGCTTTTGTCTTAAGCCACTCAGGTCTTGACCATAGAGTGAGGTAAGAACCCCTGATCTCCAGGTAGCCGGCGGTTTGACACAGACCAGCAGAACCTCGTCGCTTTGGATTTGTCCCTGCACAAAGCGGATTTTGGCTACTTTACCAACGCCCAAGCCTTCTCCGGCCAGATCGGGATCGTAGAGATGTTCAACGCCACGAGCGTTAATCCAGTAAACGTGGGTCAACCCGCTCTGCGCAATGGTCAAACGGTCTTGTCCGGTTACAATTTGGGTTAGAAAAGCAATGACCCGATTGTCAACGTTATCCAGCCGCGCATTGCGCTCAAAGAGAAACTGGTTCAGACTCTCAGCCACGGCGCGTAGAGCGCCGGTGGTCGTGCCAGGTGTTTTATAGAAGACCTCGCTCAACCTTTGTAAAAGCAAAGCTCGCTTATCCGCAGATAAAGTTGATCCACCCTGGAGGCTGAGATGCAAAAGAAGCGTATCCTTGCGTCGCTGCCGGGCGACTTTTTTCGCCGTTCGAGCGGTATAGAAATCCGATTGGGGGCTGAACTCCTCTGCCTTGAGCGATGAAGATAGGGGTAAAATGTGAATGTCAAACACAGGCAACATCCTTGCCGAAGTGAGTCGACCGAAAGTTTCCTACTAGCATTATACTGGTAAAATCAGAGACATTAATCCAATCTTCGTGGGAAATGCTCTGCGCGTCAGAGCCATCTGCCACGAAAAAGAAGGGAGCATCTGGTTAATCAAATTCATGTGGCAATTCCAAGTCGTTCAAACTCTTGAGCAATTCGCAGCGCTGGCAGAGGAATGGAATGCCCTGCTAGCAGAGAGTGCAAGTCACGTGCCGTTTTTACGGCACGAGTATCTCTACACCTGGTGGCAAACGCTAGGCGGAGGGGAATGGGAAAGCGGAGAGTTATACATTGTGCTCGCCCGCGATGGAAACAGCGGCCTGCGCGGCATTGCACCGCTGTTCTTCACCCAAAATCATGAGGGGGAAGCAGCTTTCATGTTGTTGGGTAGCATCGAAATCTCCGATTACCTTGATTTCATCGTCCGCGAAGATGATCTAGCTCCTTTTTGCGAGGGATTGTTAAACCATCTGGCAGCAGTCACCTCCCCGCCCTGGAAGGTGCTCGACCTGTACAATGTTCTGGACAGTTCACTCACCCTCTCGGCATTAGAAACCGCAGCCAGGCGGCTCGGATGGGGCTACCACGTAGAACGCCTGCAACATTCTCCCTACATTCCACTGCCCGGCGATTGGGAAGCCTATCTGGCAAGCATAAGTAAAAAACAGCGCCATGAAATCCGGCGCAAATTACGGCGATTGGAAGAATCGGGAGTACCATTCCGCTGGTATATTGTGCAAGACGAACATACGCTCGACCAGGAAATTGATGCCTTCTTAGAACTCATGGCATTGGACGAAGAGAAACAAGCCTTTTTGACGACAGTGATGCGTTCTCAGATGCGCTCCGCCATCTGGACTGCCTTCCGCGCCGGCTGGTTACAGTTATCTTTTTTAGAAATTGCAGGAGAAAAGGCGGCGGGCTACCTCAATTTTGATTATGGCAATCAAATTTGGGTCTATAACTCTGGGATGGATAACCGATTTAACGCCTATTCGCCGGGTTGGGTTTTATTGAGTTACCTGCTCAAATGGGCAAACGAGAACGGACGAAGCGCTTTTGATTTCATGCGCGGTAACGAGGAATATAAATATCGTTTTGGCGCTATCGATCGTTTTGTAATGCGCGCCCGCCTGGAACGGTAAGGCAGATCAGGGACTAGAAGATGGCGCGCGGCATCCCCCAGCCGCCCAAACGCACATCCTGAGGTCGCTCGCTCCACACTCCAGGGATGGTTGTGCCACACTGAGGACACTTTCCATCCGCCGTAATCTGATACTCAAAGAGCGTATACCCTTGCCGTCCGACCAGCAAGGTTTTGCAGTGTGGGCAAAAGGTGCTCTCATATTCCCCGACGCGACCTGGCAGGTTTCCGGCATAGACAAAGCGCAAGCCGGCCTCCTGCCCGATTTCGGCCGCTTTCAAAAGGGTGCGGGTTGGCGTCGGCGGGGGATCGATCATTTTGTAATCCGGATGAAAGGCAGTTACATGCCAGGGAATATCCGGCGACACCGAGACAATGTAACGAGCTGCATCCATTAACTCTTCGGTGCTATCGTTGAAACCCGGAATCACCAGCGTCACTACTTCGACCCAAAAGCCCAGTTCGTGTGCCAGGCGAATGCTGTCGAGGACGTGTTGCAAGACTCCTCCAAGGCGGCGGTAATGACGATCTTGCATCGTCTTCAGATCGATTTTGTAGCCACTGACATAGGGACGTAAATACCTCAGCACCTCAGGAGTGGCATTGCCATTGGAAATATAGACGCACTTCAAACCCGCCTGAACTGCCTGGCGAAAGATCGCTACCGCCCACTCGGAGGTGATTAAGGGTTCATTGTAAGAAGAAGCGATGACTTCGGCGCCGCTCTCCAGGGCCAGTTTGACCATCTGTTCCGCTGAAACTTTGCGAACGTAAGAGGCAGCCAGATTAGAAGCCGGGTCACGTAAAAATTGCGACGAAAGATGGTTTTGGCAAAAAGAGCAATGAAAGTCGCAGCCTAACATGCCAAAGGTAAGCGCATCGCTGCCGGCAAGGAAGTGGAAAAAGGGTTTCTTCTCGATCGGATCGACTTGTAAGCCAGAGACATACCCAAACGGCACTCTCAAGAGCCCATCCCGGTTATATCGTACTTTACAAATGCCGCGCTTGCCAGGTCGGATCAGGCAACGATGCCCACAGGCAAAACAACGCACCGAGCCATCCGCCAGCTTTTCATACAGCTCACCTTCTATTGTCAACGAGTCCAAAACTTCTGCAACGGTACTCATACCGAATATTTTACAATATTTTTGGACAATTTCTCTATGATTTTTCAGGGGTTCTTCGGTTCCGACTGCGATCTACCTCTCAAACCGGTTCTCGCTAATTTTTTCCTTTACGAAATCGGAGTATTGTTGTAGACTTATTTCTAAAAGAAATCCGGAGGTGCAATGGAAACGGTAAAGATTGTTATCCGCAATCAGGAATACGAAGTCAAAAGTGGCCTGACCTTACGGGACGCATTGGCAAAGCTGGGGATCAATCGAGAGAGCGTGTTGGCAACTCGAGAAGGGGAATTGATCACCGATGACGAAATCTTGCGCCCAGGCGAGACCATCCGCCTGATAGCAGTGATCTCAGGTGGATGATCGGGAAGAAGCCGATGAAGTGCCGCAAGTGTGGAAAAAAAGCCGTGATCAATATGCGCCAGCACAAACTGGCGCTCTGTGCAGAGCATTTTCCGCTCTGGATGGTGGAACAAACCCAGCGATTCATCGAAAAATACCGCATGTTCTCGCCAGCCGATCGCGTTCTGGTAGCCGTTTCGGGGGGCAAGGATTCGCTTTCTTTGTGGGATATTTTGTGGCAGCTTGGATATGCGGCTGATGGCGTGTATATTGCTCTGGGTATCGATGGCGGTATTGGATACTCCCAAAAATCGCAAGAAAGCTGTGAAAAATTCGCCGCTCAACGCAACTTGAAACTGATCGTGGTTGATGCTCCGCAACAGATTGGGCTGACCATTCCCGAACTGGCTGCCATCACCCAACGGGGCAAGAACAAACCCTGTTCGGTATGTGGCTTGACCAAACGGCATATTCTCGATCAGATTGCCCGCGAAGGAAAGTACGATGTGCTTGCTACCGGCCACAACCTGGATGATGAGGCGGCTGTCCTGTTCGGTAACACCTTGAATTGGAACGTGGGCTATCTCTACCGCCAAAGTCCGGTCTTGCCTGCCCGTCATGCTGGCCTGGTCCGAAAAGTAAAACCACTCTGTCGTTTTTATGAGCGCGAAATGGCTGCTTATGCCTTGGTGCGTGGAATTGAATACATCTATGAAGAATGTCCTCATGCGGTTGGTTCAACCACGATTTACTATAAAACGCTGCTCAATCAACTGGAAGCTGATCGCCCAGGGGCTAAGTTGAGCTTTTATCTTGCCTTCCTCCAGGCAAAAGAAAAGGGGTTATTTGCTCAACCGCCAGTCAATGGCGAAGGAGAAGCGGTTGGAGCTGCTGGCGAACACCTGCGAACCTGTCCAGGCTGTGGAGGCCCCACAACGGTAGAAGGTTTATGCGCTTTTTGTCGCATGGTAGAGAAGGTAAAGGTCGGTTAAGTCGAAATCAGGTCGGAAGCATCCGACCTGATTTCTTCAATATGAGGATGGCTGCCATTCAGGCTGTTTCCAGATAGCGTTCCAACTCCCAATCGGTGACTTTCATGCGCGACTCTTCGACTTCTGCCCACTTAGCCCGTTGAAAAGCATCATAGGTGAAGGGTCCAAGTGCATCTTTGAGCACTTCATCCTTCTCCAGCTCACGCAGGGCTTCAGAGAGTGAGCCGGGCAGTTCGGCGATGTTCATCTGGGCGCGTTCTTCAGCCGTCAGGTGATAGACGTTGACATTATTCAACGGCGCCGGGCAGGGCAATTTGCGATCGATCCCATCTAGAGCGGCGGCCAACATCACCGCAAAGGCTAAATAGGGATTGCAGGAGGGATCAGGACAGCGCAATTCGGCGCGCACCGATTTCTCTCGCCCTTTCATATATTGCGGCATGCGGATCAAGGCCGAACGGTTGATTTGCGCCCAGCCGATGTAAACCGGCGCCTCATAACCTGGCACTAAGCGCTTATAAGAGTTGATGGTTGGGGCGACAACAGCCGAGAGGGCGCGTGCATGGTGTAACTGGCCAGCAATGAAGCCCTTGCCGATTTCTGAGAGATGATACTCATCGTTGGGTTCAAAGAAAAGGTTCTGCCCATCCTTACTGAACAGGGACTGATGGCAATGCATACCAGAACCGTTAATGCCAAAAATTGGCTTAGGCATAAAAGAAGCTACCAGCCCGTGCTGAGCGGCGATAGCTTTCACAGTATATTTTAGGGTGAGGACCTTATCCGCAGTTCGTAAAGCTTCGTCGTATTGGAAATCAATTTCGTGTTGCCCAAGGGCAACCTCGTGATGACCCATCTCAACGTCTAAGCCCATGCTTGCCAGCGCCTCCATGAGCTCGGTGCGCACCCGCACAGCTTCATCATTTGCCGAAAAATCGAAGTAGCCGCCGACATCATGCGGCACGGGATGAATCATGTCCGGCCCATTCCGACGGAAGAGGAAAAACTCTGGCTCAGGACCGACGTTGTATACCCAACCGCGCGCCTCAATTTTTGCCAGCATGCTTTTGAGTGTGCCGCGCGGGTCGCCCTCAAAGGGCTCGCCTGCCGGAGTGTAGATGTCACAAAAGACGCGCGCCCGCCGCAGCTCCGGGGGCGTCCAGGGCAGAACGGCGTAAGTGGTCGGGTCGAGCACCAGGCGCATGTCGCTTTCCTGGATGCGAGCGAACCCTTCGATAGAAGAGCCGTCGAACCAGACGCCATCGTCCAACGCTTGCGGCAAGCGACTGACCGGGATATCGACCGACTTAACCGCTCCGGTGACATCGGTAAATTGGAGCGAGATGAATTTGACCTGATCGGCCTTGACGGTTTTAAGCATTTCTTCGGGTTTCATGTTGACTCTCCTGATGAAGTAGATTGGGCAGCCGTCTCGGTCTTCGCTGTCTCGGTCTTGGTTGCTGAAGAGGAATGATCTCGCTCCGAACTGGATGAGGTTCGGCTAGCTCCTGAGGGAGAGCGATGATCGGTAGCATAAAAACCAGATCCTTTGAAGACAATCCCGACCGGCGTATAGACTTTTCTCAAGGCGTTTTTATGACATTCAGGACAACGCACCAAAGGCGGGTCGTTGTAGCTTTGTTGTTGTTCAAATCGAATACCGCAATTTTCGCAATGATACGTATAGATCGGCATATTTCACCTCTCTTTAATACGCTAAATATCGGGTGATTATAGTCCTCTTCATCTCTTTTGTCGAGAGGAGAAAGTAAACCAAGTAAACGGTTGTTAAAATTAACTTTCTCAGAAACTTTGACATTTCATTTCCTCAGGGGTATAATCTCCCTTCGCGGTCATTACCGCCTTGACCAAAGCTTATTTCCACCATTATTGGTGGTTAATTTCTGATTAGGAAGAGTGGAGAGTGGCGCTATGGAAGCAAACGATATAGCAGCCCCAGCAACAGAACCAGCGATTCCTCTCGAAGGAATTAAGCGCAAGATGAAATTTAACGGTGTGGTCAAAAAGATCAACATCGCCGGCGCTATCGTTGACGTAGGCTTAGCAGTACCCGGCGTTGTGCACATTTCGCAATTACAAGAAGGTGAAACCAAGCGGGTCGGAGACGTTGTCCAGGTTGGACAACAAGTCGAAGTTTGGGTGCGCAGGGTGGATCCCAAAAAACAACGCCTTGAGTTAACCATGATTAAACCCCTAGATTTAGAATGGCGTGAAATTAGCAAAGGGATGGTTGTAAAAGGAAAAGTCACCCGCATCGAGAAGTTCGGGGTTTTTGTGGATATTGGCGCTGAAAGGCCTGGTTTGGTGCACATTAGCGAGATGACGCACGGCTATATCAAATCGCCTTCCGATCTGGTTAAGGAAGGTGATGAAATTGAAGCCCAAGTGCTGGAGGTCAATCGGCGCAAGAAGCAAATCAAGCTGTCGATGAAAGCCCTGGAAGCCCCACCGCAACCCGCTGCACCGCCGCCGAGCAAAGCCGTTGCGCCGGAGAAAGAAACCGCAAAAGAGCCGACCAACCCGCCTCCGGCCGGTGAGAACGAACCAACCGCAATGGAAATTGCCCTGCGAAAGGCAATGGAACGCTCGAACGTCAAGCTGGGGTCTCTGGTTGGAGTGCGCAAAAGAAAGAAAAAAGCGCTCGATCAGCAATTCGAGCAACTGTTTGACCGCACCTTGCAAAACCGCCGCAAGTAAACCCATCGCCTGTTGAATTCGGCAAAGGAAAGGCGTGGGAGGGTGCTCCTCCCACGCTGATTTCAACCGATTTCAGGCTTCGCGAAATTCCCCCTCAACAACTTCACCTTCACCACTGCTGCTCGAACGGCCATTGCCACCGCTCGAGGTTGTGCTCTGCGCCTGTTGCGCGTAAAGCTGTTGGCTAATGGCGTGGAAAGCGTTTTGCAACTCTTCGGTGAGACGCCGAATCTTCGCGGTGTCATCACCTTGCGCTGCCTGACGCAGGTCATTGATCTTTCGCTGAATCGAGTCACGCTCGCCAGCCGGCACTTTATCACCCAACTCGCGCAGGGTTTTCTCTGTCTGGTAGGCTAACTGGTCAGCCGTGTTGCGCGCCTCGACCAGTTCACGGCGCCGCCGATCCTCGGCTTCGTGTTCGCGAGCCTCGCGGATCATGCGTTCAATCTCGTCCTTGTTCAAGTTGGTCGAAGCCGTGATGGTCACTTTTTGCTCCCTGCCGGTTGCCTTGTCCTTAGCGGTGACATTGAGAATACCGTTGGCATCGATATCAAAGGTAACTTCGATTTGGGGTACGCCCCGCGGCGCCGGGGGAATGCCCTCCAGGCGAAAGCGCCCCAGACTCATGTTGTCGGCTGCCATCGGCCGTTCACCCTGCAAGATGTGGATATCCACGGCGGTTTGGTTGTCCTCGGCGGTCGAGAAAATCTCGCTGCGACGCACGGGGATGGTGGTATTGCGCTCGATGAGGGTAGTCATCACCCCACCGAGAGTCTCGACACCCAGCGACAAGGGGGTGACATCCAGCAATAGCACATCTTTGACTTCACCCGCTAAGACGCCACCCTGGATCGCTGCCCCAACAGCCACCACCTCGTCCGGGTTGACACCCTTGTGAGGTTCTTTATTGGTCAGCGAACGGACAAGGTCTTGCACCATTGGCATGCGAGTCGCACCACCAACCAGCACCACTTCATCGATATCCGAAGCCTTCAAGCCGGCATCGTTTAGAGCGGCATTGAACGGACCGCGCAGTCGAGCAACCAAATCCTCGGTGAGTTGTTCAAATTTGGCTCGGGTAAGCTTCATTTGCAGGTGCTTTGGGCCGGAGGCATCGGCAGTGATGTAGGGTAGATTGATTTCCGTCTCCATCACGCTGGAAAGCTCGATTTTGGCTTTCTCAGCCGCTTCGCGCAGGCGTTGCAATGCCTGGCGGTCGGTGCGCAGATCGATCCCGTGTTCCTTTTTGAACTCCTCCGCTACCCAGTTCACAATGCGCTCATCCCAGTCATCCCCACCCAGGTGGGTGTCGCCGTTGGTTGCCTTGACTTCAATGACACCCTCACCAACTTCCAGAATGCTGACATCGAAAGTGCCGCCACCCAGGTCAAAGACCAGGATCGTTTCATTTTCTTTCTTGTCAAGACCATAAGCCAAAGCTGCTGCCGTTGGCTCATTGATAATGCGTACCACATCCAAGCCGGCAATCCGCCCGGCGTCTTTGGTAGCCTGACGCTGGCTGTCGTTGAAGTAGGCTGGAACGGTGATGACCGCTTTGGTAACGGGTTCACCCAGATAGGCTTCGGCATCGGCCTTGAGCTTGGCGAGGATCATGGCCGAGATCTCCTGCGGGCTATATTCGCGACCGGTGACAGGGATTTTCACCCGCGCGTCATTTGCAGGCCCGCGCACCACTTGATAAGAAACCATTTTGCGTTCGGTTTCGACCTCATCGAAACGCCGACCCATAAAACGCTTGATGGAATAAATGGTGTTCTCGGGATTGATGACCGCTTGTCGTTTGGCAGTCTGACCTACTAGGCGTTCGCCATTTTTATTGAATGCTACGACAGAAGGCAACAGTCGCCCGCCCTCCGCAGTGGGGATTACGGTCGGGTCACCGCCTTCCATTACAGCTACAACGCTGTTGGTTGTTCCAAGGTCAATACCAATAATTTTCGACATAGTTCTCTCCTCTCTCTTCTAGTTTTTGGGTTCTGTCAGGCTATAGATTAACCCATCTCTGCAAGAATATCGTTAACATTGCATAGGAAAGTTGTTGATATATTTGCCAGAGAAAGCGCGCGAAACCGCGAAAATCCCCTACGAAATAATTTTCAGTGTTAAATCAATTAACGCGACTTAATCACATTGATCTCGCTTGTTAACCGCCACATTTAGGATTAAGATGAAGATTATCCCGTACATTTATGCACATCAATCCGGGGTCTCATTGGATAATCCAGGATTATCCTCTGACCGGACTTAATAACTTAAACACCTTAAAAATTCCAATTTTTTTAGCCAAGCGTAGGGCATTCGTCTTGCACAGAAAGCATTTCTTTTGTAGAATGCCTGTTATACAAGAAACGCCCTTAGAGAATATCTTGAGCACCGCAAGTCTATAAGCAATACCTAAATTGCATATTATGACGCTCCAATCTCTGCTAGTCGGGAGAGCTGGCAAAGACTGTCGCGTCATGCAATCCTGATAACAAGGAGGCGAAGCATGAAAGCTGAGCAAGCCTGGCAAGCGGCGATGGGACAATTGCAAATTGAGATGCCACGCGCAGCGTTTGACACATGGGTACGGGAGGCAGAATTTATCGCCTACGAAGACGGTTGTTTCATCATTGGAGCTCCCAATGCTTACGCCTGTGATTGGTTACAAAGCCGGTTAACCGGCGCGATTAGCCGTCTTTTGACCGGGCTGATGGGCCGTTCTGTACAGGTACGGTTCACGGTTTGGCAAGATCCAACCCCAGCCGATAACGCCATCAAAGAAGACATCGAACGCTCATCGCCAACGATAACGGCTATGCCTAAAAACGGAAGTTTAAATCCCCGTTATACTTTCGAGCATTATGTGGTCGGAGCCAATAATCGCCTTGCCCATGCGGCTTCTCTTGCGGTGGCTGAAAAACCGGCCATTGCCTATAACCCTCTCTTCATCTACGGCGGGGTGGGGTTAGGCAAAACCCACCTGCTACATGCCATTGGCAACCTTTGCCATGAGCGTGGGCTGCAAGTCCTGTACGTCTCGGCGGAAGAGTTCACGAACGATTTGATCAACGCCATTCGATCGCAAAACACGCAATCTTTCCGAGATAAATATCGCCGCATCGATATCTTGTTGCTTGACGACATCCAGTTCATCGCCGGCAAAGAGTCTACGCAAGAAGAGTTCTTTCATACATTTAATACTTTACACGGTCAAAACAAACAAATTGTGATTTCTTCCGATCGACCGCCCAAAGCTCTGGTCACTCTTGAAGAGCGCTTACGTTCTCGGGTGGAATGGGGCTTGACGGTTGACATTCAACCCCCTGACCTGGAAACCCGCATAGCCATCCTGCGCCACAAGGCAGAAAGAAACGGGTATTCCATTGCGGGAGAATTACTGGAACGCATTGCCAAGCGGGTTCAATCCAATATTCGTGAACTGGAGGGCGCTCTGAACCGGGTGGCAGCTTATGCCCAGCTCAGTGGCGCTCCCATTACCCCCCAGTTGGTTGACACCGTATTGAGTGATTTTGTTTCCCATCGCCCGGAAATTAAGCCCGAAGAAGTCATTGAAGCTGTTTGCCAGTTCTTCAATATCCCTCAACAAAGGTTATTGAGCGCCGAAAGAAGTCGCGAGGTCGCTCTGCCTCGCCAGATTGCCATGTATCTCCTGCATCGAGAAGCACAGTGTTCTCTGCCCCAAATCGGCGAACTGTTGGGTGGCCGAGACCACACTACCATCCTGTATGGTTGTGAAAAAATTGCGGATTTATTGGAACGGAATGAGCAATTGCGCCGTCAGGTTGCCCAAATCCGCGCTCAACTTTTCCAGAAACCGACCACCTCAGCGGTACGATAAAGTTCCGAATGAGCCTCCGATCTAACCTATCACCCACTCTACAGTTTCACCCAGGGCTTCAAGGGGCCGCGGCAGGGTCCCCTGGTAGCAGATAACCAGTTGCTGGCGAGCGCGCGTCATCGCCATAAAGAGCTGACGGAGAGCATGGGAGAGCCGCTCTTCGTTGTCCGCATTTTCAAAGAGCAGATGAACCTGACTGATCAGCACAATCTCAAATTCCAGCCCTTTCGCGCGCAGCAGCGTTTCGGCATTTACCCCTGTGCCACGCAGAATTTTATTCAGCTCCTCGATTCGGTTGCGTCGGGGGTGTAAGACAGCAATCTGGGCGGGCTTGACTCCCTTTTGCAACCAAAAATGGACCTGGTCAGATAAATAGCGACCTTCTCGCTCAAAGTTAATCTGTTGAACGAGAATGGGTTTTGGTCCGTGACGCATCGCTTGCTCATTCAAAAGGGGTGGCAGGAATTCGTCTTGCTGCAATTGCTCTTTCAACACCTGGTCGTTTTCGATCAGAGCCTGGGCAGCACGATAGATCTCATACGTATTCCGATAGGGCAATTTGAGGTGGCGCGTTCGCCCAACCACCTCGATGCCTTTCTGTCGCCAACTGAAAAAGCGGAAAACGCTTTGAGAAGGATCATCTGCCAGAAATAATAAGCCGTCTTGTTTTAGCACCGCCTTGACAATTTTGATCCAAAGGGGTGCAAAGTCTTGCGCTTCGTCAATCAACACCGCATCAAACAATGGCGGCTTGAGTTCTCCTGCACAGATCGCCTTCCAGCACACAGAAGGAAATTCAATCCAATCCATTTCTTCTTCATTGGATTTTCGGCGGCTGTCAAAAGCCGCCATGAGTTGATAAATTGCAGTCTTATCGGCAGCGCTCAGGCGATGTTGCCCTAAGCCACGCCGCTCCGCATGGATATAATCGTCCGCGGCTTCAAACCCCATATCCTTAATCCAGGCAATCTCGCTGAGCAAAAAGGTTAGCCCCAAGCGGCGAATAATCGGGTATTGGGTCTGGTGTTTTTTCAGCCACTCTTGAAGGTAATCATCTTTCAGGTTGATTGTCCGACCGTTTTCTTGCCACAATTTCGTGCACAACGCATGTAATGTATTCACCGACACATTTGAGAGGGGAGCGAGTATTTGTTGAAGTTGCTGGCACAAGGGTCGGTTATAAGTGAGGACAAGAATATTCCATTGCGGATATTGGGCGGCGAGATAACGCGCTCGTTGAGTCAATACAATGGTCTTGCCACTACCCGCAGGCCCGCGAACCAACCGAATGGACAGACTTTGAATCACTTTTTGCGCTGCCATAGGAAGTTCAGCAACGGCCTCTTCCTCAGAGAGACCAAGGCTCAGTTGCTCGGCAGCAGGCTTTTCAATTTGCGGGATTTTTTCGGCAATCCGAGTTGGTTCTAATACAATTTGCTCTTGGGTCTCATCTAAGATAATCGGCTCCCGCTCAGGGTGTTCAAATTCCACCAAGGGGTTGATGATCTGGCGAATTGAGCGCAATTGCTCGCGTGTCAAGGAATGATTTGACCAGCTCGGACGAGTAGCACTCAGTCTTTTCAGAATGATATTCGGGCGCAAATCGTCCTGTCCTAACACTTGACTCTCACCCCAGGCAATGCGGAGGTTTGCCAGGAGGGTGGGCGGCAAGTTCGGTAAAATGACCGCGCATCCCCAATCCACCTCCTGACCTTGCTTTTTCAACAGATTTTCCAATTCAATTGCAATTTCGCGTACGGTTTGAACCGGGTTTTTCTCTTGGCGTGTTTCCCCGTTGCGGGTAATAACTTCGGCGTGGTAACGGTCTGCTTTGCGCAGTCGTACCCAGTCCTTCACCTCCAAAACGATCACGCCATAGTTGGTCAGGATTATGAAATCGGGATAGCGTTGAATGCGGTGTTTAGAAGGCAGCGGACATTCTACATAGATTGAGAATTCTTTTGGTAAGTTCTCCCGCAGGTGTTTTAAGACAATTCGTTCCCCATGGGTGGCATCTTGACGCAGTTCTCCGAAGACTTGAGCAACCATGAATCCTCCTAAAACAAATTGTCAATTTTCCAACCTTCGCTTTAGAAACGTAGCTGATGATTACAAATCCAAAACACCAATTCCTCACTCCCTTCGTCCACGAATAATGATAACACGAAGCAGTCCGTGCCTAATCAGCCAACCGAATTTTCCCTGAACAAAACCGCTCATGATTGCTGCACAAGTATAGCGAGAATTGTCAATACTTTGCCTCCAATCGTAAATAAAGGTCAAACTACCACAAAATGAAGAGCGAAGGACACCAAGAGAACACCTCTTGCGGTTTGACAAAAAGAGATATTAAAGAGCAGTCCATGAGAATAATCAGGCCGACTCCAAATATGCCAAATACAACATTGGAGCCAAAATGATCGATGAAGCTCCTTGAAGAGATTGAACAGCTTCTGGCGAAGACAACCCGCGCTGAAAAAGCACAAGTGCTGCAATGGATCGTGCGTGATCTGGGCGATGCGTTCCCTGGTATCGAAAGCACACCAGATGTTTGTGGTGACGAGCCGTGCATTGTGCGCACACGGATTCCGGCTTGTGCTGGTGCAAGCCAGACGATTGGGAGCAAGTTAAGCAGACCTGCTGCGGAGTCATCCCGGTCTGCGTTCAGAAGACCTGGTAAATGCCTGGGCTTATTACCGCTTAGATCGAGAAGAAATTGAGCAACAAATCCTTGAAAACGAGGCCGCCTGAGGAATGGCACGGTTATACGCCAACAAAAACTTTCCCCTGCCAGCCGTTGAGGAATTACGACGGCTTGGACATGACGTGCTAACGAGCTATGAAAGTGGTCAGGCAGGCCAGGCAAAACCTGATGAAAAGGTGTGTTTCCGGCACAGGCTTTCAGCCGCAAAACTTGCCAGGCGATGAAAGACTCGCTCGCTTTGCGCCTCTTTTTCCTCTTGGGGCAGCGAGAGCAAGGCATCCACTTGAGAGATCATCTCCTCATAGGCTTGAGGTTCGGCAAAAGGGGCAAGATAATCGAAAAGGCTTTCGTGAGCGCGTTTGCGTTCCATCGCTTCAAGTCCATCCAGGATCTGGCGATGGGGCGTGCCCTCCCAGATGGGCAGGATCATCGCTTCGCGCAACCAGCGCTCTACCCCAAATTCGGCGAGAACTCCTATGCCGCCATACACTTCCATCGCCCACTTGGCAGTTTGTACCGCCAGCTCAGCAGTAAAATATTTTGCCAGATGAGCCACCAGCCGAAAGAGGTGGTAGCGCGGTGGATAGGGAGGGGGTTCCTTCCAGACCTCCTCAAGCAATTGAACGGCCTCCCAGGCAAGGCAGAAAGCTTGCGTGAGAAGGCTGAACCTCTGCTCAAATTGGCGGCGCAAAAGCGGCTGTTCGAAAATCGGTTTGCCAAACGCCACCCTTTTGGCGGCAAAATCGGCGGCTGTTGCTAAGGCTCGCTGCATCAGGGCAACGCTGCCGATACTGTTGGCAACCCGCGAGAGATTCAACGTTTCGAGAATCAGATAGATGCCTTGCTCAGCCTTTCCTAACAGGTAAGCTTCGCTATCCTGAAATTCAACCTCACCGGTGGGAACACTGCGCGTGCCGATTTTATCTTTCAAGCGTCGAATCGTATAATTCAAGCCGCCATCCGCCCGGAAACGCGGCACGAGGAAGAGAGAAAGCCCTTTTACAGTGAGCGGGGCTTCGCTTCGCCGCGCAGCAACAACCGCCAATTCAGCACCGGCATTGCTGGCAAAATACTTTTCACCCGTCAGCCTCCATCCTTGCGGCATTTGGTACGCGCGCGTCTCGACGTACGTTCCCAGATCAGAGCCACCACCCGCTTCGGTCATCCAGGTTGCCCCTTGCCACACCCGGTCATCTTTGCGTAGGAGCAGGGGGATAAACCGTTCCTTTACTTCCGTATCGCCGTATTTTTCCAGCGGAACAGCAGTGGAAAGTGAAACGGTATAGGGACAATACATGCCAGCATCGAAAAAGGCCGTGATGTATCCCAGCAAATAACAGTCTGCTAACCTGTCCCCTTCAAAGGCTCGCCAAACCAGGCCGGCTTTATACCCCTGGCGCAGAGCCCGCCAATAGGCAGGGGAGTAGAGAATCTCATCCACGCGCTTGCCCAGCGCATCGAACATCCGCAGCCATGGCGTGCCGGCTCGGTCGACCTGATTTGAGATCTCCATCCCTTCCGCAACCCACCATTGTTCATAATTGTTCAACACCGTAGGGATGGGCAAATCACCCAACATCCGCTTGAGAAAAGCCGTTGGAGATTGCAACTCGCTAACGTCCATTCATCACTCCCTTCGTCTATAACTATGATAACACAAAGTGGACGAGGCGATCTCAGTCCGGCGAGATTTTGCGGTTAAAACCGACTTTGACAAAATCTTTCCCAAAGGTTAAAATAAAAGTAGCTTTTGATTGGCAAAGTTTGCCGATTGAGGACGTTGTTGGAGATTTAGAAGGAAAACTATTTGAACTTTTTGAATCATTCCATGATCCATTCTTGCTTCTTACCAGCAGCCCGGTCGGTGATTTGCCGTTCGGGCTGTTGTTTTGAGTTTGATTGACATTAAAAAGGACTGTAGAAAGTATGAAAGAAAAAATTTTACGCATTCTCCCCCTTGGAGGGTTGGGAGAAGTAGGCAAAAACATGATGGTGTACGAATACGCCGACCAGATCCTGGTGGTTGACGCCGGCTTAATGTTCCCCGAAAACGATATGTTGGGGATTGATTACATCATCCCCGATTTTCAATATCTGGTTGAGAATCGCCACAAAGTGGTTGGGG
>Ga0197142_1001261_pt1 | contig 23331 bp, 20 predicted proteins | sample GBS60_MetaG_FD_148614 | JGI IMG/M metagenome (GOLD analysis project Ga0197142, IMG submission 148614) | Sediment microbial communities from Great Boiling Springs, Gerlach, Nevada, United States - GBS 60_MetaG | ecosystem: Environmental > Aquatic > Thermal springs > Hot (42-90C) > Sediment... | reverse complement strand
GGCAGCTCGGTTGCCCCTTCTATATGCACTTTTAGCCTGAGTATGGAAAGCATAGTCGATGACACGCAAAACCTATCCGAGGGACGTTTCCGACAAGGAGTAGGCGTTTGGAGCGCTCACCCTGACTCTGCTGGACTGAAGATGCTCTGTAACGGGAACACGTCCTGTACGCGGTGTCCAATGGCCTGCGTGCCATTGTGTGTACAGGAGCGCTGTGGCATACGGTTTCCCAGCAGGCGCAGCGCTGGCTGAGGCTAGGGGTGGTTAGGAGATGGTTCACAATCCGCAGATGCTGATGCGTGTCATCCAAGACCAGATGCCTAACTACGAGTGACCATGCTGGGCAGCCGGACACAGCCGTCAATCTGGGAACGTGGGGTGTGCTGGCTACGATGGACATCAGCGTCACACAGACGCGACAGTGTATTTGGTCGTCGATCCGTTGGAACCATTTCGGGCAGCCGTGGTCACGTCGATCAGCGACTAGGTCGTGCGCACAGGCGATCCTGGCTGCTCCAATTCAGGAGGCAACTAGAGGGAGAGGGTCAGTGGCAATTGCTGTTGTTGACCAGAGCTATACAGGCGGCCAGTCGGTAGCGGATGCTGAGTCGCTCCGTTTGGATGTGGTCAAGCTATCTCCGGCCAAACCCGGCGTTGTGTTGCTTCCTTGCCGCTGGATAGTAAAACACAATTTCGTCCGCTTATGGAAGAGGGGTCTACGACGAGTTCGGAACCTGCCCTTCTCTTCTCAATCTAATATACCCGACTTATCCGCTACAACGTATTGCACAACTGTTGGTATAATGCTGCTATGCGTTATACGAGTTATCTGTTACTTGTTATTGCCATCGTGTTATATGGCTGTACGGCTCCACCGCCGTTGTCAACTCCTACCCCGGAACCAACACTTCTACCGACCGTTATCAACGCACTGCCAACACTCATAACTGCTACGCCCGAATTAACCCCTGTTCCAACCGTAACACCGACCTTAACGCCGACGGCAACGCCGCTGCCCGAAATGCATTCGCTTTTCGATCCACAACGGCTAAGCTACGACCACAACTTCAGTGGCCCTGAGATTCAGACATTCCTAGAGGCGCGCAACAGTCCACTGGCGACAGCCCGGATATCTATTGGCAATCGTAGTCATTCGTTTACCGATGTGCTGGTCTCATTGAGTAATCTCTATAGTATTAGTCCACGTTTATTGCTAAGCCTGATGGATCTGCAAAGTGGTATACTAAGTACACCCACGCCTGGCAGCGAGCAGTTAGCCTGGGCTGCCGGATTTCGGGGCGATAATGGGAGTCGGCGTGGCCTATTTGCACAGTTGCGTTGGTTGACCCGTGAACTGCGAGCGGCCTTACGCGATTATGCTCTACTCGATGGAACTGAGCTCCCACCGTTGCAATTTGCCAATGGCATTGTCCTTGCGGTACCACTAACGACTGACCTCAGTCGTTATGTGCTGAGTCGGGCGTTAGCACCGACGACGACTCCTGATCGTCTCGATGCTCTGCTGTCAGCAGTGGCGCCAACGTATCAGCGGTTGTTTGATCTCGATCCACGCCTGGCGCCAACAGACTGGCCTCCACCGGCCGAACCTTTTCTCAGTCGACCTTTTGAACGTAACGTTCCGGTGACTTCCTTTTTCGATCACGACGCTCCTTTTCTGCGTGCTAATGGCTCACTGCATACGTTTTGGGGGCGTGCCGAAACTGACCGGGCTTTTGCTTATGACGGTCATACCGGTTGGGATTATGCAATGGGGCCACCTGAGCGGGTTCTGGCGGCTGCACCTGGTCTTGTCGTCTTCGCCGGGTATTCTGATGATGGCTGTCAGACACCGGCTGGTGCAGTGATTATCGAACATGGGAATGGCTATCGCACGCTCTACTGGCACCTGGCCCGCGTAGATGTGACGGCTGGTCGTACTGTTGAACGCGGTACCGTCATTGGTATTGCTGGTGATACCGGCTGTGCCCGCGGTGCTCATTTACATTTTCAGGTACAATATCTGGGACGCGATGTTGATCCTTACGGTTGGTGTGGTGCAGATCCCGATCCATGGGCTAATAATCCGGTTGGTCAGATCAGTGTCTGGCTGTGGGTTGATATGCCTTCCCCCTGTGCGCCGCCACCACCAGGGGTTATCGTTGTTGATAATACTGATCCGGGTTTTCGGCACAGTGGCGATTGGCAAATGATAGATACAGGCTATGGCGGGAGCGCTCTGTTTGCTCCGTCTTACCTGACGAGCAGCACCACCCGCCCTTGGCGTTTCAGTGATTTTGCAGCGCCACGCATTGCTCTCTGGCAACCAGCACTACCCGCTGTTGGGCAGTATCGGGTATTGTCCTATGTACCGTTTGCCCTCAATGGCTTTGATGACTCACGTGAAGCCAGGTTTTTAGTGCGCCATCGTGATGGCGAAACGATCGTGACCGTAGATTTAGAGGCCGAACGAAACTGGTGGGTAGATTTAGGCATTTACACGTTCGATCCCACTCTATCGCCGCTCGTGGCAACCGGCACCGTAGCCGGCGATCGACGACGCGGGATTTGGGCCGATGCGGTTGCCTTCATTCCACTCACCGAATCCATCCCTACGATACGCTAAAGATGAGATCACGTCGGTTGAAAGCGTAATAGGCCAGACCGAGAAAGGCCAATAACAGCGAACCTTGAGCCAGTAGGTTAGCCCAGGCTGAAGCATTGTCGAAGTTACCGATGATACTGAGCTGATACCCGTAGAAGATAGGTACCAGCGGCCCACTTAACAGAGTTTGTACTGCCCGCAAAAGAGTAATCAAGAAAGGGTTGATCTCTTCGATCTGATTGAGCAGCGGTCCACCAATCACATTGCTCGATAACGCTAGCGCGATCAACGCCAGTACGAAAAGGCGCCAGCCAGTACCTAAAATGAGTGGCGAGAGGAGAAGCGTGAGGATCGAGATAAGACCAATGTTAAGTGAGAGTGGTAATGTCGCTAAGAACCATTTGATCAGATCGAGTTCAGCCACGGGGTTGAATAGTGCGACTAACAGGCAGAGAATGCCGTACATGATCAGCACTGCCGCACAGGCAGCGCAAAATAGACTGATCAGGTATACGCCACGACTTATACTGTGAGCGAGGATGATGTACGCTTGGGGGCGATCACCTAGCCCAATAATGGCACTAGTGATCAGAACAGCTAATACCGGCCCAAAGAGAGCCGACACAGTAAAGAAATAATCGGCGCGTATTGGCGTTCCGGTGGGTCGTAAGAAGACGACAAAACAGGCAATGACCAGGCTCAGTTCGAGCAAAAAGCGACCCGAACGTAGATACTCGAGCAGAAAAAAGCCGCTCAGCAACGACACCTGTTTACTGTGTTGGATCATTGACTGCCATCCTTCTGATCTGTTGGGTTGGTGTCTTGGCGTTGCAGTAATCGCTTCAACAGAGGATCAACCTCGTCGATTGGTGTTGGTGGGATCGCATCGCGCAACAATACTTGCAGCGTAGGTTGTCTGGAAACGAGCAGATTGTCAACCGCCTCACCGCGTACTGTTCGCATGTAGATTTGGGCCAGTCGGCTCGTTTGCGGTTCCAATGCATGAATTGGTACGTTGGCCTCGATTAATATTTGCAAAACCCTGGCTTGTAACTCAGGGGTATGTGGGTTAATTACCACACTCTGCTCATCACAGGTAACTTCTCGTCCAATCATCTCAAGCCGTTGCCGCAACGGTAAATCAAGTGGTCCGGTCTGCACAGTGACACTTCCGGCCATTTGTCGCACTTCGGCCACGTTGACCTCTAACGCAATGTGGCCGTTGGCTAAGATACCTACCCGGTCGCAGAGATATTCAACCTCGGCCAACCGGTGCGTACAGAGGAAGACCGTATGACCACGCTGTCGGACATTGTTAAGGAGCAGAAGCAACTCTTGCTGACCATCGAGGTCTAACCCGCTTGTCGGTTCATCGATCAGCAACAGATCGGGATCGGTCAAGAGCGCCTGTGCAATCCCCAGGCGCTGAAGCATTCCTCTTGAGAAAGTACGAAGATACCGATGGGCAACGTCTGTTAATCCGGTCAGTTTCAATAATTCGTCAATTCGTTGCCGTAATTGTGTCTCAGGAATCCCATCACAACGACCGAGGAAGGTGAGATATTCACGGGGTGTACAGAAGCTGTGATAACGTTGACGTTCTGGTACGTAGCCGATGAAACGGCGCTGTGTTTCCAGATCGGCACTGCCCAGGATACGAATGCGTCCGCTATCAGGGTAGAGAAAGCCGAGCAGCAAGTGGATGAGCGTTGACTTCCCGGCACCATTCGGGCCGAGCAAGCCATAGACTTCACCCGCAGTCACGCGCAGATTGACACCGCGCAAGACCGAGATGTGACCGTAACGTTTGGTAAGTCCATCAACAAGAATCACATCGGTCATGGCGCTGCTCTCCAGAAAATCGAAGTAATTATCTTTGTCCCAGGGCAGATACGATCAACGCCAGTAATGCCAGGCTGCCGGCGCTAATCAGCGTCGTGCGGAGGGCTGATGGTACACTCAGGCGTGGTAAGCGGCCTCGTAACCAGCGTAATACGAGCGCGGTTCCAGCGCTTCCCCCACCGATTGCAAGTAATCCGAGCCAGGGTGGGAACAATGCGATTGGTAAACTTCCTAGCCAGCTCGTAGCAATCAACGCCGCCGCCACTGTATCGCGGGCAAACGTAAGTTCCCACGCCGAACGAGTTGCCAGCCCGGCAGTAATTCCTTGCGGTTCTAACGATGGTTCTGGTCCAAATGGTCCCCAGTTGATAGCGGCTGGTAAGCTCAACAATGTGCTGAGCAAGACAAGCCCATGACCGATACTTGACCATCCGCTTATCTCGTCGGCAAGCGTCAGACCGGTTGCAACCGCCCCCCAAAGAATGGCTCGGCCTAACATGCTGATCTGTGCTTCACGTACAGCCGCCCGTACAAGATGGGGAGTACCCGCCAGCAATGCCGGTAAAAACGGTAACCATGCGGCTGATTCGAGCAGTACCCATGCGCTCAGCCAGCCAAACGGTACCGGCCACGGGTGCCATGGCCAGGGCAAACAGACTAACCCGCCAGCAACTAGCACCACCGAAGCCCATACCAGTCCGCCTATCAGGTCAGGTGGGAATCGCAACACACCCTGAATTGGCAATGGCCGATCAGAGAGCAACCGATAACTCATGCTCAAGCCGATAGCAAGTAATCCGCCCGGATATATTAGCAATGCGACCAATCCCGCCATTATCATGCCCGTTGCAGGTCCCTTCTGCCAATCTGTATTACATAGCGCTGATTGCTGCCAGACTGCGTACCGCTGCCTCAATCGTTGGCAACAAGATGTTGGGGAAGATACCGATTACCAGCATTGTTACCAGCAAACTCCCGACCAGCCAACTTGCGCCCAATGGTTCACGTGGGAGCCGCATCGGGGGAGGGCGATCTACCTCCGTTTCGCCAAGCAGCAACGGTTCAGGAACGGGTGTTCTGGTACGTGGTCCAATCAGGTATTGCACCGCCAATTGGACGAGCGCCAGGGTTGCCAATATCATTGCTATCAGCAGAACGGATAGTTCTCCCCAACCGGCTTCTGCTGCCGCCTGAAGCGTCAGCAGATAACTTGTACCACCTGGCGATGGTAGCCATCCGATGAGCGCTAGCCCACCACCCAATAACCCAGTGCCAGCGATTGGTCGCCGCCAAAGTACATCAGCATGCGCTGACTCAGAATGTCCCCCGGTCGGATATTCGATCATTTCCAGACTGATCAAAACCGTCGTTACGGCCAGCGCAAGATTGATCACACCGAACATTGCCCCACTTAGACCGGCCAGCGACAATGAGGCGAAACTATAGAATATGATACCGCAATGACTGGTGATCAGGTAAGCAATTCGTTGTCGTAGGGTGGATGCAGTGAGTGCAAGAGCGGCAGCCAGTAACGCACTTACCGCGGCCCCAATCCGCAGCACATCGAGGGCCTGTCCCCCCTCGAAGATGAGGGTGGGGAAACTTTGGAGCGTTAGTAAAAAGACCAGCAAGCTCGCGGGAATAGGAAGCGCAATAATTAACACTGCGGCCAGTGACCCGACGTATCCTACCAGATCAACCAGCCAGGTATGAAACGGGGTAAGCGCCATACGCAAAGCAAAACCGGCTGCCAGCAAGGCTAAAATGAATCGAGCTGGTGAAATGCGACCAGGCAATTCACCTGGTCGAAAAATATCGGTTAGTACGTATGCTGCGTAGAGCAGGAGGCCAGCAATAACCATCAACACCAGATACTTTAGGGCCGTGACCAATGTTTGTCGGCTGATCAGCACACCAGCTCCGACCGGGAGATCAACGATTGCGAGCACCGCAGTAAGTCCCATCGCCACCAACACCAAGGCCGTGACAAACGAGTCTTGCATAACCAGAATGGCAACCGTCTGCGCGATGATCAGTAGCCCAGTAGCGCTAAAATTTTCGCCGTGGGGAAACAATAAGGCGGCAATAAGGGTAACAATCCCAATTCCCAGAAAGAGAAACAGAAAAATTTGATGCAGCGGGCTGAGGAGGAGGGTAACTCCTAACACTCGTATTGGATCATCGACTCGTACCTGCATGGCGAGGAACAGTTCAATGACGAGCGTCCCGATCGCTAGGCTTACGGCGATGCGCGGTAAACGGCGGAGCAGAAAGATGCTAAACGCCATGCTAATCGGAAAAAAGATGAGTAACAGGTACAGCATATTTATCCGCGGTATAGCTCACTAATGGCGAGCGTCTTTAACCGCCCATATACCAAGCCGGCCAGATAGGCAATGGCCAGGGCTAACAAGATTTGTACCACACTGAGTAGTAAGAGCGGCATAATCTTTAAGCCGCTTGCCGTTGGCGAACTGATCACCGCACTATACAAGAGATCAATCCCGCTCGTGCAGAGCAGCATGCCCAGTCCAATTTTTAACACATCACCGGCAGTTGCCATCGCCAGCACACCACTGAGCACCAACCAATACCAGGCAAAATCAAGGCCTGGACTGGGGGCAATGGGATAGATGATTGGAAGCATAAGACTGGCAACCAGTCCGGCGATGCCCGACCAAAACGGCAAGATGTAGTCATTCAACCGTGACGTTTCTGCCGAACGTTGACGAACAGCCGCCCGCAGTGCCCGACGAAGTTCAGCTTGCCCAAACTCATCAAGATCTTCTAGTCCGTAGTCACGCGAAAAGGTTAACGCCGTCACACCGAGAATAAGCGCTGTGCAGACGCCGATGATGATCTTGATCAACGCTAACGAGCTGAAGTTGAATTGCGCGATGTCAGCAGGAACGAAGGGCTGTTCATTGAGCAAGAACGCCAATGCAATATAATTCAGCATAAGCAAGCCGATGGTTGATCGCCAGTCGCGCAATAGTAAGATACCACCAGCCGAGATTGCGATAAGGATAATCCAGAGATCAATGCTCATAGAAGATGGTCCTTGAGCTACTGTGCCATCAGAATCAGAATCGCCAACAGTGCGACCATGACGCCGAAGAGATAGTATCGCTGCTCAAAGATGATCATGCCGGTATGGAACAGACTGGCTACCCAATCAAGTACCCAACTAAGCAGTCGCAGGGTTGTGCGGGCGTCAGCTACCTCACTAAGACCGTATAATAGTTCCCCCATTCCCTGCCAGGTCGGGGTTACCGCAGGGTCTTCTACGACGCGGGTCGTCTGATACGGATTGTCTTGGCGCAGCAACAGCCAGCATACCACACTCAACAACACTGCCAGCCCGATCAACGGCCAGGCAAATGGTTCGGCAGGAAGGGTAGGCGGCGCAAATGGTGTCCAGCTCAACCAGAGAGGCCACGCTAGCCATGGCACAAAGCCGATCAGTATCAACGGGGCAAGGATAAGTGATCCTAACCATCCTTCTGGCCAGAATCTGGTCGTTGTCTGCCGACCTTGCCAGCAACGAAAGAGGAGTGGTAATCCGCCGGCAAACCCTAATACAGCAGCCGCAAGTAACGTACCTATTACCCATACATAATCGGTGGTTGCTGCTTCGAACAGCCAACGCCAACCCCAAAAGCTCCATCCGAACGGGAGACCGGTCGCGATTGCTGTGGTGACAACCCAGAGGAAGCCGATCAGCGGTAGCCGGACAGTGGGTTGCGTCCCATCGAGGAGATCAGAGCCTTGTTGACGTTCGATAGCTGCTCCCACGAGCCCACCGGCAATGGCATGCAATTGTAAGGCTAGAAACAGTGCCGATGCTGCCAGACTGGCTAGCGGATCGTTGAGAGCAGCCGCACAGAGGATAACCCCAGCTTGCAATGCTCCCTGCCAACCTACCAGTTCGCGCCCAGAGGCAGCGTTGAGTGCGCCAAAGGCTGCCCCCAGTGCCCCAAAGGCGCCGATGGCGACCAGGATATGACTGGTTGGTGTTGGCAAAGGCGGTAATTGGGGGAGGACACGTACAATAAATCCTAAACCAATGGTCGGTAATATCAGGCCAGCCCCAAGAGCACCGATGAGAGCTGGAGCAGCAACAAAGGCGCGCCGTGCCCCGTGAAACGGTGGCGCACCTGCTAGTGCCAGGGCGCCAAGCAGGGTTAAGCCGATCAACGCAGTTGGCGGTAAGGCGTCGGTTGGTAGGAGTGCAGTGGATGTTACTAGGCCGGTAATGGTCACTACGGCTATTCCGCCACCAACCAAATGAGGCGGTAATTGGTTTGGTTCCGGATCAACCCCAGATGCTATCAACGCCCCATGAGTGGCAATCACAGCTACTGCCCAACTTAGCGGCGTCAGAAAACTGAGCGGGGGGACTGTCAAGCTAAGTAATGCCGCACTCAGCGCAAGCAGCAACCACCCGAAAAGAGCACCGAATCCCTCCGCGTCTGCCGGTACACTGAGTGCTAAGGAAAGGAAGCCAATCGTCCCGGCAAACAAAAGTGCTATCGCAAATATTCGTTCGCTGAGATCGGGTGGAGTTGGTAATACGACCGGCACCGCACCGATAGTTAAGAATGGTTCTGGCGGTGTTATCGTTATCGGGTTGATAACAACACCTATCATTGCCAGACCAGTAACCAGCGCGGCCAGGAATGCTAATCGGCGGGTGATGCCGATCTGCGCCAGACTGAAGCAGAACGCAGCTCCAGTGAGTAAGCCGATAAAACCAGTGGTAAGACCCATGCGTCCTCGATCCTACAATCGCCCAGCACTATGGAATGGTACGGATCCTCATCGTTTCGGTATCCTGTGTGTCGTTATTGTACACTTACCAATTCTAAACTAACTGCGGCCGATCACGTATGTAGCTGCCTGCCAACATGCGGTACAGGGATCGGTCGAAATTGCGATCAGCAGTGCATCGTCAACCGCAGCATGTTGTAATAACGATCGAGCCAACAGCCGATCAAGTTGCGGCCCGATTCCAATCTGCACTTCTGTCAACTGCTGGCCATCACTGCACACAGTATAGCGCAACGGCCCTCGTGGTGCTTCAATCGTTACGATAGCTTCACCGGCTTGCAGTGCAATCTCTTCATATACCGCACCGATTGGCAAATTCTGCAACCAGCGTGAAACTAGGCGTAATGCTTCTATCGCTTCGAGCAACAAGACGACAACGCGAGCATGCACATCACCACCCTCTTCTACCACCAGCTCTGGTGTCAAGACATGGTATGCGGCATAGGGGGCCTGGATGCGTAGATCGGTTTCAACACCACTGGCCCGTGCCAGCGGGCCCGCTAACCCAAACTGTCTAGCAGCAGAGGTGTGTAGGGTTCCGATGTCTACCATTCGGGCCAGCAGCGAGCGACGCGGAATGCTCTGCTCGGCAACCGTTACCATCTTCGGTAACAGCTCATTGACTGTCTGTGCAATCTCGCTCAGCGTGTGATCGGCGGGTGGAGCGGCTAATCCACCCGGACGAATGTAAGCGGTTTTACCGTTACTGGGTAGGCTAACGAGCAGCGATCGCAATCTGGTCTCAAGCTGACTGAGACGTGCAGCCTCGTTCAGGCCGAGCGCCATCGCCAAGGCTGCTAACGTGTTGATGTGAGAGGCAGCACGCTCAAGTTCGGCCAACACGACACGTATAGCCTGAGCACGTAATGGTGGTGTTACACCGGCAAGTTGTTCAATTGCCAGACAAAATGCTAAGGTATGGGCCACACTGCAATAGGGACAGACGCGGCTGGCAGCGATCAAAGCTCCTTCAGGACCACCCTGAACAAGCCGACGCGCATATGTACCATCACCTACTGAAGGGCGATAGTCGACATCGACGATACGTTCGCCGCGTACTATAAGTGTTAAGCGCTCGCTATGCCAGGCTCCAGCTACCGGGTGGAGCGTCAATTGGTACTTCAAGAACCCTCCTTTTCCTACCGCGGCGCATTATACCACGCTCGTCTGGGTGGATACACGACATTGCCCGATCCAACCTCGATTCCACCCGTTGATCCACCTGGAGTGGGTGTAAATATTGCCGACATTATGCTATTGTATAGATGCGTCGAGCTGACCTCCGACGCCACGCATAACACCTGAGACTGTCAGTTTTGTGAACAGGCTAGGTGTTTTTATCATTTTAGGTGGGGGATAACAATGTTTCTATGCTCTGATTTTTCATATCGTCCGATAGATGATCGGGCGACAGTAACATATCGACGTGAAAGTGAAAACCCTGTGGAATATCGATTGTTCATTGCTAATCAAACGTTGCATATTCTCTTCGATGATCCGCACACGTGGCGTGGTCGTATCTTTCGGCCCGCAGATGGTCTTGAGGCCTTTTTTAGCAACCGGGTCTGTTTAGAGCATCTGATCGAGGGCCTCGTTGGTCGGCGGGTGTGGCCTCAATACAGAAAACAGGTTTTGACTATCTTTGAGCAGTTTCAGGTGAATTGACCTTACGTTTCCCTACAATTATGCTGACCGGCAAAGAGAGGGCAGGTTTCCAAACCTGCCCTTACTATTTCGCTGGAATGTTGTATTGCCCGATTCTGCTCCACTTATTGTTCGTTTCAATTGCCGCGAATTATCACCTGAGTGCAATGCAAAAACTTACCACAGAGCACACAGAGTACACAGAGCCTGTAAGGTTTATGAATAATAAGGATAATTTTTGACCATTGGGCGCATGTGAGAAAAAATTTTCACAACCCTATATTCAATGAAAGATAAAATTATCTTTAGTCTCTGCGATCTCCGTGGTCTCTGTGGTGGAAAGATTACCTTTTTGCAGTGGATTCTCACCTGAATTGTTACGAGTTAGTGATTTTCTCCATTTTCCCTACCCGGAAAGAAAAGAGGGGTTAGATGGTGAGTGGTAAAGGTGATATCCCAAACCTCCTCATGCTCCCCTACCCCTCAATCAGACCGGCAGACCCGTGCCGACAATCGCACCACTGAGGGCGTCCAAATCTCCTCATGCTCCCCTACCTCGCAATCAGAGCGAGAAGGTGATGGCCGTCTCTCCCTACTTGATACGGGCAGCGAACATTCAGACAAACGCTCAGGTTGAGCGGAGTGCCTACAAGATCAATTTCGTGCTCAAATTCACCGAATCTTTTGGCATGCTGCTGCGTTTTACTTATGCAAGCCTTTTTTCAGCACATATAGGAGGTTCAGATGAGCGACCGCGTACTCTCGACCGCCACAGCCCGCGAAGCCATTGAGCGTTTTCAGCGCATTGTACAAGGACCGCTGTTGCAGCAGATCAGCGATCTCAACCGTGAAGGGCAGGTGCTCTCCGACCCCAACAATTGGGATGGGCGGTTGGCCGCCCAATTTCGCGCCCATTGGGCAGAAACCCATCAAAAGTTGCTTGCAATTCGCGATGCGCTTGAAGAACTACGGCGACAGGTAGCCCAGATCAATCAGAACATTATGCAGGCCGGCGGACAGTAAAAATTCGACTAAAGGGCGACGAGAGGCTGTTTTGTGCTGAACGTGGTGCAATACAGTCTCTTGTCGGCCAGGCTCCTCTTTGGATCAGTTGCTCATCAGTCATGGAGAAGGTTATGACCCAAACCTTTCAGATCAGCCATGCCGAACTGCTCTTGCTCCTTGGTCTGCTTGAATTACCACGTCCGTTCGCGCTTGGTCAGAGCGCGTTGCCTGAGCGCCCGGTACTCGAAGGTGTGCTGAGTGCGGCTGCCGGTAGTCTGGCGGCTCGTGACTTGCTCACAATGCCCACCCAACCCGATCAGCAACCGCAACCCCCACCTGAGCTGGCGACGGCGCTACGTGTATCTGCATTGGCCGAACATCTGTTGATTGTTGCCAGTGGTCCACCGACCCGTCTTTGTCACATCAGTCGGGCCGATAAGCATCTCGTTATGCACACCAGTCCTGTCCCTGATGTGCATCGCTTTGCGTTACTGCCCGGTGCAGGGCAGGTACTTGAAACCTTGCTGACCACGGTGATGCCGGTCACACTACCGGAACCGGCAATTGAGCAACCACTGTTCCTGAACGGCGAGGCACTGTTAGCCGCGTTCAACGCTCTCCAACGCAATGACCTCAATCTGGCAGCCTCGCTGCTCGAGCAGCAAGGTCATTCGTCGGAAATGGCCCGAATGTTGGTGAAGACCGTCGGCCCGCAGCCTACGCGCCATGCACTCGTTGCGATCCGAAAGCTTCGTCGACCGGACTCGGTGGCTCGTGGTGCGATGGTAATCTCCGGCCAGCAGGGAAGCTGGTGGATTGCGCCTGAATCTGAAGGCTCTGATCTGCTGGCGCTGTGGCCGATTGGTGGCCGTGGAATGCGCGCCAGAGTGAGTGAGTTTGGTGCCTGGATCTGCGAGGCTGCATGACATGAACACGGTTGCTGCTATTCCCGATCATCTGCGACGCTTCGCTGCTGCCGTCGCCGTTGAAAAAGACCATCTGCACGCCGAAGTAAGTCGGCTGAGCCATACGCTACAACACTTTTCCGGTCGTTGTCGCGAGTATGATGTGCCGCAACTCAACGGCCTGAGCGATCACCTTTTTGCTCATTGTCGTGCTATCGGCGAGTTAGTAGAGTGGGTCCGTAGTACAGCCGACCGTATCGAGGCTGCTGATCGCGGAGCACTTCAGAGAATTTCTTTTGATCATGCTCTAACCCTGACGATGACCACGTTAGCAGTCACGCAACGATGGTTTCCGTCACACTGGTCGGGGTTCAACATCGGGACACGGCTCGCCTTGCATACGATCTGGACGCTCCGCCGACCGGTGCGCTCATTGACGCGAAATGCTATCGGGTTGCGAGCCGCTACCTGGCTGATGCGAAGCTGGGTCGTGCAGGTGGCTCCGCCCTACCAACGATGGTGGCTTCGTTTGCTTTGGCCTGACCTGCCTGTGGCCGTAGCACAAACATACTGGCAGGTTCAACTCGCATGGGCGGTCGTGTTGCCCTGGCAGCCGTTCCCGGTTGCCCTCAGGATAGGGTACTACATTCAGACGATGCAGCAGGTACTCGCTCGCCTGCAATCGGCAGCGAATACGGTTGTCACCTCGTTGGCAACGGTAGGTTGGCTAGCGCGTTTCGTGCCTGGAATATTCGGGCCAATGACGCCACTCCTTTCACCGCTGGCCTCTTTTGGTGCACCATCGCCAGCAGTGGTAGCGATGGTGCACCGGATAAGCAGTTCGTTAGAAGCTATCGGGCAAGAGGGTGCTCAACTTGTCTGGCAACACTGGCAGCAACAGACATTGCGCTGGCTATTGCCCTGGCTATTGCTTTTGCCCAACCGCGAGCAGTGCTGGCATATCCTCAACCAGAGCCTGGTAATGAGTACCAGTATGACAATAGCAGGGGCTCCTCCCACCTTCCTGTTTTTCTTGGTTGGAGCGCAGATTAGTGGCCTTGTCGGCTTGGCCAGCGCGCCGCGTTTACCCGAAATCGTCCAATATCCGGCTGATGCTCTGGCAATTATTGAGAGTGGTTTCTGGATCGATGCCTTTCACTATCTATCGCACGATGAAATTCGGGCGTTGGTCGCAAATCTGGAACGGATCGATGCCATAGCGCGAAGTAGTCTACCGCTGCGTCCATTGACCCGTCCTGCCGAAGGTCCAGATGCTGAACCAAATGGTCAGGCTGCGGTAACTGTAGTCTTTCCTCCGGCTGATACTGTGTGCGATCCGACCAAACCATACCAGGTGACACCGGCTGCATTACAGGCTAACAACCACGGTTTGATCAGCTCGTACCTGGGTGAGGAGGTACGGGCCGCACAGGTAGGACAGGGAGTATATGCGGTTGGGATCAATGGACTGAGCCTGATCAACATGGCTTACAGTACCAACGGTCTGGTGTCGGTGATTGAGACAGCAGGTGGCAAAGAACGAATTGCCTACAACGAATACTATCAGACGGTACAAGAGCGGATCTTGCGGCTAATCGAGACATTGCCGTCAGGTAGTACCCTGCATTTGACCGGTCACAGCATGGGGGGTGGCATGTGCATTCTCTTGAGTAACGATCCACAAGTACAGGCAGCCCTGGCGCAACGCAATATTCAGTTAGCCAGTGTCACGACACTGGGTGCAGTACGACCAGAAGGTGAATGGGACGATGTACCACCTGTGATCAACGGACAATCGGTGATCGTCCGTCACTATGTCGATAGTGATGATAAGCTGGCGTTGTCGGTCGGCGCTGGTCACAGCGATGCGCGGTACCGCGATGTCGTCTACACTCTGGAAAATGGCCGTATCGATCAGCCATCTGGCGTCCACAGTGACTATCACAATCTCGATTATTCACAATTGCCCGTTGCAGTGCAAACCTTGCCCTTTACTATCGATCCAACCCAATTCAAGCTCATTGAGGTACCAAAACCATCAATCAATGATTCAATCGATGAGTGGAATTGGGTGCAAGACCCGCTATGGGCTTAAGTGTTTCTGAAGAAGAGTGACAGGCTGCTTATGAACTGCTAAAGCCACGCTTCAGCAGTCGATAGAACTCTGACGAAGCTGGTATAGGAGGATCATTTTTCAGACTCCCTCTAAAGCGTATCTGAAAATGTACTTCCTCAAGGCTACCTGCCGCACTCGCCCTTCCTCCCATTGAAAGAAGAAGGGGATTGCGTGGAAGGTGATGATTATCCGCAGCGCAGGCACGTGTTGCGGCGCATAACAGGATAGCCTCATCAGCCCTTCACTGCAACAGTCAGAGGCTTGCACTCACAGGTAGCAGACACATTACCATCGTCATAACGGTAAGAGTAGATTGCTCACCCACTTGCCAATGGCGTGCTGACGATACTTGGAGTGAACCGGATCAGTTGATGAACCTTCAGCGGTGTACTGCATAAGTACATCGAATGTTTCATACGTATTTCGATACTACCAAACCGGCTATTAAGGAGGACGATTATGTCAGGCCAACCTGATGTCTGGTGGGACTGGCAGGCATCTGATGCAGCCATTGCGGCCCTCCGTCGCGTTGCTGCCGCCGTGGATGCTGAGCAAAGACAACGCTCCCGTGCTGCAACCGAACTCCTTGCCGATTGGCGTGGGCCACGTCAGGATGAATGGGCATTACGCCAGGCTGCGTTGCAGATCACTGCCGTTCAATTGCGTGATCGCTGTTTACAGGCTGCGCAGGCAATTGCCCAGGCTAGTGAACGAGCACGTGCTGAACAAGCTCGGATCAATCGTGAACGAGCGGCATTACAACAGGTAGCATCTTATGGTGGACAGTAATTTTAATCGGCCACCTCGGTTACGTCCACGCTGGCGTGTTGAGACGGTTGAACTACCGACACCGCCGCACCCTCCTGCACCGCGATCAAATACAGCCTGGATGCAGGCATCACTACCAATCATCGCAGCGCTTTTGTTTGGGACGAGTGCGCTGTTTGGGTTCGGTTCATGGTGGGCGGCAGTACCGGCACTTATCCTGGCAGTGCTGAGCGGTGGATTTACCCTGTTCCAGGAGCACGATGCTTCTCGGCGACACGCCCAGACGTATGCTGAGCAACAAGCACTCTTTGCTGATCGATTGGCGACGGTCAAAGCCCGCTTACGTCGCTTGCACGAAGAGGAACGGGCTGCTCGTCGGTATCTGGCGCCCGATCCTGCTGAATTACTCCGGATTGCAGGTGCTGACGAACGGCCACGGGCGCCAGAGCCTCGCTTGTGGGAGCGTCGTCTGAGTGATGATGATGCGCTAGAGTTGCGGTTAGGCTGTGGTACGTTACCGGCATCTGTGCGGGTAGTTACACCCACAGATGCACCTGCCGACCGTCGGATCGATCAATTAATCGCCGAATATGCTAGTCTGCACCAGGTGCCGATTTGTTTACCATTGCTGCAACTCGGCTCGCTCGGCATCGCCGGGCCACGACCGGCAGTATTGGGGCTGACCTACGCAATGCTTGCCCAAGCTGCGGTATTGCATGCTCCCACCGAATTGCGTATCGGCGTAATCACTAGCGTTACAACTGCTGCTGATTGGCAGTGGATCATGCGTTTACCACATGGTCAATTGCTCGATGAAACACCGGTTGGACGGGCATTGATTGCTGCTGAGCCAGCCGCGGTAGAGCGTCTGTTAACCTTCCTCCTTGACGAACTGAGTCGGCGTCGGGAAGGTTCATCAGCACATCCGCTCCCATTTGTAATTATTGTCGATAGTGCTTCGCTGGTAACGGTTCACACTGCGCTTGGTCAAATACTGCGTGATGGTGGGGCATATCGTTTCATCGTGGTGGTGCTGGCTGATGATTGGGCAAATGTTCCTGAACATTGCGCAGCAGTAGTTGAAGTTGATCAACGAATGGGACGTTGGACGCGCGCCGGTGAAGCCTGGCCAGTAACTCCGTTTCAGCCCGATCTCTTCGAGCGTCGTGATATTGAACGTCTAGCAGGTCGCTTATCAACAATTCGCCTAACCGAAGTTGGTACCGGTCATCACTTACCGCGACAGGTGCGCCTCATCGATCTGCTCACCGCTGTGCTTCCCGATGAAGGAGGTATTCCCTCGTACTGGCAACAGTGTCCATCTACCGCCTGGCATCATGACGTGCCAATTGGCGCCCTGGGCGAAGGGAAATTGTGCTATCTCAATCTCAACGAACAACATCATGGCCCTCACGGTATTATTGCCGGAGCAACCGGCGCGGGGAAGAGTGTTTTACTCCAGACGATTATTACTTCACTCGCGGTAATGCACGGCCCTGATCGACTCAATATGTTGCTCGTTGACTTCAAAGGTGGAGCTGCATTAGCGCCCTTTGCTGGCTGGCCTCACACGACCGGTTTTGTCACCGATCTTGACGGACGGCTGGCGATGCGTGCGATTGCAGCGATCAGCAGTGAATTGCACCGCCGTAAGGCAGCCTTACGTCACGTTGCCGAACGCTATGGTATCCACCTTGAAAACATAGCTGATTATCGTGCACTGGCCGGACGATACTCGTTGCCACCGCTGCCTAATTTACTGATTGTGCTCGATGAATTCGACGAGATGACACGCAGTTGTCCTGAATTTGTCAGTGCTCTGATACGGGTCGTGAAGCAGGGTCGTTCGCTCGGCGTGCATCTGCTGATCGCAACTCAACAACCGGCACGAGTAGTGAGTGATGAAATTCGTAGCCAACTGAGCTATTTTATTGCATTGCGCTTGGGAAGCAGTGATGATAGCCGCGAGATGCTTCAGCGCCCTGATGCAGCGTTCTTGCCAGCTCAGTTTCCCGGTCGTGCCTACATGCGTAGCGGGAGTGACGTGCGTTTGTTCCAGGTGGCACGGCTGGCCGGTCAAGCGAATGGCCAAAGCGATCTCGATCTGATCGGGCGACGCCTGATAAGCGCTGGTCAGGTGTATCTTAAAGCTCTGGACTGGCAACCATTGCCGATCTGGCATCCGCCACTTCCACCCCGCTTAACGATGAAAATCCCGGCAACCGATGCACAAACTGTCGTTGGCTTACTCGACATACCCCAACAGAGTCGGCAGACGCCGCTGCTGGTTGATCTACGTTCGGGACATTTAGCGATCTTTGGTGGGCCGGCGAGTGGCAAAAGTATGGTGTTGGCTCGTATTGTGCTCAATCTCGCCGAACGGCTGTCACCTTCGTCACTTTGGTGTTATTTAATCGATGGAGATGGTCGACTATTGAGTATATTGGCCGATCTACCGCATGTGGGAGCGCTGGTGCGTCCTTTCGAGCGAGAGGCGCTTGTGACCCTCTTTCGGCAGCTTGACCATCAGTTGCGCGAACGACGGCTTAGAGTTCTTGCCGGTCAATCGCCAGGGCCAACGTTGCTGGTTGTGATCGACCGTCTGGCAGTGCTGCGTGATGAGTTACGTGATGCCCACGGCGAAAGTGATCTGGCCGATCTGGTGCGTCTGGCACGTACCGGACGTGACCTCGGTGTGCATTTGATTGTTTGTGCTGATCGACCTGCTGATATGCCTTACCGACTAGCCGCCCTCTTTGAACAGCGACTGGCGTTGCGGATGGCCGATCTCAACGATTATGCTGATGTGTTTGGGCAACGACCGGTCAATCAGTTGCCGCCACAGACACCTGGCCGCGGGTACTGGCTGCATCCTGATGAAGGATTACTTGAGGTACAGGTTGCACTACCGACGGGGTGTAGCGAGAGCGGTGATCCGCACGAGCTAATGCAAGCCATACGTGCACAGGTGGCTGTGCTGAAGTCTAATACACTGCAAACCGATCAGATGCCGCCACCGCTGGCTTTGTTGCCAGAGCGATTGTCTACCACTCACTTACCACCATCAGACTACGCCAATGCAACGTTGCGGCTGGTATGTGGTTGGGCCGCAGACCCACCGGGTCCAGCACGGCTGTGTCTTACCCCTGCGGCATCCCATGCACTTGTGTTTGGTCCGCGACGGAGCGGCAAGAGTACCGCGCTGCTGACCCTGGCTCAAAGTGCACTCAATGCCTTACCATCGTTACGTCTGCTTGTGATTGATGGTCCGCGTCGCAGTTTGCACCATTTGCGAACATTGCCGCAAACAGTGCGATATGTCGCCGACGAAGCGGGTATTGCTACGTTAAGTACAGAACTAGTTGGGCTGCGTCGTGTTCCAACCAACCGTTATCTGGTCGTAATCGACGACTACCAGCTTTGCCGTGAACGTTGGCGTGATCACTTCACCCAGAGCTACAGCACAACACCGAACCTCTTTCAACAACTCGTTGAACTAGCGCAGACCGGCACCGAACCGTTTCACTTGCTCATTGCGGCTGGTATCAGTTATGCCGATGATCCGTTGATGCGCGTGATCGATGGCGCGCGTAATGGTCTGATACTCTGGCCGGGGCGCTACGAATCAGGCACTCGGCTACTCGGTTTGAGCTTACCCCTCATCGAGCAGCGTAACAGCGACCAGCCACCGGGCCGGGCGCTACTAATCAGCGGTGATGATGAGCCAATAGTGATTCAGGTAGCCAGACATGGGGAGGAATGAAATTTGGTTGCTATCAATCTATCACGTGTACCGGATGTGCCGTTCGCTATGCTCACAGATAACTGGCGGGTCAGGAAACTTCTTGATGTTTTTAGAGTTGAGTTAGCCTTCGTCCACAAGCAGCGTTAGCCTTTATGTATTTCTTGAATGTTACGTGCAGAAACGATCAGATTACCGTTCCAAAATCGTTGGTTGACTGCTTTCCCGACATGCTCACTTACACTGCGTAAACAGTACGATGATAAATCGAAAGGATGGGTAACATTTCGCCTCTTACCAGAAACGCGGGCCGCAAACACGCGCATGACGCCAGGTATAAAACCGTGTCTCATCCGACTCGGAGCCGCACATACCTGGAACATAAGCGAGGAATTGCAAAAACATATGCCGCGTATCAAGATTTGGTATACAGTGAGGATAGGGAATATGTCTAGGATACCATCACATCATCGTTGCCTTGCAAAGACGTATTGCCATTTCGCTTGAGGATGAACTTTGGTACGGTGCCGTCATTCTGACGAGAGATAGCCTTTTCCAAAACGAATACCCGTCATTGTACTGGTCAAGGTAAGTTCCTTGTCCGCTCTGCGTGGTGTGCCGACGCAGTCTCTTATGAGGTCGCACCGAATTGATCGTCATTTCGACAGGGCTTAAACCGCGATAAAGGTGGCAATGCTCGCTCATGGTAATGACAGATTGGGTAAAGAAATGGCGTCATTCGTAATCTAAACGACCATCACTCAATGCTCTGCTTGGTGTCAGCGTCATTTGACATAGCGTAACATACATGGTACATTGCACCCGATCTGTGCGGTAAATCACAATCCGTTATCATGAAACGACAGCAAAGGAGTACACCGTGAGTGAACCCCTTGGAAGCGCACAGCGCCCGCTGCGTGTTGCAATTATTGGCGCCGGCCCGGCTGGTTTTTACACCGTTGAGGCCTTACTCAAACAGAAGAATCTTGTCTGCCAGATCGACATCTTTAACCGTTTCCCTACCCCATACGGTCTGGTACGTGAGGGGGTAGCCCCTGATCACCAATCGATTAAGGCCGTAACCCGTGTCTATGACAAGCTGGCAGCTCATAGCAGTGTGCGCTACTTTGGAAATGTGACCTTTGGTGTTGACATTACCCGTGCTGATCTACGTGCTCGCTATGACCAGATTGTCTATGCGGTTGGCGCCCAGTCAGATCGACGGATGGGCATTCCCGGTGAAGACCTCTTCGGCAGTATGCCAGCAACTGCCTTCGTAGGCTGGTACAATGGCCGTCCCGACTATCGCGATCTGGAAGTAGACCTGAACGTCGAGCGAGTCGTGGTCGTCGGAAATGGAAATGTGGCAATGGATGTCACGCGCATTCTGGTGAGTGATCCTGATGATCTGGCAAAGACCGACATTGCCGACCACGCTTTAGCTGCATTACGACAGAGCAAAGTTCGGGAAGTGGTCATGCTTGGGCGGCGCGGTCCAGCACAAGCTGCTTTCACCAATCCTGAACTGAAAGAGTTTGGCGAATTGCGTGGCGTTGATGTGATTGTTGATCCGGCAGATCTGGAACTCGACCCCCTGAGCGAAGCAGCGCTCGCCGAGGATAAAACCGCAGCGAAGAATGTGGAGCTGCTGCGCGCCTATGCTGCTCGTGGAGCTACGGGTGCTCCACGCCGCATTGTAATGCGCTTCCTGGTCTCACCAATCGCAATCCACGGTGTTGATGGTCGGGTAACGGGCGTCACAATTGAGCGCAACCGATTGGTGCAGGCTGCTGATGGCAGTTTGCGTCCACGCGGAACTGGCATTACCGAGGAATTGAGCTGTGGGATGGTTTTGCGTTCGGTAGGGTATCGAGGTGAACCATTGCCCGATGTACCGTTTGATGAAGCCAGTGGCACTATTCCCAACCGTGATGGACGAGTGCTGACAGCTCCGAATGGTGATCCAGTACCGGGTGAATATGTGGTAGGCTGGATCAAACGTGGTCCTTCGGGGGTTATTGGAACCAACAAGCCGGATGCAGTGGCAACTGTTAACAGTATGCTGGCCGATCTACCCAATTTACCTGGCGCACCCCAGAACGATGATATTGCCGACCTGCTACGCGAACGTGGAATTGATTTTGTGACCTACGCTGATTGGCAACGACTCGATGCGTATGAAACGGCTCAGGGCGCGGCCCAAGGACGTCCCAGAGTTAAAGTCACCCGAGTCGAAGAGATGATGAACATTATTCGTGCTGGTCGCTGATGCGGATTACGATGATTGCGCCCTTCGGTATTCGACCGAAGGGCACATTGCTTGCCCGCATGCTGCCGTTAGCGCAAGCATTACAGCAGCGTGGGCATACAGTCAGTATTGTTGCGCCACCGATTCATAATCCTGCTGATGGTGGTACAACCCGTTGCATTACTGGGGTAGCGGTTACTCATACCGTCTCCCCACCGTTTACCGGTCTACCGGCAGCACTCTGGCATACGATAGCTCTCTGGTGGGCTGCCCGGCAGACTCACGCCGATGTTATCCATCTTTTCAAACCAAAAGGGTTTGGCGGGTTGGCGGTATTAGCGCGTGGTCAGATACCGTTGGTTGTCGATTGCGATGATTGGGAAGGGTCAGGGGGCTGGAATGAACTGTTGCCATATCCCGCACCAGCCAAAGCACTCTTTGCCTGGCAAGAGCGCGATTTGCCACGACGGGCTAGAGCAGTAACCGTTGTTTCGCACACGCTGGAAACCCTAATTTGGGCCATGGGTGTGCCACCGCAACGGGTCTTCTATTTGCCCAATGGTGCGTCACCTCCGAGTTTGTTCCGCTGGCAACCATCATCGCAACCAACAATAGTCCTCTACACCCGCTTTTGGGAGCTTGATCTGGTAGAAGTAGCGATGGCGTTAGCGCTTGTGCATCGATCCCGTCCTGATGCCCGTCTCATCCTGATCGGCAAAGGTGAGCGCGGAGAAGAGCAGCGGCTGTTGGCGCTTGCCAAAGCTCTTGACTGTGCAGCGATGATCGATTATCGCGGTTGGCTCGATCCATCGGCAATCCCGGCCCTGCTCGCCAGTGCCGATGTCGCGTTGGTTCCAATACGCGATACGTTGATCAATCGGGCACGGGGAATGGCCAAGTTGGTTGAGCTGATGGCCGTCGGTGTCCCTATTGTAGCCAGTGACGTGGGTGCCGCACGCGATTACCTTGCACCTGATGCCGGTATCCTGGTGCCGCCAGGCAATGCAACCGCACTGGCAACGGCAGTTATTCACTTGCTTGCCGATGAGACGGCGCGTGCACGTCTCCGTACTGCTGTCCTTGCCGCAGCCCAACGTCTACGCTGGGATCAGCTTGCCCCAATTGCTGAGCTGGCCTATCAGCATGCCAGGGAACGCTCTTAGAGGATGATCAAAAACCCGGGCTTTTGATAATGCTCAACCATGGTATCTCCAGAATAGAGAGGGGAATTGGTGGAGAGCAACTGGCGCGCCCTCACCTTCCCCCTGGCCCCCTTCCTCTCCCACACGGGGAGAGGAAGGGGGGACGTGGGGTGGCTGGCGCGAAAGCATGTTAGCAACTCCTTACGCAATGGTCGCACGAGTACAGTATGTGCCCAATGAGAACTTTGGGTCTTTGGTCATGCTCTTAGCCCCCCTGCTCTTCTCCGTGTACTCTGTGATCTCTGTGGTGCAACAAAACACCTTCTAGCCCCTTAGCCCCCCTCATGTTCTCTGTGTACTCTGTGATCTCTGTGGTGCAACAAAACACCTTCTAGCCCCTTAGCCCCCCTCATGTTCTCTGTGTACTCTGTGATCTCTGTGGTGCAACAAAACACCTTCTAGCCCCTTAGCCCCCTCATTTTCTCAT
>Ga0197142_1001260_pt1 | contig 23358 bp, 19 predicted proteins | sample GBS60_MetaG_FD_148614 | JGI IMG/M metagenome (GOLD analysis project Ga0197142, IMG submission 148614) | Sediment microbial communities from Great Boiling Springs, Gerlach, Nevada, United States - GBS 60_MetaG | ecosystem: Environmental > Aquatic > Thermal springs > Hot (42-90C) > Sediment... | reverse complement strand
TGTGGCCCAAAGGCTCGTGCAGGAATATGGAGAGTTTCGCTGGGTAATTGGTTTCGGAGGAGAGGTCCCTGGGTTCGCTAAGGACATGGAACGGTTGATGGAGCTTGGCTCCGACGAGGAGCCTCCGGATACAGTCTCTGAGAGGGACGATGCCTTCATTCTCTTTACAGGTGGAACAACCGGTGAGCCCAAGGGAGCCATCCTCACTCACAAGAGCCTCCTTTGGAACATAATTTGCGTCACTACAGAGAACCATTGCCCGACACCCGATGATATCACCTTCTACCCCATGCAGATGTATCACGCGGCAGCCCTCAGCAGATTCTTGGCCTTCATGTACGCTGGGGGCACGTTCATAGGGAGCTCCACTTTCGATCCCGAAAGATATCTCGCCATGGTGGAGAAGGAGAGGACCACTTTCATTGTGGGGAATACAGCCATATGGCGTTCTCTCCTAGAGGTCCAAAGGACGAAGAGATACGACACCTCCTCCATGAAGAGGTGGCTCCACACCCACGACCCCCTGAGGCCTGAGCTCAGAGGAGAGATAGAAGAGGTCCTCTTCCCCAAGGGCCAGATGTACGCTTCCTATGCCCTGACCGAGGCATCGCCCGCTGTAACGGTCCTCAAGCCATGGGATCAGCCATGCCACTGGAGCAGCGTGGGAAGGCCATACATGTGCACTGAGGTGAGGGTGGCTGACCCCGAAACAGACCAACCCCTGCCAGAGGGAGAGGTGGGGGAGATACAGGTCAGGGGACCAACGGTCATGAGGGGATATTTCGGGAACGTGGAGGAGACGGAAAGGGCCCTTAGAGGTGGATGGCTCCACACAGGGGATCTTGGCAGGTGGGACGAGAGGGGATACCTCTACGTAGTCGACAGACTCAAGGACATGATCAAAAGTGGCGGGATGAACATCTACGCCAGAGAGGTGGAGGAGGCCATAATATCCCATCCCAAGGTGATGGAGGCGGCTGTTATAGGAGTACCTCATGAGCGTTGGGGAGAGACCGTGAGGGCAGTAGTGGTCCCCAAAAGGGGCGAGCTTTTGACCGAGGAGGAGATCATAGCCCATTGTAGAAGTCTCCTTCCGAGCCACAAAAAGCCCACCTCGGTGGTCTTCGTGGATTCCCTCCCTAGGGGGACCTTTGGGGGAAAGGTGCTCAAGAGAGTCCTCAAGGAAATGTACGGCAAACCTTGATTGAGGAGAAGGGAAAAGGAGCATGGACCTTCTGCTTTCCGAACACCACAGGATGGTCCGGGCCTCGGCGAGAAAGTTCGCTGAGGCCGAGCTGGGCCCCATAGCCGAGGAGATAGACGAGCAAGAGCGTTTCCCTATGGAGGTATACAGAAAGGCAGGTGAGCTCGGTCTCATTGGGTCCATAATACCCGAGGAGTATGGCGGGGGGGGAGCTGATCTCCTGACCAACGGAATAATCAAGGAGGAGATGTGCCGGGTATCCGCTGGGTTCGGGATGTCCATGAACATTTGCACCAACAACTTCTGCTACTTCATTGCCAAGTACGGAACTGAATCCCAGAAAAGAAGGTACATTCCCCCCGTGATCTCGGGTGAGGCCCTGGGGAGTTGGTGCCTAACGGAGCCTGAGGCCGGCTCCGATGCCCTGGCCATAGGGACCACTTACAGACTGGAAAATGGCAATTACGTGATCACGGGATCCAAGACCTTCATAACCAATGCACCCATCGCCAGATACTTCATAGTGGTCGCCCGGAGACAGGGCACCAAGGGGGCAAAAGGGGCTACTCTCTTCATATTGGAACGGGGCATGGAGGGGCTGAGCACAGGACCTCCCTTTCGCAAGTTGGGGATGAGATGTTCTCCAACGGGCCAGGTCTTTCTCGATGAGGTGAGAGTCGGTCCGGAGCACGTGCTGGGTGTGGAGGAAGAGGGTTTCAAGACCATGTTCGAGACTTTGGATCTGGAGCGGATCCTCGGTGCCAATACCAGCATAGGAATAGCTCAGGCTTGCTTGGATGCCTCTGTTAGATACGCAAAGGAAAGAAGGCAGTTTGGCAAGCCAATAGCCGAATTCCAGCTCGTGAGGAACATGCTCGCGGAGATGGCCACGAGGTTGGAGATCACCAGGGTCTATACTTACTCCCTCTTTCCCCTCGCGGAAAGGGGAGTGAAACTCACAAAAGAGGCATCCATAGCCAAGTATTACGCCTCCATCATGGCGACGAGGGCTGCACTGGATGCTGTGCAGATATTCGGAGGGTATGGGTACATGAGGGATTATCCCGTGCAGAGGTACTTGAGGGATGCCAAGCTTGTGGAAATCGGTGGGGGGACCTCCGAGATCCAGAAAATGATCATCGCGAGGGAGCTTCTTCGATGAATCCAGGCCACATAGGTTACTTGGTGGACAGAAATGCTAGAAAGTATTCTACCAGGGAGGCCATTTCCGACCCCAGGGGCAAATGGGACTATTCCAGGCTGAGGGAGGAAGTGCTTGGAATAGTGGGTGGGCTCTGCGGCCTCGGACTCAAGAGAAAGGACAGGGTGGCAACCCTCATGTTCAACAGAGGGGAGCTCATCATATCCTATTTGGCCCTTTTCAGGATGGGTGCCATACTGGTCCCCCTCAATACCAGGCTCGCGGATCCAGAATGGGAATACATCCTGCGAGACTCGGGAGCCAGATGGGTTATCACTGAGAGCACATTCGAAGGGAGGATAACCCGCATCAGGGAAAAACTCCCCCAAATCGAGGAGGTGATATCGGTAGGAGCCCAGGAAAAGGGAGTGATAGGGTGGGAGGAGATCCTGAGTGCCTCTCCCCTGGATGAGCCTCCAGAGGAACCAGGGTTGGAAGACGAGCTTTACATTCTCTACACATCTGGGACCACTGGGAGGCCCAAGGGAGCGGTGATAACTCATCAGAACTTCCTCTGGAATGCCATAAATGGCCAGATAACGGGCGGGTTCAAGGGAGATGACATCGTCTACTACGGCCTTCCCCTCTTTCATGCAGCGGCCATGGGCGGATGCTTTGCCACAATGCTTTTGGGAGGAAAGGTGGTCCTGAGGCCGAGGTTCGATCCAGTGGAGCTCTTGGAGCTCGTGGAATCGGAAAGAATAACGAGGGTTCCGGCTGTGCCTCCTATGTTGCTCGCAATCCTCGAAGCTCCGGGCCTGGAGAAAAAGGACTTGAGCTCCCTCAGGGCTTTCAACACAGGAGCAACTACCATACCCCAATCCCTGAAAGAGAGGCTGCATGAGAGGTTCCCGTGGGTGGAAATTACTGACTCTTATGGCCTCACTGAGGCAACCTCGTACTGCACCGTGCTCTCAGGAAAGGAGTTTCTCACAAAAAAGGCATGCGTCGGAAGGCCCCATGCTTACGTGGAGATAAGGGTTGTGGATGAAAGGGACAGGGATTTGCCACCAGGTGAAGTGGGCGAGATATTGGTGCGGGGCCCCAACGTGATGAAGGGGTACTGGATGAGGCTCGAGGAAACAGAAGAGGCCCTAAGGGGTGGATGGCTCCACACAGGGGATCTGGGGCGAATGGATGAAGAAGGGTATCTCTATGTGGTGGATAGAAAAAAGGACATGATCATAACGGGTGGAGAGAATGTCTATCCGAGGGAGGTGGAGGAGGTCCTCAACTCCCATCCCTCGGTCATGGAGGCGGCTGTAGTGGGAGTGCCGGATGAGAAGTGGGGGGAGAAGGTCGTGGCATTCGTTATACCCCGCCAGGGAATGGGTATAGACCCGAAGGAGTTGGATCTTCACTGCAGGCATCACCTGGCTTCTTACAAGTGTCCCAAGGAGTATAGAGTGGTGGGTGACCTGCCTAGAACCTCGACAGGAAAGATCCTCAAGAGGGTCCTCAGGGAAAGATGGGAGACCTCGGGCAGGGATGGTGGGAAGACCTTGAGGGGGGCTGATCCCTAGACCCGATGAAAGGACACTGCCCTGGGAGAAGAGGGAATCCCCATGCCTAGTTTGGACAATCGGTAGAAGGGCTTACCTTTTTCTCGGGACGGGATTATCATTCCCTTGCACTTTGGAGGGCGTGGATCATGGACAAGAAGCTCTTTGCTGAGATAAGACGGTATCTGGGGAAGACTCAAGCGGAGATGGCACATCTTCTTGGGACCTCCTTGAAGGCTGTTCAGAGTTTCGAGCAAGGATGGAGGAGAGTTCCTCCACATGCGGAAAGACAAGCGCTTTTTTTCCTCTCCAGGAAAACGACGAAGGAGGCCAAACCTTGCTGGGAGCTCATGAACTGCCCTGAGGAGAGAAAGGTCAAGTGCCCTGCCTGGGAATTCCAGACAGGAGAGCTTTGCTGGTTCATAAACGGCACCATGTGCCAGGGGACGGCCAAGAAGACGTGGAGGGAGAAGATGGAGCGGTGCCGAAATTGCGGTGTCTTCTGCTCCATCTTCCCCGATGACTTCCAGTTCGCTCCCCGCCTCCAGGGCTCTCAGCCACCTTGCCCAGAGCCACAGGCCGAGAGTTGACAGGCCCGAGGTCCATTGGTTTTGAAGGACAAATCCTCCTAGCTCGAGAGGATCCCTCCTTCGAGGAGGTACTGATGGGTCCTCCTCCGGATGGTCTCCGGGTCTATCCTCCTCCTTGCGACCCCTGTCTCCAGGGCTGCCTTGGCCACTGCCTCTGCAACAAGAGGGGGAACGTGGAGGTTCATGGCCTCTGGAATGATAAAGTCTGGCCCCAGGGCATCTTCGGGGACTGCATTGGCGAGGGCATGGGCTGCTGCCAATTTCATGGCGTCATTTATGGTGGTTGCCATAACATCCAGAGCGCCCCTGAATATGCCGGGGAACCCAAGGCAATTGTTCACCTGGTTGGGGAAATCGCTCCTTCCTGTTGCAACAACTTTAGCACCCGCGGCCTTGGCCTCTTGGGGCATGATCTCCGGGATGGGATTTGCCATTGCGAAGACTATGGGGTCGGAAGCCATGGCCCTCACCATGTCTCTGGAGACCACCCCTGGCCCCGAAAGACCTAAGAAGACATCCGCACCCTCCATTGCTTGGGGAAGGCTTCCCTTGATCTGCCTGGGATTGGTTGTGGCCGCAATCTCCTCCTTGACCGGGTTCATGCCTTTTTTCCTTCCCCGGTAAATGGCCCCTGTCCTGTCGCAGAGGATCACATCCGTTGCGCCCGCAGCCATGAGTATCTTGGCCGTGGCTATGGCCGCGGCCCCTGCTCCATTTATCACAATCCGGGCCTCTGAGAGGTTTTTCCCCACAACCTTCAGTGCATTGATCAGGGCCGCGAGGACCACAACAGCGGTCCCATGCTGGTCATCGTGAAAAACTGGTATGTCCAGGAGCTCCGAAAGCCTGCTCTCTATCTCGAAACATCTCGGAGCTGCTATGTCCTCGAGATTGATCCCGCCAAAGCTGGGGGCAAGTGTCCTGACAACGGAGACGAACTCGTCCACGTCCTGAGTAGCAACGCATATGGGATATGCTTCCACTCCTCCGAAGGTCTGAAAGAGGACACACTTTCCCTCCATTACCGGCAACGCAGCCCTGGCGCCAATGTCCCCCAACCCCAAAACAGCACTTCCGTCGGTCACGACAGCGACCAAATTGGACTTGCAGGTGAGATCCCATGCGAGGTTGGGATCATCGGATATGAGGGTGGAGGCGGTGACCTCCCCGGAAGGGAGGTAAAGGAGCCTCAGGATCCTCTGGTCCTTCACGGGGACCTTGGCCTTCACTCCTATTACTCCGCGGTACCTCCTGTGGAGATCCAATGACTCCTGCTGGACATCCATGGGCCCTGGGGACTTGGGCGGGACTGTGAAGGTCCCCTCGTATATGAACCGCTCGGTCTCTTCAGCCACCCTTTGGGGATCCACCTCCCTTCTTGCTACGCCTGTGAGGATTGCTGCCTGCGCGACTCTGGCTGCTATGGTTGGTGGTACCCTGAAATCCGTTAGCCTGGGAACAATGTATGCCTCGCAAAGCTCCTCGTCCGTCACAAGATCAGCTAGGGCTTGGGCTGCGGCGATCTTCATCTGATAATTTATCTCCTTGGCCCCCACATCCAGAGCGCCCCTGAAGACCCCGGGGAAGACCAAGGCGATGTTCAGCTCGTTGAAGTCCATCGCCGTGCTCGTTGAGACCCCAACGATCTTGGCTCCAGCATCGAGTGCCTCCTTTAGGCCTATCTCGGGTTGAGGGTTAGCGAAGGCGAGGACCACGGGATCCTTGGCCATCCTGGAGATCATCTCACCCTTGAGGACTCCACCAGTTGAAAATCCTATGAAGATGTCAGCACCTTCCAGTGCATCGGCCAGGGATCCCTTGATACCTCTGGGATTGGTCCTCCAGGCCACAGCGCTTTTGGCCCAGTTCATCCCATAGGGCCTGAACGTGTAAAGGGGGCCGTGGCGATCGCACACGATGAGGTCCCTTATACCCCATTCCAAAAGAAGTCTGGCTGTGGCAATGCCAGCAGCCCCTGCTCCGTTTATCACCACCCTCAACTCTTCCTTGGACTTTCCCGTTATCCTCAGGGAATTCGTGATGCAGGCCAAGGCCAGAATTGCCGCCGCGTGCTGGTCATTGTGGAATACAGGCACATTGACTGCGCGACGGAGCTGTCCCTCGATGGTGAAGCATCTAGGGGAGGTGATGTCCTCTAGGCATATGGCCCCAAATGTGGGGGCAAGGAGGGAGACCACCTGAACGATTTCCTGGGGATCCTGGGTATCGAGACACAGGGGGAAGGCGTCCACTCCTGCGAGACTCTTGAAGATCACACTCCTTCCTTCCATGAGGGGCAGGGCCGCCAGGGGGCCCATATCCGATCTGCCCAGGACCCTGGAGCCGTCGGTGACGAGGGCTACGGTATTAGCTCGGCAGGTGTATTCGAAGGAGCTCTCGGGGTCTTTGGCTATCTCCAGACAAGGAGCTGCGACCCCCGGGGTGTAGACCACGCTCAGCACGTGGCGGTCTTTCACGGGCACCTTCACCTCCACCCCTATCAATCCCCTATGCTTGCGCCTGTAGACAATCCCCTTATCCTCCATGTCCACCCCCTGATATGTCCTGAATAATAAGACAATGTCACGCATAATGCAACTATACAGGGAGTGCGCTTTATTGTCAAGACCTAGCTCCCTATCCGTTTTCTTGACCAGCCTTGGGGTTTTGGCTATAGTATGCGGCGAGTTCCGATCCGGGGAGTACTCCCTTTCGATGCGTTGATCCGGGCTTTCTCGAGGGAAGGAGTCCCCTTTCCATGGATGCATGGAGCGATCCCATCATCTGGGTTGCGGCCATCTTGGTCCTGGCCTTCCTGTACAGGATCTCGAGGTCCATAACTGGGGACCTGGTTCGAAGAGGAAGAGAGAGGAGAAAAGAACTCCAAAAGGCGAGAATGCTCCTCTGCGATTATAGGGCCAGGTACGGCGCGCACAAGGTTAAGGCTCGCCTTGAGAGGACTTGCGGCTTGCGAGAGAGAGGGTCGAGGAGCTCGGGGCCCAGTTGAAGCGCTGTCAGAGGCTAAAAGAGGAAGCCTTGAAAGAGATGGAGAGAAGGGAACTCGCGCAAGAGGAGGATAAGATCTACAGGGCCTTTCTGGCAGAGGCCCATAGGCTAAAGGCCCTGAAGAAGGCGCATGAGCTCTTCAAGGGGTGAAGGTCCGGTTCCATGGACGAGGGACTTCTTCAATTGGGCAGTGGCCCCCCCAATCGAATGCTGGCCAATGTCCTCAGCTGCGCTGTCCTGGGAATAGACGCCTTCCTGGTGGAAGTGGAGGTCGACATAACGAGAGGGCTTCCGGCCTTCGCCACAGTGGGTCTACCCGAGGCAGCTGTCAAAGAGTCCAAAGACAGGGTGAAGGCAGCCATAAAGAATGCGGGGTACCGATTCCCCCTCGACCGCATAACCGTCAACCTAGCCCCCGCGGACATGAAAAAGGAGGGGTCCAGTTTCGATCTGCCCATCGCGGTGGGAATACTAGTAGCTCAGGGGACCATCAGGAGTTCAATTCTCAAAGACTACCTTCTCATGGGTGAGCTTTCCCTGGACGGGAGGATAAAGCCCGTGAGGGGAGCTCTCTCCATGGCCATGGCGGCCAAGGACCTCGGTCTCAAGGGACTGATACTTCCCCAGGAGAACGCGACCGAGGCAGCGGTGGTGAAGGGTATAGAGGTCTTGGGGGCAAAGGATCTTGTTGAGGTCGTCCGATTCCTCAACGGGGAGATCCGGCTCGAGCCTCAAGAGGTTGATGTGGAAAGCCTTTTCAGCCAGGGTGAGCAGTATGATGTGGACTTCAGGGACGTGAGGGGTCAGCATCATGCCAAGAGGGCCTTGGAAATAGCGGCAGCTGGAGGACACAACCTCATAATGATAGGCCCTCCTGGCTCTGGAAAGACCATGTTGGCGAGGAGGCTTCCCACGATCCTCCCCCGCATGACCTTCGAGGAGGCCATAGAGACCACAAAGGTCTACAGCGTTGCCGGACTTCTGCCGGAGAAGAGGGCTTTGATCTCAGTGAGACCCTTCAGAGCCCCTCACCACACCATATCCGATGCGGGTCTCATAGGAGGAGGCGCGATCCCCAAACCAGGAGAGGTGAGCCTCGCCACCAACGGAGTGCTCTTTCTGGACGAGTTTCCGGAATTCAGGAAGAACGTCCTCGAGGTCCTGAGGCAGCCAATGGAGGACGGTCATGTGACCATATCCAGGGCGGCCTCCTCCATAACCTACCCAGCCAGGTTCATGCTGGTTGCAGCCATGAACCCATGCCCCTGCGGTTATTACGGGGATCCCAACAGGACGTGCACGTGCACTTTGCCCCAGCTCCTCCGGTACAGAAGCAGGATCTCAGGGCCACTTCTGGACAGGATAGACCTTCACGTTGAGGTCCCAGCCCTGAGATACAGGGAACTGGCCGGAGAGGATCCCCAGGAGGGATCCGAGGACATAAGGAACAGGGTGGACAAGGCGAGGGAAATCCAGAGGCGCAGATTCGAGAAACTCAAGATCCACTGCAACGCACAGATGACAAGCAGGCACATAAGGAGATTTTGCCAAATAGACGATCAATCGAGGAAGCTAATGGAGATGGCCGTGGACAGGCTCGGGATGAGCGCTAGGGCTTATGGCCGCATCCTCAAGATAGCTCGAACCATAGCCGATTTGGAGGGCTCTGAAGAGATAAAAGTCCACCATGTATCGGAGGCCATACAGTACCGCTGCCTCGACAGGCAATCCCCTTGAACCCATCGTCATCTTTGGTCCTAAATTGGGAACACGGGAGGATCCAGGGGTTCAAGACCTCTGCAAGACCCTCTCTGAACATCAGGTCTTCCCCTCAGGGGGCGCGGTCTCCGCGCCCGGGTAATATAGGATTACGCATGCCGAGGCATATTTTTACCCCTAAGGAAGTGGCGGAGAAACCAAGGCTCTAGTGGTGATATCCCTGGGTCAGGCCGATGCCTCCTTTTCGGGCGTGCGGAGCCCGCCCCTCCGCGCAATGGCCAAGCGATGGGAAGTAGGCCTTACGGGGTAAACCCGGGGATGGCGCGAAGGGCGGTTTTCTCGGAGGGAGGCGCTCTGCGCGTCCGAATGGCAAGGCATCACGGATAGCAAAAGGTCTCATCAACGGGCAAAGATAGGCGGGAAACCGGTGGCGTAATGGCCATATGTCTCGGTCAAGCCTGTGCCATCCTTGCGGGCGTGCGGAGCCCGCCCCTCCGCGGGGGGCAAGCCTGGGTGAGAGGCCATGCGGGGAAAACCCGGGGATGGAGCTAAAGGGGGTTTTCTTGGAGCAACTTTCTCCTTCTCTTTTTCGACAACTCCCACACTATGCACCTTGTCCGGAATCGACAGTGGACATTGGGGCTGGAACACTGGCATCCCTCGGGAAGCTCTGGATCGTCGCAGCACAGGTGACAGTATCCAATCTGAAATTTCTCGCACATGGCCATGGCTTCCTGATCCGGATGTCTCCTGCACTTCATGGCTTGCCCTCTAGGGGGAATCCCTCCCCCCTCTCAAAGCTTAGCCCTGGAGGCCCTTCCGGGCAATGGCCCTCATCTCTTTTCGGTGACACATACGCCCGAAAGTATCAGTGTTGAGCCCAGAAGAAGCTCCCACCCCATCCTCTCTCCCAAGAAGAGAAATGCGAGGAGCTAGGTCATTGGAGGAATCGGGTAAAGGTATATCCCCCCTCCTTCGGGGAGTCCGTCTCCTCTAGGGCTCGGAAATAGAGGAAAGTTGCCAAGAAAGAACAGCCAACCCCGAGAAATCCTATTGAGATCCAGGCCTTCCAATGAATTGCCAAGATTGCCCTGGCATCTTTCAGCAAATCTGCTATCCCCAGAGGAAGTGCGAGAAGAGAACCCATGATTGCCGTCCCTATGACATAGAGAGCTTCCTTCTCTTCCATCAGTCTCTTTCCTTACACAGTGAATCCGGCCCAGAGAACGATGCTTGCCAGGACCAGACCATCGCCAATCTGCTTGACGCCCAAGTGGAACTCCCTCGCTGGGTCCCAGCCCATGACCCAGAACACTCCCACTATCGCCATGAGAATGCCCATGGATTTTCTCAAAGTGAGCCTCTTTCCCAGCCAAATGGCTCCCAGTATGGCCATGCAGAGGGGGCCTGTGACAGCGTACATGGAAGCATTGGATCCGCTCGTGTACTGAAGTCCAATGGTTTGCAAGCCGTAGTGGGGGCCAGTCCCCAAAAGACTCAAGACCAAAAGCCTCCCCACCTCCCCAATCCCGTGGGCCTCGAACCTTCCTAGTCTGCACAGCCAGACAGCGAAACAAAACCCAGAAAAAACAAGCCCGGCCCCGACCACAAAGAGAGGAGGGGCTTCCTCTAAGGCCACTTTCGTGGCGATAAAGGATATAGCCCAGAGAAAACATGCTAACCACAAGGACAATCTGGCCTTCACGGACATGGAGGATTCCTCACCTCGTCATCACCCTGGACACATCCCCTCAACTGGGATAGAATTCCACCCAAGAGGAGACACCGAAGGCTAGTTCCAAGGGAGGGCGTCCGGCCATGAAGGTATCCATTGTCGTCCTCACAACTTTGCTCACCATCTCATTAAGTTCCCATGGAGGAGGTGCAGACATGAATATTTCAAGTCCAGCATTCCAACACGGTGGAAAGATTCCATCCAAGCACACATGCGATGGGCCCAATATCAGTCCGCCTCTCAAGATAGAGGGTGTGCCCGAGGGGACGAAGAGCCTCGTCCTCATCATGGATGACCCCGATGTCCCCAAATCCATAAGGCCAGATGGAATGTGGGATCACTGGGTGGTGTTCAACATCCCCCCTGACCTCAAGGAGATACCCGAGGGCAAAGAGCCTCCGGGGGTGCCAGGAGTCGGCACAGGAGGGAATACCACGTACTTCGGCCCTTGCCCCCCAGACAGGGAACACCGCTATTTCTTCAAGCTCTACGCCCTCGACAAGACCCTTGACCTCCCTCCCAAGGCCACAAAAGCCCAGGTGGAAAAGGCCATGGAAGGCCACATCCTGGCCAAGGCCGAGCTCATGGGCCGATACGAGAGGGTCAGGCGCTGAGCTCCACCCAATCCAGCCCCAGGAATGCCAGTCTCCCTCGGGTGGGAACTCCGGTCTCCGGATCCCACCCCATGGCTCCGTAATAGAGTCTCAACGCCTCCCGGAACTCCTCCTCGGTGAGCCGCTTCTCCCTGGGCGTCCCGGCCTCGAGGGGCTCGAAAAGCCTCTGGGGAAGCCTGTCATCCTTGGCGGAGAGGCCCTCCCTCAGGTTGAAGAGCCTGGCCATGGTCACGGTCCTCTCCCCCAACTCCATGAGTTCGTACAGGCTCGTGTTCCAGCCGGTGGAGGCCTTGAGGGCATCCGCTATGAGGGGAAGGGTGAAGGCCGAGTAAGGCGCAGCTGCAAAGTTGCATATTCCCAGCGAATTGAAGAAGTTCCATATTTGCTGGGCGTGGACAAATAGCCTTATTTTCCTGGGGCCTATCTCCACTGCTGGCATGGGCTCGAGAATGCCTGCTGGATTGGCAGCATAGAGCATGGGCGTCTCGGACATGAAGGAGGTGTCGTGAGGGGCCTCTATGTGATCGGCACCCGTGGGAGATGTGGCATAGCTCAATACCAGGCCCTTCTTTCCCCTCGGGTCATGCATGGGAAGCTCCTGGCCCTTTATTTCCAGGGCATAGCGTTCAGCACCCTTTCCGATCCTCCTCGCAGCCTCTTTGACCCCATCGGCCAGAATGTCCCCGAAACCTTCCCTTTTGGCTATCTTGTGGATCATCTGGATCATTCCATCGGCATTGCCAAAGCGAAGCTCTATCCCGTCTGTATCGCGAGGGCTCAATATCCCCTGCTCGGTGCATTCCATGGCAAAGGCTATGCAGACCCCAGTGGATATAGTATCCAAGCCATAACGATTGCAAAGCTCGTTCCCATGAGCTATGGCCTCGAGATTGTCTATCCCGCAAAGGGACCCCAAGGAGGCGAGGGTCTCGTACTCGGGGCCTCCAAATTCAGGATCAGTTGCGTACTTTCCCTCCACCTTCACAACCCTCTTGCAATGGATGGGGCAGCCGTAGCAGCCTTTTGTCGAGTGAAGTATGGTCTGATTCATCGCCTCAGCTGATATCTTTTGGGCCCCCTCGAATATTCCAGCCTGGAAGTTCCTCGTGGGTAATATCCCCGAATCATTGAGGGGCATCACGAAAACCGGAGTCCCGTACTGTTTGAAATTTCTGGCCATGGGTGACTGGGGAATGAGGTCAGCGACCTCCTTTCCTATGGCCTTGAGTCTTTCGGGATCGGCGAAATCGAGCTTGCCGGTTCCCCTTACGGCAATAGCCCTGAGGTTCTTGGAGCCCATCACCGCTCCCATCCCTGTCCTCCCATTGGCGTGCTTGAGCTCATTGAGCACGCAAGCATATCTCACAAGCTTCTCTCCAGCAGGGCCACACTGGGCAACCCTTATTCGATCATCCCCTAGCTCCTCCCTTATGATCCTCTGTGCTTCCCCTGTGTCCTTCCCTGTAAGGCCAGAGGCATCCCTGAGCTCAGCTTTGCCATCTTTGATCCACAGGTAAACAGGCCTTGAAGCTCTCCCCTTTATCACTATTCCATCGAAGCCAGCATGCTTTAGCTCTGGCCCCCAGAAGCCACCTGCTTCAGCCTCACCGAAGGCGCCTGTGAGGGGCGAGCGGGCAGCCACAGTGTACCTCGGCACACCCGGGATGGGTGCTCCGGACAGGACACTCGACATGAACACCAAGACATTCTCCGGGCCTAGGGGGTCAACGCCTGGCTTGAGCTCCTTGAGAAGGTAGTAAAGGGAGAGGGCAGACCCTCCCATATAGAGCCTGTAAACTTTCTCATCTGGAGTCTCTTCCCATATCCTCTCCTGGGTGAGGTCCACTCTGAGAATCCTTCCATTGTATCCCTTTGGCATGGCGCTCTACCTCCGTAGTTGGCCTTAAAATCTCCTTGACGAGGGCGTCCCCATCTCCCCTCGATCGCCCTTTTGCGCACTAAGGGAAGCATAAATGCGGCTCTTTCTCAAGAGCTCTTCCACCTGGGCCATTATTCCAGCTCTCTCTTCCTCGGTTGTGTTCCTCACGACCCTTCCAGGTACACCCAAAACTAGGGAGTCGGGAGGGATCACGGACCTGGGAGGCACCAATGCTCCAGCACCAATAATGCAACCCCTCGAGACCACTGCCCCATCGAGCACTATTGCCCCTATCCCCACAAGGGAGCGGGGCTCTATCACGGCCCCGTGGATCTTGGCACCGTGGCTCACTATGGCTTCCTCTCCTATTTCCACTGGAAGCCCTTCTGGGGCCTCGACCAGCGCCAGATCCAGTACTGCGGCCCTTCTTCCCACCCTTATGGCCTCGCTGTCTGCCCTTAGCACCGCAAGGGGCCACACACTCGCCTCCTCCGCCACTTCCACCTCCCCGAGAAGTCTAGCCGAACTGTCCACCCAGGCCGAAGGATGCACCTTGGGGCTCTTTTCCCCGTAAGGGGTGAAATTCTCACGGCCTCCTGTCAATTCCCGCCTCCTTTCGCTTCAGACTGCCTGCGTGAATCTCTTCCTGATCTCCTTCTTGTTTATTTTTCCAACGCTTGTCTTTGGGATCTCCTCGATGAAGACTATCCTGTCCGGAATCCACCATTTGGAGATCGTTCCCTTCTCCACGAATCTTCCCAGGAATTCCCTTATACTCCTCTCAGCTTCCTCTGGTCTCGCCCCTTCCCTCAATACCACGAGGGCCACTGGCCTCTCGCCCCACTTCTCATGGGGCTGACCTATCACCGCGACCTCGGATACAACCTCGTGCTGGCTTATGAGACTCTCCAGCTCCAGGGAGGAAATCCATTCGCCCCCTGTTTTGATCACATCCTTCAACCTGTCTGTTATCTTCACATATCCTTCCTCGTCCTGGAAGGCTATATCGCCTGTGTGGAGCCAGCCACCTCTCCACAGCTCCTCCGATCTTTGAGGATCTTTGAGATAGCCCTGGGTGAGCCATGGAGCTCTCACCACTATCTCGCCAGAGCTTCTGCCATCCCGGGGCAAGGGGTTTCCGTTCTCATCAGCTATCCTGAGATGCACCAGGGGGAGAGGGATTCCAGTCTTTATCCTGAACTCCAGCTGTCTTTCCATGTCCCAATCTTGCATGTGGGGCTTGAGAAGGGCTGTTGTGAGAACTGGACAGGTCTCGGACATTCCGTATCCTGCCCAGGTATTTATCCCCATCTGGAGAGCTTTCCTGGCAAGCCCCCTCGGATAAGCTGCTCCCCCAATTACGACCTTCCACTTGCTCAAGTCTATCTTGGAGGCCAAGGGATGCTCGAGAAGCATGTGGAGGATCGTGGGCACACAGTGGGAGTACGTGACCCCCTCCTTCTCTATGAGTTTAAGGAGCATCTCAGGGTCGTAGCGGCCCGGATAGACCTGTTTGGCGCCTATCATCGTTGCCATGTAAGGGAACCCCCATGCGTGTACATGGAACATGGGAGTTATGGGCATGTAAACGTCTCCCCAGTGGAAGGGAGCTTGTAAAGCCATGCTTCCCAAAGAAGCCTGCCCTAAAGTATGGAGCACAAGTTGCCTGTGGCTGTAATAGACCCCTTTTGGATCTCCAGTTGTGCCTGTGGTATAGAAGACCGTTGCCTGAGCATCCTCCGAGAAATCCTGAAATTGAAAGTCTGGACTTGCTTTGGCCAGAAGATCCTCGTACTCCCCAACTATGGGCAACCTACCCTCGATCTTCTTGGAGCGATCACTGAGAAGCACATACGCCTTCACGGTCTTGAGCTCAGAAGCGATTCCCTCCAGCATCTCCACGAAGTCCTCATTGACCAATACGATGGCATCCTCCGCGTGATTCATGGTGTAGAGAATCTGCTCTGGGGAAAGGCGCACATTCACAGTATGGAGTACGGCACCCATCATGGGCACTGCAAAGAAGCACTCCAGATAACGATGGGAATCCCAATCGAGGACAGCCACCACATCCCCCTGGCCAACACCTAAGTCTGTGAGGGCAGAAGCCAGCCTATTCACCCTCACTACGAAATCCCGATAAGTGTAGCGGAAAAGGTCCCGGTACACAATCTCGTGGTCGGGAAAATAGAGGACCCCTGAATAGAGTAGGTTCTTTATAAGGAGAGGATAAGAATAGGCTGAGGGGGTCCTCTCTATTATTCTCACAGACTTCATTCCCCTCACCTCCCATATTGAAGACCCTGTGTCTCGGCACGGTTGCATGTCTATTTTGTTGGGCCCTCGGAGATTCTACCCGAGGCCCCTCAAAAGAGTCGACTTTGAGGCTTTATGGGCTAAGGTGGTTTGAGCAGGAACTTAAGCCCCTCTCGCCTTTCGAATCTAGCGAAAGCCTCTTCCCACTGCCCCAATTCGTATATCCCGGAGATCAATGGCCTAAGGTTTACTTTTCCATCCTCCAAAAGCTTGACGGCTTTCTCCCAAGACGCCCTATTGTGGGCAAAACATCCTCGCAATTCTATCTCCCCATATGTCACGAGATCCAGGTCCAGGGGAGCCTCCTTGCCGAGAATTCCCACCTGGACTATCTGACCTCCTCTTTTCAGAAATTCCATACAAGTCAAAACACCCCCTCGAGTGCCCGAGCACTCAAATGCCACATCAAACGCTTTGGGAAGCACTCCTTTGCCTAGAACCCCTTTCCTTCCGACGGTCTCTGCCTTCAAGCATTCGACGGCTCCGAGCCTAGAGGCAAGCTCCAATCTACCCTCGTCGCCAGCTGCCCCAACTACCGCCACTTGCGCTCCCACGGCTTTGGCTACTTGCAAGACCAGAAGACCTATAGGGCCTGGGCCGGTCACTATGGCCCAGCTCCCTTGGGTGAGGGAACTCCTCTCCATCACAGCGTGAACAGCGCAGGCAAGTGGCTCACAAAGTGCTCCTTCTTCCAATGAGATGGTGTCGGGAATTCTGTGAAGAGCAGTAGATCTCACAGCCACATAGGACGCAAAACCACCGTCTTTTCCGTATCCCAACGCCACCCTTTCTTCGCACCTTTGTGTCTGACCCTGAAGGCAGTGGGTACACTTCCCACAGAAGGAGGCTGCAGATTCAACCGTGACCCTGTCCCCCGGCCTCCACGTGTCAACCCCTCCCCCCACTTCCGCGACTTCTCCGGCAAGCTCGTGACCAAGGGTTACGGGGATCCTCACCTTGGGAAACACGTCGTGAAAGATATGGATGTCTGTACCGCAGATCCCGGCAGCAGCGACCCTTATCAGCACCTCTCCAGTCCCAGGCCTCGGATCCTCCACCTCCACGAGGCGGACATTGCCCCACCCCTTGGCTATTTTCCTCAGCGCTATCATTATAGGCCCTCGAGGGGGAGTCTCATCCCGCCATCCATCCCCCGTCAACAAAGAGGACGGCGCCTGTGAGGTAATCTGAGGCCCTGGAAGCGAGGAAAACCGCTGTCCCAGCCAGATCTTCCGGAGTCCCGGGTCTTCCTAAGGGAATGCGGGAGTGGATCCACTCGGAGCGGGCAGGATCCTGGAAAAGGGGTTCTGTGAGAGGCGTCCTGAAGTAGCCTGGCGCAATGGCATTGACCCTTATTCCATAAGGGGCCAACTCTACAGCAAGGGACTTGGTTAGGGAATATATTCCCCCCTTGCTCGCTCCGTACACAGAGATGTTCTTTATCCCAATCTGGCTTGTCAGGGACGCAATGTTTATGATCTTACCCCCCTCGCCCCTTTGGATCATATGTCGCACTACAGCCTGGGTAAGGAAGAAAGCTCCCCTGAGGTTCACTCCCACAACGGAATCAAAGTCCTGTTGGGTCATCTCCAGAAAGGGTTTCCTAACGTTTATCCCTGCATTGTTAAAGAGAATGTCCACTTTTCCGAATCTGCGGATTGCTTCTTCAACAATCCTTTCTATCTGATCCAAACTGGAAATGTCAGCTGGAACGGTCAAAACTTGCCTACCTGTCTCTTCCTCGATCCTCTTTTTTGCAGCCTCGAGTTCCGAACTGCTTCTTGCTACAAGCACCAAATCTGCCCCTGCCCCGGCCAGGGCCCTTGAGATCCCGAGGCCAAGTCCCCTCCCACCACCTGTAACCAGACCTACCTTCCCCTTAAGAGAGAAAAGCTCATAGGTGGTTTCCATCAGTATGCCTCCCTATAGATTCTTCTCACATCGTCTTCTGTGAGATCCCTCGGGTTAGGGACGAACAGCCTCGACTGTTTCATGCCTCCCTCAACTAGCTTCGGAAGGTCGCTTTCGGGAATACCGTAGTCCCTTAGCCGGTACGGCACCTCGATGGACTCAAGGAGCTTCTCTACAGCCTCAACTGCCTTTTGGGCTGCTTCCATAAGGCTCAGGCCCTCTGTGCAACATCCCATGAATTGAGCTATCCTCGCGAATTTTTCCGGGTTTCCCGGGAGATTGAACCGCATTACATGGGGGAGCATGATGCCATTGGACCTTCCATGGGACATATGGTACTCGGTCCCTAGGGGATAACATAAGCCGTGAACTGCCCCGAGTCCTCCACTTGCAAAGGCCATCCCTGCCACTGTCGAAGCCAGGGACATATAGTACCTGGCCTCCAAATTCGACCCCTTGGACCAAGCCATGGGCAGGTATTTTGCGATCCACTCTATGGCCTTCTCAGCGAGTATGTCCGAGAAGGGGGTTGCGCTTGCCGAGACATAGGTTTCTATGGCATGCACAAGGGCATCTAGACCCGTGTCAGCGGTTACTTTGGGAGGCATGGAAAGGGTGAGAAGAGGGTCCACTATGGCTAGTTCCGCCAAGACATAGGGGCTGAAAACGACTTTCTTTATATTTTCGGCCTCGTCAGTTATCACGAAGACCCTCGTTATCTCGCTTCCAGTTCCGGCAGTTGTGGGAATGAGTATCTTGGGCACACCCCTTCTCTTAACCATGTCCACTCCGCAATAATCCAGGACCTCTCCTTCGTTTGTGGCCATTATGGATATTCCCTTGGCCACATCCAGGGAGCTTCCCCCCCCAAGGCCTATTACCGAGTCGCAGCCGTTTTCCCGGAACACTTTGGTCCCCTCGTCCACCAATCTAGCAGGAGGCTCAGGCTCCACCTTGTCGAAAACTACAAAGGGAATGGAAGCATCTTCCAGGCTCTTTGTCACTGGCTCGAGAAGACCCGCTTGAACAACTCCGGGATCTGTCACTACAAGGGGCTTACATCCCCCAATGGCCCGAACCTCACTCCCAACACTCCTCGAGGAATTGAGACCGAAAATGACCCTATGGGAGCAATAGAACACATGGAGCCTATCTGTTATCATTTGAGCCATGGGAAACCTCCTTTCCTTTGTTGTTCCTCAAAGTCGTCAACTGCAAGCTTCCTCCAAGTTAAGATTTTTCTCTCGGGCTAGTCGTCCTCGACCTCTTAGGAAGAACACTTTTAATCTTCTCCTCTATTGTCCCGAATATTCCTTTGGGCATGAAGATTATGAGAAGAACGAGTGCTACGCCATATGCTATCTGGGAGACGCCCACGTATTTTGCACCGTAGTTTACACGTATGTATTCTTCGAGGAGGACTATTATGGTGGTTCCAACGGTTGGCCCCCAAAGGCTGTACATGCCGCCCAAAATGGCTTTGAAAGCGATGTCAAGGGAAGGCCCCACACCCGCCAAAGTATGGGGATTCAAATATGTGACATATTGGGCGTAAAGAACCCCCCCAATTGCTGCCACAAAGGCACTGATTATGGTTACCCTTAGCTTGTATTTGACGATCTTCACTCCCAAGGTGGCCGCTGCTATCTCATCCTCACCAATGGCTCTCAGGGCCTTCTGCATCCTAGAACGGTCAATGTACCACCAAAGAAAGAGAGCTGCCAGGAGGAATGACAAGGCGATGTAATAGAAATAGGTCTTCTCCTCGAACTGGAGGTAGAACCATGACGAGCTCACTCTCTTCAAGGTGAATCCAAGGGAGCCTCCCGTGTAGTCCCTGAACGCAACGAGAAGCAGCGAGACAATCTCCCCCAGAGCCAGGGTAAGGAGAGCGAAGTAATCTCCCATTACTCCAAAGCGAAAACAGGCCCACCCTACAATCAGGGCCACCAGTCCTGCCAGCATTCCGCCGGCAACCATACCTGCCCAGGGAGAAAGGGAAAAGTGATTGAAAAGGAGTCCAGCCGTATAAGCTCCTATGCCTATAAAGGCTCCATGTCCTAACGAGACCAGACCGAATCTTCCCATATAGGACCATCCGGTAGCTATGAAGGCCCAAATGAAGATCAGGGTTGCCACGTGGAGCAAATATGGCGAGACCCCCACCAAAGGGAAGCCTATTACCAATCCGAGGAGAATTATTTTGGCCACGTCTTTCAAATGCTTAACCCCTTTCTACCTCTGCCAGTGGACCTCCCTATCTCGCTCTTCTCGCACCCAGAAGGCCCTGAGGACGAACCAGCACCACCAGGATGAAGATTGCAAGAGCCACTATCTCGGCCACCTCGGTTGAGGTGATAACAGCGGCCAGGGATGTCACAACACCTATTATAAAAGCGCCTATAAACCCTCCAGCCAAATTGCCCATCCCGCCCAAGACAACTATTATGAAGGCCATGAGGGTGAAACTTCCTCCGAAATGCGGGTGCACCGAGTAAATGGGGGAGAAAAAGGCAGCTATGAGCCCGGTCAAAGCACCCCCGATGGTCAGGGTCAGCAGATAGATTCGGCCTGGGTTTATTCCCATCAAACTGGCACATTCCCTGTCCTGAGCCACAGCCCTTATGGCCAACCCCACATAGGTCCTATGAAGCACAACATAGAGGATTCCGAGGACCACCAAGGCCCCGGCAAAGGCGAGAAGATTAGAGGTCTTGAGAAAGATATTCCCTAGACTAACAACAGGTAAATCTACCCTTAGCCCCCTCAGATCTGCTCCCCAAATGACGTGGGCCAGATTTTCGAATACTATTATCAGACCAGCGAGTGCCAGAAGCTGGTTTAGCCTTTCTGCCCCCAAAAGGGGCCTTATCACCAAAAGATGCAGGAGAGTCCCCCAGACTCCCATGACTAGCACTGCCACGGTCGAGGCCAAAATCAGGGGGACCCCATAGATCGCTTTCAAGGTGTAAATGACATACATCCCCAACATCACGCATTGGCCGTAAGCAAGGTGAATCACCTTGACCACTCCAAAAATCAGGTTGAGGCCGAAGGCAAGAAGTGCTAAAACTCCACCCAAAAGGATCCCATTTGCCAAAGCGTTCAGGAAAAGGATCTCCATCGTTCAAAGCCCCAGGTAAGCCTTTCTTATGTACGACTCCTGCGAAAACTCCTCTCGACTCCCTTCAAGCGCTATTTTGCCGGATTCCACCAGGTATGCTCTATCGGACAGAGCGAGGGCCTTTCGCACATTCTGCTCCACCATCAGAATAGCGTATCCCTGAGATCTGATCCTCGCCACGAACTCGAAAAGCATGGTCACAATCATCGGGGCCAACCCCGATGATGGCTCATCAAGCATTATCAGCTTAGGTTTTGACATCAGGCTCCTTGCTATGGCGAGCATTTGTCTCTCGCCGCCACTTAGAGTGTCGGCCAACTGAGATTTTCTCTCCGCCAGTCGGGGGAAAAGTTCGTATATTTCCTCAAGTGTTTTTTGAAATTCCCTGCGAGCTTCCTTCACATAAGAGCCTATCTTGAGATTCTCCATCACGCTCAGGTTAGGAAACACCCTTCCGCCTTCGGGCACGTGGGCAAGCCCCAACTCCACTATCCTGTGAGCAGGGAGTCGATGGATTGGCTGCTCGAGGAATTTGATTGAGCCCTTGCTGGGAGGTTGGAGCCCGCTTATGGAACGGAGCAATGTAGTCTTGCCGGCACCGTTTGGGCCCACGACAATGACAGTCTCCCCTGCCTTCACCTCCAGGCTGAGGTGAAAGAGGGCCTGGAATTCGCCGTAAAACACGTCTATGTTATCGACCTCTAACATTGAGCCCATAGAGTCTCCCTAAACTGTCCGGAACATCCTTGGCGTACCTCGGACTAGGTTCCTTTGGAAGGAGACCTCCTCTCCGGGAGCTAGACTTTCTCCTGGCCCAAATAAGCCTCAATCACCCTCTCATCCCTCGCCACTTCCTCTGGCGTCCCCTCGGCAATGACCTGACCATAATCGAGCACCGTGACCCTTTCCACCAAGTTCATGAGCGCCCCCATAATGTGCTCTATCCAGAGTATTGTGAGGCCTAAGTCCTCGTGTATCTTTCTCAATACCTGGGAGGTCTGGTCTATCTCCTCCTGGTTCAGTCCGCTCATGATCTCGTCAGCGAGAAGGAGCCTGGGGCCGGTTGCCAGGGCCCGAGCTAACTCGAGGCGCCTCAAGTTGCCTGCCGTGAGCTCTCCAGGCCTTGTCTCTTGATCGACTCTCAGACCCACGAACTCCAGCCACCTCCAAGCCTCCTCCCTGGCTTGCTCCTGCGATACCAGCATCTCCTCCTGGCCGAAGAGCGCTCCTACCATGACATTTTCCAATACTGTCATTTCTCGAAAGGGCCTCGGAATTTGAAATGTCCGGGCTATTCCAGCATGGCAGATGCGGTCAGGAGTCCATTTGGTTATGTCTTTCCCCATGAACATGACCTTGCCACTGGATGCCGGATATACGCCTGATATTACGTTGAAAAGCGTTGTTTTGCCCGAGCCGTTGGGCCCTATGAGTCCCCTGAACTCTCCCTCCTCAACGGTTAGGCTTACCCGGCTCAGGGCTTGAAAGCGTCCGAAAAACCTGCTCACGGAACTCACCTCAAGTACAGCCATGTTTTTCAATCTCCACAGCCAACCAAAATGATCTCCTTTTCCAGGCTCTTGCCTACGGGACGCCTCGACATCTGTCGGCCCCTTCGAGTCGCTTTTCCCTAGCTCTTTAACCTTGAAGGCCGACTAAAGGGGCCACCTCCAAGAGCGGCCCCCACCAGCCCTACTTGGCAGCGAGAGGATTTTCTGGTGGCATTGGAATCTTTGGTTCGGCCGTCATCATTGCAGAAGGCCACACAATTTGGATGCTCTGGTTCACCCACTGCATGACCACTGGATAGGATGCCAGGTTCTGGCCGGCATACTCGTGGCCTGGGGGAGCGAACTTCATTCCGTATCCGCATGGAGTAGCCCCTTCTGGAATTTCCAACTCCAGCGCGGCCTTACGAATGTTATCGGGCGTGGGGGTCCCGTACTTCTCCACTGTGTAGTCCAGGGTTTTCAAGAGCATCCATGCGTGACCAAAGCCCATTGTGGCGTGGGCAGGCGGAGATGGTTCATTGTGCTTCTGTTCGTAGCGCTTGAGGAACTCCTTCACCACAGGCCCAATTTCCGGCTTCAGCTTCGACAAGTCCAAATTCTGCGCCGGCGGAGTGTCGATATTGTAGAGATAACTCACTAGCTCCTTTCCCAACTGTTTCTCGAGATTTGGGAAATTGGCATATCCGGCCCCGTGTCCTATGATGGCCTTGGTGGTCAGCCCGAGCTCTCTTGCCTGCTTCATGAACAGCACTATATCCGGATAATAACCAGTATGGAGGATCACATCGGGCTTCGCAGCCTTGAGCTTGAGTATCAACGCCGATAGATCGCTCGCTTTATGATTGTAACCCTCATGGTGCACCATGCTCATTCCGTACTTCTTCAAGGCTTCCACGTTAGCGGCCTGGACGCTGGTGCCGTAGGGACCATCCTCATAAATCACCGCAACCCTCAATTCCTTAGCCTCTTTCCTCCCGAATTTGCCGAGATGGTCCTTTATCATTTCTACCGATGCTTTCCCCCACTGAGAACCCATGGGTTGGGGC
>Ga0197142_1001259_pt1 | contig 23363 bp, 19 predicted proteins | sample GBS60_MetaG_FD_148614 | JGI IMG/M metagenome (GOLD analysis project Ga0197142, IMG submission 148614) | Sediment microbial communities from Great Boiling Springs, Gerlach, Nevada, United States - GBS 60_MetaG | ecosystem: Environmental > Aquatic > Thermal springs > Hot (42-90C) > Sediment... | reverse complement strand
CTCTTTCATTCCGCGGGAGGTGCGGAACGATGAAGGCTGTTGGTTAAACGACAGTCGGATGTCTTCAAAAGATCATATCATCTGATGTTTTATTGTATACGTATCAGGGTATGCTGTCAATTGTCTAATACCAATACTGTCTATGCAAACCATATATCATCCTGCTACCTTGGGATGGCATACTAGTTCTATCAAGCAGAGTCGTGGATCAGAGAGAGTGTGTCATTGTTCGCTGCTACGGTTCACCCATCCACTAGTGGCACGACACCAATGACGATCCCAGTCCTGCTGCCGATGAATCCCGAACCCATAATATGATTCGGCCGGATGGCTGGGTGCGCAGGCCTCTGGCCTGCCGGTGCAGTGGCCGACTAGAATCCAGCGAGGAGTACATCGGCGCCCCATCCTTCTTAGACCTTTCACCTCCCCTGCCCCACAAGGCCTCTCCTTTCCCCCGCTTGCGGAGAGTAGAGGGTACAGGCACAATCTAGGGGGAAAAACAAGGAGTGAGAGGAAGTGTCGGCTTCTCAACTGCGTCAATTGCCCCAGAGTAACGATACCGTATCATATCGTCACCACGCTATCACTTGCCGATACAGCCTATCATCGCTACAATACATTCCACGGTGCGATGCTGCGGCTTAAAGCCCGCTGTGGAGCAGATTGCATGTCCGAATTACGGCAAAATATCGCGACCCGCGAATGGGTCATCATCGCCAGCGAACGTGCGCGTCGTCCTAATACATTTACCGAGACTCGTCATCAACCGCTGACTGCTGAACGTCCACCGCACGACCCGCAGTGCCCCTTTTGCGTAGGCAACGAAGAACTTGATCTGGAGGTAGAGCGTTATCCTACAACCGGTTCATGGCAGGTACGGATTGTGCGGAACAAGTACCCGGCACTGCACGAACATGGGCCGGTTGTTCGTCATTTTGAGGGGGTACGGCGCACATTAAGCGGGTACGGCTACCACGAGGTGTTGATCGAACATCCGCAGCACAACACTACGCTTGGCTTGATGAGTCATGCCGAGATCCGTTTGATATTGGCAACCTATCTGCGCCGTGGTCTGGCGATGAGCAGTGATCCGCGCATTGAGCAAGTCGTCATTTTCAAGAATCACGGTGAGCGAGCAGGGGCATCGCTCCAACATCCGCACAGCCAGCTTATGGCGGTACCGGTCGTACCGGGCGATATTCGTCATCGCATTGAAGAGGCTCGGCGTTTTTTTGATGACACCGGTCAGTGTGTCTTCTGCGCAATGCTGGCCGATGAACTGGCCCAACACGAGCGCATCGTCTACGAGAATGATGCGTTTGTCGCTTTCGTCCTCTACGCAGCTTCTTCGCCATTTCATATGTGGATTCTGCCGCGCAGGCATCGGGCCAGTTTCTTCCACATCACTGAGCCAGAGCTAGATAGTCTGGCTGATGTAATACGCGAAGTTTTCTACCGACTGTACCATCGCTTGAACGACCCTGATTTTAATCTGGTGCTCCGTTCAGCACCGGCCAAAGAGCCTGAAAATGGCTATTTTCACTGGTATCTCGCCGTGGTGCCGCGTCTTTCGTATATGGCCGGTTTCGAGCTGGGGAGCGGCATTTTTATCAATCCCAGCATTCCTGAAGCCTGTGCCGCATTTCTTCGTGATGGGCACTAACGTAGTATAATATGTGATACGATGTACATATTTGTAATTATATGTTTCATCAGTGAACATCTAAAATCGATTATAATACCGTTCAACAGTATGAGATAAGAAGTGTTGCATTGATGACACAACCTAGGAGTTTAACATGTCTGGCGCATTTCCACTTAGCGATGAAACCGTCAAAGCTCTCGCGCCGTGTAACCTACCCTTCCTTCGTCATGATCCTTTTACACGCAGCCGTAGTAGCGCCAGCATTCATGATTTGCCTGAAGCAATACAGGGTACAGTGCAACAATTGTATCAAGCGCTGCTCACTATCTTTGCCGAGTTTGATCAACAACGGCAGATTGATCTCAATCATTTGCGGCGTTTACTGCAAGAAACGCATTGGGATGAGTTGATACACGAACTGCGGGCTATTTCACTCTATCAGGCTGATGCGCACCTGAGCCAGGTTCTCCACGACTTGCGTGGTGGTTCGCTGCAGGCGCTAGCTCTGCAATTGCAGCTTATCGAGCTTGGTCAAGTCAGACCAGATGACATCGAGCGCATGTACCTGCTGATCCGCGATCATCTGAAGATTATGCGCAACTGTCTGCCCGATCTCGACCCGGTGCGTACTGCCCGTGACATCGAGTTGCGCGCACACGGTGTTGATCTGTTGCTTGAGAAATGGCACCGTGCTGATTACCGTTTACCCGATGGTCAGGCCAGTATCACGGTTGATGCCCGCTATAATGGCGTGGTTGCTGACCGTTGTGTTGAGTTTTCGGCTCTTGATCGCGTGTTCTACAATTTAATTAATAATGCTACCCGCCACAGTGCCGACCGGCAGGTGATGGTTGGTATTTTCCCTATCTTTGAATGCGAGACGCCCTCACTGCGGATCGTTGTCGCTAATCGCATTGATCCCCTACAACGCTCGGCGCTTGAGCAACGGTTTGGTCTCCAATGGAGCGATCTGTTTTACGGTGGGTTTACCTTCAGTAGCGACGGTAGTAGTGGGCACGGGTTCGGATTAGCCATTTGTGCCGAGCTGGTTGCCAATGCGTATGGCTTGCCCAACGGCTCGGCGGCAATTGGCGGCGGCTATGTGGGTGCTCGCCCGCATGGTGATCTCTTCGTGGCCTGGTTCCATTGGCCGATTGCTGCGCCATAGTTCGGGATGTAGGGAACGAACAGCCCTTTGCTGTGCTTTACGTCGAAGGAAACACCTACCTCTTGCCGGTGACATCCGATAATTCGTTTGTTTCGGGTTGATAGCAATTAAAAAGATACTTGACAAATCCGCGTCGCATAGTTTATATTACCGATACTGTATGGTGCAGGCGACACCATAACCGTACCTCAACAACATACACGCACTCATCCAGAGCGGTGGAGGGACCGGCCCGTTGAAACCGCAGCAACCCTCGTATGCGTCGCCGCATACGAACGGTGCTAAGTCCGGCAGAAGTGTTCTGGAAGATGAGCGACGTGGAAGAATGGCCCTGTGCAATCATTTCACGCCCTCATCGTAAGTTGAGGGCGTTTTTGTTGCCTGCAATCTGGCTTGCTTGTCTTTAGGAGGTTGTCATGTCCGATGCACCACGCTTTACCGGTTTTGAGACACTTGCCCTCCACGCCGGGCAAATTCCCGATCCAACGACCGGATCACGGGCAGTACCCATTTACGCCACAACATCGTATCAATTCAAGGACACCGATCACGCTGCTCGTCTGTTCAACCTGCAAGAGTTCGGCAACATCTATACCCGAATCATGAATCCAACCACCGATGTCTTCGAGCAGCGGATGGCGGCCCTGGAGGGCGGTGTGGGAGCGCTAGCGTTATCGTCGGGTCAAGCTGCCGAAACGCTGGCGATCCTCAATCTGGCCGGTAGCGGTGATAATATTGTTGCCTCGTCAGACCTCTACGGAGGAACGTATAATCTTTTCCGCCATACGCTACCGCGGCTGGGAATCACGACTCGCTTTGTGGATGCGCGTGACTATGACGGCTTTGCAGCAGCAATTGATAGTCGTACCAAGGCCTTTTTCCTTGAGTTGGTTGGGAATCCGCGACTCGATGTGCTCGACCTTGAACGGATTGCCGCAATTGCTCATGCCCAGGGTGTGCCGGTGATTGTCGACGCAACCACTGTAACTCCGTATTTGTGGCAACCTATTCAACACGGGGCCGACATTGTTATTCATTCGGCGACCAAGTATATTGGTGGTCACGGTACCGCCATCGGCGGGATCATTGTTGATAGCGGAAAGTTTGATTGGGCTGCCAGCGGCCGTTTTCCCGAATTTACCAGCCCTGATCCGAGCTACCATGGCCTGATCTATACGCAGGCCTTCGGTAATCTGGCTTACATTATCAAAGCTCGTGTACAAGGCTTGCGCGATATTGGCGCAGCACTTAGCCCGTTCAACAGCTTCCTCTTCTTGCAAGGTTTGGAGACGCTGCCACTGCGGATGGAACGGCACAGCAAGAACGCCCTGGCAGTAGCGCGTTACCTGAGCGAACATCCCAAGGTGGCCTGGGTTAACTATCCCGGCCTACCCAGCCATCCGAGCTACGCACTCGCTCAGAAGTACCTGCCGCGCGGTCAGAGCGGGATCGTCGGTTTTGGCCTGAAAGGCGGCCGCACTGCCGGACGTATCTTCATCGAGCGGCTGCGCCTGTTCTCGCATCTGGCCAACATCGGCGATGCCAAGAGCCTCGCAATCCATCCGGCTACGACAACGCACAGCCAGTTAACACCGGAAGAGCAACAATTAACCGGTGTCACCGACGATTATGTGCGGCTCTCGATTGGATTGGAGACGATTGACGACATTCTTGCCGATCTTGATCAGGCACTGGCCGGAACGCCTTCATAAGGACCGTGACAGGTCGCAGCGACAATGGCGTCGCTGCGGTCTGACCGGCAAGGAGTACCTGGATGGAAGCACTGAGCCATGCACCAATCCCGGAGGGGGTTGGTATTGTGCGTACTCAACGCATGCATTGGACTACGCCATTGAAGTTGACGAGTGGGGCAACACTGGGTCCGCTAACGTTAGCCTACGAAACATATGGTGAGTTAGCACCTGACCGCTCAAATGCCATTTTGATCTTGCATGCACTGTCTGGTGATGCCCACGCTGCTGGTTTCCATCATCCTACTGACCGCAAACCGGGTTGGTGGGATGCAATGATTGGGCCAGGACGGGCGTTTGATACGAACCGCTACTTTGTTATCTGCTCGAACGTGATCGGCGGTTGTCGTGGTTCAACCGGCCCATCGAGTCCACATCCGGCGGACGGGAAGCCTTACGGCTCGCGCTTTCCCATTATTACGATTGAAGACATGGTGCATGCCCAACAACGTCTGATCGATGCATTGGGGATAGACACCCTCCTTGCGGTTGCGGGAGGCTCGATGGGGGGATTTCAAGCCCTGGCCTGGGCGGTGGAGTACCCGGAACGGGTACGTGGGGCGATCTTGCTCGCGACCAGTGCCCGCTCTAGCCCACAGACGGTTGCCTGGAATTATATTGGGCGGCGGGCAATTATGGCCGATCCCCGCTGGCGTGGCGGCGATTATTACGATAGCGAACCACCGCGTGATGGTCTGGCTGTAGCGCGTATGCTTGGGCACATCACCTACCTGTGTGAGGAGAAGCTCGAACAGCGCTTTGGCCGTCGGGTTGACAGCGAGACGCTCGATCTTGGGCCGCGCTTTGCTATTGAACACTATCTTGAACATCAAGCGGCCCGTTTCAACGATCGGTTTGACGCCAATTCGTACCTGGTGATTACTCGTGCAATGGATAGCTGGGATCTGGCCGCACGCTACGGTTCGCTGGCAGCAGCTTTCGATCTGGCCCGTGCTCGATTCCTGGCCCTGGCGTACAGTAGTGATTGGCTCTACCCACCAACTGAAACGCACCGGATGGCAGCCGCAGCCCAGAGCGCAGGTCGATCATTCACCACCCATTTGATCACAACAGATGCCGGGCACGATGCGTTCTTGACCGATACAACAGTACAGAGCGTGCTGATCCGTGATTTCCTTGAACAGTTGATGCTGGAATAGATGATAGATTAACAAAGCTTGTACTCTTTTTCCACTTGCAAACATTCTATCTGAGTGCGTATAATAAGAGCCGGGCTGAAAATATACCGGTAGGGAAGTTTTTGCACAACATTTTGAGACTGTTGAAAGAGCGATATTCCAGGTGGCGCCAACCTGTAGTAAGCGCCACGTGTTTGTTTTGTTTTTGTCAGAGCGATCCCTCTCTGCATCTTGCGAGCAGCGGTTCAGTATCCAGATTATGCTGAGTTAGTAAGGATGGTTAACCCTGGCGGGCATGACCAAAGATCAGCCTAATCATTCAGATGACGAAACCGCTCAGGTGCAGCGGTTCAAAGAACTGGAACGGGCATTGATTGAGGCGCAAACGGCAGCTTCCGCAGCGGCTCGTGCCAAGAGTGCGTTTCTTACAAATATAAGTCATGAATTGCGTACACCGTTGACAACGATTATTGGATACTGTGAGCTGCTCTACGAAGATCTTAGAGAGGGTACATTATCTCCCGAGCGGGCGAAAGATCAACTGACCAGAATACGCTTAGCAGCCGAGCAACTATTGCATCTGATCAACGATATGATCGAGCTTGCCAGACTCGAAGCGGGTGACGTTACGATCATACCCGGACGATGGCCGATTAGCTTGCTCGTTGATGAGGTGCAAAACGCAATAACCCCCCTGGCACAGGCCCAACAGAATTGCCTAGTTGTTGACTTGAAGGTTGATCCACGCAAGATTATTACTGTTGATCGTGACAAAGTGCGGCGGATTTTGTTGAACCTGTTGCAGAATGCAGTAAAATTCACTCGTCAGGGTGAAATCAAGCTGACCGTCGCCGTTCAAGAGTACGCCGATGGTTCGGCAATGTTGAACCTTAGCGTTAGCGATACCGGCATTGGGATGAGTGCAGCTCAGCTTGATCGCTTATTTGAACCCTTCACACGGTTTGAAGAACCGCTTACCCAACGCTCTGGTGGTGTAGGAATTGGGCTGGCCATTGCCAGACATCTTTGTGAACGGATGGGAGGACTGATTGCGGTGAAAAGCCAGCCAGGACAAGGGACGACCTTTTTTATCACTATTCCCCTTATCGAGACACAAACAATGTAACCTATGGCCGAGAAGCTCAATTCAATGCGTTTGCTCGAACGTTATGGCATTCCTTACACCGTCCACAAATATGATCCAGCCGCGCCAGATGCAGTAGCGGTAGCCGCAGCTCTTGATGTACCGGCAGCGCACGTCTTCAAAACCTTGGTTGTCAGTGGTCCTGGAACGCGCCCACTGCTGGCTATGATCCCCGCTGACTGTCAGCTTCATCTCAAACGACTGGCATCACTCGTCGGGGTTAAACATCTCGACCTGGTTCCGCGTGAAGAGGTTGAACGACTCACCGGCTTACGAATCGGTGGAATTGGTGCATTGGCGTTAACAGCAAAACGTTGGGAATCGTACCTTGACGAATCGGCATTGACCTATTCGCGCATCTATGTTAATGCCGGTCAGCGCGGCACAATGATCGGTTTGGCGCCGGCCGATCTTGCGAAAGTAGTAGATGCTACGATTGAAGCGATCGCCATACGACCTGGCGGAGTTTTCAACGTTCTTTCCCTCTCCGACAGTGGCAATTGAGGAGTGAGAAGTGAGAGCAGGGTGGGTTTCAACCCTGCCCCCACCCTCCTTCCTCGCTCCATGTGGAGGAAGGGGGTGGGGGGAAGGTGAGGGGGCCAGGCATAAAGTCCTCATTATCAAAACCGCCCTATCGCCAGCTCACGAGAGATGCGCTACAATGCAATAGAAAATATGTCATGGGATGAGGGTCTATCCGCATAAGCAACAGCAAGATTCCCCCTTATCCCTCCTTGGTGTCAGGTAACACAGAGAGGGTTACTGTGGAAGTTGAAGCCAAATACAAGGTCAGTGCTGCCGATCTAGATCGTCTGGCTGCACTAAGTGCGCTCGGTCCGTATATGCTCCGCACAATGGCCGCCGAACATCAGCGTAATACCTATTACGATAGTGCTGATGGCCGGTTAGCGCAGGCTCGCTATGGTCTGCGCGTTCGCCAGATCGGTAATCGCTCGATTATTACGCTTAAAGGACCAGCCCGACTTGACGAGAACGGTATTCATCATCGGGCAGAGTTTGAATTTCCCGGCGCTGATCCCGATCCTGCTCATTGGCCAGCCGGCCCGGCTCGTGATCTGGCTCAGGCATTGTTATTAGGTGCGCCGGTTCGTCCATTGCTCACCATCGAGATGACGCGCCGGATCATCCATGCGATGCGTGATGGACGTGATCGGGTTGAAATCTGTCTGGATCGGGGAACTATTTATGCCGGACGAAACCAGGCGCCAATCTGTGAACTTGAACTTGAAGTGCTCCCTGACGGATCGGTCTATGATCTCACTGAATTGGCGAGCGCCCTCCGCTCGTTGATCAAGATTATTCCCGAACGCCAGAGTAAACTCGAACGTGGAATGGCCTTATTACAGCGTCGTTGAGGCTGAAGTTTGCTGACATGGAGTGTGTAAATGAACGATGTCACCCTATCCGATTACGTTGAGCAGCTTCTCGCTACATATCGGGTTGATCGGGTTCATGCCCGTCAAGTGGCCGATCATGCGTTAACATTGTTCGATGCGCTGCAACCGAAACAGGGGTGGTCAGCAACCGACCGGAATCTCGTTGAAGCCGGCGCCTTGTTGCACAATGTCGGCCTAACCACCGATCCTGCTGAACACCATCTGGTTGGTCGCGACATTGTGTTGCACCATTCACCAGGTGATCCAGCTACGCAGGCCATCTTAGGGGCAATCATTGCTCTCCATCGTCGGAAACCACGCTTTCAGATCGAGCCATCGGTGTTGTGTCTCAAGAAGCGACATCGCAAGCTGGCCTTGCAACTAGCTGCATTGGTACGAGTTGCTGATGGTTTCGATTACAGTCAGACCCAAACGACGAAGGTTCAGGTAGCATCGCAGAATGGTCGTCTGCGTCTGATTGTGAGCGGCCCTCATGCTGCGGTTGATGCTGAGCGGGCATCGGCTAAAGCAGATTTGTGGGAGCGTGTGATCGGTACGCGACCGGAAATAGTAGTACAGAGCGAGGGTTCCGTTGTCGAAGCGGTTGCCGGTGAAGACGAACCGACCGAGTTGCTTCCATACTGGTATGCTTCGAGCGAGGTGCCATTTGCCGAGTTAGGGCGAGTTGTGTTACGTCGGCACATCCGGCGACTACAGCAGACGGCGCGGGCGGTGAAAGATGATGAAACCATTGAGGCGGTTCACGATCTGCGGGTTGCAACGCGCCGGATACGGGCTGCCCTGCGTTTACTCACGCCAGTTGCCCCAGCCAAGGCTGCCCGGCGAGCGACCGAAACGGTACGCACGCTGGCCCGCGTAGCGAGCGCTACTCGTGATCGTGATGTGTTGCTCAACGACATGACGAATCGCGATATTCATGGTTTAGAGCCGGTTATCGAGGCAATACGCGCTGAGCGGATGGCGGCTCATGCTGCACTTGTTTCCTATCTGTCAGGTAAGCAGTATGAACGTGAGCTGCGGGCGTTAGCGCAACTGGCGTGTTTTTCTGAAGGGTGGGATAACCGACCACGAGTGCGCGATCATGCCGGAAGTATGTTGTATGCACACTACGAGGCGCTTCGTTCGTATGACCGCAACGGCTTGCCTGAAGATGAGGTCAGCCTGCATGCCATGCGTATCGCCGGCAAGCGTCTGCGCTATGCGCTTGAGCTAATCGGTGACATTGTTGGTGAGCGGCTGAGCGACCTTCTGCAACCGCTGATCAACTTTCAGGATCATCTCGGCGCACTGAACGATGTTAGTGTCGCACGCGGTTTGCTGACTCCGCACATAGCTCATTCTACCGCCGTAACTGAATATCTGGCAGCAAGAGAGACCGAATGGGCAACACTCCGGGCTGAGTTGCCTGAATGTTGGAGTGTATTGGCCAGCGCCGATTATCGCCGTCATTTGCTCGCGGTTATCGGTGATCTCTGACGCAGATCGGTGATGGCAAACGGCAGGTAAAGAACGAAAATTGTGATAAGGCCGATCACCTCCATCCAAATAATGTAAAACGGCCATGGCCCAAGGATATCGAGCAGGCTCGGCGTATATGGCTTATGAGCCAGAAAAAGATAGTTGCTGCCGAGGAGCCAGTTCACCACGCCGACTGCGGCCATATAGAGATTTGCCCCAACGATTACCCGTCCTACCGATCGCCAGGTGGGACGGTACCCTTCCAGTGCAATCATACTTAGCGCTGCCAGCACAATCCCCCCGTGTGAAATGAAACTCTGAAAGGCGCGAAAGTGCGGAAACCCATATACCCCGATGTCGGGTGTGAGCAGGGCCTGGATGGCGCCGCCGATACCCATAAAATAGGCAAACTCGAAGATGCGGTAGCTGCGCGTGAGCAGCATAATCACGCTGAGCCAGGTGAACAGCATACAGAGATGCAAGGGCAGCATATACTGGATTGACCAGAGACCGTGAACCCAGAACCAGACGTTGTAGGCTATTTCATTGACGGTGAGAATGCCTGCCAGCGTATACCGCCAGATACGACCAGCGGTCGGTGATAACCGACGACCCGGCCCCAGTACCCACAGACATGCCAGTACAACACACGTCAAGGCGATCAGATGTGGCGGGCTAAAGAGGATAAAGGGTGGGCCGTTCCAGTGAAAGGCAAAGAGTTCATCCATCAATGTGCTCCATGCGTAGGCGAGACCGGTCTCGCCGATCAAAACTGGTGTCTATCGCCACCTATTATGTATATCATAACCAGATCGTCCTGCGATGGGCAAGGTGTCGTCGTTATTCAGTTGCCTCCGTTACACTATGAGACGGGTATTCGGATCGGCACGCGGTTGAAATAGCGTTTTCAGCATCTTCGCTGTATCGCGAACGGACGGTAAGACCAGGGGGAGAACCTTCATCAGGACGGTACCTGGGTGCGCGGGCTTCCGGCCCGCATGGCATGTACACAGAGATTCTTTCTCAAATCTCTGTGCTCTCTGTGCTCTCGATGGGAAATAAAACCACGGAGCACACAGAGTACACAGAGATTCTTTCTCAAACCTCTGTGCTCTCGGTGGGAAATAAAACCACAGAGCACAGCATGGATGGTGCGTACTGCGCCTGGAATCATCTTTCGTCATTCCTACCGCGTAAAGCGGGATGAAGAGCCGCTCCGTCATCTCCTGTCGCAGCACTGCTGCGCCCATACGTCGGGGTGCATCGGTTGGTGCGCTTCATGGGGTCGTCAAACGATGGTGTTTCGTCATCCCTAGGTTCCGTCGCAACCTGCTAGCAGTCTCTGCCACTGAGTGCTAATATTGACTTGACAAATCGCCTGATCTTGTGTACTATTACCAACGGGTTAGCACTCTTGTAGTGACAGTGCTAATCAGTTGCAGTGAAATGTATCCTGATACATAGTGCATGGAGGATAGCAGCTATGGCGGATTTCCGCATCCGACCTCTTGGTGACCGGGTGGTAGTTAAGCCGGTTGAGCGTGAGGAGAAAACCAAGGCCGGTATTTTCCTGCCCGATACGGCCAGCAAGGAACGACCGATGGAGGGCACTGTGCTGGCTGTAGGTGAGGGTCGCCGCGATGACAACGGCAAACTGATCCCGATGAACGTTAAAGTTGGCGACCGGGTGATCTTTGCCAAGTACAGTGGCACCGAGTTCAAGCTCGATGACGTTGAGTACCTGATTCTGTCGGAGAAGGACATTCTGGGTATCGTCCAGGAATAAGTATTGTCGCGTAAGTAGCGCTATTCTCAGAGGAGGATTATAGATCCTATGCCAAAGCAGCTTTATTTCAATGAAGAAGCACGTCGCGCTTTGAAGCGTGGTGTCGATATCGTTGCCGATGCGGTGAAGACAACCCTTGGTCCGCGCGGGCGCAACGTCGCAATTGATAAGAAATTTGGTTCGCCGACGGTAACCCACGACGGTGTGACGGTAGCGAAGGAGATCGAGCTGAAAGATCCCTTCGAGAACATGGGCGCACAACTGCTCAAGGAAGCGGCCACCAAGACCAACGACGTTGCCGGTGACGGTACGACAACGGCAACCGTGTTGGCCCAAGCCATCGTTACCGAGGGTCTGAAGGTTGTAGCAGCGGGTGCTAACGCAATGCTCCTCAAGCGCGGTCTTGATCGGGGTGCCGAGGCGCTGGTTGCGGCTATCAAGGCAAGCGCTGTACCGGTTCGCGATCGGGCTGACATCGCGCACGTAGCGACCAACTCGGCGGCTGACAGTGAGATCGGTGAGCTGATCGCCGAGGTCATGGAGAAGGTCGGCAAAGACGGTGTGATTACCGTTGAAGAATCGAAGGGTGTTACCTTCGAGAAGGAATACACCGAGGGTATGCAGTTCGACCGCGGTTACATCTCTGGCTATATGGTAACCAACGTCGAGCGGCAGGAAGCCGAGCTTGATGATCCCTACATCCTGATCACCGATAAGAAGATCAGCAGCATCCAGGAGATCCTCCCCGTTCTCGAGAAGGTGTTGCAGGTGACGAAGAACTTCGTCATCATCGCCGAGGATGTTGATGGCGAGGCTCTGGCGACACTGGTTGTGAACAAGCTGCGTGGCACGATTAATGCGTTGGCGGTCAAGGCGCCTGGTTTCGGTGATCGCCGCAAGGCAATGCTGCAAGATATTGCTATCCTCACCGGCGGTACCGTGATCAGCGAGGAGATTGGGCGCAAGCTTGATAGTGCGACGATTGAAGACCTGGGCCGCGCTCGCAAGGTTATCGCGACCAAGGACGATACGACGATTATCGAGGGTCGTGGTGATGAGGCTGCTATCCGTGCCCGGATTGAGCAGATCCGCGCTCAGATTGCCACTACAACCAGCGACTTTGATCGTGAGAAGCTGCAAGAGCGGCTGGCGAAGCTGGCCGGTGGTGTGGCGGTGATCAAAGTCGGTGCCGCTACGGAGCCTGAGCTGAAAGAGAAGAAGCACCGGGTTGAGGATGCGCTGAGCGCGACTCGTGCAGCGGTCGAAGAGGGTATTGTCCCCGGTGGTGGCGTGGCGCTGCTGAACGCTATTCCGGCGCTCGATAATGTTCAGGTCGCCCACGAAGATGAAAAGGTCGGTCTGCAAATCCTGCGCCGTGCACTCGAGGAGCCGCTGCGCATCTTGGCTCGCAACGCTGGTGAGGACGGTTCGGTCATTATCGCGAACGTCCGCCGCTTGCAGGAGGAGAAAGGCGATAAGACCATTGGCTATAACGTGCTGACCGGCCAGTACGGCAGCATGATCGAGCAGGGTATTATCGACCCGGTGAAGGTGACCCGCAGCGCCGTTCAGAATGCGGTTTCGATTGCCGGTATGATCCTCACCACCGAGGCGCTGATTACCGACATCCCGGAAGATAAGCCTGCGGCCACGCCAGGGGCTGGCGCCGGGATGGACTTCTAAACGAATCTGAAAAGTAACCCTCTTCTCTGGGAGCGCGGGCCAAAGGCCCGCGCTCTGCCTTGCAGCAGCCTTTAGCGCCTGTCCGAATCATTGTCTCACGGTACGGCGGATGAAACCTGATCGATGGACGGGCACAGCGGCGCTGTGCCCCAACCGATCTTCTTCTGCGACATGGTATTCCGGACAGGCGCTGAGCGCTAAGGCTGTGGATTGCAGAATGGAATGCCGTAACGTCGTGAAAGAACAGGGAACCGCCAATCATCCGCTGCCGATTATTTTCTGGATAATCTCTTCGATCCTGCGATCCAACGTAAACCAGATCATCTGCACCGGAACCTGAAATACCTCTTCAATGGCGCTTATCGTTTGTTGACGACGGCGTTCGACTCGCGTTGGATCAGCATAAAAATCGGCCAGATTTTCATTAGCGCCAAAATCATCGACAACGATCACCTGTGTCACACCCCTAGGTAGCCCGATCTGCACATACTGCCAAAAGCGAGGGTCGGCTTTAGCAACTCCGAGATCGGCTGAATTGGCAATGAATGCCAATGCTGTATGCTGCAACGGGCCGACTCGCACCCGCTTGATCCGGTTATGCTCCCGACGTAGTGCTCTGGCCGACCAGTCCAATTTTGCCAGTTCACCGGCAATCTGGAATGTTGCTTCGGCATAGTGATCGGTTGCGATGAGGGGGATAGTTTGCTGTCGGTATTGAAGTATCGTAAAGAGTGGCTGCCAGGCCGGATCGATAACTGAGGCTGCCATATACGTGCGGGTAAAGCGACCGGCCGATCGTACTGCTGCTGCTAAAGGGATGCCTCGTTCCTGAAGTTTGCGGCTCAGCAATGCTCTAAGCCCGATGCGGGTGGTACTCCCCTCCACCCAGGTTGGTATAACCAGATCATTCCAATAGCGCTCGGTATCGATTCCTAGCGCCTGCAATCCAGATTGTTGTAATGCTACTGCCAACCGTTCTGATGTTCCAAACCGAACGGCTTCAAGGCTGAGCGTGCCGGAAAAGTCAAGGATCAAAAGGGTTGTTGTCATTCCGCCACTGACCAGTGCTGACTAACGATGTTGCTGGGAAGTTTAGCATACCGATGCCTGACCCGGCAATATGACGGTTCCCCATTCTTTCATCGGTGGAGGGGTTTGCGGAGGTTTCAGGTTTCAGTTGTGTTCACCAATGACCATTTTTCACACGCGCTCCCGTCTTCGACTCCCACAATTGCTCTGGGTGCGTGGGCCGCTGGCCCGCGTCGGGCAGGAATATTGGATGCGGTGGGCGGGTTTGGAATCCGCTCCAACTGGACAGGGACAGGTGTCATCGGCGATACAAACGGGGTGGGCAGTGCACGATCGGAACGAGAAACAGTGCGTCTCCGCACGTGCTGCCGAAGAGTTGGGAGTCTCGTCATTGCGTTTAGGTTTCATTCCGCTCCTCACATGACCGCTACCGAGTGCGGTGAGAACGTTGAAAAGCCCTCCCGTTAGTGTCACGATTCGACAATTTGGTTCGATAGTGTATAATATACCTTGCGACGGGCGGGAGTGGCTCAGCTGGTAGAGCGACACCTTGCCAAGGTGTAGGTCGCGGGTTCGATCCCCGTCTCCCGCTCCATGCTCCATAATGATGACCACTCACAGATGTGAAGTGGTCATCATTTTTTTACGAAACCGTATATAATTAAGCGCAACATAATACAATCACTTGCTACGTTCATGAGATAACGATACCGATTACTTAATGAGTTCGTGAGGCCACCGTGTATCTACCGCGCAGTACCCTTCATCGAATCCTCGCTCTCACACTGCCTGGCGGAATTGCGCTTGGCCTGCTTCTCCACGCGCTGTTTGATGTAGCTTGGCAGCAGGGCGATTTAGGACCAACCCTACGGTTGATCATAGCGCTTCTCTTTGGTGGTGTCGTCGGCTTAGCTCTCTCCATCACAGCGTGGATTAGTCTCCGCTATGCTTTGGGTGAAGTACGCGATCACGCTCGGCGGATATTGCACGCTGATCTTCCACCATTGACCGACAATGACCCACTAGTTGCCCTACGACAGACGGTGGCCGATGCGATAGCTGCTGTACCGCGTTCTGCGACGCTGACCACGCTGGTCAGTCGTCTTAACACAGTCACTGATCGTGAGGCGATGCTCACCGCCGTTGCCGAATCGCTGTCTGAACATCTGGCAGTCCGTGGGGCTGTATTCCTCCTCTACGATGTGGAACGTGCTGTGTTGGTGCCATCGACAGCGTGGGGTGTCGGGAAGGTCAATCGCACAACGATCTTCGACATCGATGGGAGTGCCATCGGACGCGCCCTCCGTGAGCGTCGTTCGGTACGTTTTTCAAGTGTACAGATGCGGGAATTGATCAATACCGCGTCGCCGCAAGCACTAACCGTAATCAGTTGGCCGTTATGGGTGCAGCAAACACCAATCGGCGCACTCTGTGTTATGCTTGCCGGTGCAGATGTGCGGTTGAACGATGAGCAACAGCAGTTGCTCGAACAGGTTGCCATGCTCTTCACAGCATATCTTCAGACCTCGATCTATCGCCAATGGGCTGAGCGTGATCAACGTCGGCTGGCGATATTCGAGCGCATCACTGAGAGCATGGCTGAACAGTCCAATCTTGAACGGGCGCTTGTTCATCTCTTACGCATTGCTGCCGAGATCACCGAATCAGATCACGGATCGTTTTTGCTCATTGATGCCGATACATCGACCATTCGTATGCGTGTGACGCTGAGTGGTGGTGATGTCTTACCACTTAATCTTGCTTCAGCACCTATCTTGAAGCATGGGCTGGCCGGTTGGGTATTGCGCGCTCGGCGCGGTGCAATCATTGATGATATTGAACGTGATACGCGCTGGGTTCCTACGCCAGGGCTTGAATTGATGCGATCAGCCCTGGCAGTCCCTCTCTTTCACGGCGATCGCCCCCTCGGTGTCCTGACGCTGGCCGATCCCGCACCGTATCACTATAGCCAACGTGCAATGGCATTGGTTTCAGTGTTAGCTGCCTATGCGGTGACGATGCTGGTCCATTACCGCTATGAAGGGATTATCGAACCAGAACAGCAGGCTCATGCCCGGCAAATACTTGAAAAACATCTTGATCCGGAGACAATGCGCGAGTTAATTGCACAACGCGCAAAGCTGATGCAGGCAATCCAGCCCCAGATAGTTACGGTGACAATGATCTATGGATGCTTGCGGAATGTAGAGCGTCTCACCGGCCTAACTGCTCAGCAGTGGTATGAAGACTTGACCAGTGCGTTCCATAACGGATGTCGCCTCATTGTCTATCAACATCAAGGGGCATACATGAGCCTGGATGAGAGGAGTTTCAGCGCCGCATTTGGCTTTCCCCAGCCGCAATTCAATGATGGGGTACGAGCGCTTCAGGCGGCTCAGCAGATCCAGGCCATGGTTGCCCGCTTAAGAATTCAGTGGCGACAGCAGATTGGTGCTGACCTGCCGCTAGCGATTGGGATTACGACCGGCCAGTTGATGGTCGGTGTTGTCGGTCAAGCGCAATCGGCTACAATGATGTGGAGTGGCACGGCCTTGCGTGAAGCGCGGCGGTTGTGTCAATTGGCGCGTAATGATGAAATTGTCGTGTCTGACACGGTGCTGAAAACAGTTCCATCTGGGCAGTTTACTCTTGATCCGCTTACGCCCGCGAATCTTCATAATGGAACAGAGATGGCACCGCTCTATCGTCTGGTTGGAAATACCTGAAGCGCTATGAGTGATCCGGAACCTTCGATTGAACAATCGGCGATGAATACTCAAGGTTTGCTCCGCATTGCAACTGCGATTGAGACGGCAGCTACGCTCGATGAGCTTCTGATGCTGGCCCTGAACGAATTCGTCCAGGGTTTGGGTGTATCATTGTGCGGTGTATTGCTCCTCGATCCCGCTGGTGAGACGATTTCTCTGGTAAGTACCTTCCCACCCCGCATTTCCCTACCACCGCCCATTCCATTGCGAGATTTGCCACTCATACAGCAGGCATTCCAACAGCGGCAACCGTACCAGATTCTCGATCTGACCACAATGTCACAGTCTGGTGATCGTTCACCGGCTGTCTTGCAACTGTTGGGGATGCTCAACGAAGCACAGGTTCGCTCATTACTGATTATTCCTCTAGTTGCGCAAGATACGGTTATCGGGGCGCTGGCGTTTGCCACGCTCGGCCAGTTACGACACTTTGATGATCAAGAGATTAGTGTGGCGCGCTTGATGGCTAGTCAGTTAGCCGCAGCTATTACCTCATTTCGCATGATCGAAGAGGCCTCACGGCGCGAGGCTGAGCTGGCTACGCTGAACGATATTGCGGCGGCTGTTACGTCATCGCTCGATCCGCGTGAAATTTACCATCTGGTGATGGAGAAGATCAACCAGTTCTTCCGCGTTGATGCTGGTTCGTTACTGATGCTCGATGAAGAGACGGGGGAACTGGTCTTCGTGATGACCCTGGAAGAGGGTCAGGAAAAGTTAGTCGGCCTGCGTGTACCTGCCGGAATGGGCATTGTCGGTGATGTGGCGCGCACACAGCAGTATGCCATCGTGCACGATGTTGATCGCGATCCACGGTTCTACCGCGCAGTCAGCGATGGGATCGGCTACAATGTGCGCTCGATTCTCTGTGTGCCGATTGTCGTGAAAGGTCGTAGCATCGGCGTTATTGAATTGCTCAATAAGCGTACCGGTCATTTCACCGAGGAGGAAGCGATCCGGCTTACTCGCATGGCAGCTACGATCGGGATCGCGATTGAAAATGCTCATCTGTTTCAGCAGGTCAGTACCGTCCGTGATCGCTTTGAGGCCATCGTCAATTCGACCAACGATGGGATCTTGATGGCCGATATGCGAGGTGTTATTGTGGCCGGTAATCCGGCGGCTGCTCGAATTTTTCACCGTTCCCGTGAATCGTTGATCGGATGTCAGCTCGATGAATTGATCGGCGAATTGATGAGCAGAGCACTGGTGGTTGAAGAGCCGACATGGCTTAACGAAGGTGCCCTGCATCGCGTGATCGAGATCGAGTTGAACGATGGTCCGGTGCGCTACGTGCGCCATACAACTTTGCCGGTGCTTGATACCGCTGGTATGCAGATTGGTCGACTGGCGCTATTTGAAGATATTGCGAAAGAACGTGAGCTGGCCCGATTGCGGGAAGATTATACCGGTATGCTGATTCATGATTTACGTGCACCACTTACTGCCATTATGAATGGCATTATGATGATGCTACGCGGTCTGGGAGGGCCGGTCTCGGAGCAGCAACGCGAGTTGTTGAGTATTGCCTACCAGGGTAGTCAGACGATGCTGGAAATGGTTAATACCTTGCTCGACATTAGCAAGATGGAGCAGGGTCGGATGAACCTGAACCTCGAACCGCTCTCGCCATACGCCCTGGTTGATGAAGCTATTGAACGCTTACAGGCATCAATTCAACAGCGTCACATTAATCTAGTGCAGGATTTAGCAATTGGTTTACCACCAATTGAGGCCGATCGCGATAAGATTGTACGGGTATTGCAAAATCTGATCGATAACGCGGTGAAATTCTCGCCAGATGGTGGGATGGTAACGATTGGGGGGCGCTATCTCTCGTTTGCTTCTGATACTGCCGGTAGCGTGCATCCCGATCTCCCCCTTGCTCTGCCAGATATGGCGGCTGGTGAATGGCTTATTTTCTGGGTGCGTGATGAGGGGCCTGGGATCCCACCACAATACCACGCTCGTATCTTCGAAAAGTTTGGACAGGTGCAGCAACAAAAGTCGCGTGGAACCGGTCTCGGGCTTACTTTTTGTAAATTGGCTGTTGAGGCGCATAGGGGAAAAATCTGGCTACAAAGTCGTGAAGGCCTCGGTAGTACCTTTGCCTTCGCGCTGCCGGTAAAGCAGCGATAGCGGTGAGTACGAGGCAATGGCTGCTGGTTTGGCGATGTTCATCGTGAGAAGTCAGTTGCTATGCTCAGATAACGAAACTGTAAATAATCCCCCCTGTTAGATTAGCACACTATCAACTATACTGACAATGAATTCAATTGCCCCATGTCCAGTGCTTGGGGGTGTTCTGTGCAGCGGATTATCGCAATCCTTCGATCACGCATTCTTTTCACTATTATCTTGCCATACCTGCTCTTGATGATCATTGTGATGCTGGTTGGTTCCGGTATCGCTGTGACGTTGGTAGCGGGGAGCTGGCAGGAGCGATTTAATGATCAACTAGGTCAGGTAGCGCGTAATTTTGCTGAAGCATTGGCTTCACGCGAGATTAACAATATTGCCTACCTTGGTCAGATTGTGTTTACCACAGCCAATGCTGATACCGGTGCTCCGGCAATTGTTGATGCGATTGTCCGGCGGGATGAAGATGGGTTAGCGTTGGCCATGCGTAGTCTCTGGACGCTCGGTCAGAGTAACGAGAATGTATCACCTGATCGGTTGATCGTCTTTGACCAGGCCGGGAAGTCCTTACTCGATTGGGAGCGAGCGAGTATAGGTGATGAGCCGATACGGTATGTTGGGACGAATCTGTCCGGCTTGCCACTCATCGAGAATGTGTTACGGGGCGTACAAACACCGGTTGGAACTGATGAGGTGATCGGTGATAAATACAGTGGCCTGATCGTCTTTCAAAAATCTGATGGTCAAGAGGTACTGCATTTCTTTACCGTCGTGCCGGTTACGGTCCGCATCGACGATAGCCTAACGCCCCAGGTCGTTGGCGGTGTGCTGGTGGCTCAACGGCTCGATCGCACACTTGCGTTCTTGCAAGATCGCAGTCAGGCAGCAGTGACCATCTGGTTTGACAACAATGGTGTACCGTTAGTCGCAACAGTACCGGAGAGTTTTTTATCGGAACTCCGCCTTGATCAGACGCAGATCGAAGCGATTGCTCAATATAACAGGCTTGGAACCTGTCTCGACATCGGCAGTCTTTCTGGTCGGGTGGTCACACCTATTGAGCGAATTGGGATACCAACTTGCTCCTTATTAACCACTGTTCGTTTTGGTGATTACGAGTATCAGCTCGTGTACGCACCGCTGTTGATACGTGGCGCGCAAAATGGCTATTTTGCAGTTGGTTTGTCACGTGATTTTATTCTTAGCGCCTGGGCTAGCAGTCGTAATGCGGTGATCGGTGTGACAGCAGGATTGGCACTGGCAGCAGTAGTGGTGGGTTATTGGGTTGCACGCCAGATCACTCGCCCGCTTGATGAATTGGTGGCGGTCGCTGATGCTGTCAGTGCAGGTGATCTCGACCGACGCAGTACTGTCAACGCCATGAATGAATTGGGACGATTAGCGTTGGCCTTCAATCAGATGACATCCCATCTCTTGCATCTCTATCAAACGAGTCGTCAACTGAATCAGGAATTACAAATCGAAGCCATTTTGCAGATAGCCTCTACCAGTGCTGCTCATCTTCTCCCACAAACCGAGGCGATTGCCGTTGTGCGAGATACCGATGGTTGGCGTTTCCGGGTGCGTCCGAATGCGCCGTTAAGCTATGCAGCGTTGACAAGTCGGTATCTCAATGTATTACCGATAAATGGCGGATCGCAGTTAGTTCCTTACACCGATCCACTGCTCCTTGCGAGCGGCGTCAAGAGTGCGCTGGCTGTTCCCCTCAGGCACGAACAACAGACGACCGGTGCTCTCATCTTTGCACATCCAGAACAGAATGCCTTTTCGAGCGCGGTGTTGCCGCATTTGCAAGCGATTGCCAACATGACGGCAGTGGCATTGGTGAATGCCCTCCTCTACGAAGCTGCACAGCGTGATGCCGAGCAACAGCGGGCAATTCTTGCATCGATCAGTGATGGCGTTATTGTGAGTGATGCCCGTGGGCGCGTTGTGCTGTTGAACCCTGCCGCCGAGCAGTTGTTACGACCGATCCTAACCGGTCGTGCAGAGTTATCAATTCATGATCTGCCGCTGGTTGGTAGGGATATTCGTTCAGAGTTGTTTGGTCGGCCAGAGAAGATTGTATCCATCGGCAACCGCTATCTCACGGTAGGACGGGCGCCGGTCTGTATGCCCGATGGTTTTCAAATTGGTGAAGTAGTTGTTCTGCATGACGTCACTTCAGCTATCCAGATTGATCGAGCAAAGACCGATTTTATTGCCACCATTTCTCACGAGCTACGCACACCGCTGACCGTTATCCGCGGCTATCTCGAACTCGTGTTACGGCAGGCTGCATCGGGGTTAGATGATAGTCTACGCGAGATGCTTGATCAGGTACGTCAGAGTTCCCTTCAGATGACCAGGCTGGTGAATAATGCCATTATGGTAGCCTACCTTGACGCCGGTCAGATTGAAGTTCATATCCAGCCAACGCATCTGGCTTCGGTTATCGATGCCGCAATACGCCCGTTACGAGAATCCTTTGCGAGTCGCGGCCTACAGGTGAAGGTGGTACTGCCTGAAGATTTGCCACCTGTGCTGGCCGACCAAGAGCTGTTGAAACAGGCGTTAGGTCATTTATTCGATAATGCCTGCCGTTATGTTCAGCAGGGTTGGGTGTTGGTTAGTGCCGGAATAGAGGGTCAGGAGGTCTGGATTGACATTAGTGATACCGGCCCTGGTATTCCAGAGGAGGTGATGGGACGGTTATTTACCCGTTTTCAGCGCGTTGACGGTAACAATTCAGTTCAACGTGGTGGTGGATTAGGGTTGGCGATTACCCGTCAATTGATTGAGTTGCAGGGTGGTTCCATTACGGTGAAAAGTGTTCCCGGCCAGGGTAGTACCTTTACTATCCGGTTGCGTTATATCAAGGAGCAAGAACGTGCTATTGCCGGGCAAGACACCGAACGCATCCAGAACTGACTATCTGCCATGGCTGATAGGAGGGGCGCTGATTCTGGCGGTGCTGCCGGTGTTCTGTGTTGCCCAAATCATCTTCTGGTGGTTGACACCAAACAACCAGCCGTTTAAAAGTATTAGTGCTGCACGAGGGTGGCAGGCGTATGAACCGTTTCCGGCTAATCTGCGTTTTGCCCCACTTGACGATGACTTGCCCAACCTTGTCGCTACAGAAGTGGCGCGGCGCACGCAAACACCAATTACTCAGACAATGCGTTCCTCGCCGGTATCAATCGTAGCAGTACCACCGCCACCCACCCGGATCGATCCTCCGACACCGACGGCAACACCTACCCCATCTCCTACTCCGACATCAACGTCTGTTCCGGCGGGAGGTATTTTACCCACCATACCACCGACACCTACGACGGGCGTAGTTGTGGTTGTCCCAGGGCCGACTGCAACACCGACCGCGACAAGATTGCCTGTGCCAACTCCGTCACCGACACCGACGTTCGCTCCGGTTGGTACTGTAACAGTAACCGCGACGGTAGCATCAACCCTTTCACCCACGGCGGTACCAATCATAACTGCGCTGCCAACTTCAACGGCAACGGTAACATCGACGCCACGACCACCATCAGCATCCACGCCAACGGTTACTACCAGGGTGCCGCCGACTGCTACGGTTGTGCCAACTGCTACACCGACAACAGAGCCAACTGTCACTCCGATTCTCACGCCAACAGTGGAACTGACGGCAACCGTTACACCTGAACCAACGGCAACACCGACGGCAACCGTCACCCCGACTCGCGAACCGACGGCGCCACCAACCCGAGTGCCGCCAACAGCGACGCCAACCGTTTCGGTGACGCCAACCGTTCCGGTGACACCAACCGTTCCGGTGACACCAACCGTCCCGGTGACACCAACCGTTCCGGTGACGCCGACGGCAACGGCGACGCTCGCACCGACTGCCACGCCTGAACCAACCGCGACGCCGACGGCAACGGCGACGCTCGCACCGACCGCCACGCCTGAACCAACCGCGACGCCGACGGCAACGGCGACGCTCGAACCGACTGCCACGCCTGAACCAACCGCGACGCCGACGGCAACACCAACTCCTACACCGACTCCCGTGGTAAGAGTTAGGGTTCGACCAATCGATCCGGTTAATGAGGGTAATCCTCCCACTGTTACTCGCCGTGATGTTGTTGTTGAATTACTCACCGACAATGTTATCGATGTACAGGTGACGTACAGTGTGGCTCCTGGGGGAATATTCCCGGCAACCCCTGGCAGTGATTACCGGGTACCAGACG
>Ga0197142_1001258_pt1 | contig 23366 bp, 23 predicted proteins | sample GBS60_MetaG_FD_148614 | JGI IMG/M metagenome (GOLD analysis project Ga0197142, IMG submission 148614) | Sediment microbial communities from Great Boiling Springs, Gerlach, Nevada, United States - GBS 60_MetaG | ecosystem: Environmental > Aquatic > Thermal springs > Hot (42-90C) > Sediment... | reverse complement strand
ACCAGAAGAAGAACAATTGAAAAATGATCTGCTGAAATTTTATATTAATGCTGGTTTCTTGGCCCCAACAACAAGGGAAGTCAAAGAGAAATTTTCTTTGGAAATTATAGATGATCTTTTAGAGTTGCTCATAAGGGAAGGTCATTTGGTTAAAATCAAAGACGATCTACTTTTTCACAAAAAAGTAATTGATGAGATTGAAAAAAAGTTGATTGAATACTTAACAACTAATCAATCCATAAATGCAGGAAAATTTAAGGAGCTTATTGGTTTGTCAAGGAAATATGCCATACCTCTTCTTGAGTACTTCGACCGTATTCAACTAACTATGAGAATAGGCGATGAAAGAATGCTAAGGAAAAAGTAGTTATGATTTCATGGCTTTTAAACTTTACTACTGCTGATGTGCATGTTTGTGTGGAGCCTTAAGTGCTTGTGGAGATGTCATGCCCCAAACTGTTAGATACTAAATGATAGTCTGAAAATGGGGCATGAATCTTACCTCCTGGTGGAGCAGCCATTATCCCTTAGAGAACTAAGTGCTTTCCTGAAATCGCATGAAGGATATTGAAAATACCTTAGAACCCCTCACATGTCTGAAAGGGAGACAGCACCCAAGGTTGATCGGTGACTGCTTAAACCCTGATTTAATCCACAAGTTTTGTGTACTAAGGTGCGGGATTTGGGTTTAGAAATATGTACTTTCGGTATAAGATGAGTTGTACGATATTAGTAAATAGACGCAATTAAGGGGCACCCGATGGAGCAGACAAACCAAAGGCCTAACTCAATTAATTTGAGCCAAGACTATTACAAGGTCTTGGTGGAAGAAAGTTTTGATGGGATCTTTATCCAAAAAGGCTCCAAGATCTGGCTGACCAATGCTAAGCTCCATGAGATGTTGGGCTATCAGCCCAATGAACTCATAGGAAAAGACCATTGGCTTGTGTATACCCCTGAGTACCAGTCCCTCACAAGGGAGAGGGCCAAGGCCAGGATGAGGGGAGAAATTGTACCATCCATATACAAGGTTAAGCTCCAAAGGAAGGATGGTTCGTGGCTATGGGGTGAGATAAATGCAAAGGCAGTCATGGTGGAAGGGGAACCTGGTGTGCTTGTATGGATAAAGAACATACACCAACAGGTACTCACCCAGGCGGCATTGGAGGAGAGCGAATTAAGATTTAGATCCGCATTTGAACATGCAGCCATAGGTGTTGCAATTGTGAGTTTGGATGGAAGATTCATTGATGCCAATAACTTTTTGGCCTCTTTTTTGGGATATAAAAGGGAAGATCTGATCGGCCTCAGTATTGAAGAGATTACCCACAGGGATGACTGGCAGAGGGATGTGGAAGTGCATAGGAGTTTGATGAGTGGGCTTTTTGAAAATATTGTCATAGAAAAGCGATACGTAAAACCCTCTGGTGCTGTTGTCTGGGGAAGAGTTAGTAGTTCCCTTTTGAAGGATAAGAACGGCAATCCCCTTTACATCATAAGCCACGTTCAAGATATAACAAAGGAAAGGAAAGTTATCGAGAAGTTAAGAGAACAAGAGGCATTCATATCTGCTATTCTTACTGCAATGCCTGATCCAATGATTGTTTATGATTTTGACATGAATGTCCTTTACATAAACCCAGCTTTTACAAAGATTTTTGGATGGGATAAAACTGAATTTCAAAACAATCCCAGTTTGTTTCTACCAGGCTCTGATTTATATGTAACAGACTCACAGGCTATCAAGTCAATTATATACCAAGGCCAACCTTATGTTGAGACAAAAAGAGTTACAAAACATGGTAAAGAAATTGATGTTATCTTGACTGCTTCATTATTAAAGCAAAATCATCTCAAGGGCTATGTTGTCATTTTTAGGGACATAACTGAATTTAACACAATAAAACAGCGTGTTGAGTGTATTCAAAGATTAGAATCTTTGGCATATCTTGCCGGAGGAATAGCACATGACTTTAATAACATACTCACAGTAATATTGGGAAGGACTTCTATGTTAAAATTAGCAGCAGATATTCCTGAGAAATATAAATCCCAGATTTCTGATATTGAAAAATGTGCAGTGGAAGCATCTAACTTAACCAAGCAGCTTTTATTGTATGCAAGGGGAGACAAGCCAGCATTACAACCTTTAAATCTAAACTCCTTGGCTGAAGGTATAATTGAGATGTTTGGAAGAACCAGAAAGGATTTAACCATCTTTAGGCTGCTGGAGGATGATTTGCCACAGGTGATGGCAGACAAGACCCAATTGGAACAGGTGTTCTTAAACATCTTAGTAAACGCCTCAGATGCAATGCCATTTGGAGGTAAGATATATTTTGAGACATCTAAGGTTATGTTGGATCAAAGATACGTGGAACCCTATGGAGTAGAGCCTGGCCAATATGTGCGCATTGCCATTACAGATACTGGTCCGGGCATTCCACCTGAGGTTCAAAAGAGGATCTTTGAGCCCTTTTTTAGCACAAAGGAACTTGGGAAAGGTACTGGTTTGGGTTTAGCCACTGTGTATAGGATTGTAAGATCACATGGTGGAATAATAAATTGCTACAGCGAGGTTGGAAGGGGTACCACATTTACAATATACCTCCCAACAGTTACCCAAGGAGTGTTTGAATTAAAAGAAGAAATAGTTTACGGGGAGGAGCTTCCTAAAGGGAGTGAGATGATCCTTTTGGTGGATGATGAAGAGGTGGTGCTGGAGGTGGGCAAAGAGATGTTGGAATATTTAGGATACAGTGTGGATGTGGTTAACTCAGGAGAGGCTGCCATTAATGCTATCTCCAAGGGCTCAATCTACGATCTTTTGATCTTAGACATCATCATGCCTGACATATCTGGTAGGGAGGTATTTAAGGAGGTAAGAAGATTAAAGCCTGGGCAGAAGGTGGTTTTTGCCAGCGGATATAGTTTGAATGGAGCTATGAATCATGTTTTGAAGGAAGAAAATGTGGGTTTTATACAGAAGCCTTTTAATTTACATGAACTTGCAAGGGTAGTTCGAGAAATCTTAGACAAATGAGGTCTTTAAATGGTTCCTGAAAATGAAATTCAACATAGACTTCATAATCTTCAAAGATATATGATAGAAAATAAATGTGAATGTGCAATAATCATTCATAAAGTTTCTTTATATTACTTTTCAGGATGTGATCAAGATGCACATTTGTTTGTTCCTGTGGAAGGAGAACCTTTACTTTTGGTGAGAAATAGTATTGAAAGGGCGCAGAAGGACTCTCCAATAAAAAATATTGTTGAAATCAAAAACTTCCATGACATTAAGACAAAGATAGTAGATTTCTATGGAAGAATCCCAGGATCAATCGGTTTGGAGTTGGATGTGGTGCCTGCAAGGTATTATTTGGCCTATCAAAAAGAATTTGAGCAAGCAAAGATAGTGGACATTTCAAAATGGGTGCGGGAATGTAGGATGATAAAAAGCCCCTGGGAGATAATTCGCATTGAAAAGGCAGCAAACCTTGGAGATGATATGCTTGCTTACGTTAGTGTTGCCCTCAAAGAAAAGGGTTGTTCCACAGAATTAGATTTGGCAGCTGAACTTGAGTATTTTTATAGAAAAAGAGGGCATGTTGGCGTTTTGAGGACAAGGGCCTTTAATTCAGAATGTTTTTACGGACATGTACTTTCAGGGCCTGCAGGTGCTACTCCCAGCAATGCCCCCGGCCCCACTGCAGGAACAGGCATGGGCCCTTATTTTAGTCAGGGAGCAGGGTTAAATCCAATAAGACCCAATGAGCCTATAATAGTGGACTATACCTCTAACCATGAGGGATATGTGTCTGATCAGGCAAGGACATTCTCCTTGGGAGAACTACCCCAATTTTTAAAGGATGCCCATGAATTAATGATTGAGGTGGCCCAAGTCTTTATAGAGGAAGCAAGACCAGGGAAGATCTGTCATGAAATTTATGAAAAGAGCATTCAGGTTGTGAAAGGCTCTAAGTTTCAAGAGGGTTTTATGGGATATCCTAAGCCTGTACCTTTCCTGGCCCATGGAGTTGGCCTTGAATTGGATGAATTGCCTTTAGTTGGCAAGGGATCAAATACGGTGTTAAAAGAAGGAATGGTATTAGCATTGGAGCCAAAGGTGGTCTTGCCAGGTATAGGTGTTGTGGGTATTGAAAATACCCTATTGGTGGAAGACAAAGGCATTAGGGTGTTAAACAAGTTCCCAGAAGATATTGTGGTGGTATAGGAGGGACCTATGAAATTCCTCATAGTTGGGCCTGGAGCGGTTGGGTGCCTTTTAGCTTGCCTCCTTAGCAGAGCTGGGCAAGAGGTGGAACTTTTGGATTATAGGCAAGATAGGGCAGAAAGGATTTCAAAGAGAGGATTGAAGTTGGAAGGGCTTTCAGGAGAAGGGCACTACCACATCCCTGTAAGTGCGGGTGCCATTACAAAAGAGCCCGATGTGGTAATCCTGTGCGTAAAGGCCTATAAGACTAAAGAGGCCTGTTGGGTTTTAAGAGGCCTTTTGAGAAAACAAACAGTGGTTTTGACCCTCCAAAACGGTGTGGGTAATTGGGAGATAATGGAGGAGGTGCTGGGTGGTCACCAAATCACAGCTGGAATCACCTCAGAAGGAGCTACTTTGGTGGGAGAAGGTCATGTAAGGCACGCTGGGAAAGGAGAGACCATCATAGGAAGAGGAAGTTTATCCACATCCTATCTCCAGCAGATTGTGGATGTCTTAAATACCTGTGGGTTGAATACAAGGTGGGAGGAGGACATAACTGGTCTCATCTGGGGAAAACTCTTGGTGAATGTGGGTATAAATGCACTTACTGCCATAGCAAGGGTTAGAAACGGTGTGTTGGTTGAGAACGAGAACCTAAAGGCAGTTATGTCTCTATTGGTGAAGGAGGCATTGGAGGTAATAAGCGAGAAGGGTATAAAACTTCCCTTTGAGGACCCATTGGAAAAGGTTTTCGAGGTGGCCAAAAACACAGGCCAAAATATATCCTCCATGCTTCAGGATGTGTTAAAGGAAAAAAGGACAGAGATATCTTTTATGAATGGAGCTATAGTGAGGGAAGGGAAGAAACTGGGTATTTCCACTCCCTTAAATGAACTTATCACCCATCTTGTCATTGGAATAGAGGCAACCCATGATAGGAGGGTAAGGCCTTCTTAATTTCCCAAAGAACCTTCTTGCATTCTCCTTTTAAGGAGTTTAAGTAGGAAATTTAAACCCAAATGGTTTTTGGGTTATCAAATTAAAATTGGGAGATATTGATGAGGAAATTAGCGTTGGTCATTGTTTTTGTTTTATTTTACTCCATTGTATACGCAGAAAGTATTGTTTCTGATGTCTATCCCAACCTTGAATTTCAGGTATTAAAATGGGCAAGGCTTATTAAACTTGATGGAAAAAACATCCTTAAAACCGATGATTTCACATACACCGAGGCAGGCCTCATCGAGGAGATCAAATCTAAATACCCAGAAATGATTAAAGAAGCCCAAGACAACCTCTTGTTTTTCCTTGAAGAAAGTCTTGGAAGAAAACTTTTGATTTCTTCTGCCAAAAAAGAAGGATTTAACATGCAAAATGAAGAAGAGGCTATAATGAAATTTCTGCTTAGCAAGGTTAAAGATATCAAAGTGGAAGATAGCGAAGTAAAGAAATTTTATGATGAAACCTTGGCTAACATAGAGGGAATGACCTTTGAAAAAGTTAAAGAGCAAGCAAAGATGTATCTATTGAATCAAAAAAAGAAAGAAGCTGTTCGAGAGTTTTTGATCAACTTTGGAAAGGATAAGAACATTCAAGTGGATAAGGCGTGGTTTGAAAAAAATTTGAAAAAACTCAACAATAATCCGGTTGATGAGGCCAGATCTTCTGGCCGCGTAACCTTTGTGCAGTTTGGGGCAAACGGTTGTGAACCATGTGAGCTGATGAGGCCTTTCATAAAAGAGTTAAGTAATAAATATAAGAACAAAAAGAACATAGTGTTTGTGGATGTCACAAATAACAAGATCCTTGCAGTAAGATATGGGGTTGAAATGGTGCCGGTCCAAACTTTCTATGACAAATCAGGGAAAGAGGTATATAGACACGTGGGTTTCTTTTCCAAAGAGCAGATTGAAAAGAAACTCTTGGAAATAGAACAAGGAGGTGTAAAGGCACAATGAAAGAGATAAAAATAAGAATTGGTGGTGTTGAGCTTAAGGGAGAACTTTATGACACTCCCACGGCAAATTTGGTTTATAACTCCCTTCCTTTATGTTCCAAATTCAATACCTGGGGTGATGAGATATACTTTCAGATTCCGGTAAAGGCAGGTCTGGAGGAGGGAGCCAGGGAGGAGGTGAAAAGCGGCGAGATAGGTTATTGGCCGGAAGGGAGTGCCTTTTGTATATTCTTTGGGAAAACTCCCATAAGCACAGATGAACAGATCTTGGCAGCCAGCAAGGTAAACATAATCGGTAGACTGGTGGATGATCCATCTAAGCTTAGGGAACTTAAGAAGGCAAAAGAGATCAGTATTGAGAAAGTATAAAAAGAATCAATTCCTTTGGGCCGTGTACGCCTCTTACCAGGTTTAGTTCTATGTCTGCTGTCTTACTTGGCCCTGTTATAAATGTCACACCAACTGATTCCATCAGCCACTTATCTATGATCTTACCTGCCTCTTCCAATTTAAGGATGATCTGATCTGTTCTTGTAACTGCAATGTGGACTGGTGGGAATAATGAAATCTCCCTTAAAAATGGCCGATTGTTTCGAATCACAAGCGTTGAGGTCTCGGCTATGCAAAGGTCTACAGGAGTGATCCCTATATGGACGTATCGGAGCTTTACCAAAAATTCCTCATAACTTATTGAATTATCGGCCAATAGCACTTTCCAGTTTCTATTTTTCAATGTATTTATTAATTCCCCTGTTGATGAAAACACATCTAAAGGTAGGCAGAGTGAACTATATTGAGCATATCTTTTAAAAAGAAGTTCCAAAAGTGAAGCTTTTAGATGATATGAGTCTTGTGCTACATAAACTTCAATTCCGATCTTAGTTGCTTCATTAATTAACCTGTTAACTACATCATTAGAGATCAAGTGCGATACCTTTGAAAAACTGCTATAATCTTAGTGATTAAGTCATACACACGGGGTGATTTTGAATAGTGTTCAAATCCTTTTATGGCAAAATATTCTAAGTTTTTCTTTGGCCTAATTTCATATTTATCCCAACCCTCTTTGTATCTTCTCCTTAACTCCAGAAGCATTCTTGGTATTTCTATCTGAAGAGGGCATATATCTTTACATGCACCACACAATGTTTCACCAAAAAAAAGGTCTTTATATCTTTCAACTCCAAATAGTAAAGGGTTTAATACAGCTCCCACAGGGCCACTATACACCTCTCCATAGGCCCACCCCCCTATCTTTCCGTAAACAGGGCATATATTCAGGCAGGCCCCACACCTTATGCAAGATAGGATCTCTTTGAAATCTGGATCACTGGATATTCTGCTCCTGCCATTGTCCAATATCAAAACATAAAAGGTTCCATTTTTTGATAATTTTTCCTGTGGTCCAACGATGCTTACATAGGTTGCCATACTCTGGGCAGTGGCTGCCCTTGAAAGCAATTGAAGTAGTAATAGGGCCTCCCTAAAAGACCATACAATCCTTTCCATTCCCATAATCACCAGGTGTACCTTTGGGATGGTAATGCTGAATCTTATATTGCCTTCATTGGACACCAGCATTACCTGACCTGTGGAAGCAATGGCTAAATTACATCCTGTGATACCCATATCTGCTTCAAAGAACTGATCTCTCAAGGCATTCCTTGCTATGGTGGTAAGCTCTTCAGGCACATTGGTATATGGCACCTTTAATTTTTCTTGAAAAAGTCTTCCTATTTGTTCTTTGGATTTATGTATTGCAGGCCCCAGTATATGGCTGGGTCTTTCACCTGCCAACTGTATGATGAACTCTCCCAAGTCCGTCTCTATGGGTGTTATACCCTCTGATTCCAAAAGGTGGTTTATGCCTATTTCCTCTCCCACCATACTTTTGCCTTTCACCACCTTTCTTACCTTGTGCTTTAGGGCCAACTCCAACAAAATACTCCTGGCAGATTCACTATCTTTTGCAAAGAATACCTCTCCTCCTCCTTGCCTCACACGCTGGGTAAAGGTACTGATGTACTCATCTAAGTTGTCTACAGCATTTAGCCTTATCTCCTTTGCCTTCCTCCTTAATTCTTCTATGCCCTCAACTTCTCTGTAGCTTTCTAAGGTGGCCTTTCCTATTCTCATTTGAATGGACTGAAGGCCTTTTTGAAACTGGGGGTCTTTAAGTGCTTCCCATGCCTTTTTTCTGTAATTAAAAGTTTCTCTACCCATTTAATTTCTTGCTTCCAATAATAGTTCTGCCATATGCATTACTTGTATCCTGGAGGACCTTTTCGCAAGGCCTCTTTTGAGATGGAGCAGGCAACCCATGTCTATTCCCACTATTATCTCAGGTTTTTGCTTTTCCATAAGTTCAAGCTTTGAATCCCTCATGGCCTTGCTTATCTCAGGAAATTTCATGTGAAAGAGGCCTCCAAAGCCACAGCACCTATCCCATCCTTCAGCTTTAAACCCGTTTCCTGCAGCTTCAATGCCTTTGATCCTGGACAAAAGTTTAATGGGCTGGTGGTGAATCTGAAGCAATCTTAAGGCCTGGCAAGAGGGATTGAATAAAACCCTTTTTTTCAAAGATAAGTTGAGTGAAAAGTCTATTTGGGTGGTTAAGAATTCTGTTAGTTCAAAGGTCCTTTTGGCAATAGTAGTAGCCCTTTGTTCCCACATGGATTCACCTTTTAAAAGGTTGGGGTAGTGGTGCCTTACCATGGCAGTGCAAGAACCTGATGGTATTACTATTGGGTAATCTTTTTCCCAAAAGGTAGAGATAAATTCTTTGGCCATGTTTTTTGCCACTTCAAAATAACCGGAATTCAATGCCACAAGGCCACAACATAATTGTCCCTTTGGTGTAATTACCATTAGGTCTAAGGTCTCAAAAAGTGTTTTTGTGGCTGTTATAAGGTTTGGATAAAGATGAAGAGCCAAACAGGTATCGAACAGATAAAGGGCTTTTTTGGGCATAGTCTATTTTATGAAAGGCCCTTGGGCTTGTTCCAGTTGAACCTGAGGCCTTAATCTCTTTTTTATGACCTTGAACTGTTCTTTCCTGAGGCCATAGCGCCTCATGAGCTTTCTAAACTGTCTTGTGGTGACACCTGCGGCCAAGGCAGATTTGTCTATCCTACCTCCGTTCACCTTAAGGAGCTCTTCTAAATATCTCCTTTCAGCTTCTTCTACGGCCAGTTTCCTGACCTCTTTTAACGTTCCTGAACCGATTATGTATAATGGTTTGGTTTCATTGCCTATCATAATCTCCCTTGGGAAACTTTGGGGTGAAAGTATCTCTCCCTTTTCAAGGATATAGGCACGTTCCATCACGTTTTCCAATTCCCTGATGTTCCCCGGCCAATCATACCTTTCTAAGGCCTCCAATACCTTTGGGTCCACACCTCTTATGTTTTTCATGTGGTAGCTATTTAGCTGTTTTAAAAAAAGTTCCACCAACAGCGGAATGTCTTCTTTTCGGTCCCTCAAAGGAGGTATGAAGATGGGAAACACATTTAGTCTGTAATAAAGATCCCTTCTAAAAAGCCCATTGTCCACAAGTGTTTTTAAGTCCACGTTTGTTGCTGCTATTACCCTCACATCCACAGCCACATTAGTCTCACCCCCTACCCTTTGAAACACTTCTTCCTGCATCACCTGAAGGAGCTTTATCTGGACAGAAGGGGTTATGGTGCCTATCTCATCCAAAAATATGGTTCCGCCATTTGCTATCTCAAATTTCCCAAGCTTTTTCTTGATAGCTCCTGTGAATGCTCCCCTCTCATGGCCAAACAGTTCACTTTCCACCAGGGATTCAGGAATGGCCCCACAGTGCACACTAATAAAGGGTTTGTTGGCTCTACCGCTGTGTTGATGTATGATTTTGGCAAGAAGTGTCTTTCCTGTGCCTGTCTCTCCCGTTAACAACACGGTGGCCCTTGTGGGAGCCACTGCCTTTATTTGTTCATATACGCCCATCATGATTGGGCTTTTGGTCCTCAAGGCCTCTTGAAAGTCCTTTTGCCAAAAGCTGTCCCTTAGATACTCCAACTCACCTTGGGCTTGAATAGTTCTGTAGAGCTTTTCTAAGGTGTATTTTACCTCTACGGGTTTAACTGGATAGGTGAGATATGTGGTGGCTCCTGCCTTCACTGCCTCTATTGCAGACCTTTTTTTATCTGGAGAGGTGATGATCACCATCAAATGGGAAGGATGCTCATCTTTTATCTTCTTGATGAGACTTTCGGTTTCTAATTTATTAGGGCTTGTTCCATCTGATCCCAAAAGCTCTAAGTCAAAAAATACCAGATCATGCTTCTTTTCTTTGAGTAGGGTCATCAAAGTGGGCAGATCAGCAACGGAGTCTAATTCAAACTCCCCATTTAGGGCAGTCTTCAGCCCTTCCAAAATAAGGTTGTTTTTGGTCACTGCCAGTACGTGCCTTAAGCCATAAACCATTTTGCGCCTCCACTTCTTCTCCTCTAATTCAAACAATTATGTTTTGCAAGAAAAATAGGTATTCATTGTTCCCAAATTTTCAAGGTTGGGTTTGGGAAAGCTACTTTACAGCCCCATGGATCTGTCTTAATTAGATATAAAATCTTTAGGGGGTTTGTATGGAGCCAGGATTATTGGAAGAAGGAATGCACTATGAAGGTTATTGTATCAGGCCACCTTCAGAGGCTTTTAGCATATTGTTACAGGTTACCTTAGGCTGTAGCCATAATAAATGCACCTTTTGCGGAAGCTATAAAGATAAGATATTTCGTATAAAAGATGACAAAATTATCCTGAGTGATATTAAATTTGCATCAAAATACATGAAAAATCAAAACAAAGTATTTTTGATGGACGGAGATGCCCTCATTATCCCTCAGGAAAGGTTATGTTGGATCTTAGACCAGATAAACCACAATATCCCCTGGACAAGGAGAATTGGCCTATATGCCAATGCCAAATCCATAAAGAGAAAAAGCCTTGAAGATCTTATACAGCTTAGGGATAAAAGGCTGGGTATAGTGTATCTTGGAGTTGAAACGGGTGATGATCAAATCCTAAAGGCCATAAGAAAGGGTACCACAAGCAAGGAGTTAATAGAGCTTGGTAGAAGGGTAAAAGAGGCTGGGATAAAGCTTTCAGTCACCGTGCTTCTTGGCATAGGTGGAAGAGATAGATCCATTGAGCATGCAAGGGCTACAGGCGAACTTTTAAGCCAGATGGATCCAGATTACGTGGGCGCCTTGACCTTGATGTTGATCCCAGGAACTCATTTGTACGATGATTACAGAAAAGGGATCTTTCAAATGCCCACCCAAATGGAATTGTTGCTGGAACTTAGAGAGATGATAGCCCACACTCACCTTACAAAGGGCTTGTTCTTTTCCAATCACGCCTCCAACTATCTACCCATAAAGGCCAGGTTGCCAGAAGGAAAGGAAGAGGCCCTAAAACTCATAGATGCTGCCTTGGCAGGTAAGATCTCCCTTAGACCTGAGTGGATGAGGGCCCTCTAAGTTCCTTTAAGGTGCGAATTCAAGGTTGAGTAAATATCCTTTGGGATATCCATGGCCTTAAACTTGGTTGGATCACTGGTATTGAGGCAAATCCTTCTTTCAAGCCCTTCCACCATAAGTTGGCCTTCAATGTTATATATGTCATGCCTCAATGCCAAGGCCTTGCTTTTAAGCTCGCAAAGATAGGTATGTATGGCAAGTTCATTAAAATACCTGCCTGGCCTGTGATACTTGGCAGTGGTCTCAATAAGGCCGAATAGTATATTCCTCTCCTCCCATAGCCTCCACATATTGAGCCCTATGGCATCAAAAAAGGCATGGCCACATGCATCCATCCATTCATAATACCTTGGGTAAAATGTGATGCCCAGGGCATCCAAGTCTCCCCAGTTTATAATCTTTTTAGTTACCAGCAACTTTCCCTTAATCAAATATAGCCTCCACAAATTCTTCTGGATCAAAGGGTCTTAAGTCTTCTAACTTTTCACCTACTCCGATCCATAAAATTGGTATTTGAAGTTCTTTTAAAATGGCAAGCACCACTCCTCCTTTTGCAGTGCCGTCTAATTTTGTAAGTATGATGCCAGTCACTCCCACTGCTTGTTTAAAGGTCTTTGCCTGGGAGATGGCATTTTGCCCTGTGGTGGCATCTAAGACCAACCATACCTCATGGGGTGCACCTTCAAGTTTCTTATTTGCCACCCTTTGAACCTTCTGTAACTCCTCCATGAGATTATGCTTTGTGTGTAACCTGCCTGCAGTGTCAATGAGCACCACATCATAACCCCTTTTAATGGCTGAATCCAAACCGTCGTATACTACCGCAGAGGGGTCTGAGCCAGGCTTCTGTTTTACCACAGGTATCCCAACCCTCTCTCCCCATATCTCCAACTGTTCAATGGCAGCTGCCCTAAAGGTATCGGCTGCCACAAAAAGGGGATTAAAGCCTTCAGACTTGAGATGATGACCAAGCTTACCAATGGTGGTGGTTTTTCCCACGCCATTTACTCCTATTACCATTATCACAAAGGGTTTTTTTGATTGTAAGTCAAGGGACTGCCTTTCTATGTTTAGGATATCTTTCATCAGGTCTTTCAAAGCCTCCTTTAATTTGGAGGAGTCATTCAGCTCTTTCCTTCTAACCTTTTCTTTAACATTCTTTATGAGTTCCATAGTGGTGGGGACTCCCAGATCAGCGGTGAACAGGGCTTCTTCCAGTTCATCTAAGAGTTCAGGGGTGATCTCCTTCTTACCCATCACTATCTTATCCAAGTTTTGGGATAGGGCCTCCCTGGTTCTGGAAAGCCCTTGTTTTAGCCTTTCAAAGAACCCTTTCTTTTCCTCTTCCTTGGGAACAGATTTCTCCTGTTTCTTGCCAAACCAACCCCACATAAAATACCTCCCTTTATCCTTACCGTACGACTCAGCCAATTTTTATGAAAGTTAGAATTATAACTCAAGGCCTAAATAATGGTCAAAAAGACAAGGAGATATTTTCATAGAAAATAGCTTGACAGATTAACTTGTTGCGATAAAAAGAGAAATTACAACACTTTTGAAAAAACCATATACCATGAGCGAGCTTATCTCAGGCAAGGTTTTTTTGGTGGGTGATAATTTTGATACTTTTGTATGCCCTTCGTGCAAGATAATAAAAAAATTAGATAAGTCTAAGCTTAGGCAAATTGGGGCAAATCCTATCATCAAATGCGTCTGTGGAAAAAGATACTCAGTAGAATTTAGGAGAGGGTACAGGAAGCAAGTTGAATTACCCTGTACATATCATTGTATAAACAGACCTGTTAGAGGGTTTGGAATTATCAAGGATATATCCTTTTATGGGTTAAGTATTTTGTGCCTTACTAAGATCGAATTTACTTTTGATGATATTTTGAAGGTATATTTTGAACTTATGACTAAATCAAAGGTTAAGATCGAAGCAGATGTAGAGGTAAAAAGGATCCATCAGAACAAAGTTGGTGTAGAAATTAAGAATTGGAATAATTACGAGAAGGAGGTGTGGTTTTACCTCCTATAATTTCCTCCTAATCTTGGTATTTGATCACATCTTTATAAAAAGGCTATTGTGAATCTTAAAAGATGGTGAGGGATATCTCAAGGATTATGCTGAGTGTGCGATCCAGAGTATAACATTGGGAATTATTTTGAATTCTACAATACCGAGAGATATTACAGTGCCTTAGGCAACAATAACCTGAAGAAATATATTTTAAAAATATAAATATCCTACTTGAACGTGATAAAACCAATGAGGGAAAGCTTAGATCTCATCAAGATCAGCAATACCTGTGGATAGTCAGCTTTTTATGGCCCACCTCTTTATTAAGCATGAAAGAGAACTAAAAGATTTTATATGCCTGAAATGGTCCTTGGTAAACTTTTTTGCCCTTATAGGAGTAGCCAACTTCAATTGTATTTTAATGAAAAAACGGCAATACCTATGTGCTAAGCTTTTTAAAATTACACCGAACCAATATCTTTAACGATATCATATGATATGTGTTAAGGGGCTTTCCTTAATGCTATTCAAAAACCTTCTTAAGTAGCAAAGAGTCAGCAAAGAAAAATTGCAGAAAAATTTTTTGTTTTTTCTTTTAATTAAATAAATTACCTAAGCCTTCCTTTATGATCTGGAAACCTATCTGATAGTAACTGCTTAGGATAAACTTTTACAAACAGCAATGTGATTGACACAAAAAAATCATTATTTCCAAAAAATTGAACTCCCTTAGTGTGGTATTCATTTATAGAACAAAAATAAGAGCTGTGGCAACTTCTACAGTTTCAAAGTAATATTTGAAATATGACTTGCTAACTTTTTTCAGTCTCTTTAGCAAAGTTTTACACAGATTGGGTTTGGCATTGATTGGTTTTTCGTTCAAGATTATATTTCACATAGGTTGGAGTACGGTATTAGAAGGAGGTGTTAGCATTGATATACAAGAGCTTTGAACAAGGCCCGATTAGGCCACCCAATGAGGCCCAGAGTTTGTTGATCAGGTTTACAAGGAACTGTCCGTGGAATCAATGTATGTTTTGTCCTGTGTACAAAAGGGCCAAATTTTCATTGCGCACATTGGATGAGATAAAAAAGGATATTCAAACGATTCGGGATATTGCAGACGAGATAAAGGCCTTATCCTGGCAGCTTGGATATTCTGGAAAGGTGAACGATCAGGTGATCTCTCACATATTCAACAGGGGGATTTACTCAGAGGCCTTTAGGAGCGTTGCCATCTGGATGTACTATGGTACAGGGAATTGTTTTTTGCAGGATGCAGACAACTTGGTGATGCCTGTAAAAGATCTTGTGGAGGCCTTGAGATTTTTGAGGGAAAAGTTTCCTGAGATAAAGAGGGTTACAACCTATGCCAGATCCAGGACCATTGTGAGGAGATCTGTGGAGGATTTGAAGGCCATTAAAGAGGCAGGTTTAGACAGGGTACACGTGGGACTGGAAAGTGGATCGGACAAGGTGTTAAAACTCATGAAAAAAGGTGTCTCAAAGGTCCAGCATATAGAGGCAGGGCAGAAGGTAAAAGAAGCAGGCCTTGAGCTATCTGAGTACGTCATGCCAGGCCTTGGAGGCCAGGACCTGTGGCAGGAGCATGCCATTGAAACTGCTGATGCCTTGAATGCCATTGACCCGCACTTTATAAGGATAAGGAGCCTAAGGGTCCCCAATAGGGTTCCCCTCCACGAGCTGGTAAAAAATGGGACCTTCAAACCTCAGACCGATGATATGCTTGCTGAAGAGCTAAAACTATTTATAGCTTCCTTGAACGGAATACACAGCACCATTACAAGTGATCATATCATGAACCTCCTGGAAGAGGTGGAAGGTACCCTTCCCCAGGATAAAGAAAAGATGCTTAATGTGATAAAAAGGTATCAGGAGCTTTCTGAGGAAGAAAGGCTTATTTACAGGGTTGGAAGGAGGGGTGGTGCTTATAGGTCCCTGGATGATATTCATAGAGACATGTCCCTTAGGCGAAAGATTCAAAATCTAATACAGGATATCCAATCCAAATCAGGGAGAGAAGGCTTGGAGCAGTTCATAAAAGACATGGTTGACCAATACGTGTAGGAGCCAATGTGGCATACTATCCTCTTTTTTTGGAGCTTAAAGGAGAAAAGGTCCTTGTGGTGGGTGGAGGCAGGGTGGCGGAGAGGAAGATCAAGGGGCTTTTGGATGCCGGTGCAAGGGTTTATGTGGTGGCAAAGGAATTATCTCCCTCTATGATGGAACTTAAGGCCTCTTCAGCCTTCCACTATCTGGGAAAGGATTTTAGGCCAGAACATTTGGATGGGGTAAGGCTGGTATTTGTGGCAACAAATGACCACAGTCTCAATGAATTTGTATCCACATCTGCAAAGGAAAAGGGCCTATGGGTAAATGTGGTGGACCAACCCGAGCTTTGTAGCTTTATTGTGCCTTCCACCATCAGAAGGGGAAAGGTGATTGTGGCCATATCCAGTGGTGGGCAAAGCCCTGCCCTTTCAAAATTTTTAAGGGAAAGGTTGGAAGGGATTCTACCTTTGGGATTAAGCGATTTTGCACTATTTATGGGCCTTTTAAGGAAAAGGGTTTTGTCACTTAAATTAGGGCCGGATAGGGATAAAGAGATATTTCAAAAGATTGTGGGATCCCAGATCATGGAAAAGATGATCCAGGGAGATTTTGAGGATGCCAAAGAGATATGCAAGAATAGGTTGCCTGTGGAAATAGACTGGGATAGGCTTTTTGATGAACTACAAGAGATCCTGGAGAAAAAGTGAACATAGTTTTTTTACTTACTCTAATACTTCTCGGGATTTCCTCCATACTCTTTAGCCTCTTTCTATTTAAAAAGAAAAAGGCCCTCTTTGGTATGGGGAGATGGATCCTTTGGGCAGGCTTTGGAATGTGGAGTTTGGAACTTTTAGTTAAAACAAAAGAGCTGGGTGTGCTTCCCGTGTATGACCTTCGTTCTTCTCTCTTCTTTTGGGGCTGGTGCGGTATATTTGTGTACCTACTACTTCAGATAAAGTTTAGGTTGACTGTGCTTTCTGCGTTCATTGCACCACTGGCATTTGTGTTGGCCTTGGTATCCGGGACATTACCTTCTTCAAGCGGTCCTCTTAAACCATATTTGAAGGGCCTTTGGTTTCATCTTCATGTAATTCCAATGTTTTTGGGAATTGCCTTTTTCTTTTTATCCGCTGTGGCAGCAGGCCTATATCTTTGGGTGGATAGGGCATTGAAGAGCAGAAAGATGAGCACCTTTTCCTTTCAGCTTCCCTCTTTAGCCGGGCTTGACCAGATGGGGCATTATACTGTGACTTACGGATTTCCCCTTTATTCCATAGGCATGATGGCAGGCGCCTTATATGCCCAAGCCACCTTTGGTAAATATTGGCAGTGGGACCCAAAGGAGGTTTGGGCCCTTGTAACATGGCTTTTGTATGCAATCCTCCTCCATGAGAGGCTTGCCTTGGGCTGGAAGGGAAAAAAGGCAGCAACCCTAACACTTGTGTGCTTTTGCGCCCTTCTTTTTACCTATTTGGTTATAAGCCATTTGGGAGAAGGCTACCACAGTTTCAAGAGCCTATCTGGTGGTTAGATGGCTGATATATTCCTGGTCGGCATGAACCACAAAAGCGCACCAGTGGAGATCAGGGAGAGGTTGGCCATGGACCCTGATCATCCCTCTAAGTTATTCCAAGCCTTTAGGGCCTCTTCCAATATAAAGGAAGGCCTGTTTTTTTCCACTTGTAACAGGTTTGAGGTGCTTGTTGTTACCAAGGACACAGAACTTGGCCTTCAAGAGGTCTTAAAGCTTTTTTCCAATTTGGGAGGTTTCAGCCCATCTGAAATAGAACCCCTTATTTATAAGAAGATTGGTCCCGATGCAGTAAGGCACATGTTTTTGGTGGCCTCAAGCTTGGATTCAATGGTGATAGGAGAGCCCCAGATTTTGGGACAAGTAAAAGAGGCCTTCAGACTTGCGGTTCAAAATAAGACCACAGGTGTGATCTTAAATAGATTAATGCATAGGGCCTTTCATACTGCAAAAAGGATTAGAACAGAGACAGGGATATCTGAATCAGCAGTCTCTGTGAGCTATGCAGCTGTGGAGCTGGCCAAACGGATATTCCAGGATCTAAAGGGCAGAAGCGCACTCCTGGTAGGTGCGGGAGAGATGGGTGAGTTAGCTGCAAAGCATTTTATCAAAAATGGGATAGAGAGGTTGGGTGTGGCCAACAGGTCTTTGGAAAAGGCCATAGAACTTGCCTCATCCCTTAGGGCCAAGGCATTCGGGTTAGAAGAGTTAGGAGAACTCATAACCCACAGTGACATAGTGCTTGTTTCCACCGGAGCAAGGGATTACGTGGTAACATATGAGATGGTTAAGGCTGCTGGCAAGAAGAGAAGGGATAAGCCCCTGTTTATAATAGACATTTCTGTGCCAAGGAATGTTGATCCCCGTGTGAATAAATTGGATAATGTGTATCTTTACGATATAGACGACTTGAAAGGTATTGTTGAACTAAACTTAAATCACAGAAGGATGGAGGCATTGAAGGCGGAGAGAATAGTTGAAGAAGAGGTTTACAAATACATGAGGTGGATTGAGACATTGGAAGTGGTACCTACCATAATATGTTTGAAAAAGAAGGCAGAAGAGATAATAGAATCAGAACTAAGAAAAAGCAGGGCTTTTGTTCAAAAGCTTGATGATGAAGAAAGAGAATCTTTAAACATTCTGGTAAGATCTATAGCTGAGAAGATCTTGAATGATCCCATTGTGTTTTTAAAGGAAAAATCCGGAGATGATAGCTTGCAAATCTACATTGATGTGATTCAGAAGCTATTCAACATAAATCAATTGAAAATAGAAGGAAAAATGTCAAGAGGAGAATAGAATGTTGGCAGAAAAGGCAATAGAGCTTGTAAGGGCCTCAGATAATATCCAAAAAATGGGCATGATAGCAGTTCATTTGGGTATAGTAAGAGCAACCAGTAAGAGCGGAGAACAGATTAGTTCAATACAAGTAACCTATGACAAGGAAAGGCTTGAGTGCATAAGACAAGAGATCGGGAAAAAACCTGGTATATTTGAGGTGGTTATACTTACAAATGAGGGCAGGTTGAACATAGGTGATGAGATAATGGCAGTGGCAGTGGGTGGAGATATTAGGGAAAATGTTTTCCCGGCCTTGGAAGAGGCGGTAAATAGGATCAAGGCAGAGGCAGCAAAAAAGGTGGAGGAAAAAGGGGTGCCCAATGGCTGAAAAGAGATTTGAAAAGGCTATGGAGCGGCTTGAAGTTATTGTAAAAAACCTGGAGTCTGGGGAGATGGGTTTAGAGGAAGCATTGAAGCTGTTTGAAGAGGGGATAAGACTTGTAAGGTTTTGTGAGGAAAAGTTAAACGAGGCCGAAAGAAAGGTCACCTTGCTCACACAAAAGGAAAACGGGAGCATCCAAGAGGAGCCTTTTGAAGTGGAGGAAAAGGTTGAATAATTATTCTAACTTTGACCTAAAGGCCTATGTGGAGTTTAGAAGAAGCATGGTGGATAAGATGCTTGAGGATTATTTGCCTGAATCCTCTTCTGATTATGAAAAGGTGCTTGTCTCTGCCATGAGGTATTCTTTGTTTGCAGGTGGCAAGAGGTTAAGACCTATACTGTGTATTGCTGGAGCAGAGGCAGTGGGAGGTAAGGCCGAGGATGTGCTGTTTTTGGCCTGTGGTATCGAGATGATTCATACCTATTCCCTTATCCACGATGACCTTCCTGCCATGGACAATGACGAACTCAGGAGAGGAGTACCCACCAGTCACATCATGTTTGGAGAGGCCATTGCAATACTTGCAGGAGATGGGCTACTCACAGAGGCATTTAAAATCTTTTCAGATCCTAAGTACGTAGGGAAACACGATCTCCAAAGGATCTTGAGGGTTATAAATTACATCTCAGAGGCCTCGGGTTATAGAGGTATGGTGGGAGGCCAGGCAATGGATATAATGGCTGACTTTGCCCAACCCGATTTGAACCTGGTAGAGTATATCCATACACACAAGACTGGTGAACTTATTACAGCCTCTGTTGTCTCAGGGGCCATGCTCATTGGGGCAGATGAACTATATCTATCCAAGCTAAAGGCATACGGCCAAGCTATTGGGCTTGCTTTTCAGATCTGGGATGACATCTTGGACATAGAAGGGGATCCCTTGGAGATGGGAAAACAACCTGGTTCTGACCAGAGGCAGAAAAAGGCCACCTATCCGTTGGTAATTGGGATTCAGAAGGCAAAGGAGAAGGCCTATGAACTTGTTGAAACCGCTATTAAAAGCCTTGACATATTTGGAAGCGAAGCAACCCCTTTAAGGGCAATTGCTAAATATATAACGGAAAGGCGCAAATGAATCCCCCAAAAGAAAGGATACTGGATTTAATACAAACCCCCAACGACCTTAAGACCCTAAACATAAAGGAGTTGGAAGAGCTTGCCAAAGAGCTTCGGGAATACATAATCCAAGTGGTTTCAGCCAATGGTGGCCACTTGGCACCCAATTTAGGGGTAGTGGAGTTGACCATTGCACTTCACTATGTTTTTGATTCACCCAAGGATTCCATTATCTTTGACGTGGGGCACCAGTGTTATACCCACAAGATCTTGACAGGAAGAAAGCACGCATTTCCCACCCTCAGAAAGTTTAAGGGCATAGCTGGTTTTCCCAAGAGACATGAAAGCCCCCATGATGCATTTGACACAGGGCACAGCAGTACTTCCATTTCAGTGGGCCTGGGTATGAGCACTGCCAGGGCCCTAAAGGAAAAAAAGGGAAAGGTGATAGCGGTTATAGGTGATGGTTCTATGACCGCAGGCCTTGCCTTTGAGGCCTTGAATATGGCAGGACATACAGAGAAAGACCTCTTGGTGATACTGAATGATAACGAAATGTCTATATCGCCAAACGTGGGCGCCTTTTCTTCATTCTTAAGCAGGAAGATGCGTGGTAGGAGATTTCAACACCTTAAAAAGGAGATGGAAAATTTCTTCAAGTCCATACCCGGAGTAGGAGAGAACATATTAAATTTCATCAGGAGGAGTGAAGATTCAATAATTACACTATTTACACCTGGAATGCTTTTTGAGGCACTAAAGTTCAAGTACATAGGCCCTATTAACGGCCACAAACTGGAGCAGCTGATAGGCACCTTTAATGACATAAAACACTTGGAAGGGCCTGTTCTTGTGCATGTGCTCACCAAAAAAGGCAAAGGTTATTGGGCTGCTGAGGCAGATCCCTCCAAGTTTCATGGAATTGGTCCTTTTGATACAAAAACGGGAAAGGTAAAGGAAGGAGAAGGGCCTCCCACATATACCCAGGTATTCGGCAAGACACTTGTGGAGCTGGCTAAACAAGATGAAAAGATATTTGCGATAACAGCAGCCATGAAAGATGGAACAGGTCTTACAGAGTTTTCAGAAAAATTTCCAGAGAGATTTGCAGATGTGGGTATAGCAGAGCAAAATGCAGTAACCTTTGCAGCTGGCCTTGCCGTGGAGGGTTTCAAGCCTGTTGTGGCAATATACTCCACATTCCTCCAGCGTGCCTTTGATCAAATAGTCCACGATGTGTGCCTTTCAAACCTTCACGTGGTATTTGCAGTGGATAGGGCAGGTCTTGTGGGTGAGGATGGGCCCACCCACCACGGGCAGTTAGACCTTTCCTATCTCAGGTGTGTGCCCAACATGGTATTGATGGCTCCGGGAGATGAGGCAGAATTGAAGGACATGTTGTACACAGCATTAAACTTGGGTTGCCCTGTAGCAATAAGATATCCCAGGGCAAGGGGAATTGGAGCAGTACATTCGGGAACCTTTTCCCTGTTGCCCATTGGAAAGGCCCAAATAATGGTGGATGGGAATGACATAGCCATTCTTTCCATAGGTTCAATGGTCCATACTTCCCTTGAGGCAGCAAAGTTGCTTAAGGAAAAAGGGATTGAGGCCTGTGTGATAAACATGAGGTTTGTGAAACCCTTAGATTTAGATGCCATAAAAAAAGCCGCTACAATTGGAAAGGTATTGGTGGTTGAAGAAAACACCCTTGTTGGAGGCTTTGGTTCGGCATGCTTAGAGGCCTTTAATTTAGTTGGTGCAAGGTCAGTGGAAATAAAACTCTTGGGTCTGCCTGATAGCTTTGTTCAACACGGCGGCATAGAAGAACTCAAAGCTTTATTGGGCCTGGATGCAAAGGCCATATATAAACAGGCCCTAAGGCTTCTGAAGGGATCGGAAGAATGAAAAAGAGACTGGATCTTGTTGTTTTTGAAAGGGGAATGGCAGAGACAAGGGAGAAGGCCAGGGCTTTGATCATAGCTGGGAAGGTTTGGGTGGATGACCAAAGGATGGATAAAGCAGGAACTTTGGTGAAGGTGGATTCACAAATTAGGTTATTAGAAGGCGAAAGGTATGTGAGCAGGGGAGGATATAAGTTGGAAGCAGCTTTAAAGGCATTCCCTATATCCTTAGAGGGCAAGACAGTCCTGGATGTAGGTGCTTCAACGGGTGGATTTACCGACTGTCTCCTTCAGCACGGTGCCAAAAAGGTAATTGCTGTGGATGTGGGCTATGGGCAATTGCACCAAAGGCTGAGGCAAAATCCAAGGGTCTTAATTTTAGAACGTACAAATGCCCGTTACCTCAATCCCCAAGATCTGCCAGGTCCTATACACGGTGCCACAATAGATGTCTCTTTTATATCTGTAAGCCTCCTTGCCAAGACTGTATCTGACTTATTGAATGAACAGGCCTTTATCATTGTACTTGTGAAGCCACAGTTTGAGGTGGGTCGGGATAAAGTGAAAAAAGGGGTGGTGAAAGACCCCTCATTGCACCAAGAGGCCATCAGAAAGGTAAGAGAATCCTTCCTGGCCCTTGGATGGGAAGAGATTGGAGTCATCCCTTCTCCCATCTTAGGGCCCAAAGGAAACAAAGAATTCCTCTTGGGTCTTAAGAGATAGCCCCTTTTCCCTATGATATGTCTTTAAAATCTAACCCCTTGCCTGGCGCTTGGATGCCTTAAGTGGATTAAGCTTTTGCGGCTGGGCCTTTGGGGCCTCTTTTATGTGGGTGGCCATGTTACATTTCCCCACGCGCCATTTGGCCTGTGGATCGGGGAAACTTAGACAATATTTTTGACCATCAAATTCAGCCACCTTTTGGCAGCCCTCACATTGATCCACCACTGTTTTGCACTTGCCACCAAGAAACTGGCAGCCTTTATTGGTCATAAATGCACACTCAACACCCTTTTTTACAACTGTACAAATCATGGCTATCACATCCTCTCTTATTTTGGATTTTCTCCTGGGTGAAAACCCATGGAGCCCCTCTGGAGGGAAAGAATTTAGTGAAATTTGAAGCATAACCAGAAAAAAGTCAAGATGTTTAAGAAATATTTTTAAAGAATTTCTCACTTACGATAAGTTCTAATTAATGCCTACTGATGGGAGAGATTCTATATTCCTATGGATCTTCTGTGCCTACAGTATATCTAAGGTAAAAGTACCCAAGGGATTAGTGGAATTGCCCACCTAAGCAAGGCGTTTTTTGGAAGTTGAGCCGATTAAAAGGGATTGGTATGGGTAGGGGAAAATAGGGGTTTTC
>Ga0197142_1001257_pt1 | contig 23367 bp, 23 predicted proteins | sample GBS60_MetaG_FD_148614 | JGI IMG/M metagenome (GOLD analysis project Ga0197142, IMG submission 148614) | Sediment microbial communities from Great Boiling Springs, Gerlach, Nevada, United States - GBS 60_MetaG | ecosystem: Environmental > Aquatic > Thermal springs > Hot (42-90C) > Sediment... | reverse complement strand
GCAAGCGTGCATGCTGTGCCTCGTGCTGCATGATTCGCGCCAGCGCCTGTGCCAAGTTGCTGGCGTCTTCGTTAAGTTCGCTGTGCGCCGCCAACGACGCGCTGCCTTTCGCTGCTTTGGGCGTGAAATCGTAAATCGCGAGCAAGTCGGTGTAGAGGCGCGGGATGTGTAGCGGGAACGGCGCGTACTGTAAAACCGACGCCGCTTTGGGCAGTTCGAACCGCCCTTCTGCAGGCATGCCCAGCGCGTCGGCGACGCTGTGCGGCTCGATACGCACGGTCGCTGTATCCCCACGCCTTGTGAGATGAAGCGTTGCAGCAGCGTCCCGCCCAAGCGTCGCTACAAGCGACTCCTGCAGAATCTCCACTGCGTAGCGTGTGCGCACGACACGCACCGTCAGCGCGTGTTCCACCCGCGCTACTCGCCACGAAGCCTTGCGTCCGCCGCTGCGCAGTTTGTGCGTCGCCTCCAGCGTGAAAGTGGAGTCCGCACTGCCCAGATGACACAGGTACTCCACGCCGCCTTGCTGCGCCGCCGCATACTCAAGGTCGTGGCGCGTCAGGTCGCGCAGAAAGCGGAACGCCTGCATCAGGTTTGTCTTGCCCGATGCGTTCGCCCCCAACACGATATTCAGCGACCCGAACGCGACCGTTGCGTCCCGAAAACTGCGGAAATTGCGCAGGCGTAGGCGTTGCAGCATGCCCGTAGTATACCTCGCACCTATCGGGTATCCTACACCCACTACTCTTACTCAAGGAGGAGATGATGCGAGCAGGAGTATTGATTCTGGTATCAGGTCTTTTGACGCTGAGCGCATCTGCGCAACTGAACGATGTGCCGCCGAACCACTGGGCGTATCAGGCGATTCGCGAGTTGGTGCGCTTGCGCATACTGCAGGGCTTCCCCGACCGTACCTTCCAGCCGAACCGACAGGTCACACGCGCCGAGTTCGCGCACGCAATTGCCCGCGCCTACCGCGTGATTGACGAGCGCATCCGTCAACTGGAGCAGCAGATTGACCGAATCGCGTCCGACACGCCCGCTGCGCCGCAGCCCACGACGCCCGAGGCGCGCCTGCGCGAGCTGCAGCAAGCCGTCCAAGAACTGCAACAGCTGCGCAGCGCGGTGGAGACCCTCCAGCGACTGGCGCAAGAATTCGATACCGAACTGAGCCAGCTCAATGTAAGCGTGCGCGACTTGCGGCGCGACCTCGATGCGCTGAGCGAACGCCTAAAGTTGGAAGAGCGACGGCGCAACCGCCTCACGGGCGATGTGCTGCTTGCCGTGTTCGGCACACATAGCTACGACGGGCGCAGCGCGTTCACCTACAACGGCAACGCGATTAACCCCTCCGGCAAGTTCCTGCAGAGCGTAGGCGTGCTGCACGAGCTGGGGCTGCAGGTCGATGTGCCTGTCAACGAGCGTATCGATGCAAAGGCAACCCTGATTGTCGGCAACTACCTGCCCTACACGCGCGAGGCGACCCGCACGGCAGATAGCCAGCGCCTCAACACCGCCGCGTACACCGTCGGCGCGACCGATGTCACCATCTGGGAAGCCTCCATCACGCTGCCGCTGGAGCTGTTCGGTAGGGAAATTCAGGCGCAAGTTGGGCGCATCCCGCTGAAGCTGACCCCCTACACCCTGCAGCGGATTGACCCCGACTACTACATCGACGCGGCGCGCTACGACGACGGCGCGTACCGCGCGGACGGCGCACGGCTGAGCACGACCTTCGGCGGGGTGAACACGCAGGTGTTCCTCGTGAGTAGCTACGGGATTCGATCCAACACCACGCGCTTTTTCCCCATCCGCTTCGCGAACCACAACGCTTCCGTGAGCGCGCCTGTCGATCAGATGGTAGGACTACGCCTGCAGTACCAGTTCCGAGTTGCCGAGACTCCTGTCAATCTGGGCGCGACCTACATGGCGGCAGGCGTCGGGCGCAATCGCACCTTCAACCACATCACCAACACAGTGCGAAGGGATGTGAACCGCGCCGATGTGTTTGCCCTCGACCTCTCGGCGGAGTTCAGCGGGGTGAGCGTCGCGTTCGACTACGCGCAAAGCATTCTGCTGCGTGGCGATAATCGCGTAATTGGCAGCAAAAACACGGCGTTCGACATCCGCGCCAGCTACCCATTCAACGAGCGGTGGCGCGGCACGCTGGGCTATCGCGAGATCGAGCCCTACTTCGTCGCGCCGGGCAACTGGGGGCGCATTGGATACCTCTACAACCCATCTGACTTGAAGGGCACCTACTTCAGCACCGACTACAAGGTCGCCGAGAACCTGAGCCTTTCGTTGGCAGTAGACGCCTACACAGGCACGGCGAAGCTGCGGTTCGACGAAGGCTATCAAAGCCGCGACCGCATGCGGCGCGTCCAGCTGGATGTCCGCTATCGCTACAATCCACGCTGGCGGTTCCACCTCACTTACGAAAATGTCGGCTGGGAAATCAACAGCCTCGCGCTCAATGAGCAACGCGGTAAGCCCGAATGGAACTACCTCACGCTACGCGCTTTCTACCAGCTCGCTCCCGACACGGAGCTGAGCCTGGTGTATCAGTACATCAACACCAACGGTAAGGGCGTTGAGCTGCTCAGTGGCGGTCCCAGCCCTGCAGGCAATCGCGCAGGTGTGTTCGCGACGCAGGTCGGCTACCGATTTTAAGTTCCTACCACGCAGGAGCGGGGAGCCGTGCGCGAGTCCTTTTGGGGCGGTTGCCCAACGCTTTGGTATCGCCCCGCCCGTCGCCGACACATAGCAACCGTTGCTTCGTGCGTCCTGCGGCGTTGAGCCACGCGCGCACGCGCTGCAGGCTGGCAATCCAGCCCTCTCTTTCGGAACGGCGCGCGGCGGGGTGGGCGTAGCGGGCGTTCGGGAAGAAAATGGGCAGCCAGAGACGGGCACACCGCGGGCGTTGGGGGCGTCGTTAAGCCAGCCTGCCCTCACGAAGCGTTGGGCTTGGCGCAGTCCGCGGGCAAACGGGGCGTTGGGGAGGTTGGGTGTCTAAGGTGTATAATAGTATCCTGACGCACGCTTCGTTCGGTGGGCGATGCGCCTCACAGAGGAGCTTAAATGACGCATGGACTGCCGGAGCCGATACGCGCGTGGGAGTCGCGCATAGAGCAGCAAGCCAGCGAGTACCGAGCGCTGGTGCAACCTGTGCTGCAGGTGTTGGGTTTGCATCTCGAGGTGACGCTGTGCCGTTCTGAACCGCGTTCTTCGGCGCGCTACAAGTCCACGCTCGATGTGCGCGTCGTGGACGAAGCAGGGCGTGTGTTGTGGGTCGACTCGCTCATTTTGTATCTCGATTCGGAACGCTGGGCAGAATCGGAGGCGGTTGTTCCGTTCCTCCAGGAGGCGATTCGTGAAGCTCTCTACACTTGGCGCGCACAGGGTGAGAAATAGCCCGCTGGGGTATAATCCACTCCGCTGGAGGCTATCGGATGGAGCGTGCAAACGCGGTGACCTTTCTGGGTAATCCACTGACTTTGGTTGGCAAGCCGCTGACGCCAGGCGACCTTGCGCCCGACGCAACCGTTCTCAAGCAAGACTTGACGCCTGTGAATATCCACGATTACAAGGGACAGGTGCTGCTAATTAGCGTTGTGCCGTCGTTGGACACAAGCGTCTGCAGCGCGCAGACCAAGCGGTTCAACGAAGAGGCGAGCCGCCTGCCCGACTCGGTGAAGGTGCTGACCGTTAGCATGGACTTACCCTTCGCCCAGAAGCGGTTCTGCGGCGCGGAGAACATCGACCGCATCGAGGTGCTGTCTGACCACCGTGAGGGCGCGTTCGGGCAGGCATATGGCGTGCTGGTGAAAGAGTTGCGCATTCTCAGCCGCGCAGTGTTTGTGATTGACCCGCAGGGTATCGTGCGTTACGCTGAGTATGTGCCCGAAATCACGCAGCACCCGAACTACGAGGCGGCGCTGGAGGCAGTACGCGCTGTTGCAAGCCAGAGGTAAACCGATGGATTGGCTACCCATCCCCCGAAAGGTAGAGGTTTCGTCCGAGCGGCTGCCTTTTGCTGGCTGCCACGCGATTAAAACGCCTGTGGGGTGGGAGTCAGCAGTTGCGCCGCTGCGCGCGCTGGGCGAGGCGTTCGGTGGCTGGACAGCGTTTGTAGCACACGATCCCAGCCTGTTGCGCGAGGGGTACCGTCTCACCGTCGAGAACGCGCGGATTACCATCCGTGCAGGATCGCCCCGCGCCGCCTTCTACGCCTGCCACACGCTCCTGCAAGCATGGGACGGCAAAGCCATCCCCCTGATGACAGTGGACGATTATCCAAGCCTTGCTTGGCGCGGCGTGGTGGAAGGCTTCTACGGTGTCCCATGGAGCCACGCAGCGCGCCTGCGCATGCTCGACTTTATGGGCGCACACAAGATGAATATCTACCTCTACGCGCCCAAAGACGACCCCTATCACCGCGAACGCTGGCGCGAGCCGTATCCCGATGCCGACGCCCAACGACTCGGTGAACTCATCCAACGCGCCAAAAGCCAATACATCGAGTTCGTGTTCTGCATCAGCCCTGGACTGTCGATGGTCTACTCCGACCCTTCGGAGTTCGAGCGACTGGTCACCAAAATCGAGGTGGTACGGCAAATGGGCGTGCGCAGCTTCGGGCTCTTTTTGGACGACATTCCCGAAGAGTTGCAGCACGCGGCAGACAAGCAGGCGTACCACTCGCTGGCGCATGCACACGCCGATCTCGCGAATCGACTGAACCGCTGGCTCAAAGAACGCGACGCCGACAGCTGGTTAATTGTCTGCCCGACCTTTTATCACAACTTGGGCGAGCTGCCGTATATCCAAGAGCTGGGCGAGCGCACGGAGGCGGGCATCTCGATTATGTGGACGGGCGCGAAGGTCGTCTCGCGTACGATTACGCACGAGGACGCCGAGCTGTTCAAAATCGCCATCCGCCGCAAACCGTTCGTGTGGGACAACTACCCCGTAAACGACTACGAAACCAGCCGCCTGTTGATGGGACCCATCACGGGGCGCGATGCCGAAACGCTAAAGCATTTAGAAGCGCTGGTCTCGAACCCGATGAGTCAGGCGGAGGCGTCGAAGGTTGCGCTGGGCACTTACGCCGACTTTCTGTGGAACGCTGAAGCGTATGACCCGAAACGCAGCTGGCGTGTGTCGATTACCCACCTAGTGGGTGCAGATGCCGCACCCGTGATGCTGGAGTTCTGCCAGCAGAACCTCTGGACGCGCCACTGGAAGGAAGAACCGCCTGCAATCGAGCGCGCCATCGAGGAGTGGCAGACCACAGGCGACAACGACGCCTTGCGTGAAGCGTTCTACCAACTCTACACCCTCCCGCGCCGACTCAGACAAGCCGTCCACGACACTACCCTCCTTGAGGAAATTGAGCCGTGGCTATGGCGACTGGAGCAAATCACCGCACTGGCACTGGAACTGCTGGACCAAATCGACGAAGATAACCTCCAACCGCGCCAGATTCTCTCGCGCCTGGAAGCGATTCGTGAGACGAACGAAGCCGTCGTGTGCGACGGCTGGATCGAGCGCTGGATTCGCGAAACTATCGAAGAGCTGGTCGAGGGATGAACACTTTCGGGCATCTGTTCCGAATCACAACTTGGGGCGAGTCGCATGGGGGCGCCGTGGGCGTGGTGGTAGATGGCTGCCCCCCGCGCATTCCTATCACGCCCGAAGAAATTCAGTGTGAGCTGGATCGTCGTCGCCCTGGACAGAGCAAGCTCGTTACTCAGCGCAAAGAGAGCGACACAGTACACATTCTGTCGGGCGTATTTGAAGGGCAGACGCTGGGCACGCCGATCCTGATGCTAGTATGGAACGAGGATGCCCGCCCTGAAGCCTACGAAAGTTTCAAACATCTCTATCGCCCTTCCCATGCGGATTACACCTATCAGGCGAAGTACGGTATTCGCAACTGGCAGGGCGGCGGGCGCAGCAGTGCGCGGGAGACTATCGGGCGCGTTGCGGCTGGCGCGCTCGCCAAAAAAGTGCTGCGCACCCTCTGGCAGGTAGAAGTGCTTGCTTGGGTGGAGCAGATTCACACGATTGAAGCGCAGGTAGACCCCGAATCCGTGACTCTGGAGGCGGTAGAGAGCAACCCCGTCCGCTGTCCTGACCCTGATGCCGCGCAAAAGATGATGCGTCGCATCGAGCAAGTGCGCAAGCAGGGCGATTCGGTGGGCGGGGTCATTCGGTGCATCGCACGCAATGTGCCGCCTGGCTGGGGCAGCCCCGTGTTCGACAAGCTAGAGGCAGACCTCGCGAAGGCGGTTATGAGCCTGCCTGCCAGCAAAGGCTTCGAAATCGGCTCAGGCTTTCGTGGGACGCGCATGCGCGGCAGCGAACACAACGACGAGTTCTATACCGACGAGTTTGGGCGCGTCCGCACGCGCACCAACTTCTCTGGCGGCGTGCAGGGCGGCATCAGCAACGGCGAATGGATCGATATTCGCGTCGCGTTCAAGCCGACAGCTACAATTTTCAAGCCCCAAGCAACTGTGAGCGAGACAGGCGAGGCCGCGCTTTTGCAGGCGCGTGGGCGACACGACCCATGCGTGCTGCCTCGCGCCGTGCCGATGGTAGAGGCGATGGTCGCCCTCGTGCTGGTCGATCACGCGCTGCGCCATCGCGGACAGTGCGGCGCGTAAGCCCCGCAATCCTTACAGTTTTGGGCGTCCCCACCTCAAAAAAACTGCCGCGTATGGCAATAATCTCCCTGCGCAGGGATGCGTAGGGAGGCAACAAAGGATGCAGGTCTACCAACTCTTTGAGCTGGCAGAGCCGACAGCGGTCAGGTCGCCCAATCAGCGCCATGTGTTGATTGTGGACGACGATGCCTTAGTGCGTGAGACGCTCCAGTTCGCGCTGGAAGGCAGCGGCTACACCGTCCACGCCGCCGCCTCTGGCGTAGACGCGCTTCGAGTCCTTGAACAAGAGCCTATCGATGTCGTGCTGAGCGACATCTTCATGCCAGGTATGAATGGACTCGACCTGCTGCGCCAGATCCGCGAACGCGCTCCTGACATCCCTGTAATTCTCATCACAGGCTATGGGAGCATCGAGATGGCGCGCGACGCGCTCAAGCAGGGCGCAAGCGACTTCATTACCAAGCCCTATAACTTCCACGAGATTCCCATCATAATCGAGCGCAACCTGACGCGCCATTCGCTCCTAACCGACCAGACGCGCCAGATGGAGGAAGCGGTGCAGAAGTCGTATCGGGCGACGCTGGACGCGCTCTTGGCAGCGCTGGACATCCGCGACACGGAGACGGAAGGACACTCCGAGCGGGTGGCGGCGTACACAATGGCGATGGCGAACCGTCTCAAACTCTCGCCCGATGAGCTGCACGCGATTGAGTTAGGCGCGCTCTTACACGACATCGGTAAAATCGGCGTGCCCGACAGCATCCTCTATAAGCCAGGTCCTTTGACGCCCGAAGAGTGGGAGATTATGAAGCAGCACCCTGTAATTGGTTACAGGATGTGTATGAAGATCGACGCGTTGCGCCCTGCCGCCCCGATTGTGTTGCACCACCACGAACGCTGGGACGGGCAGGGCTACCCCTACGGATTGGCGGGCGAAGCCATCCCCTTGGGCGCGCGTATCTTCGCAATCGCTGACACACTGGACGCGATGACCTCCGATCGCCCCTATCGCAAAGCGCTCCCGTTTGCGCAGGCGCGCGAGGAAATCACCCGCTGTGCAGGACAACAGTTCGACCCCGAAATGGTCAAGCTGTTCCTCGAGATCCCCGAAGAGGAGCTGCGCCTGATTCGCGAGATTAGCTTCGCGAACCGCGAACAACGTGCGGCTGCGTAGCACAGACATCTTCACGCCAGAAGACGCAGCGCGTCTGCCTAAGCAAACCGTCGCGTGGTCGCGTACATGCGTTGCAGTAGCGCAATCAGCCGCTTCTGCTCCTCGTAGTAGCGCCGACAAGCACTGCACTGTCCCAAATGCACTTCCAGTTGCTCAGCGAGCTCGGGTGTAAGGTCGCCCATGATGTAGGCCTCCATCCACTCCCGCGCCCACCTACAGGCCATCTTTAGTCACCTTCCGCAATGATCGATTGGATAATTGGGTGGGCTTTTAGACGCGCCAGTGCTCGCGTGATGCGCTTGCGCACGGTTTCTTCGTTCAAACCCATCTGTAGGGCAATCTGGCGATAGCTCAAGCCGACGCCATAGCGCAACTCGAACATCTGACGGTCGCTTTCCGACAGCGTCTGCATCGCTTCCTGCAACACAAAATATAACAGCAAATCATCGTCGGGGGTGGAGTACGGCTCCGACTCATAGTCTGCTTCCAGTCCCAGCGAATAGACCTCCTGCTCGCGCTTGCGTTCGCGATACCAGGTGAAGACCACATTGCGCACCACCGTGCGCAGCCACGGCTCCATTTTGTCTAATTCGCGCAGGCTGTCCAGACTATTGTAGACGCGCAATAGGCACTCCTGGGTCAGGTCCGCAACATCATCATCATTCGAGCGGCAATAGCACCGTACCAGTCGCTCGATTCGCTCTCGAAGCGCAGTGTAGAACTGATGCTCCTCGTACAGCGATGTCCTTTCCGCATAATACATAGTGACCACCTTCCTTCCTTTCGGTGCGGACCCTGCATGGGTCCCGCTATTAAGGACTCAAAAACTGTCCAAAAGCGGACAGCCCACGAGCCATTTTGGGGCAAATTCCCCCAAATTCGGGACTAATTGCCCCTCCGAGAGATGGCAGACACCTGCGGAAAAGGGGAGCAGCTTCGCACATCGCTGAGTCGGAGAGTACCTCCCCTTCCTACATATGGATAGACTCCGCCAATCTCCCTTTATCCCAATTATATATCAGATTCCCGAGGATGTCAAGGATGTGGGCTGTCTCTTTTTCGGGGTTTTGCCCCCGCGCCAGTTGCTGCCCTAAATAAGTGTCCGCTGCCTACAGGTTAAACGGCGTAAGCGGCGTCTTAAGGTAGACTCGCATGCGAATGACCTTTCGAACCATTATCGAGCCGTTTCGCATCAAGGTCGTCGAGCCAATCCGCCTCACCACGCAGGCGGAGCGAGAAGCCATCCTGCGCGACGCCCATTATAACCTTTTTTTGGTGCGTGCTGACGATGTAATCATCGATCTTCTGACCGATTCGGGCACTTCGGCGATGAGTTCCGAGCAGTGGGCGGGTGTGATGCGCGGCGACGAATCGTACGCAGGCAGTCGTAGCTACTACTTTTTTGAGGCGATTGTGCGCGAGATTTTCGGCTTCCGTCATGTGATTCCTGTGCATCAGGGGCGCGCGGCGGAGCGGATTCTTTTCTCGCTGCTGTGCAAGCCAGGCTGTGTCATCCCGAACAACACTCACTTCGACACCACGCGGGCGAATATCGAATATCTCGGCGGGCGCGCGGTGGACTTACCCTGTCCTGAACTGCGCGATACTGCAACACCCCACCCGTTCAAGGGCAACATGGACACCGACGCGCTGGAGCGGCTGATTGCCGCAGTGGGCGCCGAGAACATTCCGCTGGTGATGATGACGCTCACGAACAACTCAGGCGGTGGGCAGCCCGCTTCGATGGCGAACATCCGCGCCGTGAGCCAAATCTGCCGCAAGCACGGCATCCCCTTTTATATCGACGCCTGCCGCTTCGCCGAGAACGCCTACTTTATCAAGCAACGCGAGCCAGGCTACGCCGACAAAACGCCGCTGGAGATTGCCCGCGAGATGTTTTCCTATGCCGACGGCTGCACGATGTCCGCAAAAAAGGACGGCTTGGCGAACATTGGCGGCTTCCTCTGCACCAACGACGACGCGCTCGCCCAGCAGGAACGCGAGTTGCTGATTCTCACCGAGGGCTTCCCCACCTATGGCGGGCTGGCAGGGCGCGACCTGGAGGCGATGGCAATCGGGCTGCGCGAAGTATTGGACGAGCACTACCTGCAGTACCGTATCCGTTCCGTCAGCTACTTGGGTGAGCATATCGCGCGGGAAGGCGTGCCCATCGTGCAGCCACCTGGCGGACACGCGATTTACATCGACGCAGGACGCATGCTGCCCCATATCCCGCCGCTGCAGTATCCGGGGCAGTCGGTGGTGGTGGAACTCTATCGGTTAGGCGGGGTGCGTAGTTGCGAGATTGGCTCCGTGATGTTTGCGCAGCGCGACCCCGAAACAGGTGCGGAACAGCCCGCGCCGCGCGAACTGGTGCGCCTTGCCATCCCCCGCCGCGTCTACACGCAAAGCCACATAGACTATGTGGTGGAGGTGATTCTGGAGGTCTATCGTCGGCGCGAACAACTTCGCGGCTATCGAATCACTTGGCAGACGCCATTTTTGCGCCACTTCAGCTGCCACTTCGAACCTGTGTAAGGGGCGGCGGTGCGTTGCCGCCCCAGTCCACGCGCTACGGCGTCCACTTGCTAATCACCAAGTCGCGGTTCGGCGACGATTGGTGGCAGCCCATGCACTGCCCGACGGGATCTGTAACGATTGCCTTGCCAGTGGCATCCCACGCTTGCCAGCCCCAGCCGCCCGATTGACGGTACTTGCGGCTATCCTTGACCATCAGTGCAGTGACCTTCTTCTTGCCCGCGACATACATCCCGTCGACATCCTTCGCTTCGTACAGTACGAATACAATCTGGCTGCCGTCGGGATACTTGTTGCCATTCCTGCGATAGACCTCCGCCGCCGCTGCGTTGGCGTAGATGTGGTGGACGCCACCAAACGCACCGAACAGCGGATGCTTCTCGCTGTAAATAACGCCCGTCGTGATGTGAGTCCAGTTCCGCCACCCAGTGGGCAGTTGGTCAGGGGTAGGTGCCTTGGACTGCCCTGCGAACGCCGCAACGCCTAATACGATGCACAACGCGGTTCCGATGAGAAATCCTCGCATGGTCGTTACCTCCTGCGAGGATTTCTACCTGACTGCCACGCCGCAACGCAAGAGGCTTACCGAAAAGAAAGTATTCACCTTTCGGTAAAGGTTGTCTCTTCGTCGGCTTCGTCGACCCACTCTTGGGCGAACGCTCGCATCTGCCGTATCAGTTGAATGAGTCGGTGCCCGCGCGCCGTCAACTCATATTCGACGCGCGGAGGGATTTCAGGATACGCACGGCGTTCTACTAAGCCGTACCGCTCTAGTTTATGGACGCGCTCGTACAACACCTTCGTCGTCAGTCCTGGCAGGGTGCGCAAAAGCTGTCCAGGGCGGTTGATTCCCCGTCCCAGCGCGTCTAGTACCGCCACTGTCCACTTACAGCGCAGGATGTCGGTCAGGCGGTGGAACGCCTCCTGCTGGCGGTAGTCGTAGCTCGTCGGCGTCACTCTTTTTTTCGTACGCTTCCCCCCTCTTTCTGGCTGGCGTCGATTTCGTTTTTGAAAGTGCTGCGCCCGACACGCCGCTCTTTGTAGAATTTGCCTACAACGACCACGGCATCGTCTTCCCGAATATTGAGGTGCCCGTAGGAGAAGACCACCACCTGCTTGCCGCCGCTGTCGAGCTTAAAGGTGGTGTAGGGGTTGCCGATGCGCGAGGTCTTCTTTTTCAGGTCATCCACCTCGCCCTCCACCTGCACCATCTTGCGATGGAACTTGTCAGGATTCTCAATCAAGGCGGCGACGGTCGTCTTTATTGGGGTTGGCGCGGGTTTCTGCTGCGCCAGTATCCCCACGCATAGCAGCGCAATTATCGCCAGTGTCGTCAACGCTCGCATAACTGCCCTCCTGTGGGAAGGGTTCGCTCGGAACGAAGAAACTCCTACCGATTTTAGCGCATTCGGTCGCGCAGGGCGAGGAGCTTTTTGGCGAATCGGCTCACGGCGGGTGCGGCAGGCTCGGTGTATTCGTACTCGATGGCGACATAGCCCTTGTAGCCCGCCGCTTTGAGGATGCGAAAGATGCGCTCGTAGTCCAGCTCGAAAAACTCGTCGCGGGCGTTGCGTGAGTGGGTCTTGGCGTGGATGCTCACGGCGTGGGGGGCGAGTTTCTCGATCATCTCGTAGTGGTGCTCGCGGGTGTTCGCGCCGTCCAACAGGACGCCGAAGTAGTCGCTTTTAAGGTCGCGGATGAAGCGCAGGGTGCGTTCGGCGTCGGCGGTCAGCCCCCAGTGCGTCTCCAGCGCCAGCACGACGCCCTGCGCCTCTGCATAGAGCAGCGCCTGCTCGATGCACGCGCGCGACCACTCATACGCTTGGGATTCCGAATAGCCCTGCGGGATGCCTTGATCGGCGAAGATGCGCAGCATTGGCGCGCCGAGCGCGACGGCGATGTCCACCCACTGCTTAACCTTCTCTACCTCCGCCTTGCGGAACTCCGCGTCAGGGTGGGTGAAGTGGTTGCGCGTCGCCGTGCCCGAAACCGCCAGTCCATAGCGGAAGCATTCGCGCTTGAGAGCATTCAGTGTGGCGCGATTCGTGTCGGGAAAGTAGTAGCCTGTCAGCTCGACGCCGTCCAGCCCCTGCTCGGCGCAGAAGCGAATGAAATCCGAGAGGCTCATCTCCCGCTTGGTCAGAGCCTCTCGGAAGGAGTAGGCGGCGCAGCTGAGGCGCATCGTTAGTCTCCCTGCGCGCCGAAGTTGAACAGTACGATTAGCAGGTCTGCGTCGTCCACGATGCCGTCACCGTTCACATCGACAGGCGCGGTAGTGTTGTTGCCAAATTCAAATAGCACCTCTAGTAAGTCGCCGTCGTCGATGATGTTGTCACCGTTTACATCGCCGAGCGTCAGGCTGAAGTCCAGCGTGGTTGCGCCGAGCAAGCGGCGTAGTCCAGGAATGTTCCGCGCCAAACAGCGTGGCGCCGTAATCCGCAGCCCATCATACAATCCTGGAGTCACGGCGATAGCGTAGGTGAAGCCGCTGTTCATATTCCCTGTGTGGGTCGCCGCCACATTTCCTGTGTAAGGATCCCTTTGGCGGATGGTGAGCGTAATCTGGTTCGTGTTGCCCACAAAGCCGTCGATGGTCACGGTGCCCTGCAGGGTGGTTGGGATGTTCGGCGTGGAGAGGTAGACCTCATAGGTGCCGCTGCTGGTGGGGATTGCCCACAGTACCTGTTCCGCGCTGTTGTGAGCCAAGTAAACAGCGTTCGCATCACGGTTCACCGACTCCTGCACGAGGTTCGTGCTGCTGTTACTGCTCCATCTGTAGTAGAACAGGTGAGTCTTCTGGTTGGTGGAGCTGTGCTTGCCCAGCCAGAAGGCGTTGCCGTTGGCGAACACGCCGATGCCGTACCCTTCGCGCACACCAGAGGTATTGCCCCCGCCGAAGCGCAACTGGCTTAGGTTGCGCGTTGTGCCTGAACGGGTGACAAATACATCATAGTTACCAACATTATCGCCAAAGCCGTCCCAAAGCACCGAAGTACCCTCTACATCAATTGGCTGGCTATCGCGCCCCGCGCCCAAGACCGATTGGCTGAGGTTCACTGTGCCACTGCCGATGGTGGTCGCAAACGAATCGTAGAACTGGCTTGTGGCTGCGCTGCGCCCCTGCCAAATGAGGGTGACCCCGCTCACATCGAACGCAACTGCGTCGCGCGGGTTGCTGATATTCCCTCCGCCGATTACGGGGAAGCTCACATTCGTGCTATTGAAAAACACATCGTTGTAATCGCCTGTGGCGGAGCCGCTGCCATACCAAACGGCGTCGCCGTCCGCGTTGAGCGCGGTGGCAACAGCGAAACGGTTGTTGCCCAGCGGCGACTGCGAAATGTTTGTCGTGGTGAGGCTGACCAAGTCGGTGCGGAACACATCGCGGTTGACGCCCAAGTTCGGTCCCGCTCCGTCCCACAGCAGGCGGTCGTTCACGAGCGACATTGGAATCGCTTCGCGCGAGCCGCTGCCCAGCACCGAAGCGGTCAAGTTCGTGCTCCCGCGAAAGATGTCCAAGTTATTCCCGTTCGCGCTGCCTCTACCGTACCAGACGGGTTGCCCCGCACTGGTGAATCTGAAGCCGAACGCTGTCCGCCCAGACCCCAGCACCGAGGCGCTGATGTTCGTCGTCTCCACAAACACATCCGTGTTGCCGCTGCCCAGCGCGCTGCCCTGCCCGTCCCAGAGCAGCCCTGCCGTCGGGTGGTACGCCACAGGATAGGCGAGGCGATTACTCCCCAATATCGAGGCAGTAAAGTTGTTGTTGCCTGTAATCTTAAAGATGTCCAAGTTGTTGCCTGACACGACCGCCGACCAGTACGGCAGCCCGCTCTCCGTGAGAATACCTGTTCCAACTTGCGTAAAGCCTTCGCCCAGCTTCTGGTGGACGAACGCCTGCCCATAGACCGTCATCGTCAACGCAAAACCCGTTATCACTCCACTAATCGTCCGCATCGTCAAACTCCTTTCGGGGCATGCCCACCACATATTATAGCACATCTGCGCTGCGGAGTGGGTATCTTATAGGGCGCATGGAGCGTGCGTTGCAGGAGGAGAGAGCAAGCCCGCTGCGGGAGGCACGGATTTTGGGTGTGCGTGTGCATTGCGTGGGCATGGGCGAAACGCTCGAGCGCATCGAGGCGCTGATACGCCACGCGGAGCCGAGCCTGGTGATTACCGCCGATGCGAACGCGGTGCTGATTGCACTGGAAGATGCTGAGTTTCATGCCTTGTTAGAGTGCGCCGCGCTAATCACGCCTGACGGTTTCGGACTGCTGTGGGCGGGCAGGCGGTTAGGGCAGCCATTCCCAGAGCGCGTGTCGGGCGTGGACTTGGTGGAACATCTGACGCGCCTAAGCCACGAGAAAGGCTATCGGCTCTATCTGCTGGGCGCCGCGCCAGGCGTCGCCGAACGCGCCGCGCAGAACCTGCTTGCCCGCTACCCCAACGCGCAGATTGTTGGCATGCAGCACGGCTACTTCACGCCTGCCGACGAGCCTGCCATCGTCGCGCAAATTGCCGCCACGCGACCCGATGTGCTGCTGGTCGGGATGGGCATGCCGCGCCAAGAGAAGTGGGCGTGGCGACATCGACAGCAACTCAGCGTCCCCGTGATGATTGGCGTCGGCGGCAGCTTCGATGTGTATGCTGGAGTGGTCAAGCGCGCCCCAAAATGGCTCCAGCGCACTGGCGGCGAATGGCTCTGGCGACTGCTGCAAGACCCGCGCAAAATCAAAAAAGTGCGCAACCTGCCCCGCTTCGTATGGCAAGTGCTGCGTGAGCGACGGCAGCAGGAATCGGCGACCCCATAGTGTATTCCCACCACACTATGCGCAAGCACTGGAACACACTTGGACTCGCTAAAGCCAACCCCCATCACGGCGCGCTGGGCATCAGAGGTGGAATGCCAGGAGTTGTGTGATCCCTGAGCCACAGAAGGGGGCTTCACTGCCCTCTACGATGCGTGGGGCGGTCTGGAAGGGGGGGTATACTCAACGCTGGCGACAACCTTGCAGGCGGCGGGGCGGCGGTTGCAAGGAGAGCAAGGCAAGCTAAACTTACCCTAAAATCTCATCGCGTCAGGTATACTACCACAGGAGACCTTTTACCATGACTGACGAACGCAGTTTCTTGGACGACCCGCGTCCTGAGGGGCGTGAGCCGATACCTGTCGAGCGCGTGCCGATGCTGGTTCGTGTGTTCGAGCAGACCGATGCAGTGACCGTGGCGCTGGCGTTCACCGTGCGCGCGGAGGGCGTAATGCAAAGCGACGCGACCTTCGGCGTGTGGCTCGACGAATCGCTCGCCTATGAAGACAAACTGGAGACGATGCGCCAACTCGCCGATCGCCTGCACCCCATCGTCCACCCCGACTACTACCTGGACCTGATGCTGATTACCCCACGCGACGCGATGCTTTGGCAGATGGCGACCGAAAACGGCGATCCCATCTTCGCCCGCGACGAGGAGGACATACAGGCGCAGCTGCACTTGTTGCAGACCCTGCCGCCCATCAGCGACGATGAGCGCGAGATCGATGTGATGCGCGTGATGTAGGATGCAGGCACTGGACTACGAACTCCCTGAACAGGTCGAATCGCTCATCGAGAAGGTTCGGGACTACGCGCCCGACGCCGACATTTCGCGCCTGGTGGAGGCGTACCTGTTCGCCGAAGAGCGGCACCACGGGCAGAAACGCAAAAGCGGGGAGCCGTACATCACGCACCCGCTGGCGGTCGCGCACATCTTAGCAGACCTGCAGATGGGGGTCAATACCGTCATCGCTGGGCTGTTGCACGATGTGTTGGAAGATACTGCCACTCAACCTGAAGAGCTGGAGCGGCGCTTTGGAGCGACGGTGCGTCAACTGGTAGAGGGCGTTACGAAGCTGCAGCATTCGGAGCGCAAGATGGAGATTTTCAACGAGGCGAGCCGACGGCGCGTCAGCATCGCTAAGACCGCCGACAACTTGCGCAAGCTGCTGGTGGCGGTCGCTGAAGACCTGCGCGTGATGATTATCAAGCTCGCCGACCGCCTGCACAACATGCAAACGCTAGACGCCTTGCCCCCAGAAAAACAGACGCAAATTGCTGCCGAGACCCTCTATGTCTATGCCCCGCTGGCGCACCGACTAGGCATCTACCAAATCAAAGCCCAGCTGGACGACCTCGCGTTCAAGTACCTCTATCCCAACGAGTATCGCGACCTTAGCCAGAAGGTCGCCCAAACACGCGCGGAACGCCAACAAGAGGTACTCCAACTGGTGCATACCCTCAAAGAGCATCTCTGGGAGCGTGGCATCCGCGCCGATGTGATGGGGCGCCCCAAGCACCTGTGGAGTATCTTTCAAAAAATGAAGCTGCAGCAGCGCGAGTTCGACCAAATCTACGACCTCATTGCGCTGCGCGTACTCACCGACACGGTAGAAGAGTGCTATATGGCGCTGGGCGTCGTCCACGAGCTTTGGAAACCAATCCCCGCGCTCTTTTACGACTACATCGCCGCGCCCAAACCGAATGGGTATCAGTCGCTGCACACGAAAGTGATTGGTCCCAACGGGCGCACGCTGGAGGTGCAGATTCGCACCTGGCAGATGCACCAGATTGCCGAGTATGGCGTTGCCGCGCACTGGCGCTACAAGGAGGGCGCCGACCAGAAACCACTCCAACTGCCCTCCCTCCAGCAGCAGCTGCGCGACCTGACCGACTTCAAAAGCAACTTGGAGTTCCTTACCAGCGTCTTCCGCGACATGACGACCGACGAGGTGCTGGTGTTCACCCCGAAGGGCGACCTGATAGACCTACCCGAAGGCTCAACACCTATCGATTTCGCGTACCGCATCCACACGGAGATTGGGCATCGCTGTACGGGCGCGCGCGTCAACGGGCGTATCGTGCCACTGGATTATAAGCTGCGCACAGGCGATGTGGTCGAGATTCTCACGCGCCAGACGCCGCAACCAAGCTACGACTGGCTGCGGATTGTGCGCACCTCCAGCGCACGGAGCAAGATTCGCGCCTACTTCCGTGAGGCGCGTCGCGCGGAGTTTATCGCGCATGGACGCGACATTCTTGAACGCGAGCTGGCGCGCCTGCGCATCCCTCTCGCCACCTACCGCGACGCGCTGCCCGAAATCATCAAGGCGTTGAATTTCCGCACAGAGGACGATTTGTATGCCAGCATCGGCGAGGGTCTGACCAGCGTGCAAGCGGTTGTGCAGCGCCTCAGAAGCCTGCCGCACACCGCCGCTGCCCCCGAAGCGCTGCCACCCAGTACCCCAGGACGCGAAGTGCGCGCGATGCAGATTGAAGACGCCGACGGCTACATGACGCGGCGCGCCACCTGCTGCTACCCGCTGCCAGGTGACGAGTTGCGCGGCTACATCTCGCGCGGGCGCGGAATTGTGGTCCACCGCGCCGCGTGCCCGAACCTGCGCGCCCTCGAAGAGAAGGAACCTGAACGGGTGATGCATATTGCCTGGTCGCCCCGCAAAGACCAAACCTACCCCGTTGCGCTGCGATTCGAGACGCTGGATCGCCCAGGCGTGCTGGCAGACATCAGCACCATTTTGGGCAGTGCGGGCATCAATATCGCCGATGTGCGCGTGCGGCGCACGCCAAACCTTACCGCGCAGATAGATATGCAAGTGCAAGTGCACAGCGCCCAAGAGCTGCGCGCCATCACGCAGAAACTCGCCTCGCTCGAAGATGTGTTGGCGGTCTCCCGAACGATGGAGGAGAGAGCCAAGGATGCGAGCCGTCGTACAACGAGTTAGGTGGGCGGAGGTAGAGGTCGACGGACGCATCGTCGGGCGCGTCGAGCGGGGCGCGCTTGTGCTATTAGGGGTTCACCAGTCGGATACGGAGGCGCAGGCACGCTGGCTCGCCCAGAAACTCGCCCACCTGCGCATTTTTGAGGACGAAGCAGGCAAGCTGAACTGCTCCGTACTGGAAATCGGCGGCGCGATGCTGGTGGTCTCCAACTTCACCCTGTACGGCGACTGCCGTAAGGGGCGACGCCCCAGCTTCACCGAGTCCGCCGCGTACGAGCAGGGCAAAACGCTCTACCGCCAGTTCTGCGACTACCTCCGCGCGGAGGGCGTCCCCGTGCAAACAGGCATCTACGGCGCACAAATGCAAGTGCGCCTGCAAAACGACGGACCCGTGACGCTGATTGTGGAAACGCCTTCCGCAAACGAGTAGAACTACTGCTGGGTCGCAGCCATCGTGCCGAAAAATGCGAACATAAAGATTACATAGATGCAGCTCAGAACCAGCAGCACTGTGCCGATGATTCCCAAGATGCGCCCAGCAACGACTAACCCGCGTGAATTCGGGTCGCCAAAGCCCTGATCCAGCTCCTGTAGCGCCTTGTTGCCCATAATCCATGCCACGGGACCCAAGAGCGGGATACATACGATGCTCAAGATTCCCAGCACCAGGATCAAGGTCGGATTAGAGCTGCCACTTCCGTTGGACATGGTCATACCTCCTGTGGAGCTGGGGTTTCGACGGTCGTGCCGTGATTCCTGCCTGTTTCGCTGGTTTTTTTGGGGCGTTTAGAGCGGGTATCCTTTGAGCCGTGAATCGCCCCAGTTGGGACGAGTATTTTATGCAAATCGCGCACATGGTGGCGACGCGGGCGACCTGCCCGCGTCGGAGCGTGGGCGCGGTGATTGTGCTGGACAAGCGTATCCTTGCGACAGGCTACAACGGCGCGCCGATTGGACTGGCGCACTGTACGGAGGTGGGCTGCCACATTGTGGCGGGGCACTGCATCCGCGCCTTGCACGCCGAGCAGAACGCGATTCTGCAAGCCGCCCTCAACGGCGTGTCGACGCGCGGCGCGGCCATCTATGTCACCTGCCAGCCGTGCAACCACTGCGCCAAGATGATTATCAACGCGGGCATCCAGCGCGTCGTCTTCGAAGGCGACTACCCCGACGAGTTCGCGTTAGAACTCTTCGCCGAAGCGGGTGTCCAACTGCATCGGTATTGCGCGGGTACAATTGAGGCGGTAGATTTGACACCCTTTAGACCGAAGCGATGAAGACGATTACGGTAGTGTTTTTGCTGTCGTTGGCGACGACCTACCTACTCACTCCGTGGGTACGGCGGTGGGCAATTCGGATGGGTGTGATGGATCACCCCGATGCACGGCGCGTGCATACCGAGCCGATTCCGCGCTGGGGCGGGCTGGCGATTTACATCGGGGTGTTGGTCGGCATGCTAGCGGGGCTGGCGCGGCTGTATCTGCTTGCGCCGTCCGACGGCGTGTTTCTGGAGCGCGCGCTGCAGTTTCTGGGCTTGCTGCTGGTCGGCACGGGCGTGCTGATTGTCGGGATGCTGGACGACAAGTGGCAGTTCTCTGCGCTGGTGCAGCTGGGCGCGCTGTTGCTGGCAGGACTGGTGGTGCAACTGTTCGGGGTTCAGGTTGAAGGCTTCGCCGCGCCGATTGGCGGCAAGTTCAGCGAAGCGCAGTGGATATCGCTTGGCGTGTGGACGATTCCGATTACCGCACTCTGGATCTTCGTCGTGAGCAAGACGATGGACACCATCGACGGGCTGGATGGGCTGGCGGCGGGGGTGAGTGCGATTGCGGCGTTCGCGCTTGCGCTGATGGCGTTGCAGGCTGCCGACCTGCTCGATCAGCCCTATCCGAACTGGCTGATTGCGATTACGGCGGCGGCGATTGCAGGTGCGGCAGGCGGCTTCTTACGCTATAACTTCAATCCCGCGCGGATTTTTATGGGGACAGGCGGGGCACAGTTCCTCGGGTTTATGCTCGGTGGGCTGTCGGTCATCGGCGCGTTCAAGACTGCTACCGCCTTCGCGATTGCCATTCCGCTGCTGGTGTTCGGGCTGCCGTTTCTGGACGCGGCATTTGCGGTCGTGCGCCGCGCGCTTACAGGACAGCCCATCCACAAGCCCGATAAAAAGCACATCCATCACCAGCTGTTGGCGCGCGGGCTAAATCAGCGCCAAACAGTGCTGATTCTGTACGGCATCGCAGCGGCGATGGCGGTTGTAGCGGTGATTCTGTTCCGCAAAGCGATTGGCTAACCGACGCTACAGTTTCTCGCGCCACCACGCCAGATACTGCTCCAGCCGATGGCGGCGCAGGTCGGGCGGACCGCTGCGCGAAAGCCCATGACTGGCTTCAGCAGGGTAGCGCACATACAGCACCTCCTTGCCCTGTCGCACCAGCGCGGCAAAGAGTTGGTCAGCCTCCGTGATGGGGCAGCGTAAGTCGCCCTCGCTATGCACAATCAGCAGCGGCGTCTGGATGCACCCTGCATACGCCAACGGCGAGCATTCCCAGAGCTTTTGCGGCTCGTCCCAGAAGTTGCCTGGCCAGTAGCGGTTGGGAATCTGCGGGAAATCGGAAGTGCCGCCCATGCTCACCAAGTTCACCACGCTGCGGTCGGTAATCGCTGCCTTGAAGCGGTTCGTGTGCCCGACAATCCAGTTGGTCATGTAGCCGCCGTAGCTGCCACCTGCGACGCCCATGCGCGTTTTGTCCACGAACGGCAGGCTCTCTAAGTAGTCGGCGACGGTCATCAGGTCTTTGAAGTCGCGGTTGCCCCAGTCGCCCTTGATAGCGCGGGCGAACTCCTCGCCGTAGCCGACGCTGCCGCGCGGGTTCGTGTACGCCACGATGTATCCTTGCGCCGCATGCAACTGGAACTCATGGAAAAACACACGCCCGTACATCGCGTGTGGACCGCCGTGAATCATCAGGATTGTTGGGTACTGGCGGTTGGGGTCAAAATCGGGCGGCTTGAGCAGCCAGCCATGAATGAGTACGCCGTCGTCCGCCTGCACTTCGAACTCTTCAGGCGCAACGATGGCTACTTCGTCCAGGAGAGGTTGGTTCAACGCCGTCAGCGGGCGCAGATTCAGCGTGTTGCCTGTGCGCTCGCCGAGAAACACCTCGTGCGGGCGCGTCGCGTCACCTTTGAGCAGCGCAAGGCGATGTTCGTCCTGTGCGAGGCTAAAGTCGGCAACCTCGAAGTCGCCGTCCAGCAGTTTGTCCAGGTGCGTGCCGTCCACGCGGACGCGGTAGGGGTAGACGCCGCCGCGCTCGCTCACCAAGAAATAGAGGTGCTGGCTGTCCGCGCTCCACAGCAACGGCGCGCTGCCGCCGAACTCGCGCACATCGGTCAGCGTGCCCACGCCAACCGTGTTGTCCAGATTGGGAATCAAATCCACGGTCTCGCCTGTCTCCAGCGACACCAGCCATACATGGTCGTTGCGTGGGTAGGGGTCGTCTGGGTACGGGTTGCCGATGTAAGCGAGGTAGCGTCCGTCGGGCGACCACGCGAGTTGGTACTTGGGTCCGTCGGGCGCGGGGATACGGCGCAGGTCGCCCCCGTCAGCAGGCACAACCCAAATCGCGTCGTAGCCAGGATGGTTGTCGGGGTCGGGCGTGCGGTTGCTGATGAAGGCAATCTGCGTGCCGTCGGGCGACCACACGGGGCACGACTCGCTGAACTCAGGGTCGGCGACCAGTTGTTTCGTCTCGCCTGTGCGCACATCGACCACATAGAGGTGGTAGCGCTGGTCAACGAACGCGCCGTCGCCGTCCAGTCGCCAGTAGGCGCGCCGGATGATGCGCGGCGGGTTCGACAGCCCCTTCTCCTGACGCTCCTTGCGGGCAGCTTCGCGCCATTCGGGGGCGGTCTCGCGATAGGTGAAGGCGATGCGTGTCCCGTCAGGCGACCAAGCAAAATCGCCGATACTGCCCTCCTCTAAGTTCGTAATTGGGCGCGCCTCGCCCCCGTCGGCAGCGATCACATAGAGTTGCGTCTTCGGCTTCTGACGGGTGCTGACAAACGCTATCTGCTTGCCGTCGGGCGACCAGCGCGGTCGCGAATCGCTCCACTCGCCGTAGGTAAACGGCTGGGCCTCCTCGCCAATCCGCACGCGCCACAGGTTGGAAAAGTATTTGTTTTTCTCGGCGTCAATCCACTTACAAACGAACACCACCTGCTCGCCATCGGGCGCAATCTGTGGGTTAGCGAGCAACTTGATGCGGAACAGGTCATCGATCGTGATTGCGCGTTTCATAGAGTTGCCTCCGCGCGGAGGATTCGCGCCGTGGAAGCAAATTCCTATCGGCTAAGCTAAGGGTTAGGTTCACTCGCCGATGACTTGTACATGCACGGTGCGCGTGCGTGGGCGCGTGTCGAAGTCCAGCAGCACGATTTGCTGCCACGCCCCCAGCGTCATCCGCCCGTTCACGATAGGTACGGTCAGCGACGGTCCCAGCAGCGAAGCACGCAGGTGCGAATGTCCGTTGTCGTCGTGCCAACGCGCCTCGTGCGCATACGGCGCATCACGCGGAATCAGCCGCTCCAGCAGCGTCGCCATGTCCTGTTTCAAGCCCGACTCGTACTCGATGGTGGTGACGGCGGCGGTGGAGCCAACCACGAACACCGTCGCGATGCCGTTCACGACGCCCGACTCCAAAATCACCTGCTCGACGCTGCCCGTGATGTCGAGCATGTCGTCGTTGCCTCGCGTGGAGACTGTGAAACGCCCAGAGTGGACCATCTCACCAATAGTGTACCTGTTGAGGCGCGTTTCTCATGCTCGGCTCCCTCCTCTCTAACTGGCTCCAACGGGTTAGGAAACGCGCCACTACGCGACCCACCCGCACAGAGCACGCCTGCCCCTCCACGCTCGCGTTGGGAAGAATCGCACCTGTCCCAGCAACCGCGTACCAAACTGTTGTATCCTTCAGACACATCGAGGAGGCAACTGCGAACTTTGCCACACGGTTGGTAAGTGCCTATGCATTGGCTTTTCAACGAGTTGTTGCCTTCCGATGTAGGGTAAACTCTTGTCTATGCGCACGCGCCCTGAACGCCGCCCGATACGCACGCTGGACGAGCAACTGGTCAACCGCATCGCCGCAGGCGAGGTGGTGGAACGCCCCGCCGCCGCGCTGAAGGAACTCATCGAAAACGCGCTCGACGCAGGC
>Ga0197142_1001256_pt1 | contig 23371 bp, 26 predicted proteins | sample GBS60_MetaG_FD_148614 | JGI IMG/M metagenome (GOLD analysis project Ga0197142, IMG submission 148614) | Sediment microbial communities from Great Boiling Springs, Gerlach, Nevada, United States - GBS 60_MetaG | ecosystem: Environmental > Aquatic > Thermal springs > Hot (42-90C) > Sediment... | reverse complement strand
GACAACGGAAGAAAAGAGGCTTGTTGAGCTATTCAGAAGGCTGGATAGAAAATCAAGAAAGGCCATTTTGAACGTTCTGGAGGAGATGGCCGCAAAAAGATAATCCTTAATCTTCTTATTTCAGCATGCTAAGATAGGGTGAGGAAGGGAATTCCTTTCTGAGGGTTTCAAGCCTCTTTGAGGCCTCCTCCATCTGCTTCATTTCTATCAGTATTTTTGCTGATTCATAAAGGGCAAGGTCTTTTAAGGTGTAACCATTTCTATAAAGTTCGTCATAAATTTTCAGGGCCTCTTCATTGAGTCCTTTCTTTTTATAGATGAAAGCCATTCTTTGATAGCAAAGGGGCATAAGATATCTATTATTGCTGTATTTTTTCTTAAACTTCTGAAGGCTCTCTAAGGCTTCTTCAAGGGAACCAAGCCTGAAATAACCGTCAGCCATGTAAAGAAGGGTGAGGGGCTCTGGTTTCATATCATAAGCCTTCTTTAAAGCCTCAAGGCCTGCCCTGTATCTTTCTATAGGATTAATCCCGGCCCTCTCCATATAGATAGCACTGTATCCCTCATAAAAAAGACTTTCAGCCCTTGACCTTGAATAAAAATGATAGGTTAAAAAAGCACCACCAAGGAGGAGCACAATCAAAGAGATGATAATTATATTCTTCAGGTTCTGACTTTTTTCTTTAATAACCTCTTCGAACCTTGCAATACCTGACTTCAGGTCTTTTTCAGATACTGCTTTTTTTACAATCCTCTTTTTAATGGGCCTTGGCATATTGCCTCCTGAGGACCTTCTCAACAATCTGCCTTGAATTTAGAAATATTGGATTTATCCTTGTCTCTTCAATACCAGCTCCGAGGAGTATGTTTATTGCTGTCTCTTTTGTAATGAGATCTGATGGAGAATGAGCATCTGTATTTATTACCACAGGAATGCCGAATCTCTGGGCCTCCCTTGCGATATAACCATTTGAAAGACAATGGCCTTTCCTTGAGGTGATCTCAAGATATACACCCTTTTCCTTTGCAAATAATAAATCCTCTTCTGCCATAAGTCCAGGATGGGCAAGTATATCAACCTCTGCCTCTATGGCTGCCCTATTTGTGCCTGGCAGAACAGGTTCGACAATAGTTTCTCCATGAACAAGGACGATCATGGCACCCATTGCCCTCGCCTCTTTAACAAGGTCAGGTATGAGTCTCGGAGGGACATGTGTCAGCTCCGCACCAGCAAGAACCTCTATTGATACATAATCACTCAGGGCCTTAACGGCCTTAACAAGCCGGGGTACAATAATGTCGATATTTGAATGGTCCACATGGTCTGTAATAGCCACGGCCTCATAGCCAAGATATTCTGCCCTTCTTATAAGTTCAGCAGGTATAAGTTCACCATCGCTGAAGACACTGTGTGTATGTAAATCTATCATGGATTAAATTACCTTTTCAGCATCTGAAATGTCAACAGGTCTTGAACTGATTAGATCTCCAGAGCTCCTCGCAAGTGCCACAAGATAAACACATGATGCCCCAGCTTTGAGGAGCACCCTTGAACATTCTGAGGCGGTAACACCTGTTGTTATAACATCATCAATAAGCATAATCCTCTCACCTGAAAACCTCTTTTCTGCCCTGAAAGCTCCTCTTAAGTTTTTTAATCTCTCATCCCTCTTAAGATCAACCTGTGGAGGCGTGGATTTTATCTTTATAATGGCATCAATACTGAAAGGGATCTGGAGACTTTTCGACAGGACCTTTGCAATTAAAGATGTATGATTGAAATGTCTTTTCCTGAGACGATGTCTATCAGGTGGTACAGGTACAATAATGTCAGCCTCTGGTAGAGGCAACCTTAATAGAAGATCTGCTAAGGGCCTGGCCAGTCCTCTTATACGAAAGTATTTTAAATGATGGATTGCCTCCTTCAATAATCCATCATATAGACCGTATATAAAGGATTTATTAAAAAAAGGTCTGTTCTGTATGCATTCACCACATATAGTGGAGTGCTCCGGTAGTGGTATAGAACAAATAGAACACCTGTTTCCGATAAATGGTGAAATACTGCTCCAGCAGATGTTGCAAAAGGGATAAAATCTGGAAGATGATTCCTTCCCACAATCAGGACATCTTGAAGGGTATAGCAGATTTAATAATCTTCTTATCAATGCACCTTTGAGGGACTTCATCCCTAAAACTCCATTATAATAGGCTATAGGCTACAGGCGATAGGGAATAAAAAATCCTGAAGTCTAACGCCTATAGCCTAAATATCTCCTGAAGCCTGTTGCCTGTAGCCTGAAGCCTGTTTTTTGGGGTTTCAAAGAGGCTTTGCCCCTTTGAGAGAAGCCCTGCATCTACCACACCTTGGCCCGAGAGAGACCTTTGAGGCAGACACCTTATTCTTTATCCCGCAGGATGGACAGGTAATTATTATAAACTCACTCTCATCCTGCCTGTCGTCCTTATTAGTAAGCTGTTCTTGTTCAAATGTTTTAATAAACTCATCAAAGAGGTAATCCTTTTCTATTATCTCTATTCCCATTCCATTTTTTATATCAGAGGTATACATAGGAATCTTTATTGACCTCTTCACTATACCCTTTACTACGGATATCCTTCCATCCCTGAGATGGAGTCTAACTGTCACAGGTGTTCCTGGTGCAAGGGCCTTATGGGTCCTGATAAAAACCCCTTTTTTTGATATATCACTCGTAACCCCCCTTCCACTGAAGCCACCACTCTCAAATTCTGCATCCAGCCTTCTCACATATCTCTTTGCCTCTCTCTTCGACATCAAAAGACTTCCTTCATTCTTATTAATTCGTCCCTTTTCTGCCCCGTTGATATAAGAACAATGGGAACCTCTAATAGCTCCTCTATCTTTTTGAGATACTGCCTTGCCAGCTCAGGAAGCCGCGCATAATCGTTTATACCTGTTGTCTTTTCCTTCCAACCCTTTAGCTCAATAAATACGGGCTCGCAATTCGAAAATATGCCATACTCCTTTGGCATATCTTTATAGACTATTCCTTTATACATATACCCAGTGCATATCTTAATTATATCAAGTTCATCAAGGATGTCAAGCTTTGTGACTACAATACCGGTTATCCCGTTAACCCTCACAGAGTGTCTCAGAACAACAGCATCGAGCCATCCACACCTGCGAGGCCTTCCTGTTGTAGCTCCATATTCTCCACCCCTCGTTCTGAGCATCTCCCCTACAGAATCCCTCAATTCAGTTGGAAATGGTCCTTCACCAACCCTCGTTGTGTAAGCCTTTACAACTCCAAGGACAGATGTTATCTTTGTAGGACCTATACCAGCACCAACGCAGGCACCACCAGCCACAGGATTGCTGGAAGTAACAAAGGGATAGGTGCCATGGTCAACATCAAGGAGTGTTCCCTGAGCTCCTTCAAAGAGAAGTTTTTTTCCTTCCTTTATAGCATTGTTTATTACTATCTCTGTATCTGATATATGAGGTCTTAGTCTCTCAGCATAATTGAGATAGGTATCGTAGATGGTTTCAATATTAAAGGGCTCAATGCCGTATCTACCTTTCAGAATAAAATTTACCTCCTCTAGGATTCTCTCAACCTTTTCTTTAAATATCTCGGGTTCAAGAAGGTCAACTATCCTTATACCAAGCCTCTGAGCCTTGTGTGTATAGGCAGGTCCAATACCCCTTCCCGTGGTCCCTATCTTTACCTTTGTTGTCTTCTCACTATGGGTATCAAGAAGAATGTGATAGGGCATTATAAGATGAGCGTTCTTGCTTATAAGGAGATTCTCACCGACTTCAATCCCTCTCTTTCTCAATCCTTCTATCTCCTCAAGGAGGGCAGATGGTTCAATAACCACTCCATTTCCTATAATACAGAGTTTATCTTTATGAAGTATCCCGGATGGAATCAGATGAAGGATAAACTTTTCATTATTAATCACAACAGTATGACCTGCATTGTGCCCACCCTGATATCTGATAACAAGATCCGCCTCTTCTGACAGAACATCAACAATCTTACCTTTTCCTTCATCACCCCACTGGGTGCCCACAACCACAACAGCTGGCATCTCGTTTCCTCTCTAATACAATCTTATCCGTTTTACAGAGATTATATTTGGAAGCCTCTTTATCTCATCAAGGATGGCATCAGAAACCTCTGAGTCTATATTTACAACAGATATAGCAAGCCCCCCCTGACTTTCCCTTCCAAAGTGCATCCTTCCAATATTTATATTGTTCTTTCCAAGGAGTGTCCCTATGTTTCCAATAACACCTGGCCTGTCATGATTATACATGAGGAGCATTATACCCTCGGGAATAATCTCGACAGGGAAGCGATCTATCTGAACAATCCTCGGAGATTTTCTGCTGAAAAGAGTCCCTGAGATGGTTAAACTTTTCTCAGGTGAACCTACCCGGAGGGTAAGAAGGGTGCTGTAGTCGCCTGCCTCTTTTGCCTTGGTCTCTTTAATGTCAATACCCCTTTCCTTTGCAATAACAGGTGCATTCACAAAATTGACGGTCTCCTGAAGAAGCGGGGTAAGAAGACCTTTTATAGCAGAAATGGTCACAGGTGCTGTATTAATTGTGGAGGCCTCACCCCTGTATTCAACAGTCACTTCTGTTATTCCACCTTCAAGTAGATGGGAGGCAAAGACCCCCATTCTTTCAGCAAGATCTATATAAGGCTGAAGTATTGCCACCTGATCTGGAGGAATAGATGGGAAATTTACGGCATTTCTTATCACTCCATGGACGAGATAATCAACAATTTGTTCAGCAATAGCTACTGCCACATTCTCCTGGGCTTCCACGGTTGCAGCTCCAAGATGGGGTGTGCAGACTACATTGGGATGTTTCACAAGAGAATGGTCGGGCGGACAGGGCTCCTGCTCAAAGACATCCAGAGCAGCTCCAGCAACCTTTCCTGACTCGAGGGCTTCAAGGAGGTCCTTTTCATTTACTATACCACCCCTTGCACAGTTTATAATTCTCACACCATCCTTCATCATGGCAATAGTATCTTTATTAATAAGATTCCTTGTCTCTGGTGTAAGAGGGGTATGGATGGTGATGAAGTCGGAGTTCTTGAAAAGCTCCTTAAGGTCAACCTTTTTCACCCCGAGCTCTCGAGCCTTTTCATCACTCAAATAAGGGTCATAGGCAAGGACATTCATACCAAGGCAGAGGCAGCGCCTGGCAACCTGAGAACCGATGTTACCAATTCCAAGGATACCTATAGTCTTTTGATAAAGTTCCACTCCCATGAACTTTTTCTTTTCCCACTTACCCTCTTTCATGGAGGCTGTTGCCTGGGGTATCTGCCTTGCAACGGCAAAAAGAAGACCAAGGGTATGTTCTGCTGTTGTAATCGTATTGCCACCCGGGGTATTCATTACAACTATACCTTTCTTTGTAGCAGCTACTTTATCAACATTGTCAAGGCCTGAACCTGCTCTTCCAATAACCTTGAGTTTCTCTGCTGCCTCTATTATCTCTGCTGTTACCTTTGTAGCAGACCTTATTATCAGACCATCATAGTCCTTAATTATAGCCTTGAGTTCCTCAGGCTTCATCCCAGACCTCACATCAACCTCAAGGCCAGCATTCTTGAGAATCTCTATTCCCTGCTTTGAAAGGTCATCACTGATAAGAACCTTCATCTTATTCCTCCATTAATATCTCTTCAGCAACACCAACACCTGTGCCAAGCTTAATACTATAACCCATGGATTTAAGAACCATCTCGACTCCACTTACTGCGGTTATTACATCAAAGGTGTCTGCGTAACCGAGATGGGCTATCCTGAAGATCTTACCCTTCAGCTTGTCCTGACCACCTGCACCTGTAATACCATATTTTTCTCTGAGAGCTTTATAAATTGCTTGCCCATCGATACCAGGTGGTGCCTCAATAGCTGTTACTGAATTGCTTGGTGAATCCTTTGCAAAAAGTCTGAGACCTATCGCCTCCATTGCCTTTCTTAAGGCATTTGCAAGCCTTGCATGCCTCTTAAAGACATTCTCAAGGCCTTCTGCCTTGAGGAGCCTTATACTCTCATTAAGACCGATTATCAGTGTAACAGGAGAGGTGAAGTTTGTCTGGTTCTTCTGGAGATTTTCCCTTTCTTTTTTGAAGTTAAAATAGAATCTCGGCATCTTTGAGGTCTCAGCCCTCTTCCAGGCCTTTTCAGAGACACTCACAAGGGCAAGGCCTGGAGGAAGCATAAGACCCTTCTGGGAGCCTGCGATGTGGACATCAATACCAAGGGCATCTGTCTTAATGTCGTGGGCAACAAGGGCACTTATAGAGTCAACAATGAAGAGTACATCGGGATAGTTTTTAAGAATCTTTGAGACACCCTCTATATCGTGATAAATACCTGTTGAGGTCTCACAGGATTGCATAAAAAGGCCTTTTGCATCAGGAACCTTTTTTAATGACTCCTCAACCTGTTCAGGCTTTACAGAATATCCCCACTCAACAGATATCTCGTGGACATTCAATCCATAAGCCTGACATATCTTTGTCCACCTTTCACCAAATTTACCTCCATTAACAACAATCACCTTATCCCCAGGGTTAAAGAAATTATTCACGGCACCTACCATCCCGCCTGTTCCTGTTGAGCAGAGGATAAGGACATCATTCTCTGTCTGGAATAACCATTTAAGTCCTTTCTTTGCCTCATCAAGGACAGGGATAAAGTCAGGCGCCCTGTGGTGGATTATAGGCATGGCCATCCTGAGAAGTACCTCTGAAGGTACAGGAGTTGGACCTGGTGCAAGAAGATATCTTTTAATTGGCATAATTATCCTCCTTCTATAAGAGTTCTATTTTAAATTAGATTTACAGAAACTGTAAAGTCCTTAAAATTACCTTATCTTGAAGCCTTTCTAAAGACAATATTTCCAAAAAAGGTCTCAGCAATAGTTCCAGTATATTGGGTATTAATCTGTATCCTTATGCCCTTAATAAGGGTGGGGTCTTCATTGTATAATCTTCTATAATCCTCTAAGATATTCCTTTCAAAGGAGATCCATTTGTTGAGATCTGCTCCGCCTGATTTAACAACCAGTACTTTTATCTTTATATTAACAGGCCATCCTATGGATTCATCCATTACAGTACCTTCTGGTGCACCAGTATCCCAAACATAGCTTATACTCCTCTTCCCATCAAAAAGGACAAGAAGCTGAGCTGCCTGATCATTTTTCTTTTTTGCTCTCACATCACCAGCTTCAGGAAGTCTGAGGACCTTCCACTTCCATACAACATAGGGATACTTCTTTGGATCAATATCTATAGGTTTTTCAAATGAAAAGGAGGCTGAATTGCTTTTGAGATAAATTACATTTTCTGAATCCTCTTTAATTACCTTAAACTCAGCATCACCCCTTTTCTCCTCAAGCTTCCAGCCTCTTGGAATACCCGCCTTGTCTGGAGCATCAAAACTAATCACAACCTCTTCAGTTTTTACCTTATCCCCATCTACGCTGATAGCAATACCACTAACCAGAAATAATGATAAAACTGAAATTATTAAAACCTTAGGAATCAATATCCTCTTGCTCATACTGTCCTGACAATCCTTTCAGGTTTTAATCTTCCTCCTCTTACAATGGCCATACCAAAAAATCCTGATTCATCATAGAGTCTTAATATTGTACCTTCATTAAATTTTAAAGTCAACGGAATAAGAATAAAAGAGCCGTTCTTTAATGCCCTTGCCTCTGAGCCTTTAAGCCTTATCTCTGGATATACAGAAAGACCTTCATCAACTGGGATGAGGTTAAACCTCCCCTCTTTCAGATCTTCAAAACTGAAGGATTCCTCAACCCTGAAAGGACCAACAGCAGTCCTTACGAGCCCTGTTATGTGGGCAAAGGTTCCAAGCCTTAATCCTATATCATCAACAAGGGTTCTTACATAGGTACCCTTTGAACAACGGACCTTTATCTTTATAAATTCTTTCTGGAATTCCAGAAGCTCTATACTATGGATAGTAACCTCTTTCAAGGGCCTCTCAAACTCTACCCCTGATCTTGCAAGTTTATATAGAGGGATCCCATCTCTTTTTACAGCTGAAAAAGGTGGCACCTTTTGAATCTGCCTGCCTCTGAATCCCTCAAGAACATCCCTCACCATATCCTCAGTTACATGAAATTCCTCTACCTTCTCTATCACCTTTCCTTCTGAATCAAAGGTATCTGTCCTCTCACCAAGCTTCATGGTAATTACATATTCCTTGTCAAGATTTATAAGGTATCCTGCAAGTTTAGTTGCCTCACCAAGACATACCAGAAGCACACCTGTTGCAATAGGATCAAGGGTTCCTGTATGGCCTGCCTTTTTTATTTTGAGAATCTTCTTTACCTTTGTGACGGCCTCCTGAGAGGTAATCCCTTTGGGCTTGTTAAGATTTAATAGCACCATAAATCACCACCGAAACAATAAGCATAACAATTATCCCTGGGAAAAGCCTCCTGTATATTCCTATCATGTCTGCCTTAAAGTATTCTCTCGTAAGGACAAGGCAAAGATGAACTGGCGAAAGCAAGACCCCTGCATATCCTGATACAAAGGCAAAGGACAGAAGGGAGATATCCTGACCAGCCATGGCAATAAGAAGCGGAAAGGTGCTGCCTATGAAGCCAACAACCAAGCCTGTAAGAAGGCCTGCGATAAAAGGCATTATAAAGGCAATAAGGATTACTGGAACTCCTGACTCCAAAAAATACCTGTCAAGGCCTTCTACAGCTCCTGATGCCTCCATCATACCCTTTATCAGCACAACCCCGGCTATTAACAAAAAAACATCCTTTGAAAAACCGTATTTAAGGAGTCGGCCAATACCCTGAAGAGACTCCTTATAAAAGATGCACAAGCCAATAAGGGTGGCTACCAATATCTGATATAATTCTATACCAAAGATAGCCACTCCACCAATCACCACTATTATGGGGATAAGGGGAACGAACACTTCTTTAATGCCTGGCATTGCGTCACCTTTATCCATATTTCCATTTATATTCCTCAATCCAATAAAAAAGCCCATCAGAACCATCCCGATAGCAACGGGCAGGTTAATGAGTATTAATCTCCTCAATGGTATATCTGTTACTGCCGATGCGAGGACAATACCTGGGTAAAGTGGAAGAATAAGTTCCCAGGGATGCCTGAACCAGTAATTGAGATAGGCCTTGTGTTCACTGCTAAGATTCAGTCCTTTTGATGAGTCCTCCACCATGGGTGCTGAAAAATAGGCACCTCCAAGGGAAGGAAGCATACCTATCAAAAGCGGCATGGATATAATAACAAACCTCCTTTTTCTGAGAATTGAGCCTGTTGCCTCTGTAATCCTCGAAAGAAGACCCTTCTCTCTCAATATGAGTTCAAAGGATCTTATAAAAGAAAGGGCGAGAAGGAGTTTCAGACTCATGGAAGAGGTGAGGGATTTATAAGTGGTCTTCAATACCTTTTCAGGAGGCATGAGGTAAAGAATAGCGAGAAACAATGCACCTATGCACATAACAATACCTATGTGCCACTTCAACCTCAGAAGAATAATAATCAATAAAAGGACAAGGATTATCTTTATAAGATCAACCATGGAGTGAAATTATAACATAAAACATACTTGCCAAAAACCTGCACCTCGTAGGTGAAGGTTTTTCGGTACCGTTAATTTGTGAGGTTTCTGGCATTGTATAATAACAATAAATGGAAATCGTGGTGGCTAAGGGCCTCGTGAAGGAATACAACTCCTTCAGGGCTGTCAACAGTATTGATTTTATAATTCACAGAGGTGAATGCTTTAGCTTTCTTGGTCCAAATGGAGCTGGAAAGACCTCTGTTATGAGACTTATCCATTGCTATATGCCTCCAACAGAGGGTCTTCTCCATGTCTTTGGCCTGGATGTAAGAAGATATGCTTCAGAAATTAAAGCAAGGATTGGTGTTATGCCTCAGGAAAACAACCTTGACCCTGACCTCTCCGTGATAGAAAATCTCCTTGTTTATGCAAGGTATTTTGGTATAAAGAAAAAAGAGGCCTTAAAGAGAGCAAAAGATCTTCTTGAATTCGTTGGCCTCTCTGATAGAGCTGAAACAAATGTAGAGAAACTTTCAGGTGGAATGAAGAGGAGACTTGTCCTTGCAAGGGCACTGATAAACAGGCCAGAGTTAATAATCCTTGACGAACCCACAACAGGCCTTGACCCCTTAAGCCGGAGACAGGTCTGGGAGATGATAAAAAGGGAGCAACAGAGAGGAAAGACCCTTATACTTACCACCCATTATATGGAAGAGGCCCAGCACCTCTCAGACAGGGTTGCCATAATGGATTCTGGAAGGATAGTAGCAATAGGCACACCTCAAGAATTGATGGATAAATATGGGGGAAGTCTTGAAGATGTTTATCTAAAACTTACAGGAAAGAGATTAATAGAAACAACTGGAGAGGCCATAAAGGAGGCGGAATGATTAATCTCAAAAGGGCCTTAAGTGTCTGGCATAGAAACTTCACAGTTTATAAAAAGCTCTATAAATCAAGTATGGTTCTAAATTTTGTAGAGCCCATCCTCTATCTCCTTGCCTTCGGGATTGGACTGAGTTACTATCTTAGAGAGATAAATGGTATACCCTATATAAAATTCATTGCACCAGGGATTGTTGCCTCTTCTTCTGCCTTTGCTGCAGCTTATGAATGCACCTACGGAACCTATGTAAGAATGCACTACCAGAAGACCTTTGATGCTATCCTTGCAACACCTGTAAGCCTTAATGACCTCGTCCTTGGTGAACTCCTCTGGGGAGCTACTAAGAGCCTCATTTATGGAACTATAATAATTAGTGTAATATCGGTTGCAGGTCTTGTTGATTCATGGATGATTCTTCTCACTATACCTCTCATATCCCTTTCAGGCCTTTTATTCTCAGAGATATCTATAATTGCAGCAGCAACTGTCCCAGGGATTGACTCCTTCAATTATTTCTACACCCTCTTCATGACACCTCTTTTCCTCTTTTCAGGTATATTCTTTCCACTTGAGAATCTGCCAGGGATAATCAAAGACCTTGCCTTTTTTAATCCCATTTATCATATGGTAGAGATAATGAGGTATGCATCAATTGGTGGCGAAGTAACAGTTGGTGGCGACGTAACAGTGAGAAGGGTTGATATTATTAATCATATATTATGGCTTTTAATAGCAAATGTTACTCTTATAATCCTACCCTTTCAATTGATGAAACGAAGGCTCATAAAATAAAAACTAGTAGCCTCCGAATAGCCATCTCTTGAAGTTCCAGAAATGGAGTATCTTTTGAAGGAAGGATGTTTCATCTACTTTTATGGCCAAATTCTTGAGCTCTGAACGAATCTCTTCTATCTCTCTATCCTGAAATTGTTCAAGACCACCATTTGCTATGAATTGTCTTATCTTCTTGAGTTCACCCTGGTCAAGCCATACACCGTGTCTGCTACACTCGTCTATAATCACACCTGAGATTCTCGCAAAATTCTTCCTTATCATCAGTTTGCCACATCTCACACAGGGTATATACACCAGAGGATTACTGAGTGGTGACTTTATGTATTCACCTTTTATCTCCTTATCCCTATATACAATAGGCTCCCTTGTAGTCCTTTTAAACTCATCCCTGTCAAGCCATAACCCGCCACATTGAGGACATATGTCGTATTCTTCTCCATGAAATATCTTTTGCTCAAGCATTACCTTGCATCTTGGGCAGATAGGCTCAAGCCTCTCCATCTCATCAGGTACAGTTCCACCGCACAAGGGACATACCTTCAAGACCTGATTGATCTTTCTTTTACAATGAGGACATACCTTCGTATTAACCACTAACCACCTTAAGAATAAGTAATCTTATTAAAAATCTAAGAGTCATAATTTAAGCCTGACAAATTTTTAAATAACTATTTTTCATTTAAAACACAAAACTTGATGGCTCTCTGTAGGGATGGCATTTGGTGCATATCCTTCTTGCCAGTTCTCTTCCAACCCTCCAGGTATGAGCCCTGTGGCAGTAAAGACAATCCACCTTTGCCTTCTCCATGTGGAGTTTATGCTGTCCCACCTCAATCTCATGGCTATGGCATCTTCCAAGACAGTCAACTCCCGTAAGTTTTATCTTTCCGTGAGGCTTGTGACAATCAAAACATCTAAGACTCTCCATAACCTCACTTTTTTGGATATCTCTATGACATTCAAGACACCTCTTCTCTGATATAAGTTTCTGAGTTGGCTCTTTTGTAAAGGTGTGGCAGTTAAGACATTGAAGACCTTCCATTCCAAGGCCATGAACGAGCCTATCTCTGTGGCACTTCAGACAGGCATCACTTTCTGGCTTAAATTTATGAAGATCACCTGTGTGGCATTCACTGCAATTTATCTTTTTTGTAAAGACATGTCTTGCATGACCAAAGGTCTTGCTATCACTAATGGCACCCTGTTCAATATCAGGGAAATGGCATCTCTTGCAAACCTGCCAGGGTTTCTCTCTTCCATGGGTCTCTTTAACTGTCTCTGTTCCTGCTACAAAGGCAATCAGTAATTTGTTTTGTTCTATAAGGCTCAATCTATGGCAGGTCTGGCAGACTATATCACTGTGTCTTGATTTTTCCCAGCTCTTATAAGCCTCCTTCATGAGGTGGCAAGAAAGACAGAATTCGGGATTCTCCTGAGTATGTCTGTAATATCTGTAGCCAACAATAATGATTGTAAGGGATATTAAAAAGAGCAGTAACAAGAGGGGGAGCTTTATCTCGTGAAGATAATCCCTTTCCATTCTTCTATTTTTCTTCTTTCGATGGTACCAGTTTTGCCTTTGAGAAGGCCACTATTTCTCCATCCTGATCCTTCATAACTGCCTCAGCCTCAATCAGCCTTAAGCCCTCTGAATTTATCCAGGCCTCTACTCGGCAGGCTGTTCCTGTTAAAAGGGGTTTTTTAAATCTTACTGTTATTTCTGCAGTCATGGCATTTATACCGTTTAAGATACAGGCCTTCACCATTGCCTCATCAAGTACAGTTGTTATTATACCACCATGGATAACATCAGCATAGCCTTGATGTTCCTTCTGAGGAGTAAAACTCGTGATAACTTTACTCTGAGATTTCTCAAAGGAAAGATGAAGTCCTGCGGGATTCAATCTTCCACAGGCAAAACAATAGCCATCATCCTTAAGCTCAATGAGCCTTTTCATTACTGAATTTATTTATTCATCATCTCGAGGAATTCCTTGTTGCTCTTTGTACCCATCAGTTTGCTCAAAAGGAATTCCATACTCTCGACTGTACTGAGTGGGCTAAGGGCCTTCCTGAGTACCCACATCTTGTTAAGAACATCTCTCTCAACAAGAAGCTCTTCCTTTCTCGTGCCAGAGGAATTAATATCGATGCTCGGGAATATCCTCTTGTCAACGAGTTTTCTGTCAAGATGGAGTTCCATATTACCCGTTCCTTTAAATTCTTCAAATATAACATCATCCATCCTGCTTCCTGTATCTATGAGGGCTGTGGCTATTATAGTAAGGCTTCCGCCACCCTCTATATTTCTCGCTGTTCCAAAGAACCTCTTTGGTTTCTGAAGGGCATTAGCATCAAGTCCTCCCGAGAGAACCTTCCCACTCGTTGGAATAATGGCATTATAGGCACGGGCAAGTCTTGTAATGCTGTCAAGGAGAATGACCACATCTCTCTTTATCTCCACGAGTCTTTTTGCCCTCTCAATAACAATCTCAGAGACCTGGCAGTGTCTGTTTGGTGGCTCGTCAAAGGTGGAGCTTATTATCTCGGCACCATTAACCTGCCTCTTCCAGTCTGTAACCTCCTCTGGCCTCTCATCTATAAGAAGGATAATGAGATGGACATCAGGATGGTTTTTCCTTATAGCCTTTGCAATGGACTGAAGGAGCATCGTCTTACCAGTCCTTGGTGCAGCTACTATGAGACCCCTCTGCCCGAACCCGATTGGTGTTATCAGTTCCATTACCCTTGTGGAATAATCAGTCGGGTTATACTCAAGTTTAATCCTTCTGGTTGGATAATAGGGGGTGAGATTATCGAAAAGGGGCCTCTTGATGTTTTCCTCTGGTGGTTCGTGATTAATCGCCTCTACCTTCAGGAGGGCAAAATATCTCTCATTCTCCTTAGGGGGTCTTATCTGACCAGAGACAAGATCACCGGTTCTCAGATTGAATCTCCTTATCTGAGATGGTGAAACATAAATGTCATCAGGACCGGGTAGATAGCTGTAATCAGGAGACCTCAGGAATCCAAAACCATCAGGGAGTATCTCAAGGACACCCTCAGCAAAGATATTTCCTGCCTTCTGTGTCTGGGCCTGAAGGATGGCAAATATAAGCTCCTGTTTCCTCATGCCCCTTGCACCTTCAACTCCGAAATCCTTTGCAAGAAGAGCAAGCTCTTCTACTGTCCGCTCTTTTAATTCAGATATGGAGATGGTTTCACTAACTGCCCTTGTTTCCTGAGTTGTTTTGCTTTCTGTGTCCATAACTTACCTCTCATATAATGTTTATTTAAGCCACAGCCTCAAGCTGAGCTTTTTATTAAAATACGCCGGAATCAATACAGGAATTTATTTTTATCATATACGCTCGCTTGACCCTGCGGTAAACCGCAGGGAATACGCTCGCTATCCATTTATGAGGAGGATCACATCTGTCCAAAATAAAGTTTTGAATGGGCATAAGGCCAACTATTACTTGCGCCATCCCTAAAAGCACAAAGGCGACTCCTTAATGTAACTTGTTAAATAACCTATCATGACCTTAATATACCTTACAAAAGTTCGAATAACCTCATTATACCTTTAAAAATAAATCCTGTCGCTTCTTTTGTGTTTTTGAGGCCTTATGCCCATTTTAAAAGCCCCTTTCAATTTGTTTTGAACACCTGTGGGGGAGGATATAAATCTAATCCTATCTTCACTGAACTGTTTAGATTTTTAAATATTCTTAATCACATCTGTCCAAAACACACTTGTCTAAGATAATCCTGATGCTGACATATTGCGACTGAACGGTAGTACGATAGGCGATATTTTTATAAGGAATAAATCTTTCCATCATTTAATTCTCGCACTGTTGTATAGGGTAGCTCCTTCAATCTATCTTGGACTGTAATGATTATAATGGCTGCAATTGGAAGGTTCTTTCTTTTTTATAAAATAACAGAATAGAATACCCCATGTCAACTTATATTTATAATCTCTGCCTTCATCTGTTCAAGATTAAAAATTGCGAAGGAAGGTCTTCCATAGAGCCAGCCCGCTAGTTCACCCGGGTTTATTATAAAAACACCTCTTTCCTGCCTTATAAGAGGCTCGTGCGTATGGCCGAATATAATAATATCAAAATGACCGCTATCCCTCAAGGCCTCGATAAAGACAGGCTCGTGCATCATTACGATTCTTTTACCATTAATTGTGGTTGTATAGGGCTGATGGTAGATACTGCCATTAAATTTTTCTCTAAGTAAAAGTTTGTCGCCATCATTATTTCCAAATATTCCTGTCAAAGGGCATTGGAGGTCTTTTAGAACCCTTATTGTAAAAGGTGATGTAAAGTCTCCAGCATGAAAGACATGGGCAATCCCTTCAGAATTTATTATCTCTACAGCCTTCCTCAAATTGTTTAAATTATCATGGGTATCAGAGATTATGGCTATTTTCATGGGCTTCCAAAGAGCATAATATTATTCAGGCACAGGATACACCTTTTAATCTCAGGGCATAATTATCAATACCCGTCGAACTCCTTAAACCATTATAGATTATTTCTGCAAGCTTAAGAAGATTCATTGTATCCTCTCTATTATATTCGAGAAGGAGTTCAAGGGCTTCTCTTGAACCCCTTTTATACATCTGCCATAAAAGCACTGCATCATAACCATCAAGACCTTGAACGGACTCATTCCTCTTTATTCCGAAATAGGCCTCCAGTTTCTTCAGACTGCCGTTTAGGCCAAGCCTTCTTGCACCAGAGCAAAGATCAAAATGTGGCTTGTTTATCCTCAAACCAGGAAATGACTTTAGAAGAAAAGGTATGTCAAAGGAACTTCCAAAAAAAGTGATAATGATATCAGCCCTGTCGATCTCGTACTGAAGACTCTGCCTTGTGAGATTTTCGCCCTTGATAAGGGCCTTCCAGGAAAGGCCATCATAAAGTCCAACTATTGTTACATAGCCTCCTCTACCTGGCTGATAACCATTCGTTTCTATATCAAGACATAGTACCCGTGACTGCAATTCTTTAAATAGACGCCAGTGCTCGCTCCTTTTAAGGTTCTTAGCGAAAAATTCAGAATCTGATGATAAAAGGGCACTATTAAAGGTGTAAATGATATTATCAAAATAACCTTTCTTTTCTCTCAGTATACCAGAGATCGAATCAGCCTCAAGAAAATCATTCCATGTTAAGATACCCTGTCTCCATATACGCCTCTCGAGTCTTTCACCGATTCCATGTGCCACTGAAAAGGTATGCCTTATCATAAAAATAACTTCCTTTTAGTTAATCTTAAATAATTATATCACAATTCATTGTTAAATTGAGAGCAAGGGATTCAGATTTATTCAGTCGATCAGGCTTTCTTTATTCCATAAAATCTTTTATCATAAATGCATGGATGTTAAGATACTTAAAAATATCCTTCCTGAAGATGATGGAGAGAACCTTATTAAAAAAAGGGTTATCGAACACTGCATTACAGAGGCATTTAACTATTTTAGACTTACCCAGGAATATAAAAAATACTACCGTGGTACGGTATTTTATGATAAAGGGATTATACCAGGCTATCCAAGGATCCCGAGGATCCTCCATCTCGAAAATGGCGTAAAGAGATACTTCAAAACACCTTTCTATGTAGAAGAAAAGATGGATGGCTACAATGTAAGGGTTGCATTAATAGAGAATAAACTCGTGGCCTTTACGAGGGGAGGATTTATCTGTCCTTTTACAACTGACAGGATTGACGACCTCGTAGACCCAGAATTCTTCAGAAAATATCCAGGATATGTAATATGTGGAGAGGTTGTTGGGCCTGGTAATCCCTATAATATTGAAAGTACATCTTATGTTTCTGAGGATATTGCCTTTTTTGTCTTTGACATTTTTTCAGAGAGAGGTATAAAGCTTCCTCCTGAAGAAAGGTACAGGATAGTCAAAGAGTTCTCCCTGAAGGAGGTAAAAAGATGGGGTCCTTTTGTGGCTGATAATATAAATGAGGTAAAAGAGATTGTCCTTGAACTGAATTCTTTAAACAGAGAGGGGATAGTCATAAAATCCATTGAGGGAGATATAGCTGTAAAATATGTAACCCTTTCATCCTGCCTGAGAGACCTGGAGGCAACAACTCATCTTATCACAGAACTGCCTGCTGGTTTTTACATACAGAGGATATTGAGGGCAATCTTCTTCAGTCATGAGTTCGGCATACCACTGGATGATACCTATCTCCTTAAGGCAGCAAAGGCCCTTTATCTCAATCCTTTGAATAGTCTTCTGAGCATTAGGGAGGGAGATGAGATAAAAGAAGTATTTACAGTAAGGGTGAAGGTTCGGGATACTGTTCCTAAACTCCTTAAGACCCTGAGCAGGGCAGGGATAAAGACAAGACTTTTAGAGATGGAAAAAGAAAATGGGTATTATAGGGTAAAGTTTGCAAAGATATATGCAAGAGGTTCAAAGGAATTGAGACAGAGGCTTAAAGGAAAATCCTTTTTTGACTGAATCTTCAATAAAATCACCTCTCGGCCTTACCTGTAAGGAGGGCTGTTCTTTTTATAGCTCCAAGAAGATAGTCTTTAAATTTTTCTGGAAAGAGCCATTTTATACCGAGTTTTTCAGCCCACTTAATAAGTCCCTGATCTGCTGTAACAAGGAGGGCATCAAGCTCCATAGCAAGAAGCAGAAGGTCTACATCCTCTTTGCTGTCTATAATCCCCTCTCTCAAGGCTTCCCTGTATTTTCTCCTGAGTTCCTGAATTATTTCCTCAAGGCTCTTCTTTTCAACATCCCTTACTGCTTTTTCAGCAATTCTTAAGCCTTTGTTGACCCTCTCACGAATATCCTCTATAAGTTCATAAAGCAAAAAGGCAGGACATTTAAGTTCATGCATCTTTGGAGGCTTCTGATGAAGAACAACGAGGAGATCCCCGGGAATCCTACTGCGTTCGACAAAGTGCATAAGCTCCATAAAGATAGAAGGCGGCATATAAAATTCAAGAATATGTATCTGGGCTGCAAGGAACAGAAAGGTCTCGAAGGCCTCAGTTGGGTTTTCGCCAAAACTGCTTCTCACATCTGGATTCACAAAAAGGCTTGTATCGAGCACGACCTTCTGAGGTGTTATAGAAAGATTCTCATGAAGTGCTGAGTTTTCTCTTGACACATTCGCTCCTGTTTAAATAATGATACATGATAAAATGTAGATGTTGCAAGACGAAGGCATCGGTTCTGCTTGAGATTCTTCAATTTTACTATAACAGGTTCTGAAAGGGGACCTTCCCTTGATGGACCGATAGCACTAACTGAATAAGAAACAGCAGTTGGCAAAGGCCTGTCTGAGCTCTCAATCTTTAAGGTATCAACAAATAATGGATAAGGAGATTCACCTATAATCTCATTGTTACGGTATATTTTATATCCCTTCAACCACTTCTCCGGGTTTTCCTTCCAGGTAAGAACAACACCCTGCTCAGTAACAGCATACCTGAGCCCTTCAGGTCTTGAGGGTATATAATGATCAGGAGAAATAATGAGATCAGCAGGGAATCCTTCTGTATGACCTCTTTTGCACCTTATCCTGTAATGAACAGGCTGAAAAGGATCAGGGGTATCGATAAATTCAGGTATCGCGGATTCTCTGGAGATTATTACCTCTTCGGAAGAATCCTTCTTCAATAAAACCCTGTAGATGTTATATCTACATTCCTCTTTGAAATCCCAGGAAAGCCTTATGCCATCATTTAATATCTCATATCTAAGCTCCTCTGGTGCTGAAGGATAGTTCTCAAATGGAATGGGAATAACCTTTTCCTTTCTGATACCATCCTGGAAGGAAGAGGCTACGGAATACACCAGATCCTTATCTGGAGGGCTATAATCAATGAAACTCCTCCTCGTGGTTCTGCCAAGACTCTGGCATGAAAAAGGAGTTTTATCTCTAAGCTCGCATCTGGAGATCTCAAAAAAGAGTCCTTCCATTACAGGCTCAGGATATTCCCATTTTATCCATATCCCATCGGGTCTTCGAAGGTATTCCACACCTGTAACCTCCCGAGGAATGAGGAGCCTTTTATAGGGAAGATCGGTCTTTTTCCCACAGCCCGAAAAAATCAGCATTAAAAGGAGGATTTGTAGAAAAAATAAAAAATAATTCATGGAGTATTTCTTAAAAGTCTCTTCAATGTCCTTATCTGGTATCTCACCTGAGTAGGAGATGTCCCTCCTGTTGAATTCTTTGCCTTTACAGAGCTCTCAGGTGTTAAAAGGGAAAGAATGTCAGGCCCTATCAAAGGAGAAAATCTCTTCATATCTTCAAGAGAGAGCTCTTCCAGAGATATCCCTTTCTCAATACAGAATCTTACCATCTTGCCTGTAATCTCATGGGCTTTTCTAAAAGGCACTCCTTTTTTTACGAGATATTCTGCCACATCTGTTGCAAGGCAAAAACCTCCTGCTACTTTGTACATGGCATCCCTGTTGAATTTAATTAAAGGAAGGAGTTCTGAGATAATAGAAAGAGAGGACTTTAATGTATCGGCACTATCAAAAACTGGTTCCTTATCTTCCTGCATGTCCCTGTTGTATGTAAAGGGCAGACCTTTCATGACAGTGAGAAGACTCACAAGATTACCGTAGGTTCTGCCTGTCTTACCCCTTATAAGCTCAAGGACATCAGGGTTTTTCTTCTGGGGCATGATGCTTGAGCCTGTAGTGTAGGCATCGGGCAACTCAATAAAATTGAACTCAGCACTTGACCATATAATTAGTTCCTCAGAAAGTCTTGAAAGATGCATCATGGTTACCGCAGAATTGAATAAAAATTCAAGACAAAAATCCCTGTCGGATACACTATCCATACTGTTCAAGGATATCTCTTTGAACCCGAGCCGTTTTGCCACAAATCGCCTGTCTGTGGGAAGGGATGTGCCTGCAAGGGCACAGGAGCCAAGGGGCATGATATTTACGCCCTCAAGATTCTTTCTGAATCTTTCCATATCCCGCATAAAACCCCAGGCATAGGCGAGAAGATGGTGGCTCAGTAAAACAGGCTGTGCCCTCTGAAGATGGGTGTACCCTGGCATTATGATTTCTATGTTTCTCTCCGCCACATCTATGAAAACAGTTATAAGTCTTTTAATAAGCTTTATGATCTCATATATCTCATCCCTCAAATAAAGCCTCATATCTGTCACAACCTGATCATTTCTTGAACGGGCCGTATGAAGCCTTGCGCCAGCATCACCAATGCGTGATATTAATTCATGCTCTATATTCATATGGACATCCTCAAATTCCTTCTTAAAGATAAACCTTCCAGCCTCAATATCCTTAAGGATTTCTTTCAGGCCTTTGATGATTCTCCTGCCATCCTTCTTAGAGATTATTCCACGAGCCATCAACATCGCTGCGTGGGCAATGCTTCCCTGGATGTCATATCTTGCCAGTCTTTTGTCAAAAGTGACTGATTCTGTAAACTCCTCTACTGAGGTGGCAGTCCTCTCCCGAAATCTTCCACCCCACAGTTTTTTATCCTTCTCTTTTCCTGCCATTATCTACTCCTTTTTTTATACTAATTCCTTAAGAATATCCCTTGCTGTCTCAAACTGTTCTTTCCTTACCAGCAATCTTACAGGCTCTACAGGCTCTATAAAGCTTGAATGCTCTCCTTTAATGTAATATTCAATCCCCTCTCCATCAAGAAGAGACCTCGCAAAACTGAGAAGTAAAGGATCGAAGGTAGAAAGGACCTCCACAAAATCAGAATCCCTGAATCGCATTGTATATTATAATACGATATGCTCAAAAATATAATAATCCAGAAGATACTTAAAAATGGTCCCATCTCCTTCGAGACCTTCATGGAGATAGCCCTTTATGATCCGCAGTATGGTTACTACATGAGAGAAGACACAATTATAGGAAAAGAAGGTGACTTCTACACAGCTCCTCATCTTCACAGGGCCTTTGGTGCAGCCCTCATGAAACAGATGGAGGAGTGCTGGCATTACATGAAAGAACCTGAGGATTTTGTGATTCTTGAAATGGGAGCAGGCATGGGTTATCTTGCAAAGGATATCCTCGACTATGCAAAAAATAAGGAGATATATAAGAACCTGAGATACACAATTGTTGAGCTAAACCCTCATCTAATAAAAAAGCAAGCTGAAGTTCTTAATGACCATATAGAAAAGGTTAAGTGGTATAAATCGATGGATGAGTTGGTGCCCTTAAAAGGCTGTCTGCTTTCAAACGAATTGCTCGATTCTTTTCCAGTTCATCTGGTGAAAGTTAACAATGGCATTAAAGAGATATATGTTGATACTGATGGTAATGAGCTCTTCGAGATAGAAGGTGAACCCGTAAGGGATGTGATTGAATACTTTAAAGAATTTTCCATAGATCTTCCAGAAGGCATAAGGACAGAGGTTAACCTGAGGATAAAAAGCTGGCTCAAAAAAGTATCGAGTTTGCTGATTGAAGGATTCATAATTACTGTTGACTACGGTTATCCAGCATGGCAGTATTACAGTGAAGATTATCCTCAAGGAACACTCCAGTGTTACTACAGGCACCAGAAGACAGATAATCCTTATATCAACATAGGGCTTCAGGACATCACAAGTCATGTAAACTTTTCGAGTCTGAAGAAGTGGGCTGAGGAGCTGGGGCTGAAAAATATCGGCTATACCACTCAGGGAAGGTTTATTATATCAATGGGTATAGAAGAGATCATAAAAGAGCTTATAAAGCCTGAAGACTATGCCTTTGAGGTGGCAGGAATAAAATCCCTGATTCTTCCATCAGGGATGGGAGAAAGTCACAAGATAATAGTTCACTACAAAGGTGAGGGCAATCCTGTTCTAAGGGGGTTCAGGCTTAGGAATGAACTCTCAAAGCTCTAAATTCCTCAAGCCACCTCAGGCTTTCAAAATAATCCTCTGGTCTGTGTGCCTCGATCGTATATATACACGGTCTGTCCTTAATTGCATTAAAAAGACCTGCCATATCAAAAGTCCCCTTTCCAATAGAGGCATGCTGGTCAGAAGTTCTATCATTATTGTGGAGATGGAGTTCCCTTATATATTGGAGGGTCTCACCAAGCCAGTCCTTAAGAGAGACCTTTGAAAATAGATTGAAATGACCTGTATCAAAACATAGTCCTATCTCTGGAGAGTCCAGGTTCTCCATAAGAAGCCTCAGATTTGATGGCTCATCCTCAAAGATATTTTCAATGCAGATAAGGAGACCACCTGCATAATCAAGGAGCTCCTGCCAAGTCTTCACACTCTCTTCAAGCCATATATCCACCCTCAGCCCATACCTCCATTTTTCATATCCTGAATGAAAGACAATAGCCTTTGCACCAACTGCCTGAGCAATATCTATCGTTGCCTTAAATCTATCCATTGTCACAATCCTTATCTTAGAATCAACAGCCCCTGGAGATAAATCCATAAAAGGTCCGTGAATAGTAATCTCAGGAAGGTAACCGAGGTTCTTAATCGTAGAGATAATCTCAGATGGAGTTACTGTGTCAAGAACTCTGGAATTTATAAATATCTCAAGGTTAATCCCGTGGTTTCTGAGAAGTTCTTGATAAGTATTAAGTTTTTCATAAGGAATATGGGCATGGGGTAAACCCATGCCCATAATGTTACCTTCTCCTCCAGACTGAGAAATATGGTTCATTTATCCTTGCAACTGTTACTCCCCACCGGCTGAGGTTAAACTGGTAGAAGACTCTTTCTTCTCACCTGACTTTGAAGAACCATTACCACTGCTACTTGCACCACTACCATTTCCAGAATTCCCTTTTCTTGCATAATCTGTAAGATACCATCCACTTCCTTTTAATATAAAGGAAGAATTGGAAATCAGCCTCTTCATCTCACCTCCACAAACAGGGCAGGTCTTTAAGGGTTCATCGCTGAATCTTTGTAAAATCTCTTTTCTTTCAGAACAGCTCAAGCATTCATATTCATATATTGGCATCCCTTTATCACCTCCAGGTTACTATTATAACACACACCTGTCCAAGATAAATCTTAAAAGGGCATGAGGCCAACTATTACTT
>Ga0197142_1001255_pt1 | contig 23372 bp, 20 predicted proteins | sample GBS60_MetaG_FD_148614 | JGI IMG/M metagenome (GOLD analysis project Ga0197142, IMG submission 148614) | Sediment microbial communities from Great Boiling Springs, Gerlach, Nevada, United States - GBS 60_MetaG | ecosystem: Environmental > Aquatic > Thermal springs > Hot (42-90C) > Sediment... | reverse complement strand
CAGTTTCTTTATTTTTTCCTTCTGGCGCACACCAAAACGCTGTTCTTCATCGATAATCAGCAGTCCAAGGTCTCGAAATTTCACGTCCTCTGAAAGGAGCCGATGGGTTCCAATAACTATATCGACCAGTCCTTTTTTCAGCTCCTCCAGGATTCTGGTCTGCTCCTTTCTTGACTGGAGTCTGGTCAGCGCCTCAATTCTGACAGGAAAGAGGGCCATCCTCTGGCGGAAGGTTTTAAGGTGCTGACTGGCCAGAACCGTGGTCGGACAGAGAACAGCCACCTGTTTGCCATCCATGACGGCTTTAAAAGCAGCCCGCATGGCCACCTCGGTTTTGCCGAAGCCCACATCCCCGCAGAGCAGACGATCCATGGGAGAGGGTGATTCCATGTCCTTTTTCACCTCTTGAATCGATTTGAGCTGGTCTTCTGTTTCTTCGTAGGGAAAGGTTTTTTCAAACTCTTCTTCCCATAGACCACCAGGACTGAAGCTGTAACCGGGCGTGGCCTTGCGTCGGGCATAAAGTTCAAGCAAATCCCGGGCCAGCTTTTCAACTGCCTTTCTGGTTCTCTCCTTGGTCTTTTCCCAGGATTGAGTTCCCAGCTTATCCAGGGGCGGCAACACAGGCCCGACGGGTGTATATCGCTGGACCAGCTTTAAATCCTCAACGGGCACATAAAGCTTATCTCCATCTCGGTAATGAATTTCCATAAATTCCCGGTTAATTCCATCAATCTGAAGACGAACCAGGCCAGCAAAAAGACCTATCCCGTAATCATTGTGAACCACATAATCGCCGGCTCGCAGATCCTGAAAATGAGAAATCACCGGTCGGCGGCCAGGCCGGCTGACGAGAACCTTTTCCTCGGTTAAAACATCTCGCTCGCCGAAAAGATAAAACCGGGCCGAAGGGCAGGCAAAGCCGTGATTGATAGCGGCCGACCAGAGAATAATCTCTCCCTGGCGAGGCCAATCGTTGAGATCATCACTGCCTCTCGCCGGAATATTTTTTTCGGCCAGCAGGGCCAGCATTCTTTCCCTGACACCGGGCTGACTGAAACACAGGAAACATTGCTCCCTTTCTTCCTGAAGCTTTTTTAAATAATCCAGAAAGAAGGGAATCTGGTTTTGAAAGCGAGGTACCGCCTGAAAAGAAAAAGAGATCGTCTGTCGCTCATCTTCAGTTTCAAAATCCTGAATGACCAGAGCTTCTCTTTTGAGCCTGTTGAGCTCTTCCATCAAAAATATTTCCTCAGGAGGAAGTACCGGCTTCCCTTTCTCTTTTAAAGCCGATTCATACTCTTTTTCGAGCTCTTCCAGCCATTCGGCCCACTCAGCCTCCACCTGAGTAAATTCATTGAAAATAATCAGGGCCTCAGGCATTAAATCGAGAACTGACTGGAATTTATCCCTGACAATTGTGGCCAGATAGAAGGCAGAAAGGCTGACTTCAGAAGAAGTAAGGGGAAGGTTTCTGTCATCAAAAAATAGGCCTGGCCAGATTTCTCCGGCCCTTCTTTTCCAGGAATCAAGGAAATCCTCAGTGGCCGGCCATTCTCTTAAGGCTGGAATGATAATCGAATTAATTCTCCTTAACGAGCGCTGAGAAGCCAGATCAAACTCCCGGAGGGAAATTATCCTTTCAGCTCCCAGCTCAATTCTCAAGGGGGAGGCCATCCAGGGTGAAAAAACGTCGACAATGCCGCCACGCCAGGCAAATTCACCGGCAGAGGCAACAAGGTCCACTTCCGCCAGGCCAAATTGACGCAACTTCTGAATTAACCAATCTCTATCGGCCGGTTGATCCACTTCAAGCTCGAGAAAAAGTTCTTCAAGCTCGCTTCGGGCCGGAACCGGTTTTAAAAGTCCAGGCAGGTTTGTTAGAAGCAGATCGACTCTTCCCTGACGGAGCTGATTTAGAACCTTAAGTCTGAGGGAAATAACCTCAAGAGAAGGCGGAATATCGGCGTAGGGGTCTTCGCCCAGAGAAGGCAAAACTTCGACTTTTTTATTAAGCTTCAGGCATTTGGAATAATTATTTATTTCCTCAGCCAGAGAGACGAGGCTCCTCCTCTGAGGCTCAATAAAGATGATGGGGCGCTCAAGACGGTGAAGCAGGCTCGCCAGAAAAAAGGGGAGAGAGGAGCCACCCAGACCACAGAGCCGGAGGCTTTTCTGGCCTGACTTTATGGCCTTCTCCAGCTCCTGCCAGGCTGGAACCGAAAGCAGGAAATCAAGCCCCATTTTTTAAAGCTAAATCCAGCGGGAATTTAACTTAGCCAATTTTATCAGGAACTTATCCTCCTATTCATTATAGCAACATTAACTGATGGTTTAATCTCGAAACCGGTTAATCCTGCTTCTTTCTGATTCTTCCCTGATCACGATTTCTATTACAGAAAGCTAACAGTCCCTTCATTTGCCTCCAAAAGAATTTTTTCTGATCGGTATTTTCATTGCAGATAGACTTATAAAGGGAAATAAATTTAATTTTTCTCAGAAGAAAAATTATATTTTTCCCGGAGCCTTCTGACTTAAGGAACTTCCAAAAAGGTTCCTTGACCTATAAGGCTCATAAAGCCTGATTTTCTTAAAGACAGGAAAAAATAAAATTTTAAGCGGGTTATTGATTTTGATATTAAGGAATAAATTATTGGCACTCAACCTTCTTTATAAACAGAGACATGTCAGACCCTAAAGGTGAACCCACTTTGCCGGCATAAAAATTTCCACCAAAAAACAGTAAATATCTTTTAAAAGGTTTTACTGGCTTTGTTTAGTTTTTATTTTCCAGCTGCCACCTTCTGGCCTTTCAAGGCAGACAATCAGACCTTCGACACGGCAAAAAAAGATATCATAAGTTCTTCTACCTCTTCTTTCCCTTCTCCTTTCAATCACCTCTTCCACCCGGAATCTCTCTCCTTCAATCAGGATTTCTCGGGGCGATTCATCAGCTTTATAGCCTGAATAACAAATAACCTCTACGGGGTCATCTGCCCGTCTTAGCTTCAGGACCTGACTTAAAGAGATTCTTACTGGAGCCATTATTTGCTTTCCCAGTCTATTTTAATAAATTTTAGGCAAAAAATCTGATTAAGCCATCTTTTGGATAGCTTCAATGATTTGAAATGCCTTTAAGGCCGGGCTCAGGTAGCTGCGCCCAGGCTTACTTTCCTCCCCATCTTTTCTTTCCTCTTGTCTTTTTTCTTTTTTTCTTGAAAAACCAAGGAATCTCAACTTAATCAGAATTTCTCTTTAAATGTTTTAACGCTTTCGAGTGGGCTTGATCTTTTCCCAGATATAAAAAATTATTTATTAATCGTTAGAAAGCTGAGGGTTGCAAAGATAATAACTTAATTTTATAATCAGTCCGTAATAAGAAAGACGACAGGAGGAGAAAATGGAATCTACTTCAGCCAGGCGATGGCCTTTTGTCTTTCTTCTGGGGAGTGTCTGGGGTCTTTCTGAATGTCTCCTTGGCCTCTATTTGCGGCAATGTGCCAGCTCCATTTCAGGCTCGGTCATGACAGCTGTCGCTATTCTTTTTCTGGCCGCGGCCAGCAAAGTCAGCCCCCATCGCTTTTCCCTTCCACTCATGCTTATTCTGGCCACTCTTTTCAAGATATTCGATGCTCTCCTGCTTTCCCTCCCCCTGCGGCATGGAGCTGTAGCTAATCCCATTTTTGCCTTTTTTATGGAAACCCTGGCTTTCTGGCTGGTCATTATCTTCTTCAGCCAGAGATGGTTACAAAAACCTCTGGGACAATTCGTGGCTGGTGCTTTCATGGCTTTAACGGCGGTCAATCTATTTCCTCTGGTGAAATATGTTACCGGCATCCCGGCCTGCGTTGTTCCTGGAACGAATTATCCACTTTCTTTATATTACGCTCCTGTAGCTATTTCTCTTTCTTCCTTATCTTTTCCTCTTGGCCTTATTCTCGGAAAAAGCCTTTTGCTCCTTGAAAAGAAAGCAGATTTAGCTCAAAGCTATACCTGGATCAGGCGACTTCTGGCTCCAGCCTCCCTGCTGATCGGTCTGGTTATCCTCATTATTTTGCGGAGTTTAGCTTAATTTATCGGAGGTCAAGATGACTGAAAACAGAAAAAAAGGCAAAAAAGGTATTTCCCGCCGTGATTTCCTCAAGGGCCTGGGAGGTGGAGCCGTCGGCACAGCCGTGGTCACTCATTTAATCAAACCGGCCTCAGCCACCCTTTCCCCCGAACCGGGTGAGCTGCCCCGGCTGAGCAAAAAGGTCATCTCCTTCGTTCTCAACGGAAAAGAAATTCAGGTAGAGGTTGAGCCGGGCGAATCCCTGCTCGATTTGCTCCGGGAGAAATTGCATCTCACCGGCACGAAACGCGTCTGTAATCACGGTTCCTGTGGTGGCTGCACTGTCCTTGTTGATAATCAGGCCGTCTATTCCTGTCTTTATCCGGCCTTCAGAGCGGAAGGGAAAAATGTTCTGACCATAGAAGGTCTGGCCCGGGGAGAAAAGCTTCATCCGATACAGCAGGCTTTCATCGATCATGATGCCTATCAGTGCGGTTTTTGTACGCCCGGTTTTATTATGGCCACTTTAGCCCTGCTCCGTCAGAAAGCCTCGCCTTCCCTTGAGGAAATAAAAGCCGGTTTGAATGGCAATATCTGTCGCTGCGGTAATCAGCTCAAGATTCTGGAGGCAGTTAAAGCCTTAGCTTCCCTGAAAGGAGGAATGCTATGAGACCTTTGCGACCCGAAACTGATGGCCCTACCTATCTTGAAGAGGCTGGCCGGCAAGAAGGCAGGGGCCAGGAAAAAGCCATGCCCGCTCCCCAGTTTCGCTATGTTGGCCAGAAAACACCCCGGGTTGATGGCCAGCTGATTGTCACGGGCAAAGCTCCTTACACTCAGGATTTCTATTTTCGCGATATGCTCTACGGGAAAATTCTCCGTTCTCCCCACGCGGCCGCTGAAGTTGTCAATATTGACCTTGCTCCGGCCCTCAGTCATCCTGGAGTTATGGCTGCAATTAAACTCACCTCCGGGAAGATCAGATATATAGGCGAGCCTGTGGCTGCCGTCGCTGCGGTCGATGAAGCTACAGCCGAGGAGGCTCTGAAGCTGATTAAAGTCGAATATAAGGTTTTGCCTTTTGTAGTGTCTGAAAGCAAAGCCATGGAAGAGGGGGCACCGCAGGTTCTGGATTCACCCAATGTTCAGAAGCTTTTTGAATACACGCGAGGAAATATCAAGGAAGGTGAGGCCCAGGCTGAAGTTATAATTGAGAGAACCTACCGGACTGCGATTGAAGTCCATCATCCAGCTGAAACTCACGCCAGTCTGGCCTACTGGAAAGATGGGCAGCTGACGGTCTGGGATTCAACCCAGGCCATCTTCAGCGTTCGCGATCAGCTCGCCCGGGCTCTTAAACTGCCCGCCAGCCGCATTCGGGTGATTAAAAAATACATGGGAGGAGGATTTGGCTCGAAATTGGGTTTAAATGACCATACTTTGGCTGCAGCCCTTTTAGCCCGAGAAGCCAAACGACCTGTAAAAATAGTTATGACTCGTCGCGAAAATGCCTATTGCCTGGGTAATCGGCCTTCAACTCTGATAACCATCCGCGGCGGGGCCAGGAAAGATGGAACCCTCACCTTTCTCCACATGAAAAATTTTACCGGAGGAGGCATTGGCCGGGGCGACCGATGTTCAGAACCCCTCATAGACATCTACCGCTGCCCCAATGTCCTGGTCGAAGAATATTCCGTCTTCACCAATACCTGTCCCTCCCGGCCAACCAGAGCACCTGGCCATGTCCAGGGAACTTTTGCCCTGGAAGGTTTTATGGAAGAACTGGCGGCTGAATTGAACATGGATCCCCTTGAGCTTCGCCTTAAGAATTACAGCGAGAAAAATCTGGGCGACACCGGTCTTCCCTATTCTTCTAAAGGACTGCGCGAGTGTTACCGCCTGGGTGCTGAAGCCATTGGCTGGTCAAGGAGAAATAAGATACCAGGTCAGGGAAAAGGCAAAATCAGGCGAGGACTTGGCCTGGCTACCCAGATCTGGTGGGGAGCCGGGGTTCCAGGAACCATGGCTGATCTCAAGATTTATCCTGACGGAAGCGTCGAGGCCATCTGTGGAACCCAGGATATAGGAACTGGCACCAGAACCTATATTGCCACTATCATTGCTGATACCCTTGGACTCGAGCCCCAGGAGATAAACCTTAGAATTGGTGACACCGATTTTCCCTGGGCTCCTTCCTCGGGGGGAAGTCAAACCACTCCTTCCGTCGCCCCTGCCTTCAGAGATGCGGCTTTAAAAGCGGCAACACGCCTTAAGGCCATTGCGGCCAAAAAGCTTGATTGCCCGCCCGAGCAGGTCAAAATTGAGCTGCGCCGCTTCGTCAACAGGGATAATCCAGAAAAATCCATCAGTTTTAATGAAGTTGCCCGGGAATTACGCCGGGTGACTGTCTTCCATGGAGAAAGAGGTGACCTTCCTGCTGGCTACGCCTTCAATTCCTTTGGGGCTCATTTTGCTGAAGTTGAGGTTGACCTCGAAACAGGAAAAATAAGAGTCATCAAGGTGGTAGCGGCCCATGAAGTTGGCCGGGTTATTAATCGATTGACAGCTGAAAGCCAGGTCATTGGCGGCGTCACCCAGGGCTTGAGCGCCAGCCTCTTTGAGCAGCGCCTGATGGATGATAATGAAGGACGCTCTATTACAAATAATCTTGTAGATTATAAAATTGCCACTGTCTCCGACATACCTGAAATCATTCCCATCTTTGTTGACTCGCCCGATCCCAGAATAAATAACCTTGGCTCAAAGGGGCTGGGAGAGCCACCCCGCATCCCGGTTGCTGCTGCCATCGCCAATGCTGTTTTTAACGCTCTTGGTATTCATCCCCGGCAGATTCCCATGACTCCGGATTTAATCCTGTCCATTCTTAAGAAGGAGGGCAAAAGATGAGATCATTCAGTCTGGTCCAGCCCCCGAGTTTAAAGGACCTGATTTCCTTTCTGGCCAGGGGCAATGGTCAGATAGCCCTTCTGGCTGGAGGAACTGACCTTTACAGCCTGCTAAAGGACGAGATTGTGAAGCCAGAAGTTATTGTGGACCTTTCACCTCTTAAAGAACTGGCTGGCTTGAAGCAAGAAAAGGATTTCCTGCGAATTGGTGCCCTGACGACCATTAGTGACCTGGCTTCCTTCCCGATTATTCAAAAGAATTTTCCTGGCCTCAAGCAAGCTGCCCAGTCAATTGGTTCTCCCCAGCTCAGAAATGTGGGCACTGTCGGTGGTAATCTGTGTCAGCGACCGCGCTGCTGGTATTTTCGGGACCCCCTTTTCCTGTGTCGCAAAAAAGGCGGTGCCCGCTGTTTTGCCGTCCAGGGAAGAAATAAATATCATGCCATTTTTGGCGGCGGCATCTGCAACATTGTCCATCCCAGCGATTTAGCCCCGGCCCTGATCAGTCTTGAAGCCAGAGTTAGAATCGCTTCCAGAGAAGGTGAGAAGGAAATGCCCCTGAGTGATTTCTTCTCGCCTCCCTCAATTTCCCTTCGTCAGGAAAATAAACTCCAGCCGGGCGAAGTTTTGACCGAAATAATTGTTCCCCATCCTTCGCCCCGCTTGAAGAGCACCTATCTTAAATTTACGGAGAGAGGCAGCTTCGATTTTGCCGTCGTTTCTGTAGCCGCCGCGGCTGAGGTCCAGGGCCGGTCCCTGCTCAAACCTCATTTTGTTCTCGGTGGTGTTGCTCCTGTCCCCTGGCGGCTCACCAGTTTTGAAAAGATGATTGAAGGCCAAAGGATCGAAGAAGAGAAGGTGGCTGCCGCTGCGCTTCAGGCTCTTAAAGAATCGAAACCCATGAGCGAAAATGCTTACAAGATTGATCTGGCCGCGGTTCTGCTCACCCGGGCCACCATGTCTCTGATTTCCCGATAAACTGAAAATAAAGATGGTAAAAGAGCTGATTGTTTGAAGATTTAAGGGCAAAGAAGAGGGGAAAAATGTTCAGACCAAATTTTAGCATTGTCTTTGAACAGCTTTCAGGAAGAAAAACTGGATTTTTTAAATTTCTTTTTCTCTTCCTTCTTTCTCTTTTCCTTTTCTTTCTTCCCCTCTGCTCTCAGCCGGCAGAAAGATATTTCGATAAAGTCTCATCTGAAGAAATAAAGAAACAGCCTCACCTGGTTATTTTTTATCCCTCCCCCGGAACACTCCGGGCCCTTTTATCTTTACAGGAAAATGGGTTTATTGATTTAAAAAAGGTGGTGGTGGTCGGCATCTTTCATTCCTTAGAAAAAACCAGATACAGTGAGTCCCTTCGATTTTTAAAAGAAGAAAATTCCATCAATTTACATTTTCACCGCCTCGATGCTGAAGTTTCTCCCTCTGAATTATTCCAGAAAAATGCCTGGACTCAGGAATTCGAAGCTATATTTAATAAATCCCATGGAATGATTTTTTTTGGCGGTCCAGATATACCACCTGCCCTCTATGGTGAAAAAACTCTCCTTTTAACTCAAATCGAAGATCCCTGGCGCCATTATCTGGAGCTTTCAGCTCTTTTCCATCTTCTGGGCAGCTCGAAGAACGAAGCTTTCAGACCACTCCTCGCTTCAAAGCCAGAATATCCAGTTTTAGGCATCTGCCTTGGCGGACAGACGATGAACGTGGCCACCGGTGGTGGTTTAACTCAGGATATAGCCTGGGAAATTTATGGCCAGAAAACCTTTGAAGATCTGATTGCTCTTGGCGAGACAGCCTGGCATACCAATCCCTTCTACCATCTTTTCCCGGATTCAAAGAACAAATATTTCCCCTACGAGCTCCATCCCATCAGGCTCATGCCCGACGGTCTATTCTGCCGGGAGATGGGCTTCAAACCTGAAGATAAACCGCGCGTTCTCAGTGCTCATCACCAGCAGGTCAAAAAGCCGGGCAAGGGCTTTAAAATAATTGCTACTTCCCTGGATGGAAAGGTCAGTGAAGCCTTTGAACATGAATTGTTTCCCCATGTCTTGGCACTGCAATTTCACCCTGAATTTCCCGTCCTCTGGGACAAAAGGGCTCTTTATCGCTTCCGACCTGAGGACATGGAGTTAAGGAGCCCCCATTCTCTTTTAGAAAATTCACCTCCCAGCCTGGATTTTCACCGCAAACTCTGGGCCTGGTTTATGGAAAAATTTCAAGCCAGCTATTTAAAAAAGTAAATTTCTTCTGATATGGGATTCGAACTTTTAATCAGCAATAAATCAGGGAGAAAAATCATTTATTAAATCTGGCTCTTTCAGGATTTTAAGGGTAGATCTAAGCAATTAGCAATCTCCGACAGCCTGTACAGAACCTGCAGAAAAATCCTTAAAGGCCAGTCGAAGCCATATATGGTGCATTTTATGGATATTTCTCTGATCGTCCACCGCAACGATGAACTGGTCCGGATTCAATCCTCTCTCGAGTGCCCTAAAATCTATCCTCTTTAGCCACAAAAAAGTCTGAAGAACCTTAAATTTAAATTTAAGAATTTAGACCTGGCCTCTTCTTCCCTTTACTTCCAGATTAGCTATCTGGTCTATTTAATCAGCTAGCTGAGCTATTTCGCTGGCCACTTTGGCCCTTCAGCATTACTCTGCAATGAGCTTTAAAGAAAACACTATGAATAAGACAATTAAGAAAAGATATCCAGAATGCTCTTACAGCGAAATTTTAAATAAATCAGCCGGAAATCTTTTTAATCAATTCCGTTGTGGACAGGCCCCTGATATAAGGGATGAGGACGACGCGGCCGCCGCTTTCCTCGACCTCCCTGCGACCGACAATCTGGTCAGGAGGCCAGTCGCCCCCCTTAACCAGAACATCGGGACGGAGGAGGGAGATAATTTTCTGGGGAGTCTCCTGTCTGAAGACAGTAAGAATGTCTATATATTCGATGGCCGCCAGAATTTCCAGCCTTTCCCTGAGAGGAAAAACCGGCCTTTTTGGCCCCTTAAGATGGCGTAGCGACGCATCGGAATTAACGGCAACTATAAGCCTGTCACCCAGCTTTTTCGCTTCTTTAAAAAGATAAATGTGGCCAGCATGGAGCAGGTCAAAACAGCCATTAGTAAAAACGACCTTTTTCCCTTGACGCCGCCATTTTTCCCGAAGCGACAAAACTTCTGCCCAGTCAAAAATAATTTTCGCTCCCCCCTTCTTCATGACTATTCGAACCTGCCTTTCTTATCTCAGACTTTTAATTTCTCCTATCCAGTTCATAAAATCAATTTTTTGCTCAAAAATTCAAAGGCTAAATAAACAGCTTAAAATCAAGCTCAGGGGATCGCTCTTCCTCACCGCCATAGATGCAATCCCGTGATTGATTAAACCGGAGAAGCCATCACCCAGAAATTAGTTTCCTTTCAGGTGGTTTAAGTCTGATATTGGGCGTCGTTTCCCAGGTATGGGGCAGGCGTGTTATTCCCTCATCCCGGTAGGTCGAAGACACCAGAAAAGTATAGAGATTTCGGTGATAATCATAGGGATAGCCATCTCGCTTGTGAGTGGCGACATCAAGATAATAGGTACCATTGATCAGGTTCAGTTTTTCAATGCGACAGATAACTTTACCTTCACCCTCAATCAAAATCGGCGTGTAATCCTCAAGATGGGTATTGGTTCCATAAACATAGATTCCCTGCGAATTAAAAATCCCGATTCCGAAGACAAAATCCTCAATCCTGGAATAGGCATGAACATCCATTTCAATAATCATGCCTTCTTCAGGGGAAAAGACATGCTTGGCCTGACCCTGGAGATTTCTCAGGGTCACCCGGGTAATCTCTATTTCCCTTTTTCCCCAGCGCTGCTGCCGTCGCTCCTCGCCCCTGGCTTCTGCCTCCATTGCTGGCTCTTCACCCTGCCTGTGAGCTTCAGGAAGCTCGGCTTCAGTCGTTTCGACGGCTTGCCCTTTTAATTCGGCTTCGCGCCGCTTTTCCTCTTTTGACCTTAATTCCTCCCTTCGTCTCAATTCAATGGAGCGACGAATTTCCTCCTGTTTTTGCCATTCCTCCTGACGCCGTTCAAATTCCCGCTCCTGTCTTTCAACCACATCCTGCAAATAGGCATCAACGACGCGACTGGGATCGCCAATGGTCATAATTTTTCCAGCTTTAAGCCAGGCCACCCGATCACAAATCTTTTTCACTGTGGCCAGGTCATGGCTGACAAAAAGAATCGTTTTTTTGCGACGCCGGAAATCATCAATGCGGTCAAGACATTTGGGGACAAAGGCAGCATCGCCCACGGCCAGAACCTCATCCACCAGCAGAATATCTGGATTAACATTGATGGCAATGGAGAATCCCAGACGCATATACATACCTGAAGAATAAGTTTTGACCGGAGCATCGATAAAATCCTCAAGTTCAGCAAAACGAACAATTTCGTCAAATTTCTCCTGAATTTCTTTTCTGGAAAGGCCGAGCATAATCCCATTAATAAAAATGTTCTCGCGGCCAGAAATTTCCGGATGAAAGCCAGCGCCAAGTTCAATTAAAGCAGAAATTTTGCCGTTAGTTTTAACTGTGCCTGATGTGGGCTTGGTAATTCCGGCAATAATTTTGAGCAGGGTACTTTTACCTGAACCATTCTCACCTATAATCCCGAAGGTCTCCCCCTTTCTGACCTTGAAGCTCACACCATCCAGGGCTGTTACCAGTTCATCAGGTTTGAGGGCCCGAAACAGATCACCTTTGAGCAGAGCGCTCTTGAAAGTTTGAAAGCGATGGCGGGCTGAATATTTCTGATAGATTCGAGTAACGTTTTCGACTTCAATCGCGTACAATTTTACACCTCCTCGGGGAAGGAATCCCTGAGTCGGTCAAAAATATAATAACCAATAATGAATAAAATAATGGCCACAACCAGGGTCACGCTGAGCCTCTTCCAGGGAAGTAGCCGGCCATAAAAGACGCTGTATTGATAGCCCTGCATGATATGAGTCATGGGGTTGATATTGAGAAAAAGGCGCAGGGTTTTTGATTTGGCTATGGTCTCAAAGGTCATGGGATAAACGATGGGTGTAGCAAAAAACCAGAAAGTCAGCAAATTGGCGAGTATATCCTTGATGTCCCTGAAATGAACTGTCAGCGCCGAGATCAGCAGGCCAAACCCCAGGGTAAAAACATACTGGACCAGCATGACGAGAGGCAGGAAAAGAAGGTAAATGGTAAGGGATTTACCGAAAATCAGGACAAATAGAAGCAGGATGGGCAGTCCAAAAATAAAATGGATGAAATTGCTGGTGACGACAACGACCGGCAAAACTTCAGCCGGGAAAAGAATTTTCTTAATCAGATTGCCATGAATCATAAGCACATTGGCTGATTCAAGAGACGAAGAAGAAAACCAGGTCCAGGGCAGCACACCGCTGAAAAGGAAAAGGGCGTAATGCCAGGGCGAACCGCCAATCGAGGGATCCCGGGGTTTGATGATGAAGCCAAAAACAATGGTATAAACAACCATCAGTAATAATGGATTAAAAAAAGACCAGAGAAAGCCCAGGATTGTTCCCCGGTAGCGAGCCTTAAGCTCCCTGACTACCAGGCTGTGAATTAAAACTCGGTAGCGATAGAGATTTTTCAGATTATCTATAATTCTAAACACAGCTTTCTCCCCGCTTGTCTTCTCCCTTTGAAGCCACCTCTGGCCCGGCGAAAATCCTTTTGGCTTCTTCGGTATATTGGCCATCAGCCTTAAATAAAATCAGAGGCGTCATGACCGTCACGGGCCTTTCCTGGCGACCTGCCTCAACCAGGAAGAAGCGAGGCGGTCGGTCAATTTTAGAAAAGACCAGTCTCAGGCGCCAGGTTTTCAAGCCATGCCGGGCTAATAATTCCATGATTTCTTTATATCGATTGATGGGATAAATTAAATAGCCCCGACCTTCCGGTTTCAACCATTCCTCCATTTTTTCAATAACTTCAGAAGCTCTGACCGAAATCTCATGTCGGGCCAGGGCTCTTTCTTCACAACGACCGATCCAGCCTGATCTCAGTCGGAAATAGGGAGGGTTAGAAAAGATAACGTCAAATTTTTTCCCCGGACGATAATTTCTAATATCGGCTTCAACCACGTCTATTTTCCCTTCAAGTTGATTGAGAGCCACATTGCGCCGGGCCAGGTCAGCCAGTGAAGGCTGAATCTCCAGGCAGGTTATATGCTTCCATGGCTTCAGGCTTAAAAGAAGGGATATAATCCCGCAGCCGCCTCCTATTTCAAGAAGCTCCTCACCCTCTCTGGTTTCAATAAAGTCGGCCAGAAGAGGAGCATCCACGGAAAAGCGGTAGCCTTTTCTTTTCTGCAGAACCAGGATCCGGCCATGGTAAAAAGAATCGAGGGTTTCATCCTCCCTTTTAAGCTTGAGACAATCATTCATCCCGGGTTGCTGACCGGGCTGCCCTGCCGCAGCTTCAGTCTTCGGCCGCAGCCGGCTTTTTCTCCTCGGTACCTTCAGTAAATACAATTACTTCCCTATATGATATCGTGGCATAACCGCCGGCAAGAGACAAGTGATTTTGCTTTTCTCCCCGCCGATAAAAAAGCTCACCCTGGCCGAGACCAAGAATCAATGGTCTGTGTCCGGGAAGAATGCCTATCTGGCCATCAAGCCCGGGAAGCAAAACTTCATCCACTTCTTCATCAAGGACAAATCTTCCCGGAGCCATAACGCGCAGATGAAGCCGGTTCGTCTCTTTCATGCCGCCTTCAGCTCCCTCAGCTCCTTGGCCTTTTCAATGGCTTCGTCAATTGTTCCGACCATATAAAAGGCCTGTTCAGGCAAATCATCATAAAGCCCTTCCACAAGACCCTTGAATCCCCGGATTGTTTCTTCTACGGGAACATAGCGGCCGGGTCGTCCCGTAAATTCCTCAGCTACATGGAAGGGCTGGGAGAGGAAGCGCTGAATTTTTCTGGCTCGGGCTACGATTAATTTATCCTCTTCAGAAAGTTCCTCAATTCCCAGAATAGCGATAATATCCTGCAAATCCTTGTAGCGCTGCAGTATTTCTTTGACCTTCCTGGCAACATAATAGTGTTCCTCGCCGACAATCCTGGGGTCAAGGATTCTGGAATAGGATGTCAGAGGATCAACGGCTGGATAAATGCCCATTTCCGTTAGAGCCCGGGAAAGATTGGTGGAAGCATCAAGATGGGAAAAGGTGGTTGCGGGCGCCGGATCAGTAAAGTCATCAGCGGGCACATAAATGGCCTGAACCGAAGTAATGGAACCTTTTTTGGTTGAAGTAATTCTTTCTTCAAGCTCACCCAATTCTGTAGCCAGATTGGGTTGATAACCGACAGCTGAGGGCATGCGGCCAAGCAGGGCTGAAACCTCGGAGCCGGCCTGGACAAAACGGAAAATGTTATCAATAAAGAGAAGAATATCCAGACCCATCTCATCCCGGAAATATTCAGCCACGGAGAGGGCAGCCAGTCCAACCCTGAGCCTGGCTCCAGGGGGTTCAGTCATCTGACCATAAATCAGAGCGGCCCGGCTCAGAACTCCCGAGCGCTTCATTTCGAGCCACAGGTCATTCCCCTCCCTGGTTCTTTCACCCACGCCGGCAAAGACAGAAACTCCGCCATGCTTCATGGCCACGTTGTGAATCAGCTCCATAATGATAACTGTTTTGCCCACACCAGCTCCGCCAAAAAGGCCGATTTTCCCGCCCTTAAGAAAGGGCTGGATTAAATCAATCACCTTGATGCCAGTTTCGAACATTTCCAGCTTGGTACTCTGCTCGGAAAGTGGTGGGGGTGGTCGATGGATGGGATATTTCTTTTTAGCGTTGATAGGCCCGAGATAATCAATGGGTTCGCCCACGACATTCATCAATCGACCGAGAGTTTCTTCCCCTACCGGAACCTCGATGGGTCGGCCAAGGTCATAGGCTTTCATACCCCGGGCCAGACCATCGGTGGGATGCATGGAAACACACCTGACCCTGTCCTCACCAATGTGCTGCTCCACCTCAGCAATGATGTTAATTTCAATAGGGGTATCAAAGCCCTCACTGGTGATCCGGATGGCATTATAAATTTCAGGAAGTTCCATGCCCTTAAACTCGATATCAATGACCGGGCCAATAACCTGAACCACCCGGCCAACTCGCTCCGTCTTTATTTCTCCGGACATTTTAACCTCCTCCGCCCCGTCAGCTCTTCCTTAAAGCCTCCACGGCTGTCATAATCTCCAGCAATTCTTTAGTGATGGAAGCCTGTCTGATCTTATTCATGACCAGGATCAGATCAGAAATCAATTCTTCAGCGTTTTTGGTCGCATTTTCCATGGCCATCATCCTGGCCGCCTGTTCAGCTGCCTGCGATTCCAGCAGAACATGTTTTAATTGCCTTTCAAGATATAGGGGAACTATCCTTTCTATAAGCCAGAGGACCGCCGGTTCCCAGTCCGGTTCCAGGGGTCTGTCCTCCCTGTCTCTGACTGATTCAAGTGGCAGCAGTCGGCAGACAGTGATGGTGGGGGCCAGAATTGACCGAAATTCATTATAAATAATATAAAAACTATCGAACCTATAGATTAAATAAGAATTAATTATATCCCTGGTCAGCTGCCTGATTTCTGCCTCAGGCAGGCGATCCACCTTTTCTCCTATCGCTCGAAAAACAGGATAAGGTTTGTGCCGGAAATAATTGACCGCTTTTTTCCCCAGCAGGAGAAGTTCAAAACTCAGACCCTGCCTTTCTTTTTCCTCAAGAAAAACCATAGCTTTTTCCAGAAGATTGCTGTTAAAAGCGCCACAAAGTCCCTTATCTGAAGTCAGGATGCCAATAAGGCATCTTTTTTCGGGCCTGACTTCGGTATAAACCGAATCAACAGAGGCGGCCCAGGAAAGAAGCCGGCTGAGGACAGGTGGTTCTTCATGCCATAAAGGTCGATTTTCCAGAACCAGGCGATGAAATTTTTTGAACCTGGCTGTGGCCACTGTCTTCATAGCCTTAGTCACCTGCTGGGTGCTGCGAATGCTTCGAATGCGGCGCCGCAGATCAAGTAAGGCTGGCATTAATTCCTCTCCCCTGAATTTCTTTGATCCGGCTGTTTCTTATTTTTATCGTCCTTCATGCCTTTTTTCTTTAACTCCACCTTTATGTCCCTCTTCTATTTAGCTATCTATTTTGCGCCCTTTTTCTCTGCTCTCTTTCTTTTCTTTACTCATTCTCATTATTTAAGTCTAATCACCATCAGGCTCATAACTTCTTAATGTCAGCGACCTGTTTCCCCTGTCAGGAAATCTCCTGGCGGAAGCGAGCATTGAATTCCTGAAGCATGGCGGCAATGGCGGCATCGAGTTCAGGAGTTAATTCTTTCTTTTCCCTGAGCTCTTGGAGAATCTCAGGCCTTTCGCGATCTAAAAATTCATAAAGCCTCTTTTCATAGAGTCTGATCTTATCCACAGGAAATTCATCGAGAAAACCGCGGTTGCCAGCATAAATGATGACAATCTGTTTCTCCACGGGCAGAGGCTGGAATTGATCCTGTTTGAGAACCTCGGTTAGACGTCTTCCCCTTTCGAGCTGGGCCTGGCTGGCTCGATCTAGCTCGGTTCCAAACTGCGCAAAAGTGGCCAGCTCCCTGTACTGGGCTAAATCAAGCCTCAGCTTACCGGCAACCTGTTTCATGGCCTTAATTTGAGCACTGCCACCCACCCGCGAAACCGAAATACCCACATTAATCGCCGGCCGGATACCGGCGTTGAAAAGTTCCTGTTCTAAATAAATCTGGCCATCAGTAATCGAAATAACATTGGTGGGAATATAACCTGAAACATCGCCAGCCTGGGTCTCAATGATGGGCAAAGCAGTCAATGAGCCACCGCCTTTTTCATCATTCAGTTTGGCTGCCCTTTCAAGTAGTCGCGAATGGAGATAGAAAACATCGCCGGGATAAGCCTCTCTTCCAGGTGGTCTCCGCAAAAGAAGAGAAATCTCTCGATAGGCGGCGGCGTGCTTGGATAAATCATCATAGATAACGAGAGCATGCTGACCTCTATCCCGGAAATATTCGCCCATGGCACAGCCAGCATAAGGAGCCAGATATTGAAGCGGCGAGGGATCGCTGGCCGCAGCCACGACGACGATCGTGTAATCCATGGCCCCATAATCCTCAAGTATTTTTATGATCTGAGCAATGGTCGATTGCTTCTGACCGATGGCTACGTAGATGCAGATGACATCCTTGTCTTTTTGATTAATAATTGTATCCAGAACAATCGCTGTTTTTCCCGTCTGCCTGTCGCCGATGATAAGCTCGCGCTGGCCGCGGCCAATGGGAATCATGGCATCAATAGCCTTAATACCTGTCTGCAGCGGTTCCCGCACCGGAAGCCGATCCACGACTCCTGGCGCCAATCTTTCTATAAACATATAAGTGTCAGTGACAATCGGTCCCTTACCATCAAGAGGCAGGCCCAGGGGATTGACCACCCGGCCAATTAAAGCCGGGCCGGCTGGAACCTGCATGATTCTTCTGGTTCGCTTGACCAGGTCACCTTCCTTTACCAGATGGGTTTCACCCAGAAGAACCGCACCCACGCTATCTTCTTCCAGATTGAGGGCAATGCCATAGACCTCTCGGGGAAAGACCAGAAGTTCGTTGTACATAACCCGGTCAAGGCCATAAATGCGGGCAATGCCATCGCCGACGGAAATGACCGTCCCAATCTCCTGAATGTCTATGCCAGCTTCAAAGCCCTCAATCTGCCGGCTGATGATTCTGGTTATTTCGTCCGCTCTTATTTCCATGGTCAACCTCTCTCTTCACTCAAAATTTCTTTGATTTTATTGAGCTGGCCTTTAATCGAGGCATCATAAACCACATTGCCCTTTCTGATTCTCAGACCGGCCAGAACTTCAGGGTCAACCACTAAATCAAGATGAACAGGCGCTTTTTCAAGTTCCATAAGCTTCTGCCTCAAAGCTTCCACCTCTTCCTTTTCCAGAGGCACCGCCGACCTGACCTCAAAAATGGCCACCCCTTTTTCTTCCATCCAGGCATAGGGAAGATAGGTTACAATCTCATTAAGAAGATTCATCCGCTGATGTTCATTAAGCAAAAGTAAAAAACGTTTTACCTTAGGTTGAAGCTTTAAATTATTAATTATTTCTTCAATGACATTTTTTTTCTTGGTTCTCGGTATTAAGGGATTATCAATTAAAGCCCTGAGATCCTGATGGCCAGAAAAAAGACGATTTATTTCTTTTAATTCGCTCAGAATGGCCTTGAAATCGGCTTCCTCGCGACAGGCAGCCACGAGACCGTGGGCATAGCGTTTAACCAGTGTTTGGGCTTTCATCGAGATTGGCCAGCCTTTCAATCGACCGACGGATTAGACGCCGGTGCAACTCTGGATTAAGCTTCTTCCTTATTCTGGTCTCAGCCAGGGCTGCGGCCAGACTGGCAGTATAAGCCTTAAGTTCTCTTATAGCTCCCTGGCGTAAAGCTTCAATTTCGAGCTCTCTAAGTTTTTCGATTCTGGCCGCTTCTTCCCGGGCCAGGGAAAGAATTCTCTCCTTTTCTCTAAGGCCTTCAACTTCAGCTTTTTTCCTCAGAGCCTCGATTTCCTTATCCACTCCACTCCATCTTTCCTTAATCAAGGCCAGCTTCGTCTCAGCCTCTTTTCTGGCCCGGGCATTTTCTTCAAGAAGATGAGCTATCGTCAGAGTTTTATTCTGGAGCCATTGTTTTAAAGGCCGATAAAGAAAATAGCCAAGACCACCAAAAAGAATCAAAAAATTTATGGTTTTACCGGCAAAATCAAGCCAGGCTGAACCGGCCGGGCCATGTTCCGTTTCTGTAGCCAGAATAAAGGAAAGTGAATTGAGCACCAATAACTCTATCATCATAAACTTCTGGCCAATTCTCAACATCCTCTTCGCTTGTTTTTCAGTTTTCATCTCTTCTTCTCAGGGGCTTTATTTTAAGGGAAAACCTCAGTTAAGCAATCTCTCTTCGATTTTTGTAGCCAAGGCTTCCACTTCCGCTTCAAGCTGGCTTTTCAACTCCTGGGTAAGCTGGGTTATTTCCTGTCTGGCCTGAGCTACCTGACGGCGATATTCAGCCTGCATCTGGCTAATGAGCTCACTTCTGGCCTGTAAAGCCTCAGTCTCAAGAGCGTGCCGCGTCGCTAAGGCTTCCTGACGAGCTTGCTTCAGCTGAGATTCAAGCCTTTCCATAAGCTCCGCCATTTCCTTAGAAGCTCTTTCCCGGGCTTCTTTTTCTTCAGCCAGGAGGGAATCTCTCTTCAGGCGAATCTTCTGAACGGGGTCAAAAAAGAACTTTTTCAAAAGAAAAACCGTTATCCAGACGAAGATAAAAACAATAATTAAATTAGCGTTTATCGATAACACTTTTCGCTCTGATTGTATAGATAAAGAAAATAACATTTCTCACCTAAAAAAGCAACCTCCCCTGATTCAGATTATCTCGTTTTCCCTGAGCCTCTTTTTAATTTCACCCACAAGATAAAGCGAACCGGTCAGGAGAACCAGACCACGCTGGCCCGCCTCTTCCTGAGCCAGTCGGAGAGCCTGAAGGCAATCGGGCTCAATAATTATCTGGCTATTAAGGTCATGGGTGAGCCTGAAAATTTCCTCAGGTTTGGCGGCTCGAGGTGAGGGGATGGAGGTCAGAAAAACCTTTCTAGCCAGAGGAAAGAGCTGTCGGGCCACCCGGCGGATGGCCTTATCTTTTAAAATACCAAAAACAAGAATAATTTTTACCGGTGCCTTCTTTTCGAGAAAAAGGCGAATGGCCCTCGCCCCCTCCTCATTATGGGCTCCATCAATATAAACTTCTGGCCTTTCTCCTATCTTCTCCAGGCGCCCCTCCCAGACTAACTCCTCTATACCTTCGATAATTTTTTCCCTGCTGAAGGATTGCCATTTATCTTTCAGGACGTTCAGGGCGGCAATGGCTATGGCAGCATTGCGGGCCTGGTGTTTGCCAGGAAGTCCCGGTCGAAAAAGATATCTTTCCCCATTATGATAGTAGAGATAGGAAGGAGCATTATGGCTTGAAATTTCGAAAAATTTGCCCCGTCCAAAAACCCGGATCAAGGGCGAACCCGCTTCTTTCGCCTTTGAAGCTACCACTTCCAGGGCCTCTGGCCGATTCTCACCGCAAACGACAGGCACTCCCGGCTTAATTATCCCGGCTTTTTCTGCCGCAATCTTTTTTATCGTCGAGCCAAGATGCTCCATATGGTCCCTGGAAATTGTGGTGATAACAGAAAGAAGGGGTGTCACCACGTTGGTCGCATCAAGGCGACCTCCAAGCCCCACTTCTAGGACGGCAAGGTCAACTTTTTCCCGAGAAAAATAAAGAAAGGCAAGGGCAGTCAACAATTCAAAATAGGTGGGAGGAAAGGTTAATCTGCCCGAACTCAGTAGTTCATCCACTTTTTTCCGCAGATAGCTGAGAATCTGGCAGAAATCAGAAGAGGGGATAAGCTTATGATTAATTCTTATTCTTTCTTCAACCCGGACTAAATGGGGCGAGGTATAAAGCCCGACTTTTAAGCCATGCTTTTGCAGGGCAGATTGAATCATGGCGCAAACCGAACCCTTGCCATTAGTCCCGGCAACCAGAATGGAGGGGAAGGAATTTTGAGGGGAATCAAGTTCTTCCAGAAGAAGGCGGATATTTTCAAGACCTAATTTAATGCCGAAACGGGCCGCCTGTTCGAGGTAATTCAGGCATTCCTGGTAGTTCATTTCTCATAGCGGTTCAACAAAAGTCGCAGCAAACGGATTAAATAGGATCTTAAATTTCTCCTATTAATGACATCATCGAGCATACCGTGCTGGAGGAGAAATTCAGCCCGCTGGAATCCTTTGGGTAATTTTTCCTTAATTGTCTGCTCAATGACTCTTGGTCCGGCAAAACCAATAAGAGACCCTGGCTCGGCAATATTGACATCACCGAGCATGGCATAACTGGCCGTTACCCCGCCTGTCGTTGGATCTGTAAGAATGGAGATATAGGGAATGCCGGCTTCATCAAGTCTGGCCAGGGCCGAACTGGTTTTCATCAACTGCATCAAAGAAAGGGCTCCTTCCTGCATTCTGGCTCCACCCGAACAGGAAATAATAATCAGGGGAATCCTCTCCACCAGAGCTCTTTCGGCCGCCCGAGCCACCTTTTCGCCGACGACCGAACCCATGCTTCCACCCATAAAACTAAACTCCATAACCGCCAGAATAACCTGGATGCCCCCTAAAGTGCCAACAGCCGTGACCATGGCGTCGGCCAGAGAGGTCTTTTCCTGATTTTCCTTCAATCTGGTCGAATAAGGGAGAGTGTCTTCAAAGCCAAGGGGGTCTTCAGGATAAATATTTTCATCAACGAAAACATAGGAGCCAGGATCGAGCAGCATGGCCACTCTTTCTCTGGCCTCAACCCGAAAATGAAACTGACAGAGAGGACAGACATAAAGATTATCTATGATGTCCTGTTTATAGAGAATGCGCTGACAGTTATTGCATCTCGTCCACAGGTTGGTCATGTTTCCATCTTCTCAGCCAATTCTTAATCAGGCAGGAATCAAGCCGGCCTGTTTTTTCCAGAGGGATTGCTTAAATTCATAATTTTCTGAGCCAAATTTGAAATAACTGTCTGGGAATCAGGCAGATCTGCTTCAAGGCTTTCTTCTTCTCGGAGCAAATTGATGACAGAGCTAAGCAATCGGTCTGGATCAACCGGCTTTTCAAAATATTCAGCGGCACCCAGGGAGGTCAGGGCTTCATGCCGGTATTGTGGCCCTTTATAAAGGCCGGTAACAATAATGACCGGGGTTCGGCCACCTGTTTCCTGATATATTTTCTTGGTTAAATCAAAACCGTGTATCTTTGGTAGAATAGCCTCAAGGACAACAATATCAGGGTTTTCTTTTTTAAAGATTTCATAGGCCATCTGGCCATCTTTGGCCTTGAGCACCCGGAAGTTTTTATTCTGAAAATAGGAAGCTAACTCCTCAAGGCTCTGAACATCATAATCAACCAGCAGTACAGTTATCTCTCTTGATTCCATGGATCAAAATTAAAGTGAATTTTACCCGAGTCAAGCTTTATTTGTCAATGGAAATTTTTTGATGGGTATTGAGACTTTTATTCGGCTGAAATAAAATTTCATGCCCGTTGATAATTGCTGGTGAAAAAGGAGTAATAATAATGAATAATAAAATAGACAAAAAAGCCGATGTGGCCATTATTGGCGGTGGCATCATTGGCGTCTGTACAGCCTATTATTTGCTCCGCTCTGGAGCCCAGGTAATTCTGGTCGAAAAAGACGAATTAGGTGCCGGTTGCTCAGATGCCAATGCGGGACTCATTGTTCCCGGACACAGTATGCCTCTGGCTACTCCAGGAGTCATTGCCAAGGGCATCCGCTGGTTGCTCCATCCTGAAAGTCCCTTTTATATTAAGCCCCGTTTTGATCCTGATCTTTTTTCCTGGCTCTGGCTGTTCCGTCGGGCCTGTGAGCATCAAAGGATGCTTAAATCAATGGCTTATTTATGCGAACTTAATGCCGCCAGCCGGGCTCTTTTCGAAGAAATGGCCGGCGAGGGCCTTGATTTTTTCTTTGAAAAAAAGGGACTTCTTATTGTTTGCCGAACAAAGAGCGGTTTTGAAGGGGCTATCGAGGAAGCCCGGGAGAAAGAAAAACTTAATCTTCCGGTAGCTGTTCTGGATAGAGAAAAAATTCTCGAGATGGAGCCTGTTCTCAGATCTGACGTCGCTGGAGGCCTTTTCTTTCCGCAGGATGCCCATATTGATTGCCTTCAGTTTGTCCGGGCTGTAGCTAAAAAGGCAGAAGCTGAAGGGGTCAGGATTATGACTAAAACTGAGGTCATTGCCTGGGAAAAAGAAAATGGCCACATTAAAAAAATCATCACGACAGGAGGAGAAATTGAAGCTGACCAGTTTGTGCTCGCTGCTGGGGCCTGGTCGCCGCATTTAATCAGGGAACTGGGCATGAAGCTTCTGGTTCAACCGGCCAAGGGCTACAGTCTGACCTATCTTAAACCGGAGCCTTGCCCGAGCCATCCCCTAATCCTTGCTGAAACCAAAGTAGCTGTCACCCCCCTGGCGGAGCATTTGCGTTTTGGCGGCACCCTGGAACTTACTGGTCTGGATAGCCGCATTAATCAAAGACGGGTCGAGGCCATCAAAAAGGCCATCCCCAGATATCTTCATGACCTTAATCCCCAGAATCTGGAATTGGTTAAACTCTGGCGCGGGCTCAGGCCCTGCAGTCCTGATGGTCTGCCCTTTCTTGGCCGCACCAGAAAATATAACAACCTGATTATAGCCTGTGGCCACGC
>Ga0197142_1001254_pt1 | contig 23373 bp, 19 predicted proteins | sample GBS60_MetaG_FD_148614 | JGI IMG/M metagenome (GOLD analysis project Ga0197142, IMG submission 148614) | Sediment microbial communities from Great Boiling Springs, Gerlach, Nevada, United States - GBS 60_MetaG | ecosystem: Environmental > Aquatic > Thermal springs > Hot (42-90C) > Sediment... | reverse complement strand
TCTCACCGACGAACTGAAGATCATCGCCTGCAAGATCTCCAAGCGCGCGGGCGTCGATTTCACCAAAACCTCGACCGGATTTGCGCCGAGCGGCGCCAGGATCGAGGACTTGCGCTTGATGTACCAGCACTGCGCTCCTCATGTTCAGGTGAAGGCGGCCGGAGGGATCCGCACGCTCGATCAGGCGATCGAGGTCTATGAAGTGGGCTGCACGCGCTTCGGCGCCACGGCGACGGCGGCGATCCTGGACGCCTGGAAAGAGCGCCTGGCGCGACAGGCGGCCTCCGGTTCCTCAGCCTGAAGGCCGCCACCGCTACTTCAGCAAACCCTCGATGATGATCTCCACCCGGCGGTTCTGCTGTCGCCCGGCAGGTGTTGCGTTGGAGGCGATGGGGCGGGTCTCGCCGAAACCCCGCGTGGTGATCAGCGCCGGCGACACATGCGCCTTGGCCAGATAATCGCGGACGGCCTCGGCGCGCTCGATCGACAATTTGAGATTGGCCTGAGGTCGGCCCACGTTGTCGGTGTGCCCCTCCACGCTGATGCGATACTCCGGCACCACCAGCAAGATCCCCGCGATCTGGCTCAGCGTTTCGCGCGCCGCCGGCCGCAGCGTGGACTTGCCGGAGTCGAACAGAATGTCCGGAAGGCTGATCATCAGCCCGCGCGGCGTCTCCTCGGTCCGAGCCACCTGGGCGAAAGCCGCCGCCAGGCGGGCGTAGAGGGCGGCGGCCTGTTCGCGGGCCGCGCGCGCGTCGAGCTCGGCTTTCGCCCGTAGGCGGGCCAGCCGATCGGCCTCGACGTTGGCCGCGAGAAGCTTCTTTTCCAGCTCCTCGTTGGCGACGCGAAGCTTGTCGGCCTCCGCACGGGCGCGGGCGGCCTCTTCCCGGGCCCGGAAGGCCGCAGCCTCGGCTTCCGCTGCCGCCTGGGTCAGCCGGTCGATCTGCTGCTGCGCCCTCTGGCGCTCGGCGGCCAGGGCGGCCTCGGCGGCGCGCTGTTCGGCCAGGCGTGTCGCCTCGACGGCCTGCCGCACCGCACGCCGGGCAATCAGGGCAAGCTCGCGCGGTTCGGCGCCTTGTGCGAAGGCTTGCTGCGCCTGGCTCAACGTCGTCTGGGCGCGGGCGAACTCCTCCGGAGCGTACCGGGCCGCGTTGGCCTGCTCGGCCAGGCGCAGCGCCACAATGGCCTGAAAGCGCTCGGTGCGCAGCCGGCCCGCGGCCGGCTCGGCCTGTGCAAGGCTGTCCCGCTCATACCGATACCGGGCCGGCTCCAGGCGCAGGGTGAGTGGCGCCGCGAAAACATTCCGCTGGCGCTCAAGCCCCGCAGCCGAGCTCCCCAGGACGATCAGTTCACTGGGGCGGTCCGCCAGGAAGTGAGGCTCCGCGGTAACGAGCAGGGCAAAGCTGGTGAGCGGAGAGCTCGTGCGCAAGCCGGCGGCGGCGCCGTCGAGCATCAGTTCGCCCGCGTTGAAAAGTTGCCCTTCCGGCGAAATCGTCCACAACACGTAGGTGTTGAAATCCCCGCCGAAACCGATCGCCGGCCGCATCCCTTTGAGCCGCACCTCGATCTCGGCGACGCCGCCCCGCGCGCGGATCCGAGCCTCACCCGTGGCGCCGGGCATCCGTTCGGTGGCCGCGAGCCGAATCTTCACCGAGGCGTCCTCAAGCAAAGTCACGCTGTCAAAGCGTGCCTCAGTCGCCCGGACCGGGGAGAAGGTCCCGGCGGCTCCAAACAGAAACAGGAGTTTCCAGCAAAGCAGACTCTTCCGCACAGCGGTTGCTACTGCTATCTTACGCCGGGCGTGATATTCTAAATGCTCGCCGGCCCGAGATGCCACAGCGACCCCAATTCCCTCGCATTGCCATCGCATTGGGTTTTGAGGAGACGGCGAGCCTGATCGAGCATGCCGCCGCCGAAGCGGAAGGCGGAAGCCGCTTTCTCGAGTTCCGTCTGGATTATCTTCGCGATCCCCGCCAAGGGGCGGAGGCGATCCGCACCTTCCGCATGCGACATCCGGACTGCCTGGTGCTGGCGACCTGCCGGCGGCATCAGAACGGGGGCAAATTCGACGGCTCGGTTGCGGATCAGATTCGCCTGCTCGAGGCGGCCGTCGCTGCCGGCGCCCAGGCAGTCGACGTCGAGATCGAGACGGCCGAGTTTACGCCTCACAGTCTCGAGCGCCTGCGGTTGGAAAGCACCCTGATTCTCTCCTACCACAACTTCTCCGGCACGCCGGCGATGGAACCCGTGCTGCGGCGTCTGCTGCGAATTCCCGCCGCCGCTTACAAAATCGTCACCACGGCGCGCAAGCCGTCCGACAACTATCGCGTGCTCGCGCTGGCGCGCGCCCATCCCCGGCTGCCCCTCATTGTGATGGCGATGGGCGAGATGGGGTTCCCCAGCCGCATCGCCGCACTCATCTACGGAAGCCTTTACACCTACGCCGCGCCGCAGGCGGCGGCGGGCACCGCGGCCGGACAGGTGTCGGCGCATACGCTCCGGAACCTTTACCGCGTGGAACGGCTCTCGCGCGAGACCAGGATCTATGGCGTCATCGCCGATCCGGTCGGCCACTCGATCTCGCCGGCGGTCCACAATCGCGCGTTCCAGGCGCGCCGCATCGACGCCGTCTACCTGCCGTTTCTCGTGCCGGCCCGCCAGCTCCGGGATTACTTCCACCTGGCGGAGCTGTTACCCGTGACCGGCATGAGCGTGACGATTCCCCACAAGCGCAGGGTGATTCGTTACCTGGATGCGGTGGAGCCGCTTGCCCGGCGCATCGGCGCGGTCAATACCGTCTGGCGCAAGGCCGGCAAATGGCGCGGGACGAATACGGACGTCGACGGGGTGCTGGTTCCCTTGAGCCGGCACCTGAAGCTGGCGAACAGCAGCGTGCTGGTCATCGGCACGGGCGGCGCAGCCCGGGCGGCTGCCTTTGCCTTGGCTGACAGGGGCGCCCGGGTGAGCGTCGTGGGGCGCAGCCCGGAGCGCACGCGGGCCCTGGCCAAGGCTTGCGGCGCCGAGTGTCTCGCCAAGGAGGAACTGGCCGGGCGCCGTTTTGATGCGCTGATTCACGCCACGCCGCTCGGCATGTATCCGCGGACCGCCGAGTGCTTCTTCGAGGACGAGATCCCCGCCGAGGTGGTCTTCGACATGGTGTACAACCCGATGGAAACCCTGCTGCTGCGTCGCGCCCGCCAGCAGAACAAACGCGTCATCCCCGGCCTGGCGATGTTCCTCGAACAGGCTGCCCGCCAGTTCGAGATCTGGACCGGATGCGAAGCCCCGCGTTCCACCATGGAGCGGGCCGCACGGGAAGCGCTCGGGCAGGCGCAACCTATAATCGAGAAAGAGCACCATGAAGACCCTGTTGACGCGTAGGGAACTGGCCGCGTGCCTGCCGGCGATCTCGGCCGCGCCCGTCTCTGCGGCGGAACGCGCCCCGGCCGATGCCGAACTGCTCGAGTCGGCGCGGTCACGCCTGCGAGAGGCGATTGGCAAGCTCGGCGAGTTCAACTTGCCGATGGCCGCCGAGCCGGCCTTCATCTTCAAGCCCTGACGACGCCCGAGCCTGGCGAGCATGCCCATCTCCGGCGATGACGTCTTCTTCCTGACGATTCCCGAGCTTCAGGAGCGTCTGAAGAGCGGCGAGTTCTCTGTGCGGGGGTTGGTGACGGCCTTCTCGGACCGGCTGGAGAAACTTGGGCCCCGCTACAACGCCCTGGCGCTTTCGCTGCGCCCGGCGGCGATCCGGCGCGCACAGGAGGTGGACGGGGACCTCAAACGCGGACGCACTCGCGGGCCGCTGCAAGGCATTCCCTACGGCGTCAAGGACCTGTTGAGCATTGCCGGCCAGCCGACGACTTGGGGCGCCAAGCCCTACGCCGCCCAGGTCTTCGATTTCGACGCCACCGTCATTCGACGCCTGAACCGGGTGGGCGCGATCGCCATCGGCAAACTCGCCATGATCGAACTGGCCGGCGGGGGAGGCTACAACTCCGCCGCGGCGTCCCTGACCGGCGCGTGCCTCAACCCCTGGGATCGCACCCGCTGGTCCGGCGGCTCCTCGAGCGGCTCCGGTGCGGCCGTTGCGGCCGGCCTCGTGCCCTTCGCGCTCGGCTCGGAAACTTCCGGCTCGATTATCACTCCGGCGGCTTTCTGCGGCGTCACCGGCTTGCGGCCCACGTACGGCTACGTCAGCCGCTACGGAGCCATGGCCTTGAGCTGGACGATGGACAAAATCGGGGTGCTCGCCCGCTCGGCCGAGGATTGCGGCCTCGTGCTCCAGCAGATCTCCGGGGGCGACTCCAACGACCCGGCCTCCGCCGGCAAGAGCTTTTTCTATGCCCCGCAGTTCGTTCGCAAGTTCGCCGACATCACCATCGGCTACGCACCGGCCGACTTTGACGAGTTTGCCGACGAATCGGCGCGCCCGGCCTTTCGTGAGGCTTTGGCCGTCATCCGCGGGATGGGTTTTCGCGTGCGGGAGGTCGAGCTGCCCGATCTGCCTTACGGACCGGTCACCGGCGTCATCATCAGCGCCGAAGGCTCAGCGGTGTTCGAACCTCTGATCCGCAGCGGGCGCGTCGAGGAGCTGGCGGATCCGGAACAGATCGCCGGACTGAAGGCGGGCCTGGAGATCCCGGCCAAGGATTATCTCCGGGCCATGCGAATCCGGAGCCTGGTCCAACAGGAGTTCCGCAGGCTTTTCGCTTCGGTGAACGTGCTGGTGTCGCCCTCCCGCTTTTCGATCGCGCCGAAGGTCGACGAGCCGCTGCGGCGCCCGGCGGGCGATCGCCCGCCGTCAAAGTCGCGCGGCTTGCGCGATCTGATCCCGGCAGCGAATCTGGCCGGCTTGCCGGCTCTTTCCATTCCTTGCGGCTTCGACCGCGGCTTGCCGCTCGGCCTCAGCCTCGTCGGCCGCCCTTTCTACGAGAACACGCTGCTGGCCATCGGCCGGGAGTTTCAACGCCAGACCGATTGGCACCGACGCCGGCCGCCGGTCTGAGCCGCTCAGCGCACCTGGACGATATACGGGGGCAGGGCGAGAAAACCGCCCCGCAACAGCGGCCGCAGGTCCACTCCCTGAAGCCGGTTGCGCACCTGGTCGAACAGGGCCGTTTCCCCTCCGGCTCGAAACAGATACTCCAGCAGGCTTCGGCGACGCGGATAGATCACCAGACGTATCTTTTCGGTGGCGGCGATGCCGGCCCTTTCCTTCACCAGTTCGATGGCGCGGTCCAAGCCGCCCAGCTCGTCCACCAGGCCTCTCTCTTTGGCTTGCGTCCCAAGCCAGACGCGCCCTTCGGCCAGCGGCCGGATCTCCTCGAGAGGGCGGCGCCGGCCTTCGGCCACGGCCCGCAGGAAGCTCTCATAGACGGCCTGGACGCCCTCGCGGAGCTTTTCGCGACCCTCCGCACTGAGCGGCCGGTAGTCGGAGTCCAGGTCGGCAAACCGCCCGCGGGTGAGAAGCTCCTTGCGAACGCCCAGCTTGTCGTACAGCCCGCGCAGGGTGACCTTGCCGTAAAGCACGCCGATCGAGCCCGTGAAGGTGTGCGAATAGGCGACCACGGGGCTGCCCGTCATGGCGATGAAGTAGCCGCCCGAGGCCGCCGAGTCTGACATGGAGACAACCAACGGCTTCTTCTCGGCCAGACGCCGCGCCTCGCGGAGAATCTCGTCGGAAGCGACGGCGTCCCCGCCAGGCGAGTTGATCCGCAGGATCACGCCCTTAATGCGCTCATCCTCGCGAATCTCAGCCAGCAGGCGCCCGAAGGACCGCGAGGCGAGCAGACCCTCCTCCTCCAGGCCGTCGTCGCTCCGCATGATGGTCCCTTCCGCGACGACCAGGGCGATGCGGGTGCCGCCCTCCAGGCCCAAGGCGCCGGCCGGTACACGGACATAGTCCCGGCAGGAGAGCTTGCGGATCTCCTCCTGGCCCAATCTTTCTTTTAGCCGGTCGAAGAACTCCTCCTCGAACTCGAGCGCGTCCACCAGCCCGCGCGCTTTGGCCTGCGCCGCCAGGAACGGGCCCTCGTCGATGAGCGCCCGCACCTTGGCCGGCTCGAGCGAGCGGCCTGCGGAGACCGCCTGAATGAAATCGGCGAACAACCGGTCGAGGACCGAGTCCAGCACCTCGCGCGTTTCCGGACGCATCGAGCTGCGGGTGAACATGTCGCCGGCATCCTTGTACCGGCCCGCATGCTCGATCTCAAACTCGACGCCGAGCTTGTCCAGCGTGCCTTTCAAAAACATCACCTCGGCCCGGAGTCCCTTGACGTTCAGCAGATCCTCCCGCGACATCGAGATGCTCTCGGCCGCCGTGGCCAGGTAGTATTCGCGGGCGCCGGGACTGCGCAGGTAAGCCACAAGCGGCTTGCCGGAGTTGCGGAACTCGACCAGGGCGTGACGGATCTCCTCAAGCCTCCCCCAGCCGACATCCAGATCCTCCGGAAGAAGCACCACCGCCTTGATCCGTTTGTCCGCCGCGGCTTTTCGCATCAGATCCCAGACTTGATGAACGGTGAGAGCTCGCCGCGCCTCGATCGCCGGGAGCGGCACACGCACCGGCGCCCGCTCGGGAATCTCTCCGTTCAGGCTGAGCAGGAGCGTGGAACCGTCACGCACCGAAGGGGGACGCTCAGCTGCGCTCAGGGCGGCGAGCGCCAAACCAAACACGAGCAGCGCCGACAGCGCCAGGCCGACAAGGATTCCAAGAAGAAATTTCTTCATGACGCCCCCAGGGAGCAAGCGGCGCCGGGCCGACCGCTAGGCGTTGGTCAAGATCAGGTCCACGCGCCGGCTGATCTCCTCGAGTTCGGCGCGACCCCCGCCGCGCACCTCCACCGTGGCCGTACCCTGATAGCCGATCTCCACCAGAGCCTGGTAGACCTGCTTCCAGTCCAGATCGCCTTCCCGCAGCGGGACGAATTCGGCATAGCGCCTTCCGGTGGCCTTGTCCACCTGGAACCGAAAGTCTTTGAGATGCAGCTTGACGATCCGCTTGCCGAGGGTGCGAATCCAGTCTTGCGGATAGCCGTACAGGAGAATGTTCCCCACATCGAAGTAGGCACGAACCCACGGACTGTTGAATTCATCCACATAGCGGGCGAACTCGAGCGGGCTCAGCAGGAACTTGTTCCAGACGTTCTCGATGCCGATGGCGACCTTCAGCTCCCGGGCGAGCGGAAGCAGCTTGCGGATCTGCTTGATGGAGCGTTCCCAGGCCTCGACATAGCGTGTCTGTTCATTGACGACGGCGGGCACCAGCAGGACCGTATCCGCTCCCCAGAATCTGGCGTTGCGGAGGCTGATCTCCATGCACTCCATGCTGCGGGCCACCACAGCCGGGTCGGCGGAGGACAAAGGATACTTCCAGTGGTCGGAGTTCATTACCGAGTGGATGCGCAAGCCGGCGGCCTTGGCGGCGCTCAGGACGGCCTCGGCTTCCGCCTGATCGCGCATGGTGGGACATTCCAGCTCCTCGAAGCCCACCTCACGGGCCAGTCGGAGGCGATCCGGATACGGCAGCTCTTTGGGGAGCATGTCCAGCCAGACGCCTTTTCGGATGGGCAGTCGAGCGGAGGAGGCGCGGACGGCGGGAGCGGCCGCCGCGGCCAGAAAGGTGCGTCGGTTCATGCCCCGATTGTACACTGGGGCTGCGGCCGGCTCAGGCGGGCGTGGGCAGCTGAATGATCTTCTTTTGAATGGCGTATTGCACCAGTTGCGCTTTGTTGTGGATGTCCAGCTTCCGCATGAGGTTGAACTTGTGGGCCTCGACGGTCTTGACGCTCAAGTTGAACTCGCAGGCGATCTCCTTGACCGATTTGCCTTCCGCCAGCAGCTTCAGCACCTCGCGCTCGCGCGGCGTCAGCGTGGCAAAGCGCGGCGTGCGCTCGGCGGTCCGGATGCGGCTGCGAAAATCATCCACCAGTTGCGAGAGCATGCGCGGGCTCAAATAGCTGCCGCCTCGCATCACCTCGCGCATCGCCGAGACCAGTTGCGGCGCCGGGCTGTCTTTGAGGACATAGCCGCTGGCGCCCACCTCCATGCCCTCGATCAGATAGTCTTCATCATCGTACATGGTGAGAAAGAGAACCTTTGTCTCCGGGCGGTTCCGCTTGATCTGCCGGGTCGCTTCGAAACTCGACAGACCCGGCATGCCGATGTCCATCAGCACCAGGTCCGGCCGGCTCTCCTGGGCCCGGTCGACCGCCTCGGCGCCGTTGGCCGCTTCGGCGACCACCTCCATGTCCGGCTCGCCGGCAATCAGGGTGCGCACTCCCTGGCGGAACAGCGTGTGATCATCGGCCAGCAACACTCGAATCTTTGCCATCAATCGTCCTCCCGCTCTTCCGGAACTCGCGCCGCGGCCGCGATGGTCCAATCTCGGTTGTTGCTTGCGTCCTCCTCTCGAAGGGGCAAGATGGCCGTAATCCGTGTGCCCCGGGGGCCGGCCCGACCCGCTTGCGTTCGGCTGACAATCTCCAGCGTTCCGCCGAGCAGCGCCACGCGCTCTCTCATCCCGGCCAGCCCGAAGGTCTCCTGAGCAGCCGAGACCTGCGGCACACAAAAGCCAATGCCATCATCTTCGACAGAAAGCCGCAAGCTTCCATCGGCCGAACGAGCCGAAATCTTTACGTGGGAGGCCCGCGAGTGGCGCGCGATGTTGTTCGTGCACTCCTGCACCAGCCGGTAGGCCACCGTCTCCACCGTCCGCGGCAGCCGGCCGAGCTCACCCACCTCCAGCCGCACCTGACACGGGTGGCGCTGCCGCAAACGCATCGCCAGTTGCCGGAGCGCGGCCGCCAGCCCGAGCTGCTCGAGCACCGCCGGGCTCAGGGCGGCAATGAGCCGGCGCGTCTCGAGAATCGTGGTCTCGGTCGCGGCTCGGATCTCGGCCAGACGCGCCCGCCAGGCGGCCTGCTCGGGTAGCTCCTTCTCGAGCAGTTCCAGTTGAAGGCGGATGTAGAGAAGCGCCTGGCCCGTCTCGTCGTGCAGTTCGCGGCTGATCCGCCGCCGCTCGACCTCCTCGACATGAAGCATGTGTTCGGCCAGCCGCCGGATCTGGCGCTCCCGCTCGGCGAGCTCTTCAAGCAATTGCGCCCGCTCCACCGCCGCCAGACACCGCTCCGAGGCCGCCTCGAGCAGCTCCAACTCGCGGGGCAGCCAGTCGTAAGGCTTGCGGAAGGCAAACTGCATCACGCCGACCGCCGCGCCATCCTTAAGCAGCGGCACGGACCAGGCCCAGGCGAAACGCTCCCGCCATCGCGCATCCAGCAGCAGCCCCTCCGCTGCGCCTCCGCTCGCCAGCGACCGCGGACGCGCCAGACGCCGGGCAAGTCTCGCGGAGGCGGCTACGGCGGGCGGCCGGTGCACTCCCGTGCTGGCGAGCGGCCTCCAGAGCGCCCGCCGGGGATCCAGAAGGAACAGGTGGGCCTCCGCCGCGCCGCAGAACCCCGCCAGCACGCGCAGGCTTCCGGCAAGCAGCTCCTCGAGTGTCGCCGCCTCAAACTGGGCCCGGAACAGCTCATAAAACGTCTGGGCCTCGGCCTCGCGCACGCGGTGGTAGGCGCGCTGAAGCGTGAGCAGGATCACGAAGTGCAACTGCCGGCGCGCCCAATCCAGATCCGTCTGCTCGGCCGGAGCCAGCCGCGCCAGCTTCGCCGTTGCCATCTCGTCGAAGGCGCCGAGCGCCTCGGCGACGGCGCCGGGGGCCACGTTGAGCTTGGCCAGCCGCCGCCCGTTGTATTCCACCTGCTCGAAAAAATCGGCCAGCGGGCGGCCCTGCGCCAGCAGGCGCGCGGCCGCCCCGGTGCTGATGGCGGCCAGGGCCGCCCGCTCCAGCCGTCCCAAGCCGAGCTGCCGAAGGCGCCGCCGGTACCGCTCTTGCAAGCCGTTCAGGTTCGGCTCGAGCAGCTCGGCCAGCCGCTCCAACCTCGAGCGGAGCTGGTCGCTTAAAAGGTTGGCCGCCGCCGCGAGCGCAGGGGTGGCGATCTTTTCCGGCACGCTCTTCGATCGGTCGGCCCCGTGCTAGCGTCCATACCCCGCTCGGTCGAGCAGGGCTACCACTTCGGCGTGGCCGTTGGCCTCGGCCGCCGCCCGCGGGCTCACCCCTTTGGCGTTTGGCGCCGGTTTGGCCCCGCGGCCCACCAGCAGCTCCACGACGTCGAGCCGGCCCCAGGAGGCGGCGTGATGCAGGGCCGTCGCGCCGCTTTCTTTATCGCGGGCCTCGATGTCGGCGCCGTGCTCGAGAAGCAGCTCCGCCACCCGCCGGTGCCCGGCGAGCGAAGCGTCGTGCAGCGGCGTAGCGCCGGAAGCGTTCCTGGCGTTCGGATCGGCCCCTTTGCCGAGCAGCAGCTCGACCACCTCGGCATGGCCCTTAAGCGCCGCGTCGTGAAGCAAAGTCGATCCGCCCGGTGTGGCCGCATTCGGATCGGCCCCATGATCCAACAGCAGGCGCACGATGTCGGTCTGGCCGCGCATCACCGCATCCTGGAGCAGTCCGAGACCGGCGGGTTTGGCCGTCTCCAAGGCAGCCCCGCTCTCCAGTAGCGCCGCGGCCGCCTTGGTGTGGCGAAACTGGAGCGCGACCTCGAGCGGCGTCTCCCCGTCGGCATTGCGCGCCCGGACGTCCGCGCCCGCCTCGATCAGAACCCGAATGACGTCCGGGTGCCCGCGCGCCGCCGCATGATGCAAGGCCGTAACGCCCGTTTTCGGATTCCGGCGGTTGACTTCGGCCCCTTTGAGCAAAAGCAGGCGAACGATCTCGACTTGCCCCTTCCAGGCGGCCTCATCGAGCGGCGTCGAGCCCGAGGCATCGGTGACGTTGACGTCGATGCCTCGATTGAGCAGCAGCGCCAGCACCTCGCGGTAGCCGCGGTTGGCCGCCAGATGCAAGGCGGTGGAGCCGCCGCCCGAGCGCGCATGGATGTCGGCGCCTGCGGCCAGCAGGCGCGCCACCACCTCCGGGTGGTTCGTGATGACGGCGTAGTGCAGCGGGGTGGAGCCCCCTTCGGCGTGCCGGGCGTTCGGATCGGCGCCCCGGGCCAGCAGCAGCTCCGTCACGGCCAGGTTGCCGCTCCAGGCCGCATCGTGGAGCGCCGTTCCGCCGAGCGAATTCCGCGCGTTGACTTGAGCGCCGGCGTCGAGCAGTTGCCGGATCCGCGTCAAATCCCCGGCGCGCACGGCGGCGTGCAGCTCTTCGGTATCGACGGGAAGGGCCGCGGCGAGCGCGAAAGCAGCCAGCAACGCGCCCATATCCTCAGCCTAACACCGGCCGGAAAGCTCATTGCGCCCCACGGCGGCCGGGACCGTAGAGGATGCGACCCGGTCGCGCCCCCGTGTGACGTCCGCGGTCAACGACAAACTCGCCGTTGACCAGCACATATTCGACGCCGGTGGAATACTGGTGCGGCTTCTCGAACGTGGCGTGGTCGATGATACGCTCCGGATCGAAGATGGTGAGGTCGGCCCACAGGCCCGGCCGGATGAGACCCCGGTCCTGGATTCCCACCTTGGCGGCGTTGGCCGAGGTCATCTTTCGGATGGCCTCCTCGAGCGTGAGCAGCTTCTCCTGGCGGACATAGCGGCCCAGCACGCGCGGGAAGGTTCCGTAATAGCGGGGGTGGGGATGGCCGCGCGCGAGCGGCCCCTCGGCCTTCAGGGCCGCGCCGTCGGAGCCGATGGAAACGAACGGCTGGCCGAGCGCGTAGCGCATGTCCTCCTCGGAGTGGTGAAAGTAGACGGCCGGCACCGAGCCGTTGTTGTCCACCAGCAGGCGAAACAGCACATCCACAGGCGCGCCGCCGAGCTCGGCGATCACCTCGCTCATGCGCCGGCCCTCGAAGCGCTTGTAGGCCGGATTCGAGAGCGAAACGAGGAGGATTCCCTCCCAGCCGCCGGTGGCCGTGTAATGGTTGTACCAGTTTGAGCCCGGGATGCCCTCGAGAATCTCGCGCTCCAGGCGCGGGCGCAACGCCGGATCCTTGAGCCGGACGATCATCGCCTCGGCGCCGCCTTCGTGGGCCCAGGGAGGGATGATGCTCGCCAGGTTGTTCTGGCCGGCGCGGTAGGGATAGACATGCGCCTCCACTTCCTGGAGCCTCCGGCGCGCCGCGTCGATCCGGGCGATCAGCTCCGGCATGCGTCCCCAGAGCTTGCGATCGGCGATCTTCAGGTGGATGATCTCGACGCGCACGCCCGCCCGGCGGCCGATCTCGAGCGCTTCTTCCAAGGCTTCGAAGACGCCCTCGCCCTCCGTCCGCATGTGGGTGGCGTAGATGCCGCCGTAGGGCGCCGCGGCGCGGCACAGCGCCACCAGAGTCTCCGTGTCGATCCAGGAGCCGGGCGGCCCGCTCAGCGAGCTGGCGACCCCGAGCGCGCCCTGCTCCATGGCCTGGCGCACGAGCGCCTCCATGTGGGCGACCTCCTCCCGGCTGGGCGGTCCCGGGCGCTCGCCGCGAACGTAGGTCCAGATCTGGCTCGAGCCGACAAAGGTCCCGAGGTTCGTGGCGATGCCCTGACGAAGAAGGCGGCGGAAGTAACCCTCCAAGTCCGTCCAGTCGGCGCCGGCCGGCGGCGGACCCTGTTTGCCGCCGAGCGGGGCGGCCGAGCCCCCTTCGCCCAGAATCATCGAGGTGACCCCCTGCCGGACCATGCTCTGGGCGTCGCCGTCCTCGAGGATGGTGAAGTCGGAATGGTTGTGGATGTCGATGAAGCCCGGAGCCACCACCAGGCCGGAGGCGTCCACGGTGCGCCGGGCCGGGCGCCGCCCGAGTTTTCCCACCTCGGCGATGCGACCGCCGCGTAGCCCCACGTCGGCGAAAAACCAGGGGTTTCCCGTCCCGTCCACCACCCGGCCGCCGACAATGAGCACGTCGAAGTCCTGGCCAGCCACCGCCAGGGCCGCCGCCAGCAAGAGGGCCGCCTGCTTCATGGCAGCCCGCCCACGCCCCCGCTCACCGCTCATCGATCGGCACATAGTCGCGGCGGCCGGCGCCAAGATAAAGTTGCCGGGGCCGGCCGATCTTCTGTTCCTTGTCGAGCAGCATCTCCTGCCATTGCGCCAGCCAGCCCGAGGTCCGCGGAATGGCGAACAGAACCGGAAACATCTCCACGGGGAAGCCCATGGCCTGATAGATCAGCCCGGAGTAGAAATCGACGTTCGGGTACAGCTTCCGCTGGACGAAGTAGTCGTCCTCCAGGGCGATCCGCTCGAGCTCGAGGGCGATGTCGAGCAGCGGGTTGCGGCCGGTCACCTCGAAGACGGCGTCGGCCGTCTGCTTGATGATGCGCGCCCGGGGATCGTAGTTCTTGTAGACGCGGTGGCCGAAGCCCATCAGGCGCACCTCGCCGCTTTTGACCCGCTTGATATAGGCCGGCACGTTGTCCTTCGAGCCGATCTCCTCGAGCATTCGCAGCACCGCCTCGTTGGCGCCGCCGTGCAAGGGGCCGTAGAGGGCCGCCGCGGCCGCCGCCAGCGAGCAATAGGGATCGGTGTGGGCGCTGCCCACCAGCCGCATCGTGCTCGTCGAGCAGTTCTGTTCGTGGTCGGCGTGCAGGATGAAGAGCACCTCGAGCGCCCGCTCAAGCACCGGATCGGGCTTGTACTTGAGCTCGGTGCGCTTGAACAGCATGTTGAGGAAGTTGCCCGTGTAGCTCAGGTCGTTGTCGGGGTAGGCGTAGGGCATGCCCGTGTTGTGCCGGTAGGAGAAGGCGGCGATCGTCGGCACCTTCGCAATCAGCCGGTAGATCTGCTTGCGCCGCACCTGCTCGTCAAAGATGTTCTTCGACTCCGGATAGAAGGTCGACAAGGCCGCCACCGTGCTGATGAACATGCCCATCGGGTGGGCGTCGTAGCGGAAGCCGTCCATCAGCTTCTTGGTGTTCTCGTTGAGGATGGTGTGGTGGGTGATCTGGTAGGTCCACTCCTCAAGTTGGCGGCGGTTCGGCAACTCTCCGTAGAGGATCAGATAGGCGGTCTCCAGGTAGGTGCTTTTCTCGGCGAGCTGCTCGATCGGATAGCCCCGGTACTCGAGGACTCCTCTGTCGCCGTCGATGAACGTGATCGTACTCTTGCAGGAGGCCGTGTTCAGATATCCGGGGTCGTAGCTCATCAGCCCGAAATCGTCGGGCGCCGTCTTGATCTGGCGCAGATCGAGAGCGCGGATGGCGCCGTACTCGATGGCGACCTCATATGTCTTTCCCGTCCGGTTATCCGTAATCGTCAGCGTGTCCTTTGACATCGGTGCGTCCTTGCTGAGGTGGTTTTCAGAGCCTGTCAAGGCGACTGCGCTCACCGCCGCGGCGGCTTGGCCAGCAGCCCGTCGAGGATCTCCCTCAAGCCCTTGCCCTCGAAAATCGCCGTCTCGGTGTGCCCGAAATGGTGTCGGATCATGCCCTCCTGGTCGATGACGAACAGGTGCGGAACGTGGATCCGCGGATTCTTGGGATCGGGTTTAAGGTAGGAGCCGGCCATTTGACCGCAATCGAACAGGATGGGGCTCGTGATCTTGTGGCGCTCGATGAAGGCCGCTACGGTTTGAACGTTGTCCGGCGGATTCACCACGCTCAGGACGGCGATGCGGTCCCCGTAGGACGCCTTGAGCTTCTCGAGCGTCTCGGCCAGCTTCGCACAGTTCGGGCAGGTCGTGAGCATGATGTCGAGCAGAACCACCCGGCCGCGGTAGTCCGCCAGATCATAAAACTGCATGTGGCGATCGGGCAGGGCGAAGCCCGGCGCCCGGCGCCCGGAAAGTTCCCCGGCCGGCCAGGCAGGGGCGGCGGCCGACAAGACGGCAGTCAGTAGCGCGGCGGCACGTCGCATTTTTCCAAGTTAACACGGGCGGTGAAAAGCCTTGAGCGGACGGCTCGGCGACGCCGACTAAATCTTCTGGCGGGCAGTCGGGCCCCGCCGGGTTGCTCGATGACGGGCTCAAAGGAGCCGCTCGTGGCGCCGCTGGCGTGCTTGGCGGCGGGGATCCTCCTGGCGCGGGTTGTCGAACTCGATTTCACGGAGACGGCCGCGGCGCTCGTGGCTTTGCTGGCGCTGGCTGCTCTGGGCCTCTGGGGCAAGGCGCGCCGCGCGGCCCGGGTCGCCCTGATGACGTCTCTCATTGCCGCCGGCGCGCTCCGAGAGATCCAGAGGAGCAACCAGCCGGTTCCGGAGGCGGACGCCTCCCCGCGCGAGATCGTGCTCGTCGAGGGCTGCCTCGTCGAGCCTCCGGTCGCTGTCGACAATCGGCGGCAGTTTGTCGTCGAGCTGGCGGAAGACGCCCGCGCTCGGGTGACCGTTTACCTCAAAGACGGCGAGAGCTTCCCTTCGCTCGATTACGGCAGCCGGCTCGAGCTCGAGGGCCGCCTCCGCCCCGTGCGCAACTACGAGAATCCCGGCTCCTTCGACTCGGCGGGCTATTGGGCGCGGAGGAAGATCTACTGGACGATCTCGGTCTCCTCGGCCGAGCGGGTGCGCCGGCTCGAGGGCGAATGCGGATCGGCGTTCTGGAAAGCGATCTTCTGGCTGCGCGCGGGCGCGCTGGCGCGATTGCGAGAACTCTTTCCCCAGGAGGCGCCGGAGCGGGCTATGCTCGAGGCGCTGCTCGTCGGCGACGCCTCCCAGCTCGAGGGCATCTGGAAAGAGCAGTTCCGCCGCACCGGCACCTATCACACCCTGGTGATCTCAGGCCTGCATGTGACGATCGTGGCCGGCTGCCTGTTGTGGCTGCTGCGGCTGGCCGGCTTGGGCCCCGGCGCCACGCTGGTAGCGGCTTGCTCGGCAGCCTGGATTTACGCCTGCCTCACCGGAGCCAACACGCCCGTGCTGCGCGCCGCCTCCGGCCTGACGCTGTTCCTTGCCGGCGGCTACTTCTACCGCCGCCGGCAACTGCTCAACGTGCTCGCCGCCGTGGCGATGGCGTTCCTCCTGAGCGACCCTGACCAGCTCTTCGACCCGAGCTTTCAGCTTTCGTTTCTCTCCGTGGCCCTGATCGGGGCCTTCGCCGTGCCGTGGCTCGAGCCGACGGTGGTGGCCTACCGGCGCGCCCTGGCCGGCCTGGCTGACGCCGACCGCGATCTCAATCTGGCGCCGCGGCTGGCGCAGTTTCGCATCGAGCTCCGCTTGCTTGCCGAAACGCTCGCGCTTTGGACGCGGGCGCCGGTCCGCTGGTGGCTGGCCGCTGCGACCGTCCTGCTGCGCCTCGTGTTCCATCTGCTCGAGCTCGCTGCGGTTTCCGCCGTCATCCAGGTCGGGCTGGCGCTCCCCATGGCGGCCTATTTTCATCGCGTCTCCCTGCTCGGCCTTCTGGCCAACCCGGTGGTGGTGACCTTGACGACGCTGGCCGTGCCCACCGGCTTCCTGGCGATCCTGACCGGCTGGAGTGTGCCGGCGGCGGCGGCCGCCAAGCTTGTCGGCGCGTCGATGGCGGTCGTTCGAAGCCTGGCGCGACACGAGGCGGACTGGCGGATTCCCGATCCGCCCGCCTGGCTCGCCGCAGCGATCCTCGCTGCGCTGGTGCTGGTGGCGATCGGCCTGCGTGCCCGGCCGCGGGTCCTGGTCCCGGCCTGCGCCCTTTTGGCGGTGCTCACCGCTCTCATGGTGCTGCATCCGTTTGAGCCACGGCGCCAGCCCGGTACGCTCGAACTGACGGCGCTCGACGTCGGCCAGGCGGAAAGTCTGCTCGTGGTGCTTCCGGCGGGTCGCTTTCTGCTGGTGGACGGCGCCGGCCTGCCCGCGTTCGCCTCGCGGGGTCGGCGCTCGTTCGATCCGGGTGAAGACGTCGTCTCGCCCTATCTCTGGAGCCGCTCGATCCGGCGCCTGGACGTCGTGGTCGCTACTCACGCGCACGAGGACCACATCGGCGGCCTTCCGGCCATCGTCAGAAACTTCCGCCCGGCCGAGCTATGGATCGGCGCGGCGCCGCCCTCCGGCGCGCTCGCGGCCCTTTGCGAGCAGGCCCGGAGTCTGGGCGCCGCCGTCCGCCGCCTGCGAGGCGGGGATCGTTTCCACTACGGCGGCGCCGACATCGAGGTGCTCGCGCCGGCCGGAGGGGAGAGTTCTGCCGGCCGCCCGCACAACAATGACTCCCTGGTGCTGCGCCTCCGCTACGGACGGCACTCGATCTTGCTGACCGGCGACATCGAGCGGCGCCTGGAACGCGAGCTCGTCGAGAGCGGCCTGCTCGAGCCCACCGACGTCGTCAAGCTGCCGCACCACGGCAGCCGCACCAGCTCCGGCCCTGCCTTCCTCGACGCCCTCCGGCCCGCCTTCGCCGTAGTCTCCGCCGGCTGGGAGAACGCCTACAACCTGCCGCACCCGGAGGTGGTGGCTCGGCTGGAAGATCGGCGCGTGATGCTGCTGCGCACAGACCGCCACGGCTTGATTCAGATCCGCACCGACGGGAGGCGCTTTGCGGTCGAGACCCGGTTGTGGCCCGTGGCCGAGCGGTCGCGCCTGGCGCGGCGCTCGGCCTTCCCCGCGCCCTGAGGCCTGATCCTGCGCCTACCGGGCGAAATAGCCTGCGCGCGTCCTGACCTGAACGCGCGGGCGTTTGACCTTCACCTGCACCTTCCGCCAGGCGCCGTCGAACTTCTGATTTTTCGGGTAGTAGGCCAGGCTGTAGACGCTGCGCAGCTCCTCGGCCACCAAGGCGTAGACCGGCTCGAGATCCACCAGCGACCGCGCCGGGAACAGCCGCCCGCCGGAGGTGCGAGCCAGCCAGCTCATGTTCTCTCGCGCCCGCCTGGCCCAGGCCGGCGGGGGCACGCGCGTGAACGGGTCGAGAAAGACCGGGTAAATGAGCATGTTCATGGCCGCCACAGCCTCCACCAGATCCGGGAACGACACGGCGGCCGGCGCGCGAGGCTCGTGCAGCCGGTTGTCCACGCCGTCGCTGATGACGATCAGCGCGTTGCGCTCCGCCGGGCGCTTGGCGAACTCCTGCGCATAGGCCAGCGCGATGGTGTCGTAAAGCGGCGTGCCGCCGCCCACCTCGGGGATGGCGTCGATCAGCGCTTCCAGGCGCGCGCGATCCGCCGTGAGCGGCGAGATCACTTGAAAGAGGTCATAGGCGAGAGCGTAAACCGCCACTCGATCATGAGGCCGAGCCACACGGATGAAGCGTTTGGCCGCTTCCTTCATGGCCGTGCGGTCGCGCAGCGTGCTGCCGCTCAGGTCGAGCAGCAGCGCCAGATTGAAGGGGATCTCCTCGGCGCCGGCGTGCGCAATCGCCTGGGGCACACCGTCCTCGAGCACCTCGAAATCCTGGGCGCTGAGTCCGGTGAGCGGCTTGCCGTCGGATTCAAAGACCGACACCGTGAGATTGACCAGACGCACGTCGGCGGCAAAGTGCGCCAGGCTCTGCTGTTGCGGCGGCGGGTCGGCCGCTGCGCCCGGGAGGCCGGCTCGCTCCGAACCCGGTCCGGCTCGCAGTCGCCTCACCACTTCGGCCGCCTGCCAGGGCAGCTTGAGCGGCGCCTCCTCGGGAATGGGCAGTTGCTCGAGGCGCAGGCACCTGAGCTTGCCGGCGCGCAACTGGACGATGCCGTAGCTGGTGCGCTCCCCGCTGCTTCGGCTCGTGAGCCCCCAGCCGCGCTTCGGATCTCGGCGTAGCTCCTCACGGAAGCGGCCTACGGCAGGCAGGATCAGCTTCTCGGGCCGCGCCGGAGCGCGCGCATCCAGCCGCATCGCCTTCCACGGCATCATCAGTTCGACGTCGGCGGCCTCGACGTCGATGGCGACGCGAGGCAGGAAGCCGCGCACCGAAACGGGGCCGTTGGCGGCACGGATTTCGAGCTCGAATCGATAAGGAAGCTCGACCTCGAGATCGATGCGGGCGCCGTCCTCCGGCGCCGCCTCCACCAGGATCAGGCCGGGCTTGCGCGTCAGGCGGGTGTCGGTTTCCCGGACCGCCCGCTGGGGGCTGCTCCGCCGCAGCGTGAGGTTCTCGGTCGGCGCAACGCGCACGGTGACCGATCCGTTGGGATTCTGCACACGGAGCACCGATGCGGCGAATGCGGCCGGGCAAGCTGTCACGACCGCCGCCACGACCCATCGCCGGTACGCCGTACTGATTGCCGCCGACAAGCTCCCGATTCGATCTTCGCACACGGCTGGTCAAACTCGGCGGCCTTGACATACGATGAATACGGTAAGTTCCCGCAGCCGAAAGGAGCGCCATGGCACAGATCAAAGGTCCCGCAATCTTCCTGGCCCAGTTCATGGGCGATACCGAACCGTTCAACAGTCTGCCGGCGATTACGGCCTGGGTGAAGTCGCTCGGCTATATCGGCGTGCAGTTGCCGTCCTGGGACGCGCGCGTGATGGACCTCAAGCGCGCCGCCGAGTCCAAGGATTACTGCGACGAACTCAAGGGCCAGACCAACGGGCTGGAGATCACGGAACTGGCCTCGCACCTGCAAGGGCAGCTTGTCGCCGTGCACCCGGCCTACGACGAACTCTTTGACGGCTTCGCGGCGCCGGAGGTGCGCGGCAACCCGCGCGCGCGCACCGAATGGGCGGTCGAACAGATGAAGATGGTCATCCGCGCCTCGCGCAATCTCGGCCTCTCGGTGGTGCCGACCTTCTCCGGATCCTTCCTCTGGCACACCGTCTATCCCTGGCCGCAGCGGCCCGCCGGCCTGGTGGAGGAAGGCTTCCGTGAGCTGGCGCGACGCTGGAAGCCGATCCTCGACTACGCCGATGAGCATGGCGTCGATCTGGCCTACGAGATCCACCCCGGCGAGGATCTGCATGACGGCGTCACCTTCGAGCGCTTCCGCGAGGCCACCGGCAATCACCCGCGGGCCAATATCCTCTACGACCCCTCCCACTTCGTCCTTCAGTGCCTGGATTACATCGGTTACATCGACACTTACGGGGAGTTCATCAAAGCCTTCCACGTCAAGGACGCCGAGTACCGTCCCTCGCCGCGCAGCGGCGTCTACGGCGGCTACCAGGATTGGAAGAGGCGGCCCGGCCGCTTCCGCAGCCTGGGCGACGGTCAGGTGGACTTCAAGCAGGTCTTCACGCGCCTCACCGCCGTCGGCTACAGCTCCTGGGCCGTGCTTGAATGGGAGTGCTGTTACAAGGATGCGGCGCAAGGGGCCCGGGAAGGGGCGCCGTTCATCGCCTCGATGCTGATCGAGACGCCCAAGAGAGCGTTCGACGACTTCGCCGGCGCGGCCACCGACGTGGCACGCAATCGCCGGATCCTGGGGCTCGATCGTTAGCCGGCGCGGGCGGCCCGCCTCCACCCCTCCGGTCGGTTCAGCCCCTCGGGCAGCACCGTGGCCTCATCGCCGCGGGCGAGCTCGAGCTGCTCCTCGGTCAGATCCTCGGCGGTCCGCAGGTCGGCGCCGCGCAGATCGGCGCCCTCCAGATCGACGCCGATCATGCGGGCCCCGACAAGATTGGCGCCCGAAAGGTTTGCGCCCCGCAGGTCCGCCCCGCGGAGATTCGCGAGAATGAGGCTGGCGCCGGAGAGATCCGCTCCGGCAAGGTTGGCCACGCTCAGGTCCAGCCGCTCCAGATCGGCGCCCGCGAGATCCGGCGCCACTTCGGGATGTTCGGCGCGCCATTCGTTCCACCGGTCGACATCGCGCCGCAGGAGCTCGACATGCTCAGGATTGGCCATTGCTGTTTTTGACAAGCATAGCCGATCGGCCCGCGCCGGCGGACCTGGCGGGCGCGACTGCCTACTCCACCGGCTCGAAGCGGGCCTGGAAGAACCTGAGATAACGCGGCTCGTAGGTCATGCGCAGGCCGCGGATGGCCTCCCGCTGCTGGTAGACGAAATAGACGGATTCGGCCACGACATCCATGTGCGCCTGCGTGTAGACGCGCCGGGGAATGGCCAGCCGGACGAGTTCGAGCTTCGGCAGATACTCCTCGCCCGTCTCCTTGCGTCGGCCGGCCGAAACCGCTCCGCGCTCCATCGTTCGCACCCCGGAATCCAGATAGATGGCCGCCGCCAGCGCCTGGGCCGGGTACTGGGTCTGGGGGATGTGGGGCAGCATCGCCCGCGCGTCCAGGAAGACGCCGTGGCCGCCGATGGGCTTGACGATCGGCACGCCCCAGTCGTTGAGGAGATTGCCGAGATATTCCACCTGGCCCACGCGCGCCCGAATGTGTTCATCGTCCATGGATTCGGCGATGCCCCGCGCCACCGCCTCCATGTCGCGCCCGGCCATGCCGCCGTAAGTGTGCAGGCCCTCGTAGACGACCACCAGATTGCGTGCCTCGTCGTAGATCGCCTCGTCGTTGACCGCCAGGAAGCCGCCGATGTTGGCGAGCGCGTCCTTCTTGGCGCTCACGGTGGCGCCGTCGGAAAGCGAGCAGAGCTCGCGGACGATCTCGGCCACCGTGCGAGTCTCATATCCCGGCTCGCGCTGCTGGATGAAGTACGCGTTCTCGGCGATGCGCGTGGCGTCGAGGATGATGCGGATGCCGTGGCGTTCGGCCCTCCGGCGGACCTCCCGGAGATTGGCGAGCGAAATCGGCTGGCCGCCGGCCATATTCACCGTCGCGGCAATGCTCAGATACGGGATGCGCGCGGCGCCGTGTTCGCCGATGACGCGCTCCAGCTTCTCCAGATCGACGTTGCCCTTGAACGGATGTTCGCTCGTCGGATCGTGCGCTTCATCGATGATGACGTCCACGAAGCGGCCCCCGGCCAGCTCCTGATGAAGCCGCGTGGTGGTGAAGTACATGTTGCCCGGGATGACGTCGCCCGGCTTGATCAGCACCCGGGAGAGAATGTGCTCGGCGCCGCGACCCTGATGGGTCGGCACGACGTAGCGGTAGCCGTAATACTTCTGAACCGCCTCCTCCAGGTGATAGAAGTTCTTGCTGCCGGCATAGGCCTCGTCGCCCAGCATCATGCCCGCCCACTGCCAGTCGCTCATGGCCGAGGTGCCCGAGTCGGTGAGCAGATCGATGTAGACGTCTTCGGAGCGCAGCAGGAAGGTGTTGTAGCCGGCTTCGCGGATGGCGCGCTCGCGGTGCTCGCGCGTGCTGGTGCGCACCGGCTCGACCATCTTGATCCGGAACGGCTCGGCCCAGCTTCGCCGGGTCGGGGGCGGTCGCCTGAGGGTATCTCGCATGGGAGGGGGTCTTACGCGGAGAGCTCTAGCGCTTGACGATCGGCCGTAGCGGCCGGACGTAGATGTCCTTGAAGGCCACCGGGCCGTGATCGCCCTGGAGCATCAAGGGGTTGAGCGGCGCCTCGGGATGCGGCATGTGCGCGCGGGTGGGACCGTCGACCTCAACCTCCTCTTGCACCAGGATGCCGTTGTGCAGCACGCGGATGAAGCGCGCGTTTTCCGTCTTGCGGCCGCTTGCATCAAAGCGCGGGGCCCGAAACCAGATCTGAAACGACTGCCACTCGCCCGGCCGGCGGCTGGCGTTCACCCGCGGCGCCGAACCGCCGACTCCCTGGTTGTTAATCCAACGGTGATAGACGGCGCCGCAATCGGAGGTTTTCATCGGCTCAGTCGAGCCCCAACTGTCAAAGATCTGGATTTCGTAGAGCCCGTGCAGGTACACGCCCGAATTGGAGCCTTTGGCGAGCATGAACTCCAGGTAGAGTTCGACGTCGCCGAAGGTCTCCTCCGTCACCAGATTCGCCGTCCGGCCCGTCGGCCCGTTGACGATGCGGTCGCCGGGTTCGGGGACCGCGAACAGGCGCGTGGGGGCGAGCAGCCGCTCGAAGCGCACGCCGCGCGTGGTAAACCATTCGCTCGGCCTGCCCTCCTGCGGCCGCCAACCCGCCAGATCCTTGCCGTTCAGCAAGGGCCGCCAGCCCTCCTCGAGCAGGAAGGGCGGATCGCCGTGAGCTTCGCCGTCATTGAGCTCGACTTTGGTTTGCGCCGCCGCCAGCGCCGCCAGAAGCAAGACCGACCCTTTCCACATGGCCGAACTCGCTCCCGAGTATACCGCAGCCTCTGAGAGTCTGAGAGAATGAAACCCGATGACGCGGCGGAGGCTCCAGGGGGCGCTTTTTTGCTACGCCATTCTTGCGGCCGTCGCCGCCCTGGTGCTCGAGGGCCCTTTCCGGCTGGTGACTTGGATCTTCCTCGGCGGCCTTGCGATCAAAAGCTGGGTCGTCTACGAGCGGGACCGCCAGGAACGGCCTTAATCGCCCCCGCTGCGCTCGATCAGAGTGAGGACCGGGCAGGGAGCGTGCCGGACCACGCGCACGGTGGTGGTGCCGAGCACCGTGCTGTCGAAGAACGTCCGGTGACGCGCCCCCACCACAAGCAGGTCACAGGCGGTTTCACCGGCGGCTTTGAGGATCTCCTCGGCCGCTTCGCCTTCGCGCTCCACCTCTTGAATCCGGCACAAGGCGCGCTCTTGCGGGGGGATCCAGGCGCAGAGGT
>Ga0197142_1001253_pt1 | contig 23375 bp, 20 predicted proteins | sample GBS60_MetaG_FD_148614 | JGI IMG/M metagenome (GOLD analysis project Ga0197142, IMG submission 148614) | Sediment microbial communities from Great Boiling Springs, Gerlach, Nevada, United States - GBS 60_MetaG | ecosystem: Environmental > Aquatic > Thermal springs > Hot (42-90C) > Sediment... | reverse complement strand
CGACCTCACCTTCCAACACCGACCAATCCATCACCCATAGAGATACCCCTCAATCCACTTCCTCAGCCACCACCTTTCAGAACTCCGATCGGGACTAAAATAGGCAAGCCCTTTGAGAATCCATAAACCAGGTGACGCCCCCGAGGAGCAAAAGATGGAAAGTCCCCAAGGAAAGGAGAATCCAGGAAATTCTCGAAGTCGGAATTGGTCGGGGCCGATGAAATCTATGCAGTGCCCGATTTGTGACGCTCCTATGCCCGGCAACTGGCAGGACTATCCGGATTACCCGTTCTGCTCCAAGCGTTGTCGCATGATCGACCTAGGACGTTGGTTGAACGAAGAATACCGGATTGTCGAAGCCAACCCCGATGAGGACCGTCCGCCCCTGTCTCCCTCCCCTGAGCAGGAATAGGGCCTCCTCTACCCAGCCGGCCGACCTGCCCCGGCCGTTCAGCATAGATTCCACGACCCATTCCGCCCCCGGGAATGGGTCGTGCCATTTCTCAGACCCTCTCCAAGGGTCCTCCCCTCGCCTCTGTGGAAAGCATTGGAACAGGGAAGATGAAATACCAGGAAAGATTCTTCCTCTTTTTCCCGCCCAATTCACTACCAGTCCCGCGATTTTTAGGGGCATTAGTCCTCCCACCCCGATGGTAGTCTTTCCGCTCCCTTAGGATCAGTCATTTCTCAATCCCTAAAAACAGAAGTCCACAATCAGTCATTTCCCAATCCCTAAAAATGGAAGTCCACAATCCGAAGGGGTGGCAGCCGGCCCTGACGTCATGCCTACCGATCAGGCAAATTGTACCGACGAAAGTACAATGACTGTAACAAGAGTCTTTCCCAGGGAACGAATAAGCAGTTACGGAAATACAACTGCTGGTGGCTGAAGGGTCCAACAGCCATGGTTCGTACGGGAATGAAGCTAGAACAGACCGTTCCAAACCTTATTCCAAACCTTATGTCGCCCGGGAGAATGCACCCATGCTTTGGATTATCGACGGGTACAACCTGATGCACCAATGGTCTCCTCTTCCTAAGACGCATCGGTCATCAGCATTTCAGCGGCATCGGCAGAAGTTTCTGGATTGGCTGACGGACCAGCGTGCTCGCTGCTGTCCGGAGGATCAACTCGAAGTCGTTTTTGATGCTGTCGAGGCTCCACGAGCCTCCGAGCCCCAGGTTTATAAAGGTCTCCACGTTTTTTATGCCCATAAAATGCATGCGGATCACTGGATCGAAGAACGGCTCGCAAGCCTGGGCAGCCGCCAGGCCGTTACGGTCGTCTCCAGCGATCATCAGGTGCAGCGTATTGCCAAGCGGCGAGGCGTAAGATGGATGGAGTGCGACGTTTTTCTGGAACGTTGGAGCCGTGAACCCCCAGCGATTACGTCACCGACTGTTCCACCTAGCTCCCGACCTTTGCCCGCCCTGGAGGACGACAAGAAGATATCCCTCCCCCGCGGGGAGCAAGCAGAGTTATTGCAAGTCTTTCAGCAACGTCCTGTTCAACGTCCCAGGCGACGCACCTTGCCTCGCAAACCTCCCAGCCGCTGGTGACATGAATTGGCTCATACAAAGTAGCGGATCTACCGTCTGCTATTCCCACCACAATCGCCCAAATCTGCGTTTCCCACCTTGTTTCTCTACTCTGAGTCCCATACAGTGCTAGAGGGCACTTTAGTGGTCCCTCTGTTTCCGTTTCCCCGCCTCGATCAGGACCTGGATTTATGGGATTCTCTTCGATTCATCTGTATTTTGACGATCTGGAGATCGGTCAAGAATGGACTTCCAGTGGACGGACGATCACGGAGGCGGACATTGTCAACTTTGCGGGTTTTAGCGGCGACTTCAATCCTATTCATGTGGATCACGAGTTCGCTAAGACCACCCCGTTTCGACGACCCATCGCCCATGGCTTTGCGGTGTTCTCCATCGGCAGTGGTTTAGGAGTGATGACCCCCCCCCTGCGAACGATCGCCCTTTTACGCGTCATCAATTGGAATTTCCTCCTGCCTGTTTTTGCCGGGGATACCATCCGTATCAAAAGCCGGGTTCTCGAAAAGACGTTACGAGGACGTGGCCGACGGGGTGAAGTGGTGTGGTATCGTGGTCTGATCAATCAGGACAACAAAATTGTGCAGGAGGGACAGATCGTGCTTCTGGTGGAAGCCCGTCCGCCAGCTCAAGAAAATGAGCGACGCCTGATAGCACCCGATACGGCCCTCATCAGCCCCAATGGCGCAATGGAGTGAAAAACCCCCTTGCCAAGGTATGTCTGAGAAGGCATGCGTAAGCCGGTGACGGCAGGGCATTACCCCGTTCCATCAAACTTTAGGGTACGAGCACAGTTTCCTCGTTCTTGCTTCTGGCATCAGGCGTACTGACTCACCGGAAGGGTCCGTGCCTGCACTCCGATGCAAACAGGATTGTGACGGGGACTTCGCTCGCATATCGTGCTTCAGACCGCGTCTGGACCTGCGGAATACGGCAGTGAATGGTCTGATCCGATCTTCCCTCTGGGCTCCTGGAATGGCGGCTCTTCTGGTGTAAGATCACCTATGACCCTTTTCGGCAAAATCACCTATAAAAACATATCTGGGCCAACGTCCCAGCGATGTTTCGGACAAGAACCTGCATACCTAATAAGTTGACCTTTATGATGAGCGTTCGTACTCGCTTCGCACCCAGCCCGACAGGCTATCTGCATATCGGTGGCGTTCGCACCGCCTTATTCAATTGGCTATTTGCCCGACGGCATGGGGGCCAGTTCATCCTCCGCATTGATGATACAGATATGGCCCGCAATCGAGCGGAGGCGGTTCAACCCATCCTCGATGGATTCGCCTGGCTAGGTCTGACGTGGGATGAGGGACCGACCCCCGACGGCAGCGGAGCGAGTTTTGGGCCTCATGCCCCGTATTTTCAGAGTCAGCGGCAGGACAAATATTGGGCTGCCGCAATGCGTCTGTTGGAAGAAGGTAAGGCCTATCCCGATTACACGACCCCGGAAGAGCAAGAACGAAGGCGGGAATTGGCCCAACGTCTGCGCCAACCCTACGTCCACCGGGGCAGCCACCGGGATCACGATCCGGCAGAGAATATGCGTCTGTACCGCGAACGTCCTGCTCCTCTGCTGCTGAAAGTGCACCCCGGGCGCGTCGTTCGCTTTTATGATCATGTGCGCGGTACTGTGGAGGTCAGTACGGATACCATCCGTGATCCGGTTCTGTTGCGTGCGCCGGATGAACAGGGGCATTGCCGGGCCGTGTACGCCTTTGCAACAGTAGTGGACGATATCGATTTTCGTATCACCCACGTCATTCGGGCCGAGGAGCATCTCACCAACACACCCGTGCAGATTCTGATTTACGAGGCACTAGGAGCAACACCCCCGGAATTCGCGCATATCCCCTTGGTCAACTACAAGGGGGAAAAGATGAGTAAACGCAAGCTCCCCCCTCTGACGGCGGACGAGATTGCCCGGCTCAAAGCCTGCGGTTGGAGCGAGGAGGAACTGCGTGGTCGGGATGACCTGAATATCGCCACCGTTGCCTACTATCGGGAACTCGGGTATCTGCCCGCTGCCCTCATCAACTACCTGGTGCGACTTGGCTGGTCGCTGGATGACAGCAGCGAATACATCCCCCTTGAAGTGGCCTTGCAGCATTTCAGCCTGGAACGAGTGACCAAAGCCCCCGCCAATTTCGATGAGAAGAAATTGTACTGGCTCCAGGGGGAATACATGAAGCGTGTTCCTGCCCCGGAGAAGGTCGAACGGGGACTTCCCTATCTGCGGCGAGCCGGCCTGGTGACCGAACCCCTGCCGGAACATCAGAAGCGTCTACTCATCCAAATCGTGGAAGCAGCGGGAGAGCGGATCAAACTGTTTTCCGACCTGGTGCAATTCGCTGCTCCATTGCTCAAGCATGACCCGGATTATGACCCAGTTGCCGTTGAAAAATGCTTGCATCCCAACTCCGAATTGTTAGGTTCGTTCCGTTCTGTACTCGCTGCTACTGAGCCATTTGACGCTCCCACTTTGGAGACCACCTTGCGGAATTTTGCCCCGGAAAAGACGGCTCATAAAGCTCTGGTAGCAGCCACACGAGTGGCGGTGACCGGGGTGACCGTGGGGTTCGGCCTGTATGAAACCCTAGCGATTCTCGGCAAAGAAGAGGTCCTCCGTCGGATCGATCTCGCTCTGAGTCGCTATCGCCAGCCTGTGTCCCCTGGTAGCAGTTGATCGATCCTGCCTCCACTCTTTCTCAGATCCGGATTATCATAATAACCCTTGCTTCTTTATGAAATCGGCGTCCTCGTTCTACCTGACCAATTCAGAGTCAGGACTGCTATGGATGGATTTATCCATGACAGGTACCAAGGTTTACGATGTAATCGGTCTGGGTAACGCACTGGTGGACATCTTGCTCGAGCTGAGTGACGAGGAATTTGCGACGTTACACTTCGAAAAAGGGACGATGCGTCTGGTCGAGGTAGAAGAACAACAACATCTCTTGCGAGCCTTCCATCATCGGGAACCGCGGTTGGTCTCGGGTGGGAGCGTCGCCAATTCGATCATTGCCGTGTCTCAATTGGGAGGGCGTGCGGCCTTCACAGCGTGTGTGGGAGATGACCGGTACGGTCTGCATTATGTGGAAGAATTTGCCGAACTGGACATCGATTTCACGCATCCCCCCTTGGTGGGAGAAACCACGGGCACCTGCGTGAGTATCATCACTCCGGATGCAGAACGGACCATGCGCACGGCACTAGGTGTATCCAGTCATTTGTCGGATCGGCATGTGGATGAGGTCAAAATTGCTGCTAGTCGTTGGCTGTTCATCGAAGGGTATGTATTCGCCAATCCGAACAGCGGCCAACATGCGATCCGCAAAGCAGTGTCCATTGCTCGGCAGCATGGGGTGCGCATCGCCATTACCTGCTCCGAGCAGTTTATCCCGTTGGCCTTCCGGGAGGCATTTCATGAGGCTTTGGACCACGCCGATCTTCTTTTTTGCAATGCACCGGAAGCGATGGCGGTGGCTGGTCATGCCCGCGATGCTGAGGAGGCTTTCATCGCCTTGCGCAATGTGGTCCCCAACTGCGTGGTTACGGATGGAGCCAACGGTGCTTATGTACGCTACGGCGGGGAGGAAGGTCATGTTCCCGCTTTTCCCTGCGAGCCCAAGGACTTGACTGGTGCCGGAGATATGTTTGCGGGGGCTTTTCTCTATGGTATAACCCACGGCGTGCCACCTTTGCGTGCTGCACGTGCGGCGAATTATCTAGCCATGAAGGTCATCACCCAAATCGGTGCTCGCCTGCACCATGGCACACGCCACTTCTGGGATGAAGCTCTCGCATCTTGATCCCCGGCCCCTGTACCCGACAGAAACCGTCTTCAACGCATCACACTGGGTTCACGATCCTTCATCACTCCCTTCACCATCCATCGTGGCCTTTCGCGATCCCCTCTACCACTCTCTGCAAGATCAGGACGGAACGGTATCCTCCGGGACTTGATACGCCGGGATGGGATTGACAGGAATACGTCCCAAGCTATACGTGTCACGTCGGGGCTTGCCCCAAGGGGGAAATGGGGGCAGCGACGTAGTCGAAAGTTGCAACCACATGACAGATCTGTCTGGCAGTGATGCGAGCACAACTGTGGCGGTGCTCAAAGAGGCCATCTGCCGATTTGCAACGGCACGAGGTTGGGAACCGTTCCACACACCCAAAAACCTGGCTCTGGCCCTAGCCAGCGAGGTGGGGGAACTGTGTGCTCTGTTCCGCTGGTTGACCCCGGAACAATCCCTCTCGGCCGCCGAGGATCCCAGGCAGCGGGAAGCGATCGCCGACGAACTGGCCGATGTGACCAACATTCTTCTGCTATTGAGTGCTCACACAGGTATTGATCTGAGTGCTGCCGTGCTGGCCAAACTGGCAAAAAATGCCCGGAAATACCCGATTCCGCAAACAAGGGAAGACGGGGGCATGGAAAATCTCAACCCACAGGGGGACCAACCGTGCTCAGAGGCGGGGGAATAGGGATACTGATGCTCGGAGTCATGGCCGTGCTGACTTCGGTCAGTCGAAGTCAACCACCGATGCCAACACCTGCACCGGGCACTGTCCCGGGACCTGGCACGGGGATGCCGCTCCTTTCCTCCATCACTCCGGAAGGCCAATCGGCGGTTATGGAGCGTCCCAATGCAGGAGCCGCACCCAAGAGTCGCTTGACGCAACCCGTGGTGGCAGGAGCCGATGGTGTCCGTCCCTGGAATGGCCCAGGGCTGCAACCGACTCAAGCCGGGAACCGCAACGGTTCCGCTCCTCTGGGAGTAGTACCTCCGGCATCTCCAGCAACTGGTCCTGTTACCCTACACCATCCTCAACGGTCTTCTGCATCGCCGGAAGTCCCTCCACCACCGACCCCTTTATCGCTAGCGCAACCTGCTGGGCCACCGCCGCCGAAAGCCACTGCCTCGACACCGTTGAGTATCACTCCTTTGGCTTCCCCTGGGTCCGGTAATGTCCCTGTCGCTCCGTCTGCCATTCGAGGGGCGGAACAACCTGAGACCACACTTCCATCCGGGAAAGAAAATTCGTCGTTGCTTTCAGGTAGCATACCGCCTGTTGAGCAGAAACTGGCATCAACTGCTCCATTTCCCTCCACCCGTGGAGAACCGTCTGGAACGGCTCTTGTCAGTCCTCATGTGCGTCTGCAAGTGATCACACCACCCCACGTGGTAGTCGGGATGGAATGCCGGTGTGAGGTCCATCTGCACAATGGCGGAACAAGCAGTCTCAGCCATGTAATCGTGGAAGATGAGTTACCGGAAGGAGCGAATTATATCGGGAGTGATCCCCCTGCCCAAGTACAAGGGCGCAAACTCCGTTGGGATGTAGGAACATTGGAAGCCGGAAGCGAGAAGCATCTGGTCATGCGTCTGATGCCATTGCAGGAGGGGTCCCTACGTTTGCGACCGTTGGTCTTTTTCGCAGCGGGTGTGGAGAAGGTTTTGCAAGTAACACGACCGCGCGTGCAGCTCCAATTGAGTGGGCCGCAACAGTGCCGCGTCGGCGATGAGGTCACCTGGACCATCCAACTCCACAACAGTGGCAGTGGACCGGCCCATAACCTCCTGGTGCAGGCTCAATTATCGGAAGGTCTCCGCCATCCTCAAGGCACTACGATCGAGGCTCATATTCCTCTGCTGGGTGCCGGGGAGAGCAAAACATTGCCCCTGCGTGTGTCGGCTGTCGCTCCCGGGACTCATTTCTGCCGTCTCATCGCTGTTGCTACCGCCCACGAACACGTGACCACCCAATCCGCGATCCGCATCGTCGAACCACGCCTGGAACTTCGACTCAACGGTCCATCGAAGTGCCTGGTCCGAAGTGAAGCGATCTATGAGATCGTCCTCTCTAATCCTGGTACCGCTGAAACAGAACCTCTGACACTATACATCCATCTTCCCCCATGGCTCGATCTGGTTCAGGCGGGAGAAGGGGGAACCTATCAGGCCGATCACCGTTATGTCATCTGGCACCTTCCGCCGCTGGCAGCAGGGGCGTCTCGCAGTGTAGGGATCAAGGTTCGCGCCAACGCTGCAGGGGAAGGAATCCTCCGTGGTGTTGTGCAGACTACCCCGCCGGCTGTGCAAGGGGCAGCCGCTGCACCGGCTTCGGTCTCCCGAACACTCCAAGCCCGAAGTGAACTGGCTGTGCGTGCGGAGGGAGTACCCGCTTTGCGTTTCGACGTCTTCGATGTGGAAGACCCTGTGCTTGTAGGTCAGGAGGCCGTTTATGAGATCCGTTTGGTCAATCAAGGGACCGGTCCCTGCCAGCAGATCCACCTGGTGGCCGTACTCCCCGAGGGAGCCGAATACAAAGGGTCCAGCGGTCCCACAGCTATCCGCCAGGAAGACAATCGCTTGATCTTTGTGCCCTTGGCCAGTCTGCCGGTGCGGGGTGAAGCCGTGTATCGTCTCCGGATTCGAGGCACGCTACCCGGAGATGCGCGACTGCGGGTCCACCTGAGTTACGATCAGATGCGCACACCGGTGATCAAAGAGGAGAGTACCCAGTTCATCCAGCCTTGAAACCCAGGGACCGCAACATCTGGCAAGCCCGGCAAGACTCCTACAATTGTTGCAGATTCCCCACAGATAGAAGGGGGAATTTGCCGATGGGGAAAATGCCTGGAATTATCTCACACTCACCCTCAGCGATTGCCCGCTGAGGATGGGGAGGGATCCGCCGACGGCGGAGGGGAAAGTACGCGTGGAGAGCCGACAGAGACCGGCACTCTCGTCGGCAACCAGGGGATCCCGAGATTCGTGATCCCGAGACTCTCCAGGGGGGAAGGAGACCGCCTATGAATCATAGTTCTGCACGCCAACGCCAACGGGAGGAAACCGACCAGGCTCCGGCTGTGCACATCCGCTGGATGATCCGGCGCGACCTCAACGACGTACTCCGCACGGAAATGGCCAGTTTCGAATATGCCTGGTCCGAGGAAGATTTCCTTCGCTGCTTGCGACAACGGCACTGCATTGGCATGGTTGCCGAGCAGGGGGAAACTGTAGTGGGTTTCATGATCTACGAATTACAAAAGAATTATCTGCACCTGCTCAATTTCGCCGTTCATCCCTCGGCACGCCGTACGGGCATCGGCACTCGGTTGATCCAGCGCTTGATTCAGAAGATGGAGGCCCACCGTCGCCGAGCTATCATCCTGTTCGTCCGGGAACGCAATCTGCCCGCCCAGCTCTTCTTCCGCAAAATGGGTTTCCAGGCCGTCCGGCTCCTGCGCGGTTACTATCCCGATACCGGCGAAGATGCCTATCAGATGGAATACCGTGCCCATTCTCTTACGACCGACACTCCGGAACTGACCCGGACTAACCGGATCAGTTCTTACGAACTGGACTGAGTCCCGAGGGCGACAAGTCCGATCGGTTCTCACGAACTCGACTGATTCCCGAGGGAGAGGGTCGGAAAAGGGGCATACCCGTTCCTGCCGGACCTGTGAAAAGCGGGTCCCCATTTGTCAGGGCTCCCGTATCAGGGAGATCGCATTGAGGGGTCTCATGATGCGCCATGGTCTTACCGCTCTAGGAGGTCTAGGAGTCCTATGCTGCGTAACTTCACTGATTTGGGGTCAGGCACCGCCAGCCCACACTCCGCTGATGCCACCGGCGACTCCTTCGCCTTCCGCGTCTTCCCCACCTGTACTGCCTCCATCCTCTGGGGGTGATATTCCTTCCGCCCTACCCTCGGCGTCTCCACCTCCAGTCGTTCGCGTACCACCTTTGCCTTCTCCCGTTCCACTGGCACCTGCTTTACCACCGGACACACCACCGGATACACCGGAAGATTCTCGCTTGCTCCCGCCCTCAGCGTCATCTAATCTCAATCTTGAGGGTGGAAGCTTGCGCACTCCGACACCAGGCCGTAGTACGCCAGCCCCACCATCATCCCAACTGTCACCACCGGCTATGCCGCTCATTCTTGCGCCATCGGGAGATTCTGCTATGACCCATGCCACTTCCTCTTCCCTCACACGCGCTGCCGTGTTTGGGGTCTGGTTTCTGGCTTTACCGTCCGACTCCTACACCCAGGAAGGATACCTGCCCGTTCCCCTGACCACTGCCACGCAGACTCCCGGAAATGGTAGCAATCAGTTGTCAGGCAATCCGGAATTTGCCGCTTTGAAAAAACAACTCGACGAAACCAACGCCCGCCTGGCCCAGATGCAACAGCAAATCCAACAACTCAGCGAACTGTTGCAAGGGCGTAGCGGCAATGCCGATCGACCTGCCACCGGAGGACTGCTGGAGGAAATGCGTGCCCTGCGCCAGAAACTGGCCGAGGTCGAAGCAGAATTGAATAAGCTCCGTTCTCAATACTCGGCCCTGTCACCGGCACGACCCACCACCCCATCATCCACCTCCCCACCCCCCTTCGCTGGAAAAGGTCTCATCCGTCTGGTCAACGATTTCCCTACCGAAGTTACGATGGTACTCAACGGCATTACCTACCGGATTCCACCGCGACAAACCGTGGACATCAGTGTTCCTGCTGGCGAGTTCTCCTACCAACTCCTCGATGCCGGGGGTACTCTGGTCCGCAAGCCCATCCGTGAACAGGAAATGGTTGTCCTGCGCATTCATTGATTTCGAAAATCTTCAGATCGTAGATCGACTCCGCAAGGTCTTTTCTTTTTGTTTTGGGTGTATAGCGGATAACTATGGTCATCACCATCGATGGGCCGTCAGCCTCCGGCAAAGGAACGGCAGCCAAAGCACTCGCCGCTCGACTGGGTTTCGATTACCTCGACACCGGGGCGATGTATCGCGCAGTGGCCTGGGCGGCCTGCCAGCGGAGGATTTCCTGTTCCGATGCCGAGGCGCTTCGTACCATCCTCCCCCAACTCCACCTGGAGTTCACATCTGAGGGCATCCTCCTGGAGGGAGAGGATATCACACCCCACCTGCGGACACCGGAGGTTGCGCAAGGTGCTAGTCTGGTGGCTGTGATTCCGGAAGTCCGCCGCTGGCTTGTGGACTTGCAGCGGGACTATGCCCGTGGGCGTCACCTGGTCACGGAAGGCCGCGATCAAGGGACGGTCGTCTTTCCCAACGCAGATCTCAAATTCTTTCTCACGGCGGACTTGTCCGTACGCGCCCATCGCCGCTGGCTGGAACTTCTACAGCGTGGTCTGTCCACCGACTTCAACACGGTGCTGCATGAGCTTCGACAACGGGATACCCGTGACTCGACCCGCTCCGACAGTCCCCTGCAGCAACCTCCCGATGCCATTCTGATCGACTCCACGCACCTGACCCCGCAGGAGGTGGTCGATCTGATGGAACGACACGCCCGGCAACGGCTCCCAATCCCCCCATCACCGCAGCCATCATGAACCCTGCACCGCACAGCACCCCTGTCCTGGCCCCCACAGCTCCCCCCTTGCCTCCGGAACAAAGGCATAGCCCGATCGTCCCTGCACCGACAGCTCGACTTCCCTGGTTGTCCCGGCTCTGGTACAACGCCGCTTACTGGGCCATGTGGACCACCTTTACCCTCGCCTACAGTTTCCGGCGCCGGGGCTGGCATCACATTCCGCGTACCGGTCCGGTCTTGATCATCGCCAATCATCAGTCGATGCTCGATCCCATCCTGGTGGGCCTGGCTTCCCGACGCTATCTGTCGTTCCTCGCTCGCCATACCCTCTTCCAGCAACTGCTTCTCGGCCCCCTCATCCGCTCCCTCAACGCCATACCCATCGACCGATCCTTCGGCAAAGAAGGAATCCAGACCGTCTTGCACGCCCTGGAGACAGGCCATGCCGTCGTGATGTTCCCCGAAGGAGAACGGACTCATTCCGGCGAGGTTCAACCGCTCAAAGCTGGTGTTTCGCTCCTGATTCGCCGGGTGCGTTGTCCGATTGTCCCAGTTGGCATTGCTGGGGCGTATGCCGCGTGGAACCGTTTTCGCCGTTGGCCGCGATTAGCCCCTCTTTTCGTGCCCCCCACGGATGCCACTCTGGCTGTCTCGATCGGGCCACCCCTGGACCCTCTCCGCTACCTGAACATGTCCCGCACGCAGATGCTCGAAGAGCTCCGCCAGGCGATTATCGAGCAAGTTCAGAAGGCCCAACGACTCCGCCGGCAATAACACTTCCTCACCCAAACACCCCTAATCACTCGCTCTGCCAGACGATCACCACGGTCATCTCCTGGCTTTCTCCCGGGGATTCCCATTCTGCTGTCGATCGCTCAGTGCCCAAGTACTCAAAGAAACGCACAACTGATTCTTCGACGCACCGTAGAACCTGCTGGGGCGTTTGAGGAGCACAGAACTGATTCTTTTTATAGGTAAGCCTTCCTTTCCCTGCGTCTGCTCCAACCCTGCTCACTCACCTCCTGCCCTCTCGCCCACTTCTGCCACACTCGTGATGACCTATCGGCCCGCTCCGAAACAGACTGCTACCCGCGGCAGTTGACGCTTTCCCCTTACGAGTTCCCCAGGGAACGCCGACACCTCCATGTCCTGGACATTCGATTTGCTCCGATTCCCGAAAACTGTGCATCATATCTTGCCTCCGCGGCTCTCTCCAGCGGCCAGGTCGAAGTCTCATCGGGCTGCTGGAAAGAGATTCGATCAAGGCGTCGTGGCTATCTGATTTTTTGTACTAGTATAAACATGAACCATAAAAGCCGAAAAGTCAAATCCGGTTGACAATTTTTTGGAAAAAACGCGGTGTAGAAGCATTGCAACGTATTGTCTGATAGGTTGTTGCAACGGGAGTCGTGGGGAAATTTTTCTCCCTGGTCCTGCTCAACGCAGTAAGAGTGTCGGCGGTGGGATCCCGAGGGTCAGAAGAGTATTTTCAGGCATCAGAGAGGTAACGGATGCGTTTGTCGATATCGACATTGACGGAGTGGTAAGGCATGGTCAGATGACTGGGATCGAACAGTTCCGTGCGGAGGACCTCAACATCGTCTGGTGCCAGGGCGTTGTTGAAGATCGGCAGCAAGTAGTCGATGCCGACGGGGCTGGGGCGAAGGGAACGGGGGTCATAGAAGCTGGGGTGCATGAGCCGAGCATGGATATAGCCCCAGCGGTCGCGGAAATCGTTCGCCTGGGCTTCGCTGAGGAAAAAGCCCCGTTGTCGCGTGTACTGGAGGATGGCGACGGCATTGGCCATGCCCCGCAGAAGCATATCGACGGCATGTCCCCCCAGTTGGGCCGCGTAGAAGCGGTCGAAGAGGATAGGGCGTCCACCACGTTGGGTGTGTCCTAATTTTCGGGTGAAGATGGCGGCACGGGCCGATTCATTCCGGCGTTTGCTGGTGAAGTAGTCATCCCCCAGGCGTTGGATGAGCAAGGCTCGAAGGGCTTCCGAAGCTCCGCTGAGGATTTTGTTACCCGCAGGGTCGGTACTGGCGTGTTCCGCACCCAATTCCTGGCCCTGTTCATCGACGATCCCTTCGCCACAGACGATGACACAATGTTTCTGCAAAGTGTAAATTTCCTTGATGCGTTCCACAAGCATGTCGATCTGCAAGCGATGCTCCGGCACGAGAAGAATATCGGGTTGTCCGTAGGACGAGCCCAAGGCCAGGTACCCCGAATGCCGCCCCATGACTTCCACAATGGCGATGCGGCGGTGGCTTTCGGCCGTGGTACGGATGCGCTGGACGCCGGAAGCGGAGACATAGACAGCCGTGGCAAAGCCAGGGGTCACATAATTGACCATCTGGTCCAAATCGAAGCGATGGTAGGAAGGTTTACGGGTGTAGGGGTAGCCATCTTTGATGACCGCGTCGGTGATAGTCTCGTGAGGTTCGTGCCGGACCCATTCATCGGGCTCACCGCGGTAGTTCAGTCCCAAATCGTTATCGATGGTTTTGGGGGCCAGGACTGTCGGAATGATGTCACTGAGAGCCTGCATACCATTGAGGGTGCCATCTCCTCCAATACAGATGAGGCCATCGATCTTGAGGCGGTGAAGCCGAGCCGCAATGTTGGCAATCTGTTCCTGATCATCCACATCCACATAGTCGCGTGAGGCACCGAGGATCGTACCCCCCCGTGTGGGATCCAGTTCCGGTATGGGCAGAAACAGGGGATTGAGATGGACATGCGGCACCCGCGGATTGAGCAAACCGCTGAAGCCTTTGATGATACCGTACATTTCGATTTTGTGCTGGCAAGCTCGTGTCACTGCCCCGTAGATCGTGGCATTGAGTGCCGGTGTGTCCCCACCCGCTGTGAGAATCGCCAGTCGTTTCATAGGTGTGAAACTTTCGGTGTCCCCGGTCGCGGTCATTCCCTTGAGACAAGGAATGAGAAACTGAAGGCAGTTTATCAAATGCCGAGCATCAGGGCAGCCCGAGGATCCATCCGCTCAGGAGAAGGGGGACAGCTTCAGGCTCCTAAGTATTTGCGGATGAGGGCATTGAGCTTATCGCATCTTTGCTGCCAGATGGTCATGGAATGAGGGGGATACTCTGGCAACGGACGGTAGTAGAGGGTCAGGTCCAGGCGGGATTGCTGGGGGTCGGGCTTATACAATCGCAACTCGACTTCAATGGGCTCGTTATCCCGTTCCACACGCGGCCGGCCTCTCTGGAACCAACTGAACAAACCGCTGCTGGTTGCCGGCTTGCTCTGGTAACCATCGGGAACACCCAGACGGAAGACGATCAATCCGGGTTCGCTGGTGACGACCACTCCGAGCAGATCGTCCATGAAGCCGCGGAGTTTGGCGGCGACCAGACGTTCGGGAGTCTCGACAGTAAAGCGATGGACCACTTCGTAGGGCTCGGGCCGTCGCTGTTCCCGACTGTCCCCGGGAGCCGGGAGAGGCTTTTGGGGATGATCCACCCAATCGGGAGGTTGTGTGGCCTCCCAGATGTTCCAGCCGACGGCCTGACTGAAGAGGTCCGCCAGTTCCCGGGCAGTTTGGGGACGCTCATTGGGATACTTCGATAAGGTCAACTGGACGACTTTTTCGATCGACGAAGGAATATCCCGGATGCCCAATTGGGCGAACTGCGGCGGGGTCTGCTGGACATGAGCTGCCAGAACCTGCGCCACCTCCGGGTAAGGAAAGGGGAGCTGACCCGTCAACATTTCAAAGAGGATGACCCCGACGGAGTAGAGATCGCTCCGACAATCCACGGTATCACCGCGGATCATCTCCGGACTGACATAGGAAGGTGTCCCCAACGCCTGGATCGAGCCGTAACCGGTCAATTCCTTCGGTTGGATGAATGGACGCGTGGCAAAGCCAGCAAAGCCGAAGTCCATGACTTTAAGGCTTTCCTGGATGGTGCCCACTCGCTGAACCATCAGATTGGCTGGTTTGAGGTCCCGGTGGATGATACCGGCATCATGAGCATGTTGCAAAGCATGGCAGAAGCAACCCAGGAGTTTGCCGACCCGTTCCAGATCAAACCTGCGTCGACGCTGCAGTAACTGCTCCAGGGTCATCCCAGGAACATACTCCATGACCAGACAGGGGCCCAAATGGTCATCGACACCGGCTTCGTACAAGCGCAAGGTGTAGGGATGCCGCAGACGCGCCATGGACTGCACTTCCGCCTCGAACATCTGGCGGAATTTGGGGTGGGTTGTGATGTGAGGATGAATCTTCTTGACGACTACAACGGGGCCACCCGCCAGGGGTTCAGCCAGGTAGACTTCCGCGTTACTCCCCTGCCCCAACGAGCGTTGCAGGCGGTATTTTCCCAATGCCACCAGCGTGTGTGTCATCTCGATCGTCACGGCTTGATCAACTCCGGACCGACTACTGAACCATACGTCGCAGCTCAAGGTCCGGCAAATCGCTGGTGCAGGGTTTCGGGCTCGATGCCTGACGAGGTCGGCAATTTTTGCTTGTCCTGGAAATGCTTCACTGGGCGCAAAGAAATGCCCTCAAAGATTCGTGGGGGACCAACGGTATTCCACCACACCGCGCAAAGAAGTGCCTAAAGAGTCGTGGGGGACCAACGGTATTCCACCACACCTTCCCACTTTTCGTGGGGCTTGAGGATGATCCAACCGGTATCCGACTGCGGTAAAGCGAGATTTGCTGCATCCGGCACGCAGGTGTAGGGTTCCAAGGCAATAGCCTGGCGATGGGGCGGCGTGAAGACCACCAGTTCTCGAAAATTTGGAGTGGCTCGGATCTCCACCCGTCCCAAAGCCGTCTTATGGCTCAACTGGGCTAAGGTCCGTCGCTTATCCTGTGCCGGCGAAGAAGTAAGGTCTGTGAAAATCAGGTCCATGCGGGCGTCGCCAATACTTTTCTCCCGGCGGAAATCCCACTGCGCTGGAACGGGCTGGCGTTCGCCCGTGGGAAGCAAATCGTCCCCTGTGTGCCACAACTTCGCCGCTGGGATCTGAAGCTGATAGTGGTCGATGTTCGGATCCTGAACACCCGGGAGGCAAAAATAGGGATGGTATCCCAAACCGAAGGGGAGAGGCTTGTCATCGATATTAGTCACGGTCGCCTCGACGTGCAAACTCTGAGAGTAGAGGCGGTAGGTCACCTGGATTTTGAAATTGGCCGGCCAGAGGTGGACGACTTCGGGCATGTCCTCGGCGAGGATGCATTCCCCAGTGACGAAGGCGCAGTCCCGGTCGCTGTTCCAATCCGCAATACGCCAGCGATGCCGAGGGGTGAAGCCATGAATGGCATGGTGCCGTGTGGCGTCATTGAGCGGAAGTTGGTATTCCACGGCCTGGAAGTTGAATCGCCCCTCCCGCAGGCGACCCGGGAAAGGGAAAAGCACGGCATGGCCATTGCGGGTCGGAATCGGTTCATAGTCCCAGTCGGGCGAGACATAGAAGATGTCTGCCCAATGACCATCGGCAAGGCGGAGTTGCCACCGGAGGCAGTTCAAGCCCCAATGCGGCCAAACTTCGGCTCGGATTTGGCCCTCCGTGTCGATCAGCTCATACACATCCCCGATCCGGTCCCCTGCCCGCTTCTGGGTGAGATGCACTTCGAAGCTCATAACCAGCTCCTTCGCGCTGTCCACTTCATATCTACATTGTACTCTGCTAATAAATCGTGCCGCAGGGAACTTTCCATGGTGATTCTTTCTTCGGAAGCTTTGCTGGAACTGTGTCGAACCCTCTTCACAGCAGCCGGCGTACCCGCTGATGAGGCGGAGATCGTGGCCCGCAGCCTGGTTCAGGCCAACCTGTGCGGCCATGATTCGCATGGTGTCTTGCGGGTGCCTCAATACATCACCCATTTGCGTCAGGGTGTGTACCGTGTAGGCGTACCCTTGGAGATTCTCCACGAAACGCCGGCCACCCTCGCCGCTGATGGTAATTGGGGATTGGGTCAGGTGCAAGCCTATCGTTTGTTGCACCGGCTTGCAGACAAGGTAGCTGCCATGGGGGTCGCAGCCGGTACGCTGCGGCACTGCGGTCACATCGGCCGGCTGGGGGAGTATGCCGAGTGGGCTGCAGAGCGACACTGGGCCTTGATCGCCGCGGTCAACTCGCATGGAGCAGGGCGTCGCGTGGCTCCTCCGGGAGGTACGGAAGGACGCATCAGCACCAATCCCATCTGCATCGGGGTGCCGACCTCGACCCACCCCGTCATCCTCGATTTCAGCACCAGTGCTGCCGCGGAAGGGAAAGTCCGGGCTTGCTTCCAGAAGCAACAGCCCTGTCCGGAAGGCTGGCTCATCGATCATCGGGGTCAACCCACCACCGACCCCGCCGTCCTGTATACCGAGCCCCGCGGCAGCCTGCTTCCCTTCGGCGGTTCCCAAGCCTACAAAGGATTCGGGCTGGGGTTACTGATCGATCTGCTCTGTGGCGGTCTATCCGGCGGCCACTGCAGCAGCCCTGCTTTCCCCATCAATGGGGCCGGCAACACCGCCTTATTCATCCTGCTGAATCCCCAATCTTTTGCGGGGCTTGATCACTTCTTGCAACAAAGCGACGCTTTGACCGCTTATGTCCGTTCCTGCCCGACAGCCCCCGGGGTCACTGCTATCACCTTACCCGGCGATCCGGAACGGCAAATGCGCGAACAACGCCAACGCGAGGGCATTCCCATCCCGGATGGCACCTGGGAACTCATTGGCCAGACCGCCCAGCAACTGGGTCTCCCCTGGCCTCTGACCCCTGCTGTGCTGGGACTACCACTCTGTGAACCTGCCTGTACACACCCGTCAACTCGTTGTTGAGCAGAATTTTATGCGCACATCTCGCAGGTTGGTCTCTGCCGGTCCCCAAACCAATCCCGGGAAAGTTCGGAAAGACTGGCTGCCGGTGACTTCGGATTATTGACCTGGTGAACGAGGGGGCGGGGCAATCTCGACGGCATCGGCCGGACGAGGGGGTGGGAGAGTTTCCGGAGCACGTTCGGCCAGCAACGCCAGATAACGGGTGGTATCACGTAAGGATTCGATCCTCTGACGGTAGGCAACGCCCCAATGCGCCACAATCGGCAGCCAATCGATGGCATGAATACGGGCCACACTATAGGCTTGCATGTAACGCTGAGCTTGGATGTGCTGCATCACTTCTTGCACTGCCGCCCGTTGAGCCAAGGCGAAAACACGCTCCATGGCGGGCTTGAGCCAGGCATCCTGCGGTTGCGCCAGCAGTTGCACATGACGCAGACGTTCTTTGAGCTGACGACAGCGTTGCTGAGTCTGCCGGGGATGGGTCACCAGGTGCTGTTCCGCCTGTTCGAGATGATAGTTGAGGCTACGCTGAAGCCAGCGTTGTTCGGCCTCGATCAATTCCTTGCGAACCACCGCATCATACTGGGCTAGCCGGCGACGCAAGAGGGCGGTGCTCTGAACGCGTTCCCATTGATCGAAAGGCAGGCGATTGAGTTCCATGATCTGGGCGGCCATGGCTCGCTTGAGCCAGGCTTGCCAGGCCTCATCCACTGCCGGGCGGGTCCAGGGCAACCGCTGGGTCAAGGGAGCCGATTGCAAATACGCAACACGAGCCGCATGTACATCCTCGGGACCTATCGCCTCAAACCTCTGCCGGATCAGTGAGAGTGCGGAGTCGATCCATTGTTGCCATCGGTCGGCCAGGGGGGCAGCCAGGGAAGGAAATTCCTGCTGAAGCTCTTCGAGCGTTCGGGAATAATAATCCGCATACTTGAGGTCTTCGAGGGTTACCTGCTCCCAACGCTGCTGAAGCCGTTGGCGTGTGGTCCAGGCCTGATATAGAGTTGGTCCATTCGGTCGAGCCGGTGTGAACAGCCAGGCTGCCAGTGCCAGGATCAGCCCGAACCCGGCGATCGCGAGGCGTTGCAACGGAAAACGTTGCGGACGGACCAGCAGGAGGGTAGGAGCCAGCAGGAGAGTAAGCAGAGCGGCGATGCGGAAGGTATGCACATCCCACCCCCCTCCCGCCAGAGCGCACCCCAGGACCACACTTGCAGCGGCCAGCGCCATGAAAGTGACACCGGCCAGCCAGTTTTGCCACCCTCCCAACGGTGAGGAAGGAGCAGGCGATTCGCCCACAGCACGGATCATGGAGACTCCTGGAACACCTTCATGATTCGCCCGCAGGCGATGAGGGATCACCGGACTTTTCCGGCTTTTTACCCACGATCGGTTTCAATTCTCGTACCCAGATGTTACGGAACTTGACCGGATTGCCGTGATACTGAATGTGGATGGGCTGTTTTTCCGGATGCTTACTGTACTTCGGGGGACGATCGTAGAACGTCCCACCTAACAACTCAAAATGATTGTGAACACAAATACCGTTATGGATGACCGTCACATATGCGGGTTGAAGAACTTTGCCATCCTCGGCGAAGCGCGGAGCGGTGAAGATGATGTCATAGGTCTGCCATTCCCCAGGTTTGCGGCAGGCATTGACCATCGGAGGTTGTTGCTTATAGATGGCAGCACATTGACCGTCGAAATAGGTCGGGTTGTTGTAACTATCGAGGATTTGTACCTCATAGCGTTGCATCAGATAGATGCCACTGTTGCCACGGCCTTGACCCCGCCCTTCGATTTTCTCCGGGGTTGCAAACTCGACGTGGAGCTGAATGTCGCCGAACGATTGTTTGGAGGTGATCCCGTTTTTGCGGGCGATGGCATAGCCGTCCTTGATTTCCCAGTTTTCCCCGCCGACCCATTGGGATAGGTCTTTACCGTCGAACAGAACAATAGCATCCGAGGGGGGGTCGGCATTGGTTGGTCCTGGAGTCACCACTGGCGGTTCCGGCCAGATGATGCCGCTTTTGTACTCGCGGATTTGCAGGGCGTAGGTGGCGGCCGCTGTCCACAAAGCAATTCCTGCAAGCAGTAGCGACCCGACAGTAACATATCCTCGCATGGTACAACTCCTCGCAGAGACAGAGCAAGGGATATAGCTCCGGGGAGAAATCATCAGGGCTTGAGAGGATTGTGCGACTGCTTCGATACAATGGCAATAGTTCATTTCATCCTGTCACAGGAGGAATTCAGTAGTACTCAAGAGGAAGTGAGCAATTCGATGTGGGGACTCGCCCCTTGGAGGGGAATTGTCTGTCCGATGACAGCGGCATGGGTATAGCCTGCCGTGCGAAGCTGAGTGAGCAGGTTATCCGTTTGCTCCGGAGGCACAGCCAGGAGCAATCCTCCGCAGGTTTGGGGATCGAACAGCCACGGCGGAAGAGGGGCAGCACCGTGGATGCGACATGCCCATTTTGCGTTGTCGGCATGGAGGGTGCTGACGATTCCCTGCCGCACCACCCGGTCGAAGCCATCAAGTAACGGAATCCGGTCCGTGAAGAGCCGAGCGGAGATACGAGAGGCCTCGAGCATCTCCAGAAGGTGCCCCGCTAGCCCGAAGCCGGTGATATCCGTGCAGGCTTTCAAATCGAGTGCAGCAGCGATGCGGGCTGCGGCTCGGTTGGATTGCAGCGTGTGCTGGACCAGTTGTCGCCAGGTGTGTGCGGGACAGGCTGCTCGCATCCAGGCAGCCCAGAGAGCACCCGTCCCAAGCGGTTTGGTCAAGACGAGGTTCTGCCCCACTTGCAAGGCATTTTTGCGAAACAACTGCGTGAGGTGAGCTAGCCCCGTGAGAGCGAAACCGAGGGCCAATTCCGGGCCTTCCGTCGTATGCCCTCCCACCAGGATTACTCCTTCGGTTGTGAAGACGCTTTGAGCACCCGCGAGGAGTTCTTGCAGCATCTGTTCTTGAATCGGTCCGCGGGCAAACGGCAACGTCACAATTGCCAGGGCGGCCAGCGGCGTCGCATTCATCGCGTACAGATCGCTCAAACCATGGAGGGCGGCAGCCTGACCGAACAAATACGGATCATCTGTAAAGGCGCGGAAATAGTCCACCGTTTGCACCTGGACCGGACCATCGGGTGACACCTGCAGCACTGCAGCGTCTTCCCCTTCTAGCAATCCCAAAGGGACCCGTGGGTCCTGCACCACTTTCAGTCCTCTGAGCACCCTCTGCAGGATATCTCCTGGGACTTTAGCGCCACATCCGCCGCAACGCATCAGAGGCGAATCATTCTCCTCCACCTCTGGGGAAGCTGCCATTGCAGCAGGTGGTTCCAGTGACTCGAGCCAACGACGATCGATTCGTTCTTTCCAGCGACGAGCCCATCGCCCAGAAAATGCCCAGCCGCCATAATTCCCTACCGCCTGACCATTGGAAAGGTTGAGTAGGTACAGGCAGCGCCGCTGCGGTCGGAACGGACGCAGGGGGCGCTCCAGGAGATAGGACACGATATTGTCATAAAGCACTGGCCCCTGCCGGACGGCGTAAACGCCATTGTGAGGGAGTGTTGGATAATCCACCAAGGAGATGCAATCACCTGCCCCGAAAAGGTAAGGCCATCGATCCACTTGCAGGGTGTTCTGGACGCGGAGAAAGCCCTCGGCATCCACCGGCAAACCGCTGTCCTGCAGCAAGGGTGGAGCCGCTCCAGGGGTCGCCCAGAGGACCGCGTCACACTCCAACGCCTGACCATCCTCCAGGGTCAGCCGACCAGGACTTCCTCCGACAACGCGGCGCTGAGTCAGAATGGTCACATTCGCCTGCCGGAGACGTTCGGTGAACACGGCGGCAGCACGACGGGGAAACCGTGGCAGCAATCGCTCGTGGGCTTCCACCAGAGTCAGACGCACGCCAGGGAGTCCACCACACCGTCGAGACAAGGCCGCGGTCAACTCGCAGCCACTCGCCCCACCCCCGACCACTACCCAATGGAAGGGGCGCGGTCGCGACTCCAACTGCCGGATAATCTCTTCACAGCGGTCTACCAGCCGACCCAAAGGACGCAGTGGAATCGATCCGTCCCAGCAGGTCGGGTCCACCAACGGGCGGGATACGGCACCGACATTGAGAGAAAGGACATCGAAGCGAAGCGATGGTCGATCCGACAGATCGACGCGGCGTTCGTGAGGATCAATCCGTTGCACGGTGGCCACAATGAGACGCACTCCTGCAGAACGGGCCAACCGCACCAGATCAATACTGATCTCCTGCCGTTCCACTTCGCCATTCAGACAGGCCGGTGTCATTGCTGAATAGGGAATAGTGTCGTAGGCATTGATCCATGTGACGGCAATACCGGGAACTGGTCGCATACGCCATCGCCGGACGAAGACCAGATGCGCGTTCCCGGCTCCGACCAGAACCACCGACTTCTGCAGAACCGCCTCGCTGCCCTTCACCCGTGCCCTCCTCTCCTCGTGAACGTCTCTGCTGGCAGTATATGCCCAGGACCTGCCTGTTCCCCTTCCGTCGATGTGCTCTCTTCCCCAAACTATCTCCGATTCAGCTGGTCCGGCTCCGATGAACCCATCCGGCTCCGATGAACCCATCCGGCTCCGATGAACCCATCCGGCTCCCATTGCCCGATGCGTCTAACTCCCCAGCGTTGGTTCCTCTTGCACAGCCGCGTACCATCCCCTATACCGCTGCGGGCACGGTGCAGACCCATGAGGTTGCCCGTTGGGGGAGGAATCACCTTGCTTGAACGTATCTCCATCTGGCAGGCGGACTGCCGTATGGCTATGGCGTCGATTTGTCTGGCGTGGATGGTTCTCCTGATCCTCGGCTGCCACCATGACAAGTACAACATGAAGCCGGCACTGCGTGAGGAATATGTCCTTCCTCCTCAGGAAAAGCGTTTCAACGAACCGGAAATGGCCCCGTATCGTAAGCCGCCACCCCCTAAGGAAGAAAAGACGCTTCTGGGTCGTCCTCCCACTCCTATGTCGCCGGCAGGTCTGGGTGCCTTTGGACCATGAGCGCATAACCCCCGAACGTTCCCTCGATGTCTTTTCTTCGCCCACCTGTTCCCCTCGCTCATAATCCATTTCCACCTCAGGAAGAAATCCCAGCATTGGATTCGTTCTTGTGCTAGCCGCACACGCAGTTTGTCAGGGTTGACCCCACTTGGGCAGGAACTGTCCCTCATGAAACGGTTTCTGTAGCAGACGGTCGAGATATGCCGATGGATGCAGTCCTCGGCTTTGTATCATCTGTTGCGGTTGCAACAGTGGCACCTTCCCCGTGAGCAATAGCGGCGCGAAAATACGCCTTTCTCGGAAAACATCCGGGGAGTTTACTTTTTTGCCCCGCTAGGGATCGAAAAATGGAGATACTGATGCTCGAGGAGTATGGCGAAGGCTTCTCCCAGGGCTGCTTCCTGGCGCACACGAAAGCCGGCTTGAGCAGAGATACAGAGTAGGCTTGAGCGGGGATGCAGAGGCAAGCTCGGACGGGAATGCAGAGGCAAGCTCGGACGGGAATGCAGAGGTAGGCTCGCATGGGAATGCACACGCGGACTTGGATAGGGATAGGGATTCTGGCCACTGTACCAATTTGGGATTCGACTG
>Ga0197142_1001252_pt1 | contig 23380 bp, 17 predicted proteins | sample GBS60_MetaG_FD_148614 | JGI IMG/M metagenome (GOLD analysis project Ga0197142, IMG submission 148614) | Sediment microbial communities from Great Boiling Springs, Gerlach, Nevada, United States - GBS 60_MetaG | ecosystem: Environmental > Aquatic > Thermal springs > Hot (42-90C) > Sediment... | reverse complement strand
CCGAGGAAGCGGATGTGATATTCGTTAATACCTGTTCCGTCAGAGCGAAAGCTGAGCAAAAGCTTTATTCCTTTCTTGGACGGCTGAAACGATTCAAAAACCGAAATCCTGACATGGTTATAGCTGTTGGTGGATGTGTTGCCCAGCAACTCAAGGAAGACATCCTTAACCGATTTCCTTTCGTGGATATTGTTGTGGGGACGTCCGGGATTTCTAAGCTTCCAGATCTTATTGAGCAGGCTCTGAGTGACCACTTCCGGGGCGGTTTTTTCCCGGAAGAAGAGCCATCTTTTGGTATGCACTGGCTGGATCCTTTTTCATCTCGGTGGTCTACGAGTGTTGTTGAATATGTAACCATCATGCAGGGGTGTGACAATTTCTGTTCTTACTGCATCGTGCCTTATGTAAGAGGACGTGAGAGAAGCCGCCCGATAAATGAAATCATAGAGGAGATTAAATTGCTCACAGCGAGAGGTGCTAGGGAAATTATTCTTCTCGGGCAGAACGTAAATTCCTACGGGAAGAATCTTTCCCCTCCTGTCCGATTTTCGGAACTTATAGAACGTATCGCTTCGGAAACTGATGTTGTTCGTTTGCGATTTACCACATCTCATCCTAAGGATCTCACCGAAGACTTGATGGCTTGTTTTAGGGACCTGCCCATCCTGTGTCCACACCTTCATCTGCCTTTCCAGGCAGGATCTGATAGGATTCTTGCATTGATGAATCGTGGCTATACTCAGGCTGAGTATCTAAAAAAGGTGGAAACGTTGAGGCATTATAGTCCTGATATAGCCCTTACAGCCGATGTTATGGTCGGATTTCCTACCGAGACGGAAGAGGATTTTCGGGAGACTATCAAGCTTATAAAGATTGTTGAATTTGATGGGTTGTTTTCCTTCAAGTATTCTGATCGTCCTTTTACTTCAGCTTCTTCCATGAAGCCTAAGGTAGATGAAGAAACCAAAACGAAATGGCTTGTAGAGCTTCAGGAACTCCAAAAAGCCATAACCCTCCGTAAGAATAAGGCAGAGGAGGGTATGGTGCGCATGGTGTTGGTCGAAGGTGAAAGTAAACTCGGGAGCGGTCAGTTAACCGGCAGAACCCCTCACAATAGAATCGTTAATTTTGAGGGACCGAAAGAATTAGTTGGTAAAGAGGTTGCCGTGAAGATTGTGGAAGGTTATGCTCATTCATTGAGGGGTGAATTAGTAGAGGTTCATAAACCCTAAGGGTGGAGGACTTTAAATGAGCACAATGATTGAAATGACCGTTTCGGAACTTATTGTAGACACTCAAAGCAATACCCCCATTGTGGTGCTTAGAGAAAAGGGTGGTAACAGATTCCTTCCCATCTGGATCGGCATTATGGAGGCTACGGCGATAGCAATGGAACTTGAACAGGTTCGTTTCCCACGCCCAATGACTCACGATCTTATGAAAAATTTGCTTGAGCATCTTAACGTGGTGGTAGATCGGGTTGAGGTGTGCGATCTGAGAGAAAATACCTATTACGCTTTAATTCACCTAAGAAGTGGTGACAAAAAAAGTGCTGTTGACGCAAGACCAAGTGATGCCATTGCACTGGCTCTTCGCACTAGGTCACCTATTTACGTTGCTGACAAAGTGCTGAGAAAATCAGGTCAGACTGAAGGATTTAAGCCGGTAATTGTAGATCCAGATGACCGCGATAAGCTCGCCGAACTTCTAGAGGAATTGTCCCCAGAGGATTTCGGTAAATACAAGATGTAAAAATCTCCTGATATCCTGATATGTTCCGATGAGTGTAACTCGGGTCCACGTTGTTTCACCACAAGAAGGAGCCATACTGATAAATGAGGATTAGCGTAGCGATTGGTGGTATGAGTTGTGCTGCCTGTGTGAGGAGAGTGGAACGAGCACTTTCGGATGTTGAGGGTGTTCTTTCTACTTCCGTTAATCTTGCGACCGGCAGGGCAACGCTTGAGGTGGCTGAATCTTTTCGTGAGGATAAAGCTCGCGCAGCAGTGGAGGAGAGTGGTTATCAGTGGTTGGGAATTGTCGATGAGGATGAACATCTTCGTTCTGCCATTGAAGAACTGCAGACAAAAGAGAAAAAGCGACTTATTGTAAAACTCGTTGTGGGTGGTGTGCTTACCCTTTTTATCCACGGTGTGATGCTGCTTCCTATCGATCGACTAACATCCGAAATGCTTCAGTTTGTTCTGGCTTTTCCTGTTGTTTTCTGGGTGGGTAGTCCTTTTTTAACGGGAGCAATTAAGGCTCTTCGTAAAGGCACCTCTGATATGAATACTCTTGTCGCTCTTGGTTCTCTTGCTGCTTTTATCTACTCGGCTTTTGTAACCTTTTTCCCCAATCAGTTGAAACATGGTTTGTCCGGTCACGGTGTCTATTACGATGGCGCTGCTATGATCGTTACGCTTGTTCTCCTAGGTCGATTTCTCGAAGCAAGAACTCGAGAACGAGCGTCTCAAGCCATTAGAAAACTCCTTAAGCTCAAGCCGAATATGGCTACAATTGTGCTTCAAGATGGCACAACTCAAGAAGTGCTTGCAGAGCGCATCTCCGTTGGCGATCTCTTTATGATAAAACCAGGAGACAGGTGCCCTGTGGATGGTATGGTGGTAGATGGGAATTCTTCGGTAGATGAATCTATGCTGACCGGTGAGAGTGTGCCAATTCATAAAAAACCTGGTGATCCTGTGTATGCCGGCACTGTTAACATTGATGGAAGGCTTATATGCCGAGCAACCGCTACGGTTGGATATACCTTTCTCGATCGCATTGTAAGGCTTGTTGAGGAGGCACAAGGCAGGAAGGCAGCTATTCAGCATTTTGCTGATCAGGTAGCATCTGTATTTGTGCCGATTGTGATAGCTATTGCCGTGGTGACTTTTCTTGTCTGGTGGCACTTTTCTCCTGATGTTTCCAAACCTCTTATGATGTGCGCTTCCGTTCTTGTTATTGCATGTCCATGTGCTCTTGGCCTTGCAACTCCAACGGCAATAATGGTTGGAACGGGCATAGGAGCCGAAGAAGGCATCCTTTTTAAGGGTGGAGATGTGCTTGAATTGATGGGGAAGGTGCGAACGGTCGTTTTTGATAAGACGGGAACTCTTACCGAAGGCAAGCCTGTCGTTACGGATTTAATCCCCGCCGATGGAATAACGGAAGAAGAGCTTCTTAAATTTGCGATGGCGGTAGACGAGGCTTCTAATCACCCGTTAGCGGTAGCGGTTGTAGCAAAAGCAAGAGAGCAGAGAGTTAAGCTTGTAAGAGCAAGGGATGTAACGGTAAAACCAGGCTACGGATTGATGGGATGGGTTGAAGAGCAGAGAATTTTGGTGGGTAGTGAAACGTTTATTCGAGAAGAAGGTATATCTACCGATGAATGGCATTCAGTCGCAAATGAGCTTGCTCAGGAAGGGAAAACAATTGTCTGGGTTGGCGTGGATAATTTTGTAGCAGGTTTAATAGCTTGTGCTGATAGTCCTAAACCTGATGCTCATGAAGCTGTGAAAGAGCTGAAGTCCATGGGTATCAGAGTGACTATGCTAACAGGGGACAGACCTGAGGCAGCTCATTTTATTGCGAAACAGATCGGTATTGATGACGTTATAGCCGGTGTGTTGCCGAATGATAAGGTCAGGGTTATAGAAAGGATCCGCTGGGAAAGTCGTGCTCCAGTTGCTATGGTTGGTGACGGTATAAACGATGCACCAGCTCTTGCTTCCGCAGATGTAGGAATCGCTATTGGTGCTGGAACTGATATAGCCGTGGAGGCTGGAGATGTTACACTGGTAAGTAATAGACTTTTAGGAGTAGTGTTATCCTTTGTTTTGTCGAGATATACTCTCAGAGTAATTAAGCAGAACCTTTTTTGGGCGTTTTTCTATAATGTTTTGGGAATTCCATTGGCTGCCGGCTTGTTTTACCCATTGTTTGGGATTTCACTTACTCCCACATGGGCAGCAGGAGCGATGGCAGCGAGTTCGGTTTCCGTTGTAAGCAATGCTTTGAGACTTCGATGGATCTGGAAGAGATGGAAAAGAAGAGCGTTTCAATAAGACCGGCTTGTATTTTTGATTGCTTCAAGTTGGTGAAAAAAAATTGTTTGGTTTTACTATGTGAAGATTGAGAACAAAATCAAAACATGATAGAGATCCCTTGGCATTTGCTTCAATTCTTATATGAGGGTAGATGTTCCCATGGAGGATGGCAACAATCATAAAGTGGAAAAAGAGTTTCTTGTGATGAACAAGCAGGGTATTCATGCCCGGGTGGCAGCACAGATTGTGGATCTAGTGCGACGATTTAACGCAGATGTTTGGTTGGTTAAAGGGGAACGCAGGGCAAGCGCTAAGGATATTCTGGATGTGCTTACCCTTGCCTGTGGCTATGGATCAAAAGTGCTGGTGGCTGCTGAAGGTCCTGAAGCTCAGGAAGCGGTAGAAGCTCTGGGCACTCTATTCAGAAAAAGGTTCGGTGAAGTGTAGTGCAATGAGGGATGGGTCTTATAAAGTTAAGGGAGTGGGAGTTTCTCAGGGAATTGCTATTGGCAAAGCCTTTGTAGTCAGGAGGGGGCCAGTCTCGATTCCCTATTATACTTTGTGGAGTGATGAAGCCATTGAGGAAGAGTGCAGAAAGTTTGAGGAAGCTGTAAAACTTGTTGATGAGGATCTTGCCGGTATAAAGAAAAATCTTAGGAATGATCTCAAGGAATACGATTCTTTGCTTGATGCCTACCGTTTAATGCTTCGTGATAGGATTATTTATGACGGTACTCTGGAATTAATTCGGGAAAAACAGCTTAATGCCCTATGGGCGCTGTCTCTTACTTTTGAAAAAGCCAGAAAGATATTCGATGGTAATGAAAATACCAGTATCGCCGATCGAGTTTACGATATTGGAGCAGTTATTGACCGTTTAATGAGAAAACTTTCCGGAAGCCAGGACGACATCTTTTCACCTATCAAAGAGCGTTCCATTCTTGTTACTTACGACCTTTCTCCATCGGATGCAGCTCAACTTCCACTGGAAAAAGTTATGGCTTTTGTGCTCGACATTGGAGGCAAAACATCGCATACAGCAATCATAGCTAGGTCTCTTAACATTCCTGCTGTTATGGCGACTGGGCAGGGGTCGAAGAAGATACAAACCGGCGATTTGCTTATTGTCGATGGGACATCTGGAGAAGTTCTGGTAAACCCATCTGAGGATGAAATTCAGCATTATGTTGAGCTTCAGTTAAAGCTGGATACTTACCTTCGGGATATCGCCAGGAAAGCCTCGCTTCCCGCCGTAACTCGTGATGGAGTTCGAGTTGTGGTGGAAGCAAATATAGAGCTTTTAGAAGAAATTGTTGCGGCTAGGGACAATGGCGCAGAGGGTATAGGGCTTTTCAGAACCGAATTTGGTTTTATGAACCGAGAAGAAATGCCAACAGAGGAAGAACTTTTTCAGGAGTATCGCCAGCTTGCCGAATTGATGGCTCCAGGTGAAGTAATCATAAGAACTCTTGATGTTGGATCTGATAAACTCAGTGCCTGGTTTCCTCACGTATACGAACCTAACCCGGCTCTGGGACTTAGATCTATAAGATTTTGCCTGAAATATCCGGAAATTATCAAAACGCAGATGAGAGCCATTTTAAGAGCTGGTGCTGTTGCGAAGAATGTAAGAATGATGTTTCCACTTGTTTCCGGGGTTGGCGAGTTGAGGACGGTTAAAGCCATACTTAGAGAAGTGAAGGATGAACTCCGACGCGCTCGAGTTCAGTTTGACGATGAAATGCCAATAGGAATTATGATTGAAGTTCCGTCGGCTGTTGCCATTGCCGATCTTCTGGCAAAAGAAGTTGACTTTTTTAGTGTTGGCACCAATGACCTAATTCAATATGCAATCGCTATAGACAGACAAAATGAACATGTGGCTCATCTTTTTGAGGCTCTCCATCCAGGTATTTTGAGGATGCTTCATATTACGGTGAGAGAAGCGCATAAGGTAGGCATTCCCGTGAGTGTGTGTGGTGAGATGGCTGGGGAGCCTTTCTATGTGCCCGTTTTGCTGGGACTTGGTTTTGATAAATTAAGCATGAATCCACAGTCTATCCCAAGGGTGAAAAATCTAATTAGTCGCTCATTCAAAAAACACTGTGAGTCTTTTGTTAGAGAAATCCTCCGGAAGGATACACCTGAGGACATTCGACATTTACTGATGAAAACTATTGAGGAACAGTTTCCCGAAGAGTATCATTTCTTCCACAGTGGTTTTCTGGTTTAGCAGTTTTTAGAGAAGGGATGCTTTAAGAATGGGAAAAAAAGAAGACGAAGGTATCAAAATTGTTTGCCAGAACAGAAAGGCTTTCCATGACTTCGATATCGTGGAAACTATAGAAGCCGGTATTGCTCTAACCGGAACTGAAGTTAAAGCTTTAAGGGAAGGCAGAGCGAATCTCAAGGATAGTTATGCTAAGGTTAAAAGAGGAGAGATGTTTCTTTATGGGATGCATATAAGTCCATACAGGTCATGGGGATTTAGTAATCACGACCCAGAGCGTCCTAGAAAACTGCTTCTTCATAAAAGAGAAATTCTCAAGTTTGGAGGAAAGACCCAGGAAAAGGGGTTTTCCATAGTGCCGACAAAGGTTTATTTCCGCAAAGGTAAGGCAAAGGTAGAGCTTGCTCTTGTGCGTGGTAGAAAACTTCACGATAAGCGAGAAGCCATAAAAAGACGAGAAGAAGCTCGCGAGATGGATCGATTGAGGAAAAAATACAAAATAGGTTGAGATACAATAATGAGGAGTTGCCATGGGACTGAGGATGGAATGTATGTGTCTTCAGTGTGGCATTTCTCATTATATTCCGGTAGAAGACATATCCATGGAAATTACCGCCGGTTTTGAATATCCACTGGTAGCCAACATATTTTGTAGCCAATGTGGAGGAACGCTTTTTGTGGTAGGCAAAGAAGGAGAACAACCGCGGTATGTGACTGGAAAAACGGTCAGTTGATAGGGAAAAGCTCAAAGAGAAATCTAAATCCTGGGTAATAATTATGGCTCTTTCTTTATACGCTAACCTAATGATCTACTCTGTCAGTAGCGTTAAGAGGGATTTTGTCTGTAACACGGACGATATTATATCCCTTTCCTGCAATGCTTTAACGGTTTAGCCATGATGTAAATCTTCCCTTTAAAGAACTACTAACGATTTCTGTAATAACAGGCGGAGAATTCTCCTTGTAGAGGCGATCCAGCAATGCGAGATGGTCGTTCTTACTAACGCACATTGAATTGGGACACGCTCTTTCAGCGGGACGTTGCCCCTACGAACTCTAGGGTTATTTCATCTGTCTTGGAGGTATTTGAAGGCCTAGTTTTTTTATTTTTCTGAAAAGCGTCGCTCTATGAATGCCGAGCGCTTTTGCTGCTGCTTGACGGTTATAATTGTGACGTTGTAGAGCTTCTTCTATTATAGTGGCTTCAATAGTGCGGGAAGCGAGTTTCAGTTTTGCACCTTTTTCCCCCACCTGGAAGTTGGCAGTAATTTCCGGTGGAAGATGCCATATATCTATTGTATCCCCTGTGCATAACACGTGAGCTCGTTCAATAACATTTTCTAGTTCTCGTATGTTTCCTGGCCAATCGTAGCTCATGAGAAGAGAAAGGGCTTCCGGGGTTATGGATTTTACGGATTTTTTTTCGATGTGATTGAACTTTGTGATGAATTCATTGACTAGAAGAGGGATATCTTCTTTACGACGCCTTAGTGGCGGAAGTTCTATGCGAACAACGTTAATCCTGTAGTACAGATCTTCTCGGAATAGTCCCTTCCTGACGAGTTCGCTCAGATCTTTGTTTGTAGCTGTAATGATTCGAACATCAACTTTTTCTGACTTCGTGGCTCCAAGAGGTTCATAGGTGCGATCCTGGAGAACTCTAAGGAGCTTTGCCTGCATTGAGGGGCTCATTTCTGCGATTTCGTCCAGGAAGATTGTTCCGCCATCGGCGAGAGCAAATTTGCCCGGTTTGCTTTTTACCGCTCCAGTGAATGCTCCGGCACGGTAGCCGAAAAGTTCTGACTCAAGGAGCGTTTCTGGCAAAGCACCGCAGTTCACGATCACAAAGGGTTTATCCTTCCTGGGACTAAGTTCATGGATGGTTCGAGCGATTAGGCTTTTCCCTGTACCGGTTTCGCCCAGTATCAGCACTGTGCTCTGGCTCTGGGCTATAAGTGGAAGCACCTCGAAGATTTTCTGCATCAGGAGACTTCGACTTATAATGTTTCCTGCGGAAAATCTGCCAGTTAGCTGAGTTCGTAGTGATTCAATTTCACTAAGATCGCGAAATGTCTCTGCTCCACCTACAATTTGTCCTTCTTCGTCATGAAGTACCGCTGTGGAGATACTTACCGGGATGGATTCTCCTGTAGCATTAATAATATAACCTGTCTTTCCTATGATAGGTTTTCCTGTTTTTAGAGTTTCTCGGAGTGCGCACCCTTCTTCACACATACTGGATCTAAATACGTCCCAGCAGAAGCGCCCTAGGGCCTCCTCACGAGGCACGCCTGTTATCTCCTCTGCGGCACGATTGAAATAGGTAATACGCCACGAGAGATCGACGGTAAATACACCATCGGAAATGCTTTCAAGGATCGCCCTCGTTTGCACTGACATCTGGCCTTTCAAAACCTCGCTTTTTAGCAGATGATTCCCATAGTAAAAAACTCTACCATTGTTTCAGAATATATGATAATCATCCAGTTTACCTCAAGTATTGTCGCACGGTGTGTCAAAATGCTTGAGGAAAGTGCTTGTTTTTGTGAGGGGGTATGGAAGATGGCGCTTATTGTTCAAAAATACGGTGGTACTTCAGTTGCCGATATCTCCAAAATTAAAGCGGTTGCAGAACGTGTTATCAAGAAGAAAGAGGAAGGCCACGACCTTGTGGTAGTGCTTTCTGCAAGAGCCGGTGATACTGACCGGCTTATTCAGTTGGCAAAGGAAATGAGCCCTCGACCTGATCCTCGAGAACTTGACATGCTTGTATCTACTGGGGAGCAGATCACCATTGCTCTTTTCTGCATGGCTCTCAAAGATCGTGGCTATGATGCCATTTCTATGACTGGTTATCAGGCGGGAATTCTGACCGATGATCATTATGGAAACGCCCGTATTAGCTCCATAAACACAGAAGCCATTTTGAGTCATATTCGGCGTGGAAGAGTAGTGGCTGTTGCCGGTTTTCAAGGAGTAGATCCCGAAGGAAATATCACAACTTTGGGGCGGGGAGGTTCTGATACCACGGCGGTTGCTATAGCGGCTGCTTTGAAAGCCGATTGTTGCGAGATTTACACAGATGTTGATGGCGTTTACACCACTGATCCGTCTGTTTACAAAAAGGCAAGAAAACTCAAGAAAATAAGCTACGAAGAGATGCTCGAAATGGCTAGCCTTGGAGCTAAAGTGCTTCACTTTAGATCTGTGGAATTCGGGATGAAGTATGGAGTACCGATATATGTAGCTTCGTCCTTTGAAGATCTCCCCGGCACGCTTGTTACCAAGGAGGATGAAGATATGGAAAAGGTTGTTGTATCAGGTGTTACGTATACCAAAAACGTTGCTCGGGTTACCATAAACGACGTCCCCGATGTTCCCGGTATGGCAGCGGCGATTTTCAAACCTTTAGCTGACGCCGGTATAAATGTTGACATGATTATTCAGGGAAGTAGCGGTATCCCCGGTAGAGCCAGTATATCCTTCACTGTGCCGGAGGATAAATATCAGGAGACGCTTGAAATTGTACAGGCTGTGTCCGAAAAAATCGGAGCCGGTAAGGTGCATGGAGATAACCAAATTTCTAAGGTGTCTATTGTAGGACTTGGAATGAGAAGTCACTGTGGAGTGGCGGAAAAGATGTTTTCGGCTCTTGCGGCAGAGAATATAAACATCCAGATGATCAGCACGTCCGAGATAAAGATTTCATGCGTAATAGATTCAAAATACACGGAACTTGCCGTGAGAGTTTTACATGATGCTTTTGAGCTTGACAAAGATCCGAACGGGACCTTTCAGGTCAAGGAAGAAGTTTTGCCTAAAGAGGTAAGGCGATGAAACCAAAGGTTATTTTGTATGATACAACCTTAAGAGATGGAACTCAGGGTGAAGATTTTTCTCTAACTCTTGAGGACAAAATCAGAGTTGCCCTTAAGCTCGACGAGCTTGGGATCCATTACATCGAAGGAGGGTGGCCTGAAGCTAATCCTAAAGATACCCAGTTTTTTGAAGAGATTAGAAATTACAATTTGAAAAGTTCGATCGTCACAGCCTTTGGTTCTACCCACCATAAAGATGTTTCAGCAGAAAACGATAAAAATCTTAATGCTCTTATAAAGGCTAGAACCAGAGCTGTGACCATTTTTGGGAAGAGCTGGACGTTGCACGTTAAGGACGCGCTTAATACCACTCTTGAAAGAAATATTGCTCTTATTCGTGACAGTGTTGCTTACCTCAAGCAGAACGTTCCTGAGGTTATCTACGATGCGGAACACTTCTTTGACGGATTCAAGGATAATCCTGAATATGCTCTTGCTACACTTAGAGCTGCAAAGGATGCTGGAGCTGATGTTTTAGTCCTTTGCGATACCAATGGAGGGTCTTTGCCTCACGAGATTGGGGAAATTGTTGAAACCGTTAAACAGCATTTTCCTGATGCTGTGCTTGGCATTCACGCACATAACGATTCCGATACCGCTGTGGCTAATTCTCTTGAAGCTGTACGCCGTGGAGTCAGACATGTTCAGGGAACGATGAATGGAGTAGGGGAGCGATGTGGTAATGCGAATCTTGTGTCTATCATACCAAATCTATGCCTGAAGATGAATTTTGAATGTATTCCTGTGGAAAACCTGAAGAAGCTTCGTCATGTGAGTCGCTATATTCTTGAGCTTGCCAACCTGCCATCGAATAAACATCAACCGTTTGTTGGACGAAGTGCCTTTGCTCATAAAGGTGGAGTCCACATTAGCGCCGTTGAGCGAAATCCTAGGACTTATGAACACATCGAACCGGAGTTAGTGGGGAACAGGAGAAGAATTCTTGTATCGGACGCTTCGGGACGAGCGACAATCAAGTGGAAGGCGGATGAATTCGGCATAAAAATTTCAAGAGATGATCCTGTAGCGATGGAAGTTCTGGAGACCATAAAACAGCTTGAAATGGAGGGGTATCAGTTCGAGGCAGCTGAAGCAAGTCTTGAGCTTTTGATCAACCGTGCAATGGGAAAATCAAAGAAGTATTTTGAGCTTATAGGTTTTAGAGTGCTTGATCAGAAGCTTCACGATGATGGAAGCCCAATTGCGGAAGCTACCATTCAGGTTAGGGTTGGTGGCAAGGTGGAACATACGGCAGCAATAGGCAATGGTCCCGTCAATGCTTTAGATAACGCTCTTCGGAAGGCTCTTGAAAAATTCTATCCTCAGCTAAAAACTATGTCGCTTCTTGATTACAAAGTGCGGGTTCTTCCGGGAAGAGCTGGGACGGCTTCGAAGGTTCGAGTGCTTATTGAGTCAACAGATGGGGCTGATCAGTGGGGAACGGTAGGAGTATCTCATGATATTCTAGAAGCTAGCTGGCAGGCCCTGGTGGATAGCATAACTTACAAGATGTATAAGGACGAAAAGAAAGAGGCTGGGAAAGGTTCTAAGAAGTCTGAGTGATGTAAATTAACTATGGTCTTTGCCCCGGCATGAGAAAACGGAAATTAGGACTCTTGACAAGATGAACGGGTTTTCTATACAAGCAACGAGTCTATGAAAATTGAGGTTGGAATATCCTGAATAAGGGAAAGGGGATGAGTGTATGAAAAGGACGTTTCAGCCAAGCAACATCAGACGGAAGAGGACTCATGGTTTCCTTGTAAGAATGTCCACAAAAGGTGGGCGTAAGGTTCTTAAAAGGCGAAGAGCTAAAGGACGGAAGAGACTTACGGTATAACATGCTGGTGCCGGATTCTAAGCCAAACGAAGAAAATAAGAAATATTCTTTCAAGCGTCATGAGAGACTACGTGGACGTTTGGCTTTTGATCTCGTAAAGACAAAAGGTAAGAAGATTAAGGGACGTTTCTTAATACTTAATTACATGCCCAATGGTCTTTCATTTTCAAGGCTTGGCGTTGTTGTGCCGAGAAAGTATTACAAAAGAGCGGCGGAGCGGAACCGAATAAAACGCTGTGTGCGGGAATGGTTCCGCCTTCACAAATATCTTTTTACGTCGCTTCCCAGGGATGTCGTAGTAGTGGCGTTGCCGGGCGTTGAATTGAGAAATTGTAAAGGGATATTCAAGGAGCTGGATGACCTGTGCGGGCGAATGTTTTAAAAACCGTCGATCGGTTGATGTCTTATGCTGTAAAAACTTTAATTTACGGATATCGAATATTTATTTCTCCGATTTTGGGAGGAAGATGTAGGTTTTACCCGAGCTGTTCAGAGTATGCCCTACAGGCTCTTGATCGTCACGGCTTCCTCGTGGGTGTAATTCTTTCAATATTTCGATTGGTCAAATGTCATCCATGGCATCCTGGTGGCTACGATCCTGTACCAGAAATATGCTTATGGAGTAGAATTGGAGAAAAGAAATGGAACAGAGAGCACTGCTTGCGTTGATCCTTTCGGTTTTGGTTCTTCTGTTTTGGGAATATTATTTTACTCCACACCCTCAGCAACCACATGAAGTGAGCACATCTGAAAAAACAACCCAAAATGGGGATAAGGGTTCAGAAAAGCCCGCTTTAGAAGAACTCTCTTCTGATAAGATCAGTTCAATAAAATCCTTACCAACCACGCTACCGAATATAGAAAAGTGGACTGTTACATCTCCTCTATATGAAACTGATGTGGTGAACAGTGGAGCTAGGATTTCTTCTGTAAAACTACTTCGATATCGAGCCTATCTGGATAAAAATGCTCCCCCGATGGAACTTATTACAGTTCAACCGCTTGGTTACTTTCCTGCATCCATTGATCTTCTTAAACATCAGGATGCTCATCTTGCTACAGCTTCTTATAAAGGACCTGACGAAAAAAAGATTGTCCTAAAGGATGGGGAAGAAAAGAAGGTTGTTTTTTCCTATGTTGCTAATGGTAAGGTTGCGGTGGAGAAGACTTATCTATGGAGATCTAATTCTTACATGACAGATCTGGAAGTCAAACTGCGTAATATTTCGGAAGAATCTATAGGTGATCGGATGGGTTTGAGTTTCTACTTCATGCCCTATCAACAAGACGAACCTTCTTATAACGTCTCGCAGCTTGCTTTCTATGGTAACAAGTCTTTCAATGCCTTTAGCATGAAAGACCTTAAAAAAGATGTTAAAGTGGTATCGATACCGGTAGATTGGATTGGTTATCAGAACAATTACTTCATCCAGGCGCTTATTCCTTTTACAGAGGAACGATATCAGTTTGTTGGAAGAATTGTTGATGATAAGGATTCGGTTGTTCAGCTTGTCTATCTTTCAGAACCTTTTACTTTGAAACCTCAGGAGGAAAAGGTATGGAGATTTGGGCTTTACTATGGTCCTAAAGAAATGAGCGAATTAAAGAAGGCAGGACACAAACTTGTTGCATCGATTGATTACGGGTGGGTAGGGTTTCTAGCAAAACCACTGCTTTATCTGCTTAAGTGGCTTTACTCTTTTACCCATAACTACGGTGTGGCGATTATAATTCTCACGATCATTGTCAAGATTGTCTGCTGGCCTCTTACCAACAAAAGCTATCAATCGATGAAGAAGATGAAAGAAATTCAACCACTTATCGCTCAAATCAGAGAAAAATACAAAGATGACAGAGAAAAGCTTAATCAAGAACTAATGTCGCTCTATAGAACTTATAAGGTAAATCCCATGGGAGGTTGTCTCCCCATTTTGCTTCAGATTCCGGTATTTTTTGCGCTCTACCGTATGCTTTATAGTGCGGTGGAGTTGCGGCATCAGCCATTTTGTTTGTGGATTACCGACCTTACAGCACCGGATAGATTAAACATAGGGTTTTCTATTCCTTATCTTGGTGGCATTCCGGTGCTAACGTTACTCATGGGAGCCACTATGTTTATTCAGCAAAAGATGACCCCATCACCAGGGGATCCGCGTCAAGAGAAGATGATGCTCCTTATGCCAGTTGTATTTACTGTGCTTTTTGTGAATTTTCCTTCCGGCCTTGTTCTATATTGGTTTGTAAACAATATTCTTTCAATTGCTCAGCAGTATTGGATTGAGCGTGTATCTAAGGCTTAGCTTTGTGAAATACTGTCATATTGGGCTGCGAATAGGTTGGTTTCTCTTTTCTTTCGGATCCGGTGGAGGTCAAAGGAGGAAGAAACAATGTCTACTTGTGTTGAAATCGAAGAAAAGTCCATAGAAGATGCTATTAGAGTAGCTTGTGAAACTTTAAAGCTTCCAAGAGAAATGCTGGATATAGAGATTATTTCCAGAGGCTCATCTGGTATTTTTGGAATTGTGGGAGCTAAAAAAGCTAAAATTAGAGTTCGACCAAAGGGGTTGGCTTTAGAAGCAGTTGCTGAACAGGCAAAAGCCATTTTGAAGAATATTCTGCAATATGTTAACCTTCCTACCGTGGTTGATAGCGAAATTCAGGGAAATGCTGTTTATTTAAACATCATTAGCAATAGTTCCGGGCTTTTAATAGGTAAAAAGGGGCAGGTTCTTGATGCGCTTCAATATTTGGTTAACCGGATCCTGAGTCGCCAAACCGGACAGGCAGTTTCGGTTACTGTGGATGTGGAGAATTATAGAGCTCGCCGGGAAGAAAGTCTCCGGGAACTTGCGCGCGAACTTAAAGAAAAAGTTAAGAAAACCGGTAGACCTGTAACCACCGGTTTAATGAGTGCCAGCGAAAGAAAAGTTATTCATGTAGCTTTAAAAGATGATCCTGATGTGAAGACAAAAAGCAGGGGTGATGGTCCTATGAAGCGTCTTGTTGTGTATCCGGTTAAGTATGGGAAAGCTGGAAATAGAAATGGAGCCAGATCCAATCATGGTAAGAATGTATAAGGTTTCTTGTTACTGACCGAGCGGTGGTATAGGCAGATTTTGGAAGTCGGCTTTTCTGTATGCTGGATGTAGTATGTTGAGTTAATCTTTTATCACGTTAGGCCTGGGTTAAGCGTGAGGTGTTGGGAAATAAAGCTTTTTCACCCCTCACGCTTATAATAGGGTCTTTTTAAACAGAAGTTTCTTGGGTTTTGTTGTTTCTGGGTTGTGTAAGTTGCCTGCAGAAGTATCTTGTGCATTTTTTCCTTTGACAAACTTTGTTTTGAAAACGCATCATTTTTGTGTTATCTAACCTGTTGATAATATTAGAATATTTTTTTCGAAAAATGACGAAAAAATTTTAGGGTATTTTGGGTTGACAACTGGTGTTTATTTTCGCTAACCAAGAAGAGTCTTGCCGTATTGGGTTGCCCTTCTGGAGGGTCGTGGTGTGAACTAGAAAAAAAGGAGTTTACTCCATGCATAGTTGGATTGGATCTAGAATCAAAGTTTTTGGCAAAGGATTATTTTTTACACTCTGTTTTTTTTGGATGTTTTGTCAAACTTCCTATGCTATAACCAGATCCATAGGTTACCCATTTGAAGGAAGATTAGAAAATGGAATTCCTTTCCCCCGAGAATTTCGAGGGTATCAGTTGAGATCAGTTGAACATACTTACACTACTCCCGAATTGGTTGGGGCTTTACTTGACGCTATTGAAGGTGTGAGGAGAGATTTTCCCGATACTTGTGATATTTATTTAGGTGATTTTTCAAAACCGGGGGGAGGTCCATGGTATCCCGTCCATAAGTCTCATCAGAACGGTCGAGATGTGGATATCGGAATGTATGCTAAGGGTAATGTGCCTTTGACCAATTTCGTTCCCATGAATGAAGAAAATCTCGATTTGCCCAAAAATTGGTCTCTTATTCTTCATCTTCTAAATTCTCACCTGGTAGAAAGAATTTTTGTTGATAGCTCCATTCAGCGTCTTCTTTACAATTATGCCCTTTCTCAGGGATATGATAAAAATTTTTTAGACAAGGTTTTCCAGGTTGGAGCAAGTGGTTACGAATATACCTTTGTGCGCCATGAGCCAAACCACAGAGATCATATGCATGTGCGGTTCGTTGCTCCCTGGTCAGAGCTTGCAGGAAGAATAGAGTCTCCAACACCTGAACAACGTCGGGTTATTGAACTTGCTCAAAATAGTTTTCTTCCCAAAAAGGTGATTTACTATGCAAAAGATGAAGCCTCACCTGAAATCTTGAGCTCTAAATTGGGTATTCCTCTTGAGGATCTCCTTAGATGGAATAAGTTACATCGTCTTGATGTGGTAAGGCCGGGAACTCCAATTGTGTTTTACAAAAGAGGCTTTGATGTTGAAAGCATTCAGCTTGCTATGAGTCTTGATGCAATGCTTATGAGATCTCGGACTCAAGGCGATCTTGCCTTGCTTCATAATGACGTTATTTTAAACATACCTCCCATGATGGGACGGTCTTTGACTACCGAAGCTAGATACAGAAGTAGTGTGCAACAAAATCAGCCAGAACAGCAACAGCCCACAACAATATTCCAGCGCAAGAATGCTCGGCTTTTGTCTCCAAAATTCCATGTCGTCAGAAGCGGAGAAACCCTTGCCTCTATCGCCAAGAAACATAACACATCTGTTAAGGAGCTTTTAAGTTTGAATAAACTCACGGCAAAATCTACTTTGAAACCTGGTCAGAAACTTATAGTATCGGCTTCTCAAAAGAGTTCGCCGTCTCTATCGACCGGAAAAGCTGCTGTTCCTCTGGCTCTTGGAATGGTTGCTAAAACTTCGGGCAACGGGAAATTCCAACAAAATGCTCAGAAAAATATCACTCCGGTTAAACCATCATCTGGTAATGTCAAGCAAATCGGCAACAATCTTAAAGCAACAAGTCAGAAAAGCAGTAACAGTGTTAAGGCCGCTACTCCCCGCAAAAACTCGACCGTAACTTCTTCAACTTCTACTAAAAAACCTGCCGATCCTGCTCATTCTAAATCTCAAAAAACATCAGAATCCAAGTCGGTAAATTCTACCGGTGTTGGAGCTAAAAAAGTAAATTTAGCATCTACCTCAAATTCTAACCAGGCGAATGCTAAGACCATAAGGAAGTAGCCCTTAGTTTTTAGTTAGAAGAATTTCGAAAGTAAGACAAAAGGGAATTCGTTCTATCGAGGGAGTTGTTGTTTAGTTCATCGAAGGATAACAGCATATTGATGCGTTCTTGCGTGGGGAGAGAAAATATATCTTCACAGACTTTATGAGCTTTGTTTAATAGCTCCTTAAATGTTTCAGTACCCGTGGACGATAAGGCTTTTCGGTGATATAGCTCGATAAATGATGTGCCTTTCTTTGCCTCAATTATGTCACTGAATTGTATAGGTGAAAGATTATGAACCCTTAAAATGCGATCAATGGCTGTAATATAACGCCCTTTGACAACCTCTAGCGATGGTTCTGCCGCCGGTTTTTCAGTAGATTTAAGAAGATTACCGTATGCCTGCACCTCTTTTTCTAGGTAAACCCCAAGTATTTCGATGTTCGTATTAAATGACGAGCCCGCTCGAGCAATTATGGATTCCAGATGGTTTCTCCAGGGCCTGTTGTTTTTTATAGCATCTAACACTTCGTATCTTAGTTTGAGCATCTGAGCTAACATATCGCTTGTCATAATACCTCTTTCAAGGGTGATGGAAAGCAAGAAAGCCGCTTCCAGGAAGGATCTACTGTTGTGAAATGAGATCAATTCACAAAGATAAATAAGTGGTATCTTGCCATTGCAAATGGAGCTTATGATTTCTTTGCCTTTTAGAAGATTAAGTACGTGTTTTCCAATGGTTTTTGCCTGGTAATCTAGGATCAGGCTAGCTTTCGACATGTTGCCCAGTATATAGTCGATTTCTTTGTATATGTCTTGCGTTGGTAGATGATGAATTGTCAACGCTATGATCATCGCTTGATAAATAGAAAAGTCAGCATGGGCATAAGAAAGCATTTCTTCCATTTCCTCAAATTGCCTGGGTGAAATGCCGATTTTTTCTTCAGCGTAGGGACCAAATTCCTTTTTTGCCATCGCATAGAATAGGCTTGTTTCTTGAAATCCCGATCTGTGTCTTTCTGTGATGGAACGAAGTCTACGAAAGGCTTTGGCAAGGGCATCGAAGCTTTCCTCGTTTTTTGCCGGGATTACCGTGGAGAGCAATAACGGAGCTTTTTTTCCAATTATTACCAATGTCTCGTAGGCTTCTTCCGGTGAAAGTAGTTTCTCAAAGAGACTTTTCCATAGCTCAATAATTGTCGAATCTATTAATTGTGCAGTAAGGTTGGAGCTAATGGAGTTTGTAGCTTCAATGTACTGTAAAATTTTCCCCGTATGGTGGTTTGCTTCTCGAATGATAACGGATGGAACAGTCCTTGCTGATCGAGCTTCGAGATGTTTGGAAAAACTTTCCACAACCTTTGTTGATTCCTCAAGATCGAAATAACCAACATTGACAGTATTTGAGCCTGGTTCCATCGTAAATTGTAGCCTTGCTTTCAACCAGAACCAGGTTTTTCTGGAATGGATAATATCACCAAAGGGTGGAGCAGAATACTCATTAACGGCTAGATAGATCTGGTGTCTTAGTTTTTCTGCTAAGTCCCTTCTGTGCTCTAGAGGCACACCTTGAAATATAGGATTGAGATTAATAACTAAATCGGGTTTCGATGCGGGATTTAAAGTGGATTTTTCGGAAATGGTTTTCCCGAAAAATACACTGGCCCACAGGAGAATGAGTGATGGATAGAAACCCAACAGAGGAAGAATATGACCTGTCCCGTGAAGCTTTGCTCTAAGGAAGGTTTCTAGAAACTTTTGATCAACATGGAAAATACTTAGAAGATGTTTTTCTAGCGTTGGTGATGCTGTTGAATCCTGGTTGCTTTCTGCAACGTCACTCATTGTGAGTCTTCTTACACGTTTGTAACTCATTTGAAGAAGTTCATCCAAATTACCGATGGTCTGTAAGGATTCAAGAACTTTCTGGAATTTATCATCGTCCGAAAGTGCTACGATTATTTGGTTTAACTGCTTCTTTTCTGTGTCTGATAAATCTCGTTTCAGTGATGTTGCCAGCTCGGCCATGGTCATCATGGACAAGTAATCTGTGTAGGATGGCTGTTGCTTAACGAAATCCCTTAAAGGTTCCAAAGTATGAACTGGATACTTCCCCATGACAACCCGCCCAAGACTTGAATGCCCTGTTACAATAAGTCCCATTTCCTGAAGTTCAGAGCGAGTAAACCCTAACAGAGAAAATTCGGGTATAAAGTCGAAGAATTTTACCGGTTCTTTCTTTACCTCTGATGGGTCAAAAATGGACTGAATTTTTATGAGTTTTTTATAGCGAGAGATAATGTGCTTTATCTGAGGAGACTTTTTAATAATTTCTGTTTTTTCGCTTTCAGATATCTTTGCCAGATAACCGAGAACGTTAGCAATGTAGTCTATAGTGTTTTTGTAATCCGCCACAAGATTGACCGGACAACCAGCAAGAGGTGTTTTTTTGAGGAATTCTTCTATGTCAACTTTTAGAGTTTTTGCTTTTTTAGGATATGCTCGAATACAGAGAAAAGGTGCCTGATGTCTTTCTTCGTTTTGGTATTCTTCCGGTAAAATTTCATCCCGTACCTCTTCTGTGAAGAAAGTTTCAAACATGTTTTTCATGCTGAGTTGGGAATAGGTTTTTCGGGTGTCTAGAGAGCACACTATGGCGAAAATGCCTGTAGAGCTTAGAGTTCTCCTGAGACGCATGAAAAGATATCCCATATACCGGGTAAGTTTTTCTCCAGCAATCATGGGGGAAATCGAACTTTCATTTAGAAGATTTTTCAAATATTCTGCGGGATGGTGAGGGCAGATAAAGACATCAAAGGGTTTTCTTCTTGCTGAAAGATCCTCCATAGATGAGAGAATTAGAAACCTGTGCTGAGGGAAACGGGCAATAAGTTCGTGGGTTAGTATATCATCGCTTGATGTCATAATGCCAATTTTAAGATCCTTCCTTTCGATGAGTTCGGGAATGAGAGACTGTATGAGGTTCACTCTAATCCGGATATCTGTCATGAAATGGGTGATAAAGCTCAGGGGGATAAGGTAGTAAAATGTACCTTTACGGGATAGTCTGATCAGAAGTCCCATTTTGCGGTAAAGTTCATTGATAGTTAAGAAATGTTTTTTCAGGTTTTCTGGATCACTTGGGTCAAAGGATTCTAAAATTCGTAGTTCTTCGTCGCTTAATGCACGGTGTTCAAACAGGCCTGATCCGTAGGCATTTCCGCCAAGATGGCTTTTAATCGATTCAGGATGTTTAAGGGCAGCAAAGGTGCCAAAGGGAATATCGTCTTTATTTATACCGTAGGCTTCATACTCTTCAGGCGGGATGCGCTGGAAGTAGCTAAAAACGTCCTTGGAAGACAGAATAGATTCCCACTCATGCTGAGATTTTCCAACTTCCTCAGATACCTTTCTGTTTGTATGTTCCGCCGATTTTTTCATCTGCAACCCGATCTTTCTTTGCCTGTGCCTACACATTCAATATACAGATGGAATAAGCAACGGATCAAGAACCATGATGTAGTCGAGTCTATCTCTATTTGCTAAAATCCGTTTGCCATTTTACCTCTATTTATGGTATCCCGAAGCAGAAATTTTTGTGCATGAAACACCGCCCCCGTAGCTCAGGTGGATAGAGCACGAGATTCCTAATCTCGGTGCCGCAGGTTCGAGTCCTGCCGGGGGCACCATCAAAATTATACCGAAAAATTATGCCGACTATATGTCGATGGGAGTTTTATGAAGATTGAAGCATTATTCTTCGACTGTGATGGTGTTTTGGTAAACACGGAACCCTTGCATTACCGAGCCTTCCTAAACGTTCTAAAAGCTTACGGAGTTTACTTCGATTATGAGACCTATATCGAGCGATATATTGGTTTCGATGACAGAGACGCTTTTAAAGCAATAGCCAATCATTATCATCTGTCTTTTTCTGAATCCGATATTCCGGCTCTGGTGCAACAAAAAAATGTCTATCTTATTCAAGAAGCATCCAAGGGAGTTGATACATTTGAAGGAGTTGTACCATTTGTGCGGTCGGTGTATGAAGCAGGGTTTACTTTAGGGCTTGTTTCTGGATCGCTGCGTCAGGAGGTTGAAACATTTCTAAGGTGGCTTGGCATCCTGGATTTTTTTTCGGTTTTTGTAACAGCCGAAGATGTGGACAAGAGTAAACCTCATCCTGAAAGTTATGAGAAAGCCATTCTTCGTATGTCTAACCATTTACGCAAAGAGCTTTCTCCGTCTAGATGTGTCGCTTTTGAAGATACTCCTGCCGGTGTAGAATCGGCAAAAGGTGCTGGAATGGTTGTAGTTGCAGTAGAACATTCCTTTGCAGCCAAGGATCTTAAAGAGGCTGATATAGTTATACCGTCATTTAAGGATATGAATTTTGCGAAATTTTGTGATCTTGTAAAAGAGGTTATTAGAAAATGAGGCTCTTTAATGATCAGGAGATTTTTCGACGTATAGAAATTCTTGTAGAAAATCTTAATAGAAACGGTGTTGACATAGCCATTATCCATCATAACGCCGATCTTTTTTACTTTACCGGCACGGTTCAGGATGGTTACCTTGTTGTTTCATCAAAGGGGAATGTTTCTCTAGCTGTGCGGCGTAATCTATCCCGAACCGTTGAGCAAACCCCTATCGAACCGGTGCTTCTAATGGGCAGTATAAAAGAGTTGGTGGACGTTGTGCGAAATACTCACAGAGACATGCCTTCGTCTATAGGAATTTCTATGGATGTTTTGCCTACCTCGTTTTACCTCTTTCTTAAGGATCGTATCTTTCCCGAAGCGACATATGTGGATATTTCAATGACCATAAGGCTTCAAAGAGCAGTTAAATCCGACGAGGAAATCAGATTGATGAGAGATGCTGCGAGGATTTCTCACGCCGTTTATGAAGCTGTGCCGTCAATTCTTAAGGATGGTATGGACGAATGGGATTTATGCGTAAATCTCGAAGCCGTTGCAAGGAAAAACGGTCATCTTGGTTTTATTCGTCTTAGAAACCCTAGGCTTGAGATGTATTTTGGGCATGTTCTTAGTGGTCCGGAAGCAACTATTCCGTCTTATGGTGATGCCCCCACTGGAGGGAAGGGGATTAGTGTTGCCTTTGCTCAGGGGTCTACCAGAAAGACTATTCGGTGTGGTGAGCTTGTAAGTGTAGATACAATGATATGCCATCATGGATACCTTAATGATCAGACCAGGAATTTTTCTTTGGGAACACCTCTTGATGAACTTCTTAAGGCTTATGAGCTGTCCCTCCACCTACATAAAGTTTTCCGACAGGAAGCTCGTCCTGGCGCTGTGTCTGGAGACATTTATGAAATGATGGTTAAAATGGTTCAAAATAGTAACTTAGCGCCATATTTCATGGGCACTGATGAAAATCGTGTTTCTTTTATTGGCCATGGGTTGGGAATTGAAGTAGATGAATTTCCTTTCATTGCTCATCGTCAGAAGATGCTGCTGGAAAAGGGGATGGTGGTTGCTGTTGAGCCCAAGTTTATCATCCCAGGAAAAGGTATAGCCGGTATTGAAAATACCTACCTTATCACCGAGGAAGGTGCCGAATCTTTAAACATTTCTCCTGAAGAGCCAGGGCAATCGCATGAAATTATATGAGCCTGAGCAAGTGTAGGAGATAGTCTTGGTTCCAGCTAGCTTTTTTTCGGTATGCGGAGACGCCAGCTTCACGAGCCGCATCTTGCTTAATAAGACTTGCCGCTATACGACGTAGTAAGGCTAGATTTTCTGGAGCATGACCTTTGCGCACACGGCTTTCGTCCTCACGGAAGGCAACATCTAGACACCAATGTAGACCATTTTCGATGCCCCAATGTGCCCTTATAATATCATGAATTTTCTTCGCATCCATGGGTAAACTGGAAATGAAATAACGAGTTTCTCTACTCTTTTTTTCTCCGATTTCTCGAGTTGCCGTTATCATGGCTATAGTTTTAAGTCCCTTCCACTGTGACTTGTCCTCGAACCATTCTATATCATCGGTAACAATAGTTTGGCGGGTTTCTATACGGCCGTGATCCCCATCCACTGTAGTATGAGTGGCGTGGGCAATTCCTTTGAAGTTATCCTTCTGAGCACTCTCAAAATACAACTGCACTTCCTTGTGCATAGTGCCTTGGTTGCCTTTGAGGCTTAGAACGTAATCTCCTCCCTGGT
>Ga0197142_1001251_pt1 | contig 23393 bp, 15 predicted proteins | sample GBS60_MetaG_FD_148614 | JGI IMG/M metagenome (GOLD analysis project Ga0197142, IMG submission 148614) | Sediment microbial communities from Great Boiling Springs, Gerlach, Nevada, United States - GBS 60_MetaG | ecosystem: Environmental > Aquatic > Thermal springs > Hot (42-90C) > Sediment... | reverse complement strand
ATGCAGATTATCGTAAAAGTACTGATCCAACCGAAGGCAATAAACATTACATTGACATCGATAATTATCAGGAATTTTTCACAGGAAATTTTCCCTATTCAATTGATACTTTAATTAGTCGTTATGGATTGGATTATGTCAATCAACAGGGAATTTTACCATGGGCAACGAAAGCCACAGTTGATTCATTAACAGCCGCATTACAACGAAGAGATTGGGACAGAGCAAAATTACTTGCTGCTGATCTTGGACATTATGTCGCAGATGGACATCAACCACTTCACATCACCAGAAATTATGATGGTCAATATACTGGTCAGCGTGGAATTCACTCAAGATATGAAACTCAAATGATTAATAGATTTCAAAGTAGTATTACAATCAATCCTGAAAGCGTAACCTATGTTAGTGACCAATTAGATTTCATCTTCAATTATCTCTTTGAATCTTATTCATATTTAGATGATGTCTTAAGAGCAGATAGCATTGCAAAATCGATTGCTGGTAATACAAATAGTGAGACTTATTATTCTACACTCTGGGATTATTCTCAAACATTTACAAAATATCTTTTTCAAAAAGCAAGTGAGAGACTTGCATCATTAATTTATACGGCGTGGATAAATTCAGGGAGTCCACAGCTTCCACAAACATTGGTTGAAGAATTCAGCTTGATCCCAACTAAGATTACACTTTACCAGAATTATCCAAATCCATTCAATTATTCTACACAGATTAGATATTTTATTCCAAGAGACTTTGTCGGCAAAACTTTAACTTTTAGAGTAACTGATACACTTGGTAGAGAAATCACTTCAATATCAAATCAAATTAATTATGATGGTTATCATCAAATTGAGTTTGACGCAAATTATCACAAGCTAAGCTCAGGAACTTACATTTATTCAATTCAAATTGGAGAATATTCAGAATCCAGAAAGATGGAGTATGTAAAATGAAATCGAAATTTATTTTTTTATCAGCAATATTACTTTTGTTTATTTCTAATTCCTTTTCTCAAGTGCTTCAATGGACACCATATTTTGCAACAAGAAATGATGTAATCACAATTGATTATGATGTGACCAAAGGTAACGGTGCTTTAGTTGGGGTATTTCCCATTTATGTTCATACCGGAGTGATTACAAATTTAAGTCGTCATCCAAATGACTGGCGTTATGTAAAAACAACCTGGGGTTCTCCAGTTAATCAACCACAAATTCAATACATTGGAAATAACATCTGGCGAATTACTATCAATATTCCACAATATTATGGTGTTCCAGACTCTGAAGATATTCTGAAATTAGCATTTGTATTTAGAAATGCTGATGGTAGTAAAGTTGGTCGTGATGTTGATGGAAGTGATATCTTTCTTCCAATTTACAAACCAGGTTTGAATGTTCGATTTTTGAACCCTGTTGAAAAAGGAACAATAATTAATACTGCTCAGAATATTACCATAACAGCTGTTTCTGCTGGCTCAGTTAATCTCAAACTTTATTTGAATGATTCATTGCTTGCTCAAACTGATACAAATTACTTAAGTCGAACTATGATGTTTTTTAGTTATGGTAGATACAATCTCAGAGCAGTTGCAACAGATGCTTCAGGAAACACAAAGGTTGATTCAAATTATTTTATAGTAAGAGCTCCTGTTCAAACAGCTCCACTTCCACCTGGAATTCAAGACGGTGTTAATGTAATTGATAGCAATTCGGTCATTCTTTGTCTTTATGCACCAGAAAAAAGTTATGTTTATGTAGTTGGTGATTTCACAAATTGGGAAGTTGATCCAAACTATTACATGAAAAGAACTCCTGATGGAAACAGATACTGGCTTCAAATAAATAATCTCAATCCCAGCGAAGAATATGGCTATCAATATTTCATTGATGGAAAATTAAAAGTTGCCGATCCATTTACTGAAAAAGTATTGGATCCCTGGAATGACCAGTATATTCCACCTTCGGTTTATCCTGATTTGAAACCTTATCCATTCGGCAAAACAACTCATCTTGTTTCAGTATTTCAAATTCGACAACCACAATACAACTGGCAGGTGCAAAACTTCCAGAGACCAAAAAATACTGATCTTATTATATATGAATTATTACTTAGAGATTTTCTAGTTTCACACGATTACAAAACTCTTGCCGATACATTGAACTACTTAAAACAACTTGGCGTAAATGCAATTGAACTAATGCCAATCAATGAATTTGAAGGAAATGAAAGTTGGGGATACAATACAACATTCTACTTTGCAATGGATAAATATTATGGTACAAAGAATGATTTGAAAGCTTTTATTGATAAAGCTCATCAGATGGGATTTGCCGTAATTTTAGATGTGGTCTTTAATCACAATTTTGGTCAATCTTCACTTGTTAGAATGTGGTGGGATGAAGTTAATCAAAGACCTGCTGCAAATAGTCCTTACTTTAATCCTGTTGCAAGGCATCCCTTCAATGTTGGATATGATTTTAATCACGAAAGTCAAGCAACTAAAGAACTTGTTACTCGAGCTTTGAAATTTTACTTACAAGAATACAAAGTCGATGGTTTTAGATTTGATCTTTCAAAAGGATTTACTCAAACAAATTCTGGCAATGATGTCGGGCTCTGGGGACAATACGATCAGTCAAGAATTAATATCTTAAAGCAGTATGCTGACTCAATCTGGAAATATGATTCTACTGCTTATGTAATACTTGAACATTTTGCAGTTGATGCCGAAGAACAGGTCCTTACAAATTATGGAATGCTCAGCTGGGGCAATATGAATTACAATTACAACGAAGCAACAATGGGCTGGCACGATGGCGGAAAATCCGATTTTACAAGAGTTTCTTATAAAGCTCGTGGATTTACTAAACCACATTTAGTTGGCTATATGGAAAGTCACGACGAAGAAAGATTGATGTATAAAAACCTTATGTATGGAAATTCAAGTGGAAGTTATAATATAAAAAGTCTTCCTATTGCTCTTGAACGGATTAAACTTGCTGGTGCATTTTTCTTTACCGTGCCAGGACCTAAAATGATCTGGCAGTTTGGTGAACTCGGTTACGATTATTCAATTGATTACAATGGAAGAACTGGACCAAAACCAATTCGATGGGGATATTTCTTAGATGCAAATCGAAACAAGCTCTACAAAACATTTGCAACTTTAATTAATCTCAAGAAAAATTACGATGTTTTTAGAACAACTAATTTCACAACAGATTTTGGTGGACCTGTTAAAAGATTATGGCTCAATCACGAATCAATGAATGTTGCAATTGTTGGAAATTTTGATGTCGTTCAAAGAACAACTACTCCAAATTTCCAGAACACGGGTTGGTGGTATAACTATTTCTACGGCGATAGCATCAATGTATCTAACACACAAATGACGATTACTCTGCAACCAGGAGAATTTAGAATTTACACTACAAAGAAATTGCCAACACCAGAACCGGGACTTTTAACTTCTGTTGAATATTCAGATGAAATCTTACCAGATAAATTTGAGCTCTATCAAAATTATCCAAATCCATTTAACCCTGTCACTCATATAACTTATGATTTGCCAGTTGATACACGAGTGCAATTAAAAATTTATGATGCATTAGGGCGTGAAGTTGTAACTTTAGTAGATGAATTTCAGAAAGCAGGAGTTTACAATAAAACTTTTGATGCTTCTGGTTTAGCAAGTGGAGTTTATGTTTATAGAATAGTTACTGAGAATTTCATAAAAGAGAAAAAGATGATTTTGATGAAATAATAATAATAATAATTAAAGGAAATATTAATAGATGAAGAAATATATCTTAATTACCTTTTTGGTTTTTAGTTTTCAAGTTAGTTTGGCCCAATTACATCCGCATCTTAATTTTCCTCGTTCAACAGCATCATTTGGAATGGGCGGACAAAGTGTTAGTCTAAATGACCCAATATCAGCAATGGTAGGCAACCCTGCTAATCTTGTTTATGAAAATGGAGTAACATTTTCCTTGTATCGTGACCCTTTTTATTTTTTTGACTTTTTTCGTTTTCCTTTTTTTAATTTAACACTAACAGCAAATTACAGTGATAAACATTATTTTGGATTGGAATATAATTATTGGGATCTTGGCCATTGGACGATAAAAGAAGGTGAAGAAAAAGGTAGATATTTTGAGAAAGCATTTTCTCTTGCTTATACTAAAGAGTTTAACGATAATTTCGCCATTGGTTCAAAACTTACTTATGGGCAAACTGGTGAATGGTTAAAGTCAAATGCCTTTTTATTATCCTTAGGTTTTGCTTATTCGACAACCGTTTTGAACAGAAATGCGAATTTTGGTATTGCCTTTTTGAATTTTGGGGATAGAATAAAAATTAAACGAAAATATGAAAATAATGAGTATAATTTTGTTGAAAACCCAAGTCAATTAAAACTAGGAATGTATTACGATTTATTCAACTTGCCTTTGATTAAAAGTAATATTGCGTTGGAATTTTTTAAGGAATTAATAAGCCACACAAATGGTAATGTGGATAACTCTTTTAAGGCTCTTATTAATGATTGGAAAGATTTTCCCGAAGATGTGGTTTCTACTTTTGGAATTTCATTGAATTCATTTGATATATTTCTTGGTAAAGGTTTTGGATTTAATAATAATTATTACTTGGGTTATGTTACCTGGAAATGGGGTGGAGAATTTCTAACTTTTGGAACAAGCCTTGGAATTAATTACAAAGATTTTTCTTTCGGACTTGGTCTTTCAGGTATGTGGTTTACTCAACGTAATTTGATCTCAGGTAACTATATAGGCTATGAGACTTTTAATTTTATTCTTCATAAAAAATTCAATTGGAGTAATGAAAAATTAACCTCAACAACATCTCAAATAGTAAATCCAGAAAAATATCTAATAAGTTTTGGAACATCGTATGCAGTACCAACTGGATTATTCAAAACCAATCAAACTGATTCAAAAAAATATTCGAATAGACCTGTTTTTAGATATGAACTAGATTTTGAGTTCCTTTTCAATAATAAATTTTCGTATCTGGCTTCAATAAATTATTTGAGAACTAAAGAGCAAGTGGATTTTATTTTTGGACCATTTTTAACAAGTATTGAATATGGCTCTGAGTTATTTTCAATTTTAATGGGTTTGGGTTTCTATCCGTTTGATAATTTCTTCAATGGATTTTATTTACATTCAAAAGTTGGTGTATTAAGATACAATCCAATTCCTGGTAATATTTACCCTAAGTATTCATATTATCCCATCGTTAATTTATCAAGTGGTTATAAATTCAATTTGTTCGAAACTAATTTCTATTTGGTACCTAATTTGGGATTTTCAACTTTCTTCGCTGAGAAAGTGGATAATATTTTCTATTCGAGTGATATATTATATGGATTAAAATTTTTTAATGTTGGATTAAAGCTCGGTTATAGAATTTAAAGTTAAATCCTAACTTGAAATTAAAATTTTGTTATGACCTCAAGGGACAGAATTCTACTTGCAATGAATTTTGAATATCCCGATAGAGTACCTGTAATGTGTCAGATGAGCATCGGGCATATGCTTCAACAATTGAAGAATGTCTCTCCAGTTGATTTCTGGTTCGATGCTGAAACTTTTGCAAATGGATTGGTTTATTTAAGAGAACTTTACCAATTCGATGGAATTCTTGTTAGTTTACACGGACATTTCAAAAATTGGAGAGAAATTTACAATCAAAGAGAAGTTCAAGACAATAAAGAAATTGTCTATCTGGACGATAGAAAATTAATCTTTACAAATGAAGATTTGCCATTTCCCGAATTTTATGGCGAAAGAAAATATCCTTCCATTGATGAAATTGATATTTCATCTCTTCCAGCTGAAATTGATTACATCCCAGTCTCTGGTGGATTACATTTTAAGATTGATTTGAATAATAAATTCGAAATATTCGATCTGGTTTATCAAAAAGTTGGAGATGAATTTTCAATTCACGGTGAAGTGACTTCACCATTTGATTACTTACTTGATTTACTCGGATATGAAAACGCTTTAATGTCTTTAATAGAAAATCCCGATAAGTGCAAAGAAATCCTTCAACACTTCACAAACGGAATTTCAAAACTTGCCTCTGAAATGTGTGATAAACAAATAGATGCGATTAAAATTTCTTCACCCTTTGCTGGTGCTGGATTTATCTCACCAGAATTTTACAAAGAATTTGTTCTGCCTTTTGAATCTCAAATTATTTCTGCAATTAAATCGAAAGGTAAGTTTGCCTATCTCCACACTTGCGGTGCAATAAATGACCGATTAGAATTAATGATTGAATCAGGTACATCTGGAATTGAGTGCCTCGATCCACGACCACTTGGAGATGTTGATTTGATTGATGCTAAGAGAAGATTAGGCACAAAAGTTTTCATTAAAGGCAATATTGATTCTGTGAACACTTTACTTTTTGGCAGTCCCAAAAGAGTTATAGTGGATGTAACTGAGATAATTTCAATTGGTAAAACAAATGGTGGTTTCATTTTAAGCACAGCTTGTTCAATTGCACCAAAAGTTCCCGCCGAAAATGTTAAACTCCTCAAAAGTTTAACAGAAAAGTTTGGACGATATTAGAGATTCATTTCAACATTTAATATCAATTGAAGTTAAAGGTTTTACAGTATTCCAATTTTCAAGCATTGCAAATCTGATTAAATGTAATTAGAGAACATTCCAGCCTGTTCTGAAAAATTTTTTTGTGATTTGAATTATATTTACAAGAAAAATCTCATCAATCATAAAATCAAAAAATAATAATTTCCATTCTTCTTAATTTTGTAAAAACAAAACCAAACAATGAGGATTAGCGATGAGCGGATTGATTGAACAAATCAAAGAAAAAGCAAAACAGAGAAGAAAAACAATCGTTCTTCCAGAAGCCCATGATGAGAGAGTAATAAAAGCAGCAGAGAAATTACAAAAAGAAAATATATGCTCTGTAATTCTTCTGGGCGATGAAAATAAAATAAGAGAAGATGCAAAAAACTTAAATGTGGATTTAACAGGTATTAGAATTATAAATCCACTTAAGTCAGATAAACTTACTGATTTCACGAACATTTATTTCAATCTCAGAAAAAACAAAGGAGTAGAATTCGAAAAAGCAAAAGAGATAATGAAAAATAATCTTTTCTTTGGTGCAATGATGGTTCGTGAAGGAATGGCAGACGGATTTGTCGGTGGTTCTGCATCTCCAACTGCAGATGTCTTGAGAGCTGGTATTCATTGCGTTGGAATGCCAGAAGGAATTTCAATTGTCTCTTCTTTCTTTTTGATGGTTCTTCCAGAAAAAGTTTATGCTTTTGCTGATTGTGCGGTTGTTCCAAATCCAACAGAAGAACAACTTGCTGATATTGCAATTTCAACAGCAGATAATTTCGGCAAATTAGTCGGTGAAGAACCTTTGATTGCAATGCTTTCATTCTCAACAAAAGGCAGTGCTGAACACGAAATGGTAGACAAAGTCAGAAATGCAACTCAAATTGTGAAAAAGAAACGCCCTGATTTGAAAGTCGATGGTGAACTTCAGTTCGATGCTGCTGTTGTTGAAAAAGTTGGGAAGTCGAAAGCACCAGGAAGTGAAATTGCCGGTCGAGCAAATGTTTTAATCTTTCCTGATTTGAATGCAGGAAACATCGGATACAAAATTGCACAAAGACTTGGCGGTGCTGAAGCAATTGGTCCTATTGTCCAGGGATTACGAAAACCAATTTTTGATTTGAGTCGTGGTTGCAGTGTTGATGATATTGTAAACACCGCAGCAATTGCTTGTTTGATGGCTGATTAAAGTTTAATAAAATTCTGGGGAGTTGTAAAAATTTTGATTTCGGTTTTATTAGCTGAGATAATTAAGCGCAACTCCCCATTTGTTTTTGTTTAATTAATAATGAATTTTCATTATGGATTTCCTTTCAAAGCAAAAAGTCTGGGTTTTTGATGGGGCAATGGGGACAATGATTCAGAATTTGGTTAAAGATGAATTCACCTGTCCCGAAGAATTAAATCTTACTCATCCTGAAATTATTCTGAAAATTCATCAAGAGTATATAAAAGCTGGTTCAGATATAATTCAGACAAATTCCTTTGGTGCAAATTATCTTAGATTGAAACGATTTGGACTCGAATCAAAAATTTACGAGATAAATTCAAAAGCAGTTGAAATTGCACGAAAAGCCTCTGAAGGAAAAATTGTCGCTGCATCAATAGGTCCGCTCGGTGAATTGATTGAACCTTATGGAGATATTTCGAAAGAAGAAGCTTTTAATTCGTTTTATGAACAGGCAAAATGTTTAGATGAAGTTGATTTCTTAAATGTTGAAACAGTTCAATCACTCGATGAAGCGGAAATTATAGTTAAAGCGCTTCGTTCTAAATTGAGTTTGCCAATTTCAGTGACTGTTACTTTTCAGAAAACTCCGCGAGGATATTTCACAATGATGGGCGAAAGCATTGAAGATTTTGTTAATCGAGCTTCTAATTGGGATGTACAGATGATTGGAACTAATTGTGGCGAAGGTTTTAATCAATCACTTGAAATTATCTGTGAAATGAGAAATCTTACAAACTTACCTTTGATAGCAAAACCAAATGCTGGACTTCCACAATATAAAGACGGTAAAACAACATATAGTGAAACTCCAGAATTCATTCAGCCATTGGTTGAAAAATTTTTTAACAACTGCGTGAAAATTTTAGGTGGATGCTGCGGAACAACTCCAGAACACATCAGAACAATTAAGAAAATTGCAAACAAAGTCAATTATGATGGATGAATTGAAATTACAGATACTTAACAAAATATCTGAACTTGTTATACAGGGTAATTATAAACTAATGACCGATGAAATTAATAATGCATTGAATTCAGAAATTTTACCAAAAGAAATTCTTGATTATGGATTGTTGAAAGGAATGGATGTGGTTGGAGCAAAATTTAGAGATGGAATAATCTTTCTTCCAGAAGTTTTAATGTCTGCAAGAGCTTTTAAGACTGCAATGAGTGTTATTGAACCTTTATTGATGCAAAATCCGTCTTCTAATCAACTCACAGGTAAAATTTTATTAGGAACAGTTAAAGGTGACATTCACGATATTGGTAAAAATTTAGTTGGTGTGATGTTAAAGGGAAATGGTTTTGTAGTTATAGATATTGGTGTTGATGCTTCAATTGAAAAATTTATTGACGGCATTGAAAAGGAAAATCCTGATATTGTTGGACTTTCTGCGATGCTTACTACAACCATGCAGGCAATGCAAAAAACAGTTCAGGCTTTGAAAGAAAAGTATAAAAATAAAATCATAATAGTCGGTGGTGCACCTGTTTCGCAAAGCTTTGCAAACGAAATTGGTGCAGATGGTTATGCTAAAAACGCAATCGAAGCGGTGGAATTATGCAAAAGGTTGCTAGCATCTTGATGATTAATGTGAACATTCTTTAAAAAAATCCAAATTTCAAATTTCAAAAAGCAAATAAAATTCAATAACCAAATTTCAATACTCAAATAAGTCATAATTTCAAACGGTAAAATCTCTTAATTACAATATATTCCCTTTAGTCAGTCATTTTAATTTTATCGATGTGATTGTAAAATTAATTTTCTTATGTGTTTGCTTATCTTTTAATTTGGATAACACAATAATCTGAACAGAAGAATTTTAGATTAATCTTCGCCATAGATTGTAACTTTTGGCGCTTTTGTTCCATCAATCTTTTTAAGGTTCTCCAGGGCATTTTCTTGCAATTCAAAAAAGCTGAAGCCGTAGAATAAAGGTTTCATATTTAACAAGCTCTTTTCATCTGGATGTGGATCGCCATTGTTCTGTGCTCTTAACCTTTGATTGTATTTCATTATTTCTTCGTTTCTCTTTGCGATACGGGCATTTTCTTTTTGTCTTGATTTGTTCAATTCAAGTGATCGTTTCATATATTCCAGCAGAGGTTCCATTTTTACTTCCGGATCGGTGGAATGAATTAAATATACAACACCATTTGAGCCAACAGAAATAATTCCAACATGCCCGACATAGACATCATCTGGAGTATAACCACGAACAACATTGACAAAATCACCAGTCTTTAAATATTTCAATGCTTTTGGAACTTCAGAAGCTGGAATGTATGACCAATTCAATTCTTGTACTGGTAGATCCTGTCCAATTCCCCATTTACTGAAAAATTTTGCTCGATCAATTTTTGTTGTTACCTGTTTTGATTTTACACCAGGAAGACTATCAGTAATGTTTTTAATTAGCCATGAATTGTTCACGGTCCAATCTGCTTCAGTGAAATGATTTCTTGTCATTAATCCAATCACTCCATCTTTATATCGAATTCGCTGAAGCATTGCGAAAAATTTTTTCCAGTTGTTTGAAAGAGCCATTGCATAAACATGTTCGCTGAAAACAACACAATCACTTTTATCAATTGAGTAAAGTGGTTGTGGGTCATAGATTTCAAATGGAAATTCTCCAAGAAGATAAATCTCGTAACTTTGTCCGATAAATTTTTTTGCAATATGATTTACTCTTTTTCTTAAGTCTGGTTCAACTTCATGAATAAATTTTAAGTATTCATCGATTTCTTCAGGTGTAAATTCATACATTGGTTTTTCAATCAGTTCTTCAAGTTCTTTCGATTCAATTTTAGTTTTTGCTAAGAATTCTTTTACTTCATCAACTTCAATTAATTCATCAGTTGCAGTAATTTCATCCATTTCAATTTGTTCTGTTGAAACTTCATTATTTTCTTCAGTATCTTTTGTAACTGGAATAGAGCAAGCATAAAAAAGTATTGAGAGCGAAATCAGTATAAGTTTTATCATTTTATAATCCAGTTTATTTAAGGTTAATTCGAAGTGAGTTTGAAGTTAAATAGATACCATCTCCCTTGTAAACATAAACATTGTATCTGCCAGGAGTGGTGAACATAATCTGGTGAGCAAATTTTTTCGATTTAGGTTCGACTTCTTTATAAATTGTTCTATCATAAATTTCTTTACCTTTTGAATCTACACGATAAATTTCGTAATAGACTTCATCCGTTCCAATTTCATATCCTAAGTCAACAAGAAAATAAAGATAACCACCTTTGGAAGTTATGGTAAATGAATTTGTTACAGTTATTGCGTTTCCTTCTTTGTCGACCCCTTCACAAAAAAATAGTGATTGAGCAATGGAGTTGCTTATCATAAAGGAAATCAGAAAAATAAATGTAGTGATTAAAATCTTTTTCATAACCTACCTCATTTTTTGTTTTAATTTAACTACCTTGAACAAATTTTAGAAATATAATAAACAAATTTTCAATATTTAAGAGAGTAAAGTCACTTTTAGTTTCCGAGGCTTTTACTTTGTTGAATTAAGAAAGTTCGCTTTTCATAGACTTGCAAACTTCTCAACATACTTTTTGATTTCAAATTTTCTTTCAAGACCCTTATCGTTCATATATCTGATTTTACCAAAGATTGGTCTTTCAAACCACGGGCGATCGTGAGTTCCAAAACACCAGGAAATTCCAGCATATCCATTTGGATCTCTACCATCTAATTCATATTTATCATTCAGATAACAGGCATAATCAAAAGCAATTTTTGGATGTTCAGTCCATTCAATTAATTTCTTTGCCCAATACATTCTCATGTAATTATGCATTTTACCTGTTTTGAGTAATTGTATTTGAGCAGCATTCCAGTAAGAGTCATGTGTTTTTGCAAATTCAAGCTCTTCAAGTGAATAGGTAAATTCTCTTTTATCTTTGAGATGTTCTTCTAAAGTCTTTTTTGCCCATTCGGGAATTCCCTCATATTCGTTATACATTGGATTATAAAGGCAAAAATTTCTTGCAAGTTCTCGCCATATTACAATTTCGTTAATAAACGATTGAACATTTTCGTCTTTGATATTGTAGTGTTTTAAAATTTCCAGAAGAATTTGAAGAGTTGAGATTTGTCCAAAATGAATGTATGGACTTAATTCAGATTGAAAATCTTTTGTTGGATCAGACCTTAGCGCTTTGTAATAAGGAAGTTTTTTTTCAATAAAGATTTTCAAAAATTCCATTGCCTTATCATAACCACCTTCATAATATTCCGAAACTGGTTTGACTGTTCGGTCTATTTGAAGAATTGAAATGAACTCATCAACATTTTTGTAATTAAGATGATCAAATTCAATATATGAGCTATTTATCTTAAGTTCTTGATGGGTAACTGGTTCAAGAAACTGATCAAGCAACCGCAAGATTTTTGGTCGGATTGTCGCAGCGTAAGGTTCTTTTTTCCCTGATACCAGTTCAACAGGAACGATTACATCAGATTCAACTTCAATAAGTGGGACATCGATTGTTTGGGCTACTTTTGTTCGCCAATTTCGTTGAAGTTTTAAATAATTTCTATCGGTGATAAGTGCAACAGCATTTTTAGAAATTTCGATTGAACCCGAAACATAATCAGATTTTTTAATGAAGAATTTTAATCCTCTTTCATCCAGATCCTTTTTAAGTTTGATCAATCCTTCTATTATAAAAGTGTAATAACGAAGATTACTGAATTTGTATTTGTCTGTGAGATTGTAAATTACTATCAAGGGTTTGTTAAGACTATTAGCATAGCTTATGGCAAATTCGAGCGCATGATTATAAAAAGCTCTCTGACTTGCTTCCATTATGTAAGCAACAAATTTACCAGAACTATTTTCACTCTTTGAGTTTAAATTTTTAATTCTTCCTTGCATATCGTCAATCTTATTTTTTCATATTCTAATTTAAAAGAATGTTCTGAATGAATTGGAATGTAATGAATTTATCTAGATTAAAAGACGAAAACTTACAGTTAAGCGTTATGGAAGATTTGCAAGTTTAATCGTCAAACTTCGATAAACTCATTGTGACAAAAGGATTTTTAACTCAATGTCAGTCTGAGCCTGTCGAAGACTGACAAAAACGATCTCAAAATTTCGAGCAATTTTCTGTCACACTTCGACAAGCTCAGTGTGACGGGGAGTGAATATGTCACACTTCGACGAGTTCAGTGTGACGAATTTGTGTTCGCTGCACTTTGAATGAAGTCAAGTGAAAAAGAACAAATTTTACTTTTCATTTATCAATTAAATCATTTTATCACCTCATCATTTAATTTTAATTTTGAAAAAAATGGAGTCTATATGAAAGTAAAACGAATTGGAATTCTTACCGGTGGAGGAGATTGTCCAGGACTTAACGCAGTCATAAGGGGAGTAACTAAACCAGCGATTGAAATGGGAATGACTGTTATTGGTATTGAAGATGGTTTTGAAGGTTTAGTCGAAGGTAAAATGCATGAGTTAACAAATCGAGATGTTTCAGGAATTATAAATATTGGTGGAACAATCTTAGGTTCGTCGAACAAAGGTGATCCGTTTCACTGGCCTGTTGATGATGGCGAGAAAATTGTTATTGAGAACAAATCAAAATTAGCTGTAAAAAATTATAAAGGCTGGGGACTTGATTGCTTGATTGTTATTGGCGGTGATGGTTCAATGCATATTTCTTCTCAGTTAATGAAGCTTGGACTTAACATTGTTGGCGTTCCTAAAACTATTGATAACGATTTGAACGGAACAGATTTAACATTTGGATACGACTCAGCAGTTTTTGTTGCAACTGAAGCAATAGATAGACTTCATACTACAGCATCTTCTCATCATCGAGTTATGGTGATTGAAGTGATGGGAAGATATGGTGGTTGGATTGCATTGGGTGCAGGAATTGCTGGCGGTGCTGATGTGATTTTAATTCCAGAGATTCCTTTCAAATGGGAAGATGTCGCTGAGAAAGTGATTGAAAGAAGTACAAAGGGAAAACGCTTTAGTATTGTTTGTGTTGCCGAAGGTGCAAAACCTCTCGGAGGTCATATTGTAATTCAGGAAAAAGATAAAAAAAGAACTGATCCTATCAGGCTTGGTGGAATAGGGCACATTGTTGGTAGAAAAATTGAAGAGATGACAGGACTTGAAACTCGCGTCACAATTCTCGGTCACCTGCAAAGAGGTGGAAGTCCTACTCCATTTGATAGGATTCTGGCTACTCGCTTCGGAACTTACGCAATTGAAATTGCTGCAAAAAGAAAGTTCGGTCATATGGTAGCTTTGAAAGGTGATAAGATTACCTCAATTCCAATCAGAGAAGCAATCAAAAAGAAAAAATTGGTCCCCGTAGATAGTCAGATGATTAAAACAGCAGTTAGAGTTGGTACTTCATTTGGTAATAATGAAATGACGAAGTGGTGAGGTTAATTAGTTAGATTTGTTTAGAACTGTTAGTTGAAAATTTTTGCAAACTTATATTAAAGAATTGAGCCCGTTCAGAATATTACGGGTTTCTGGCAACCGAATGGGTTCTTTGACTTTATACAATTTTAATATCATGATAAAATTCTTATCAACTTTTGTTGTTGAAGATTTCTTTTTCAATTCGTGAATATTCTTCAGAAAGATGTGACCATTCTTCGATGTAACGATCAATTTTTTCTGAAATCTCTTTGTATTCATTAAAGATGTTCTGATCAGGTGGGACTTTATCAGGTTGAGCAAACAGTTGCTCAAGTTCTAATTTTTTTTCTTCCAATTTTGAGATTTCCTGTTCCAGATAATTAATTCTTTCTTTTAAATCTTTTGTTAATGTGTAAAACTTTTGTCTTTTCTCTGCTTCAAGTCTCTTCTGTATTTTTCTTTGATTAATATTCCTATCTGAGGTTTTAGAGGTTCTTTGTTCTTCATTAGTCGAAATCTCTTCATCAACTTTTTTCATACGAATAAAATCATCTAGATTTCCATAATAAACTTTAATCCCTTTGTTTTTTACTTCAATCACTTTATTCACAATTGGGTTCACAAAGTCTACATCGTGCGAAACAATAACAAGCGTTCCTTCATAATCGATCAAAGCATCCTGTAAAACTTTTTTCGATTGACGGTCGAGGTGATTTGTTGGCTCGTCTAGAATTAGAAAGTTTGATTTCTTCAATAATATTTTGAGCAGTACAAGGCGACTTTTTTCTCCGCCAGATAAAACACTCACTTTTTTGAAAACATCCTCACCTTCAAAAAGAAAACAACCGAGTAATTTTCTAATCTGCGACTGTGTTTTTTCAGAATCGATATATTCAACTGTCTTAAGAACTGTTTGATTTAAATCGAGTTCTTCAATTAAATTCTGAGAGTAATAACCAATAATTACATTGTGCCCGTAATTTTTTCTACCAGAATTAATCGTTTCTACATCAGCAAAAATTTTTGCGAGCGTACTTTTACCAGTTCCGTTTAATCCAACTACAGCTATTTTATCACCACGATCAATTTGAAGATTAAGATTATTGAAAACTTCAATTTCACCGTAAGACTTGGAAACATTTTCCAGAGTTAGAACAACTTTTCCACTTTTTGGAATGTTATCGAAATTAAAACTGATTGCTTCTTCTTCATCGGGAATTTCGATGGCTTCAATTTTTTCAATCATTTTAATACGACTTTGCACCTGGCGAGCTTTTGTTGCTTTGTATCGAAATCGTTCTATAAATCTTTCAATGTGTTTAATTCTTTTCTGCTGACTTTTATATTCGAGCCATAATTGATTCCTTTGTGTTTCCTGATATTTATAAAATTCATCTGCATTACCATTGAACATAATTACTTTACCAAATGAAAATCCAAGAGTTTTGTTGGTAACTGAATTCAAGAAATGAGAATCATGAGAGATTATTAACAGAGCACCACGAAATTTTTTAAGATATGAAATTAAAAATTCGAGTGAATCAAAATCTAAATGATTGGTTGGTTCGTCAAGTAGAAGAATATCAGCATTTGAGAGTAGCAACTTTGCAATTGCAACTCTAACTCGCCAACCACCACTAAACTCTGATAATTTTCGATGAAAATCTTTTTCAGTAAATCCCAGGCCTAGTAAAACTTTTACAATCTCAGATTTGTAAATTTCAGGATTTAGTTGATGAAGTCTTAGTTGGACTGTGCCTAATCTTTCTATTAAACTTTTATCTTGACTTGTTTGAAGTTTTTTTAGTAATTCTTTTTCAAGATTTTCAAGTTCATAAATTTCCTGATTTGCTTTGTAGACTTCATCAAATAAATATTCATCACTAACTTCACTGATATAATCTTGCGGGAGATAACCAATTCTGATACCTTTTTGAAAATTAATTGAACCACTTTCCGGTTCCATTTCACCCGCAAGAATTCTTAAAAGAGTTGTTTTACCACACCCATTGGGTCCTACGATACCAATTTTATCGGATGGATTTATTTTAAAAGAAACGGAATGAAATAAATATTCACCAGAGAATTGAATCGAAATATCTTCAACAGAAATCATTAATCTGCTTGGCTTTGCTCTGAATTATTTTTCTTGGCGAATTCGATTGATTCTTTAAGTGCTTCTAAAAATTTTTCAAAATCTTCTTTGTAAAGGAAAAGTTTGAATTTCTCCGATGTGGTCTCATCATTCCGTTTCTTTTCTGTAATTGTGATATAATAGTCAGATTTGTTTTTTGTTGTGCGAACATCAAAGAAGTAAGTTCTTCTACCAGCTTTAATAATTTTTGTAAATACCTCAGGATTATATTTATCCACCTTATTACCCTCTCACTTTTTATTTTTTGATTACTGCTACCTTTCCAGTTGTTATTTGTTCTCCGTCTTCACTGTAAGCAACAATAAAATAAATTCCAGTTGGAACAAGTTTAAAGTTTCTATCTCTTCCATTCCAGACGGCAACTCTGCCACCCGGAGTTGAAAATTCATTCACAAGATCACCAGACGCAGTTAAAATTTTTATTGTAGAATTTTTTACCAGACCATCTATAACGATATTAACATTTTTCGTTTCATCTAAAATTAGTGGATTTGGATAAATTTTGAGTTTATCGAATTCTTCTTTTGGTTTTACAGAAAATGAATTGAAGCTTGCCATTCCGTAATCTGTACCAATGTAAACAGTACCGGTATTGTTATCAATTGCAATGCTTTTGATGTTATCGTCAGGCAATGGAGAATTTTTCGTATTGTATTGAGCGATTAAGCTTGATCCGTCTGGATTAAGAACCCACACACCTGTTGTAGTTCCAACCCATTTATTGTTCAATTGATCAACAGCGATGCAATTGATGTATTGAGTTCTTAAAATATAAATACTGGAGATTCTATCTGTTGGTTTAGTTACATTCGAGATTACATACATTCCCTGGCTTGTTCCAACCCAAAGTTCGTTTCTTAAATCAATAGCAATGCTTGTTGGAGTAGTATTTCCAAATTTATCTCGTGAAATTAATCCCCATTGTGAAGGCATTCTTCCAAATTCATTGAAATAAACCAACCCCTCAACAATTTGAAATTGACCTGCTTTTTCGAGCAAAATCCATTTTGTATCGTTTTGATCAATTACAATATCTTCCGTTACAACCAATGATGGATTAATTTCATTAACAAAAAATTCCCAGGTCGAATCTTTACTAAGTTTTATCAAAAAACGATTATCACTTGCTCTATAATTTAGCATCCAGATATTTCCTTTCGAGTCTTCAGCGAGTGAACGAATCACAACAAAGTTTGGATTTTCCGATACACCATTCAAACCAGAAACATTTGCACGACTGAATCTTACTAGTTGAGTATCATTTGTTACTCTGATTACACCATTTCCCCAGCCAAGTGCCCAGATCGTATTATTTGAAGTAACTTTAACCCTATGAATTGCATTCGTGCCCATTTCAGGATATTCAGTTGTTGTATAATTTTTCCATCCATCCTTTGAAAGTCGATAGAATCCTTTAAGCACAACATCTTTTCCAGAGGCAGACCATACATTTCCTTTTTCATCAACTGCAATTGATGGAAAGAAATTTGAATTCGGTCCAGCTGGATAAATTGTTCTTTGCTGATTTCCATTAATTTCAATTACTCCATTGTTTGAAGCTATGAAGATTTTATTACCTTCAACAGCAACATTTCTAAAATTTATGGTAGTATTTTCAAAAATGATGGAAATATTTCCATTAAAGTAAGAAGCTAAAATATTATCTGAAAGAATCAGTAATGTATCGCCTTTGACTTTAAGGTCATTGATTTTTTTGTTAGAAAAAAAAGTTGTGAATGTGGTTTGAAAAGAACCATTTATTAATCTTGCAATTCCATTTACGGTACCTGCATAAATTGTGTCTTTGTATTTGATAATTGTTCTTACATCGTTTGATGGTAGACCATTTCCAATTGTGTAATTCCACCAGGCATTTGGATCAAGATAATTTGTGTATGATGATTTTTGAACAGCAATTCCTTTTTCGGTTGCAACCCAGAGTGTGTCGAGTGGAAGAACATTGTAAACTTTCGAATCAATTCCAAACGAACCGAGCTTTGTGTAAGTATCTCCAAATGAAAGAGAATTTACATCAATGATACTCACACCGAAATCGGTGCAAGCATAAATCTTATTACCACTTGAAATTAATTTATTGATTTGCTTTTGAGTTTTATCTGTCAATGCAATGGTCACAATGGTTTTGAACTGATCTTTGTCAGGGTAATAAACAGAAATATAACCCGACTTTCCACCAATCCAGATTTTACCTTCATTGTCTTTTTCAATAGAATTAATGATGAGGTCTTTCAATCCACTCAAGAGATTAAATTGTTTGAAGTAATTTTGTCCGGAATAAAAGAATACGCCACCAGTTGTACCAGCCCAGATTCCATTATCTGACAGAGTGACTGAAATAACATCAGATTGGTTAGTATAATTTTCCCACTTGCCAATCTGAGCTAAAGAGAAGTTAAAAAGCAATATAATTATAGTTAAGATTAGATTAACTTTATACATTTTTATATCTCCTTAAATATGGAGTAGAGGCTGGCTCGCTAATGTCCTCGCTTTAGATTTGTTCTTTCAAATATTTTTTCCATTTGATTTAAATATAATCCAAATTTTCCAAAATTAGAATAATCATTTCTCAAACCACCGTGAAAATCAGAACCACCTGATTCAAGTAATGAATACTGAAGAGCAATTTTATGTAAAAATTCCTGGCGATTCTTTTTTATAGTTGGATGATAAATTTCTATTCCATCAATTCCTGATTTAATGATATCCATCAATTTACCATCTGAAAGATTGTAAGGATGAGCAAGAAAAGAAAGTCCTCCACAGGATTTAATTAACTCAATTACAACTTCGGGTGAGGAGTGATGTTTTTTCTCGTAAGCATCTGAAAAATCGCCAAGATATTTTTGAAATGCTTCATAATAACTTTTGACAATTTTCTTTTTAATCAATGCAAATGCGATGTGCGGTCTTGTTATAGGCTTGCTTTCAGAAAATTGTAGAACTTCGTCAATTGTGAGATTGACACCGAGTTTTTTAAGCTTGGTTAAAATTCTTTCTGCTCTGTTCAGCCTTTCTTCCTTAAATTTTTGAAGATAAACTTTTAAATCAGGATTTGTTATATCAATAAAGTAACCAAGGATGTGAATTTCCTGCCCTTCAATTTCACTGCTGACTTCCACACCTGGAATATTTTGAATTCCCTTAGCTTCAGCAAATAGAGTAGCCTCCTGCACGCCATCAATTGTATCGTGGTCGGTTATAGAAATTACTCTTAGACCTTTTTCCATTGCCAATTCGATTACTTCGGTAATAGAATACTTACCATCCGAATAGTTTGAGTGTAAATGTAAATCAACTTCGATTTTCAATTCCTTTCCTATGTTTTAATTATGAATTTATCTTGCAACAATCTATTCTTAAAAAATAGTCATTCAATAATAACAAAATCCTTTTTAACCCTCATTTTGATTTTTGTAGAAAGGCATTTATTCAAATTTAGTTGAAATTTGGAGGGACTCGTTGACACTTAAGTCAACATTGTTTCGATAAGTTTCAATTTCCTTTTAATTGCTTCTTTTAATTTAGGTAGCATTCTATAATTCCTTATTCTCATAATCCGTGGTTCTAAATCTATTAATGCAATCGCTATCCATAGTTCGAAAAGTTCAGAGAACTTCGGCAAGCCCCTCTACTGCTTCTTCATATCTATTTTGGCTTAAGCCTAATATTAATTTCCTTAACCGCTTCCCTTTTGGTCTCTTTGCTCTACGTATCCTGCTATATATCTCCGCATTCTCTACCCTATCGTTCTTTTTATCCTTTAGCCTCGGTACAGCTATCCTTACTTTCTCTTCATCTATCCAGATACTACCTGGATTTGTACCCCATCGACTATAATCTGATTTTCGCTCATATCTTTTCCCCACTTTCTCATTTACTTCATTCTCTAACAACAACTCTGCCATCATCTTTATAAAGCCAACTGTACTCTCTACTAACATCTTCTCTATTTCTTCTGGTGTTTCCTTTATCCTATGTACGACTTTACCTAAAATTATCTTAGTTTCCATCTGAGGGTCTCTTTTGTTTTGCTTTTATTTTTAACTATTATTTTCTCTAGATTTTGGAGATTCTCATTCTTAATTTCAACTAAAAATTAAAATACGCCACTGAAAGCAAACAAAATTTAAAACTAAAGTTAAAATAAAAAGTCAGACTTCATTAAGTCTGGCTTTTTGTGAGAGCAATGACCTAAAAAAATTTAATATTTTTCTATTTTATCAATAACATCTTTCTTGCTTCTTTAAATTTTCCTGCTTCAACTAGATAGAAATAAACTCCACTGGATAAATTAGAAGCATTAAACTCAATTTCATAAAAACCTGGTTCATGAATTTCATTTTTTAGCTCTTTAACTTTTTGTCCTAAGATATCATAAATAGAAATATTAACCTGAGTTTTCTCCGGCAATTCATATTTAATTCTTGTTATAGGATTAAAGGGATTTGGAAAGTTTTGATGTAGTTTGAAATTAGTTGGTAATTGAAGTTGATCATTCTTTACACTCGTTAGTCCATAGTTAAAGTTTCCTAAACCAGTTGGATATAATTCAGCATTTCTACCGCTCAACACGAATGTAAAGTATACTTTATTTTCTTCAACATGATGGAAAATTTCGATTAGATTAACAAAACCATCTAAACCAAACTGATAAAGAAAGTTAAATTGTGAAATGTCTATTTCATTTATTGTAGAAAATTCATCGGAGGAATTTCCGTAATAAATTTTTGGATATCCGCTTAAACTTGAGAGAAAATGAACTTTTTCATTACTATCCCTCCAACTTAACACTTTGTAAAAATTATGTGATGTATATGGAAGTGTTAAGTATTTTTTCCTATAAATCTGATTGTTATCTCTAAATTTCATTAAATAATATTCCATAGATGAACCAAAGGAAATATAAGTATTTTCAAATACGAATAAATTTCCATTTGAATCAACTTCAAATGTTGGAAATTCGCTGCCAAATATTGTCCGTGTAGATTTTGTAAAACCCGTTGAGTAATTTCCATAATAATAAGTAAAACCATTTTGAGTTTTGCTTATCACATAAACTTTTCCATTTGCAGAAACTTTGATACCAACAGGAAAAGTTTCTAATGGTCCATAATTGCCTGAAATATAAACCGAGTCGATTCGCAAGGGTGGCAAAAAGTTGCCATTTACATTATTTGTATAATAAATTTTTCGATTAAATGAGTAGACAAAATGCACTTTACCATTATCATCAATATAAAAATCAAAATTTGTGTAGTTATAATAAAATGAGTCGCTTGTTATAATTTGTGTTTCCCAGTTAAAAGGCGAAATTTCTCTTACGAGATAAGGTCTGCCTCTGTATTCTGTTCCAGCAATATAATAACTTGTGTCTCTTATAATGGATACTATATAAATTAAATTATCCTTGCTAACTGCAATTTTTTTCGGAGGAAGAGCAGGTGTAAACTGTGGAAAGTCAATATTTAATATTTCATTGTCTCTTAGATTTGAAATAAAATCATCATTTAAAGATTTTAATTTATAAAAATATATTCTGCCAGTATTTTGATTTAATGAATCATACAAATTATTTGAGATCCATAGATAATTATTTCTTTTAAGGTAATTGACATTATAGATTAATTTATTCCTATCACTTCCAACTGTCAAAAGATATTCTGTTCTTAAATTTCCGTTTTCATTGTAAATTAGAGCTGAACCTACATTATACAAAATATTTGATAACGGCAAATGCACAGAAGGGAACATTATAATTGACTTGTCAGGATTAAATGCATCAAATGCAAAAATTTCTTCTGCAATATTTATTGAATAATTTGCCCTATAAGTTACATTCTGTGGAGTTATTTCAATTCTTCTTAAATAGACTGAATTTGCGGAATTAATTGGAAAATTTTGTGAAGTATAAATTTCGTAAAAAAGTTTATTATTCTCTTTCTTTATTATATGTAAATTGTTAGCATTATCTAAAATAACATTTCTAAATGAATGATTTGAAGGTATTGGATAAGGCGTAAAAATATTCAGGTTGATTACACCATGGATCCAAGTATAATAAGAGTTATTTTTGTCAGCTATTAAAACTGGCACATTCCTGAATGGCGGATCTTGTCTATTTATTGGCGGATTATTTTGAATATGTATAACCTGAATGTGGCTGCTAGCGTTTAAATTTATTACATTTCCCGCTTGATTTACAGACAATAAAGTGTAACTTTGAACGAGAGAATCATATGTACCATTAATAGAACTATTACTTACGACCCAATCGGCATGATAGATTTGAATGAATAAATTTTTATTAGTTTGATGACGTAAATACAAAGCATCATAAGGATTAACAGGTTTTAAATAAGGATTTATAGAAATATAATGTGAATTAAGATTTAGATTGTTTCCACTAGGATTAACTAATTGATACCAAACATATTTCACTGAATAATAGTAATCATTTTGATACCAGTAACCATAATATGGAACGAATACAAAATTTACAATTAATTGATTATCTAATGTTCTTAAAACATTTACACTGTAATCCCAAAGATTAGGATTAGAAATTAATGTATCAAAAATTAAACTCGCACTTTGGTTGAATGTATTGAAGTAATAAAATTTTAGGTTGCCTTCTTCCCTTGTGATAAATCCAATATGTAAATTGCCGTATGCATCAATATCAAAATCCCATTGGGCAATTGAACTTGGGTAATAAAAAATCGGTTTTGGCGTCTCAAAATTTCCATTTAAACTTTTTAATGAATAAAATCTTTTATCATCCCCAATTACTACAATGACTGGGTTCCCTTCTATGTCATATTTTATTTTTGTTGAATTGTTGTCGTAAGTCCCAGTACCAAAAATTCTAATATTTTGAGAAAACAAAGGAGTTGTTAAAAGAAAAAATGAAAAAATTAAAAATAGTTTTT
>Ga0197142_1001250_pt1 | contig 23406 bp, 21 predicted proteins | sample GBS60_MetaG_FD_148614 | JGI IMG/M metagenome (GOLD analysis project Ga0197142, IMG submission 148614) | Sediment microbial communities from Great Boiling Springs, Gerlach, Nevada, United States - GBS 60_MetaG | ecosystem: Environmental > Aquatic > Thermal springs > Hot (42-90C) > Sediment... | reverse complement strand
GGGATATGGAGACAGGCCAAAAGCTTTTGGGATCAAAGGAGGAGAGATGGAATACCCGAGCTTGAATATCCTCATAGGGGGTGAAGCGGGCCAAGGCCTTCAGACCATGGGAGAGGCATTCACGAGGGCCCTTGTGCGGTCGGGGTACAGGGTTCACGTGATGCAGACATACGAATCCCGGGTGAGGGGTGGGCACAATGTCTTCGCCATACGTTTCGGACCAGAGGGCGTCCTTGCCCCGAGGGAGACCGTGGATCTCCTTTTGGCCTTGAACCAAGAGACCCTCTACATCCATGAAAAGGAGCTTGCCAAGGATGCTCCGGCCATTGCTGATGAGGAGTGGAGGTCCCCCACCGGCATGAATCTGGTCAGGGTGCCTTACAAGAAGCTCGCCCAGGATGGTTTCATAAACACAGTTGCCATGGCAATTGGGGGAGCAATGCTCGGTCTACCCTTGGACACATTGGCTGGAGCCCTGGAGTCGGTGATGGGGGCCGGAAAGGCTCAAAAGGCAGAGGCCGGAAGAAGAGCCCTCGAAAGGGCATACGAGTGGGTCAAAGAAAACGGCCAGAGGATCGAGCCCCCTCCCAAGAAAGAAGGCCTACCCAGGAGAATAGTTCTCAATGGACACGAGGCTGTTGCCCTAGGGGCCATATCAGCTGGTGTGAGGTTCTGTGCCTTCTATCCCATGAGTCCATCTACTTCGGTTGCCATGACCTTGATCCAGTGGGCCAAGGAAATGGGAATAATAGTGGAACAGGCAGAGGACGAGATCGCTGCCATAAACATGGCCATTGGCGCCTCCTATGCGGGCCTTCCCAGCATTGTCCCCACATCGGGAGGAGGCTTTGCCTTGATGGTCGAGGCAGTAAGTCTTGCAGCGGTGAGCGAGACCCCTGTGGTTATCCTCATAGGTCAGAGGCCAGGGCCAGCCACTGGACTTGCCACCAGAACCGAACAGGCGGATCTGGAATTCGTGCTCCATGCAGGACACGGCGAGTTTCCAAGGGCCATCTACGCACCTGGATCAATAGAGGAGTGCTTTCATCTGACCAGAAGGGCATTTGAGGTAGCAGAGGCCTCACAGGGCCCGGTCTTTATCCTCACCGACCATTTCCTCGCGGACTCTTACAGGGATGTGATTCCCTTTTCCGTGGAAGGGCTTTCCCAGGTGAATCCGGGAGAAGACCCCTTTTCCGTAGAATCTCCCTATCTCCGCTACAAGATAACTGAAAGTGGGGTTTCCCCCAGATTGCTCCCAGGCGCTTCCAAGGAGTTGGTCGTGGCAGACAGCCACGAGCATACGGAAAGGGGCCACATAACAGAGGACTTGGAGTTGAGGCCAAAGATGGTGGAAAAGAGGCTGAGAAAAATGGGAATCATAAAAGACCGGGTTGTGCCTCCAGAATACGAAGGTCCCGAGGATCCTGATGTGCTCCTTGTGGGATGGGGCTCCACCAAGGGAGCTATCATGGAGGCCAGTCGACTTCTTGGGGCCAAGGGAATTAAGGCTTCGAGCCTCCATTTCTCTCAAGTTTGGCCATTGTGCGAGGAGCAATTCCTGAACAAGCTCCAGGGGGCTAAGAGGGCTGTCTGCGTTGAGGGGAACGCTACAGGTCAGCTAGCCAGGCTCATACGGAGGGAAACGGGGTTTTCCTTCGATGAAAGGGTCTCCAGGTACGATGGGCTTCCCATAACGCCCGAGTACATCCTGAGAAGATTATGACCGGGATATTTAGCGAGCACTGGGGTTCGAGCCAAAAAATGCTCTAAGGACCAAGAAGGAGGGACTTCCATGGCAACAATAGAACAGTACGGCGACTACAAGACTTCCTGGTGTCCTGGATGTGGCAATTTCCCCATCTTGAGGGCCGTAAAGGAGGCCTTGGTGGGTCTCGACCTCGAGCCTCACCAGGTACTGTTCGTCTCTGGCATTGGCCAAGCAGCAAAGGCTCCCCACTACCTCAATGCCAACGTCTTCAACGGCCTCCACGGCAGATCCCTTCCCGTGGCAACAGGGGCTAAGCTGGCCAATCCCAATTTAGTGGTGATAGTGGAAAGCGGCGATGGGTGCATGTACGGGGAGGGAGGGAACCATTTCCTGGCTGCCATAAGGAGGAATGTGGACCTCACAGTCCTGGTTCACAACAATCAGGTATATGGCCTCACAAAGGGGCAAGCAAGTCCCACATCAGACAGGGGCTTCGTGACAAAGGCTCAGCCGGATGGAGTATACTCCCTCCCTTTCAATCCTCTGGCAGTGGCCGTGGCGCTCCAGGCGGGTTTCGTGGCTCGCGCTTTTGCGGGGATGGTAGAACATCTAGTTGAGATGATCCAAGCAGGGATTAAACACAAGGGCTTTTCCCTCATAGACATTCTTCAGCCCTGTGTATCTTTCAATCATGTAAATACATATGAGTGGTACAGGCAAAGGTGCAAGCCCCTTCCCGATGACTACGATCCAACTGACTGGCAACGAGCCATGGCCAGCTCCTTGAAATGGGGAGATGAGATCCCCATCGGCATAATTTACAAGAACAATAGGCCCTCTTTTGAGGAAAATTTTCCGATGCTCAAAGAAGGCTCGTTGATAGGTCGAGAGGTAAATAGGGCGACCCTGAGGACGATACTGGAGCACTACTCATGAGCTGGGCCTTTGGGAGGTGACCATGAGACGGAACTTGATCTTTTTGGGAGCCATCCTCGTGGCCTCGGGATGGGCTCGGGCCCATGAGCTGAGCGAGGCCACCCAGACTTGCCTTTCCTGTCACGTGTCCGTGCTTCCTGGGATCCATGGGGATTGGCTCAAGAGCAAACATTCCCGAACAAAGCCCTCCCAAGCAATGGAAAAGAAAGAGTTGGAAAGACGCGTCTCTGCCAAGTCCATACCAGAAAAGCTGGCCAATGTGGTCGTGGGATGTGCTGAATGCCACACCATCAACTCTGAGCTCCATCCAGATGCCTTTGACCACAATGGGTTCAGGGTCCACACTGTGGTATCTCCGAGGGATTGCTCTGTATGCCACCCCGCTGAAGCTTCGCAATTCGAAGAAAATCTTATGTCCCACGCCCATATAAACCTCATGGGCAATCCCCTCTATCTGGCCCTTGCCAATTCCATAAATGGTCCTCAGGTGGAAAAGAATGGAGCTCTGATCCAAAGGGAGCCAGAAGAGCTCACCCAGAGCGACTCCTGCCTGGCTTGCCATGGAACCAAGGTGCAGGTTGGATCCACAGTGACGAGGGAGACCTCCCTGGGCTCAATGGACTTTCCGGTCCTCAGAGGATGGCCCAATCAGGGAGTGGGGAGGATAAATCCCGATGGCACGAAGGGTTCTTGTGCTGCATGCCACACAAGGCACGCCTTTTCCATTGAGGTGGCCAGGAAGCCCGAGACTTGCTCTCAGTGCCACAAGGGGCCGGATGTGCCAGCTTATGCTGTCTATCAGGTGAGCAAGCACGGAAACATTTACAATTCCACTGGGGCATCGTGGAACTGGGATGAGGTGCCCTGGCGAGTGGGGAGGGATTTCCAGGCCCCTACCTGTGCCGCATGTCATGTGAGCTTACTGGTGGATCCCGATGGAAATCTCCTGACTCCCAGATCCCATGCTATGGGAGACAGGCTTCCATGGAGACTTTTCGGTTTGATTTACTCCCATTACCATCCCAAAAGCCCCGATACTACAAAATTCAGGAACAAAGCTGGCCTTGCCCTTCCCACTGAGCTCACAGGAGAATCCGTGGAGGGTGCAGTGATTGGCCCTGAGGAATTCACCAAGAGACTTTCTGCCATAAAGGGGGTTTGCTCTGCTTGTCACAGTCACGCGTGGATCGATGGGCATTTCGAGAAGCTCAGGAACACCATCTCAGATACCAACGCATCCACTCTGGAGGCAACCAAGCTCATCCTCAAAGCCTGGGAAAAAGGCTTGGCCAAAAGGGACAATCCTTTCGATGAGGCAATAGAGAGGATGTGGGTTGAGCAGTGGCTTTTCTTTTCCAACTCCACCCGTTTTGCCTCGGCGATGGCTGGTGCGGATTACGGGGTCTTCGCCCACGGAAGATGGGATCTCACCAAAAATTTGAGGAAGATGTGGGAATGGCTCGAGGAGAGGAAGGGGAAGTGAAGAGAATGGCAAGAAGGGAGTGGATCGTCTTTTCCGTTCTCGCAGCCCTGGTAGCGGTTTCGGTCTGTGGGAAGGCAATTGCCTTGGATGTGCTCCAAATAGGTCCCATGGATCCCCTTGTCCTCAAGGATCTGAGCCGGCCCAGAGCCGGTGAACCCTTGGTTTTCGCTATACCCCACTACGTCTCCATCACCCCATGGAACTCGGGAAATTGGTCGGAGGATGAGAAAGGGCAGAAGGTCTGGGAGCTCGAGATAAGAGCTCCAGGTGCGCTATCTTTGAACTTCGGCTTTGGCAAATACAGGCTGCCCCAGGGAGCTCGATTGGAGGTCTGGAGGCCAGGTGAGAGGGAGCCCCTCTGGATCTTCACGGACATGGAAAACTCCACCCACGGCCAGATGTGGACCCCCATTTTGAGGGGTGATGAGGCCCTCTTGAGGCTTGTCCTTCAAGATGAGGAGCCGAGTGATCTCGAGTTGGAGCTCACTGCAGTGGGGTACGGTTTAAGGGAGATACCAACTCTCCCTAAACTTCCCCAAGCCGGGGTCTGTAATGTGGATGTGAGCTGCCCCGAGGCCGAGCCCTGGGAGAGGGAGGTGAGGTCAGTGGGCCTCGTCACAATTGCTGGAAGCATTCTCTGCACAGGAACCCTCTTGAACAACACTTCCCAGGACTTCACCCCATTTTTCTTGACCGCCGACCATTGCGGAATAACCCCCTCCAATGCCCAGAGCATAGTGGTTTATTGGAACTTCCAGAAGTCGACTTGCAATGGGCCGAGCGATGGTAGGAAGGACCAGTTCACATCCGGAAGCTTTTTCAGGGCAGCCTGGTCGAGCTCAGATGGGTCGGATTTTTCCTTGGTGGAGCTTGCGAGGAGGCCATCCCCGTCCTTTTTGCCCCATTGGAGTGGTTGGGACAGGGGGGAAAGTCTTCCCCAGATGGCCGTGGCAATACACCATCCCCAAGGAGGGGAGAAGAAGATAAGTTTCGAGCTCGATCCCCTTACAGTTGCTGGACCGGAAGATCGACTTTCCGTTGGGAGACCGGATTTCTTCCTGAAGGTCAGCGCATGGGATAAGGGGACAACCGAGCCAGGTTCTTCGGGATGCGGCCTTTGGGACCAAGACCACAGGCTCGTGGGGCAGCTATGGGGAGGGAGTGCCTCGTGTGAGAATCCCGAAGGCTCCGACTACTTTGGAAGGTTCTGGGCTTCATGGGAAGGGGGGGGAAGCCGAGATAACAGGCTCAAGGATCACTTGGATCCCTTGAACACCGGTCAGATGGCCCTCGATGGTGCTGATGGATGTCTTCTGGATCAAGTGGATTTCACCTTCTGGCCTAATCCTTCGGTAATTGGCGAGGAGGTGCAATTCGTAGCCCAGGTCACAGGCGCAAGGCCTCCAGTTGATTTCTTGTGGGACATGGATGGGGACGGTATTTGGGACTGCGCATCCAGCTCCTGTACCTTTGCCTATCTCAGGGAATATCATGGGGATGTGAGGCTCAGGGTGGTGGATGCGGACGGCTGCATCGGCAGTGCATCCCACGCAGTGGATGTGATAGATCCCGAGGCTGGAATGAGGTTCCTCTCACCTCAGCCAGGGGACAAGCTCTTTGCTGGTGGGGAGTTTCTCGTGAGGTGGGCTGCCCCTCAAAGGGCAGTCAGATTTAAGCTTTTCTACTCCTTGAATGGAGGGGCAAGTTGGAAGGTCATAACCAAGTCGGCAACGGGAAGGAGTCTCAAGTGGCTCGTCCCCACACCTTCGGGGAACAAATCCCGTTGTCTCCTCAAGCTCATAGGGTACGACTCATCGGGGAAAAAGATTGGATCCCAGAGGACAGAAGGCTTTTTCACCATTTCTGTGGTGGAACTCACGACCCTCAAGGGAGGGGAGAAGCTGAAAGGCGGAGACGCTGTCCCCCTGGCGTGGCTCACCCACGGTACCAAGGAGCCAGTGAGCAAGGTAAAGTTGTTCTACAAGGTGAGATCAACCCGGCCCTGGAAGCCCATCGTCACCCTCGAGGGGAATCCGGGATCCTATATCTGGAGGGTCCCAGATGTGAGTCGAGTGTGGGATGACTGCTGGTTGAAGGTAGTACTCCTCAATGAGAGAGGGAGATCCCTGGGCTCGGATACGACCGATTCCCCTTTCACCATTGAGCCTTGAGGGGAGATGGCCCTCCTGGACAAAATCCTAGGGAGCAGGGCAGACCAAAAGCAGTAGACTCATTTAAGGACCTTTGCCTTCCTCAGCACGTATGAGTAGTGAGGCAAATGGTCTGCCCCTTTAGTACAATCCTCGCCCCGCTCTGCCTTTTGCCCGCACTCCTCCCAGGAATTCGTGCCACTGGGCTGCTAAGATTCTTTCATCCATCGGATGAGGATCTGAGCCTTGCTGCCACTGCCTCTATGAATTCCTCCGTCGTGCTGAAACGCTCAGGTCTCGGATTCATGAGAGGGATCAAGTCCTTGGTCGCTATCCCCCCCTCTATTGTTTCCACAACCGCCTTTTCCAATGTCTCTCCAAACCCCACAACCTCTGGGGTTCCGTCCAGTTCCCCCCTCTTCTTGAGTGCACCTGTCCATGCGAATATGGAAGCAACTGGGTTGGTGCTTGTGGGATTGCCCTTCAGGTGCTCGTAATAGTGGCGGCGTACCGTCCCGTGGGCGGCTTCATATTCATACTTCCCATCCGGTGAGACTAAGACCGAGGTCATCATCCCAAGGCTTCCGAAGCCAGAGGCTACAAGGTCCGAGAACACATCTCCGTCGTAATTGCTCAAAGCCCAAAGAATGTTTCCCTCTTGCCTGAGAATCTGGGAGGCAGCATCGTCTATGAGGAGGTACCTGTAAGAGATTCCCCTCTGGGCAAATTCCCCCTTTCTCGCCCGGACTTCTTCTTCGAAAATCTCTTTGAAATAGGCGTGGTATTTCTTGCTTATGGTGTCCTTCATGGAGAACCAGAGGTCCACTCCTTCCTCCAAGGCGTACGTCACACAGGATTTGGCAAAGGATCTCATAGACCCCTCCAGGTTGTGGATCGCCATTGTAACCCCTGGTCCTCTGAAATCATGGACCAAAAGCCGAACATCCTCGCCGCCGTGCCCTGTGTACACGAGCTCCACCTTTCCTGGTTCCTCTATCACGAGTTCCACTGCCTTGTAAATGTCCCCATAGGCGTGTCTTCCTATGATTATAGGTTTCCTCCAGCTTCTCACGATTGGGGATAGGTTGGATACCAGGACCGGTTTTCTGAAAACCGTTCCATCCAGGGCTGACCTTATGGTGGCATTGGGAGATGGCCACTGTTTCTTGAGGCCATATTCCCTCATCCTCTCGGAGTCCGGGGTTATGGTGGCGCACTTGACCCCCACTCCATAAAGCGCGATGGCCCTCGCTGCTTCCAGTGTTACCCTGTCTTCTGTTGCATCCCTGTTCATGATTCCCAGGTCGAAATACTTTGTCTCCATCTCCACAAATGGCAGGATTAGTCTCTCCTTCACGAGGCGCCATACGACTCTAGCCATCTCATCTCCATCCAATTCAACGAGAGGCGATTTCACCTTCACCTTTTCCATGAATCACAATCCCCCCTTTGGTTCAAGGCCCCCCTTGCCCAACCCAAAATTGAAACGGTCCCTCCTTTTCTTTTTTCCCCCAGGCCTTTGTCTTTGTCTTGTATAGATGACCCCATTCGAGCAACTTCCCCTTTTGGTGTTCCAAAGCTCATTGGGGAATTGGCTGACGGTGAAGCACCTTTAGGCTTGTCGTGTTGGGACTTTTGCCTCGCCTCAGCTCCCCTAAAGAACATTCTACCACGAGCATCCTTGACCCTTCCTCCCCGGCACTCATTTCCGCGCAAAGGGGTGGCATTACCTTCTCCTGTCACCAGCACACCGGCATTTCCAGCGGCACCCGGATTCTCGTCCGAGAAAGCCTCTCTACGGCTCCAAAAGGGGACCTTCGAGAGATCCTTCTCGCTATCGAAGGCCCATGGAACTTAGCCCAAAGAGATCCCTCAGTCAACTCCCAGAAATGGGCAGATCACTCTGGATCTCATTAGGAGAGCTCGAATTTTCCACAAAGCTCCTGTAAGAAGCAACTAACTTAGAAGGCCGCATCTAGGGCCTATTCTGTCTACAGGGATGACCAAAGACCGGCGCATCTTGGAGGAACATTGGGAAGTTCTCATCTTTCCAGCTCCAGGATCATCTCCACTTGGGCTTTGGACTGTGGAGAAGTCAATTGGAATCCGACCTTCCTGAAACACCTTATGGCCATGATGTTGGTGGACTCGACGGTGAGCCACAGTCTCTTGTATCCCTCTTTGGCTAAAAGTCTGCTCACATGTCTGAGGGCCTGAGTCCCAATTCCCTTACCCCGATAGTCCTGATGGATTAGGATTATGACTTCCTCCAAATCTCCTTCTCCCATGGTTACTCCTATATGTCCCACCAGATTTTCTCCTTCGAGAAGCAGGAAGTTTCTCCATCCTCCCATGAGGCCCATGATCCAGTTTCTTCTCTCCTTCCTGTCTTCCGGAGGAAGGCCTCCGAAGGCTCCCTTGGGTTCGAAGGAATCGTAAAATGTCAAAAGCTTTGGGAGAGTTCTCTCTCCTCCCAGAACCACTTGAATGGACCTTCCCTCCGCATCTAGAAGCTGAGTCACTCCGTGTTCTGGCTCCCCTCGTGCATCCGGTGGTGGCTCTTGGGGGAATTTGAGATGGAAGGTCGTCCCTTCCCCCAGCCTCGTGCTTACCTGGATATCTCCTCCTTGTCTTTTCACTATTCCGTAAGCTATGCTCAATCCCAACCCGGTGCCCCTCCCTATCTCTTTCGTTGTGAAGAAAGGATCAAAGATGCGGCCCAGGTCCTCCTCCGGTATTCCGTGGCCGGTGTCCGATACCTCTACATGAACGTACGTGGGAGCCCCTTCCGCCCAGGTCTTTAATCTTAGGGTCCCCTTACCTTCCATTGCGTCAATTGCATTGACAATGAGGTTGGTGAAAACTTGTCCCAGTTGGTCTGGATCGGCGAGGATAAGTGGAAGATTTGGTTGAAGGTCTTTCTCTAGAGTAACGTTCAAGAACATGGCTTGTCTGCTCAGCAGGGATAAGGACTTCTCCAGCACTTCGTTGACATTCACCTTCAGAGATCCCTCACCCCTTCTTCTCGCGAAATCCAAAAGCCCCCTGACTATCTCTTTGCACCTCATAGCCTGGTCGGCTATCTCCCTCAAATCCTTTGCCATTGGCCCATCTGGTATCTGCTCGAGCAGCATATTGGCGTACATGAGAATGCCGCCCAATGGATTGTTGAGTTCGTGGGCTACACCCGCTGCGAGTTTTCCCAAGGAGGCCAACTTCTCCGAGTGGAGCAGCTGGCGGTATGTGTCCTCGAGCTGCTGCTGCATTTTTATCCTTTCCCTCAGGTCCCTGAAAATGCCTACGGAAGCTATCTCTTTCTCCCCTTCGTAGATTATGGCTGCGGAGATTCTCACTGGGATGTACTCTCCATTTTTCGCCACTAAAGTGGTGGGAGTTGTGGGGAGCTTCCCTCTTGGCCCATAGGTGTCGCTCCTCAGTTGTCGCATTATTTTCTTCGCAACCCCAGGGGGATATAGCTGGGTGATATGTATCTTTCCTATGACCTCTTGGGCCTTGTAGCCGAGAAGCCTCTCGGCTCCTTCGTTGAAAATAATGATATTGCCCTTCATGTCAGCAGCTATTATCCCATCCACGGAGCTCCTTATAACGTTCTGGAGGAACTCATTAGTCTTCCTCAATTCATTCTCCATCTTCACTCGCTCTGTGAGATCCCTGAGATAGGCGTACGTGCGGGGTCTTCCCAAGAAGTCCGTCGTCATTGCTAGAAACATCTCCACCAACTTGCTTGTGCCATCGGCCCTTTGGATGGGCAGTTCCATTCTCACTTTCTGCCTTGGCTCACTTATGGATGAAGCATGTAAATGTTTTAGCTGAATTCTCTCCAGGTGTCCCAAGAATGTTGTTATTTGGGATCCGATAATTGTTTTTTGACTACACCCCAATATGTCGCAAGCTACTTCATTTGCGAATTCTATTCTGAAATCCTGATCATAGACCACTATGCCCATGTCCCCCATTTCCGTTATCTTCTCCGCCCTATCCTTAGCCTGCCTAAGGGCACTTTCCAGTTCGTGGATTCGCTCAATCTCCCACAGTGCGACCAAGGTTTCCTTTTCAGCAGAAGCCCAAGCCATGCTCACCAAGGTCTGCCTCGGTGTGGAAAGAGGAACGGCATCAAGGTGGCCTGAGGGATGAGCTCTCAGGGAGGCCAGAATTGTGTCCCTGTGGGAGGGGTGGAAAAGGGATGAGAAGTCCAATCCTACTGACTCGTCCTTTGGGACACCCAAGGCCTTGGAGGCTGCGAAATTTATCCAGCTCACACGGTGACCACTATTGAGTATCAAAAGAGGTGGCCAAGGAAGTTGCTCGAGCATTTGGAAGATGGGAGGATTAGGGGTTAAAATATCGATAGGCGTCGATGGTGCCATGGAGATCCTCCGAGAGGTTGAGCTTGACAGAGGTTTTTTTTTCTTTATATTAAAAGCTTCAGTTTTTTTCAAACTCGACGTGTAGTTCCTTTCGGGCGGTGAGAGAGATTGCAAAGTTTGGTCTTCTCCATCGAGAACATAACCCCAGAGGGTATCTCTGGCCACAGGTCCATTGACCCCTCCTGGTTTTCCCTGCCTCCCGATGTAGATGACCCCATAAGGCCCATAGTGCTCTCTCAGCCGGTGGAGGTGGATTTCAGATTGATGCCCTTCAGGGGCGACTTCAGGGTGGAGCTCAGGATAAGCACTGTTGCGCTTTTGAGTTGTTCCAGGTGCCTCAGCCAGTTCCCTTTTCCTGTGGCGGCCGAAGGAACCCTTACCCTCCTGAGGCTCCCCGTGACTGGAGCTCTCAAGGAGGAGATGGAGCTTACCTTGGAGGATTTGGACACAAGCTATTTCGAAGGAGATACCATCGATCTGTCTCAGCTCGTTTACGAGCAAATAGTGCTGTCCTTTCCCATGAAGCCTCTTTGCAAGGAGGACTGCAAAGGTCTTTGTCCCCGTTGCGGGATCGACCTCAACTTTTATTCTTGCGATTGTGAAAAGGTGAAAGTGGATCCACGCTGGGCTCCTCTTTTGAAATTGAGGGCCTGACGGTAATCTCACGGAAAGGGAAATAAGGAGATGGCTGTACCCAAAAGGAGACAATCGAGAACCAGAAGAGACAAGAGAAGGGCTCACGACCACCTTGCAGCACCTGCTTTTTCCGCGTGTCCCCACTGCGGGGAGCCCAAGGCGCCCCATCGCGCTTGCAGCAAATGTGGTTTCTACAAAGGCAGAGAGGTCCTGAAGGCAGAATGAGGGAAGACTTTCAGGCGCCTCTCCATGGTCTCTCCAAGGCTCATGGCTCCAAAGCCAGAGTAGCCATCAGGGGGACGGGTTCCTATGTGCCTACAAGAGTGGTTCCCAACTCCTTCTTCGAGTCCTTGGTGGATACGAACGATGAGTGGATAAGGAGCCGCACTGGAATAAGAGAGAGGAGGATGGTTCAGCCTGGTCAAGCCTTGACGGACATGGCTCTCCCCGCTGCGGAGAGGGCCTTGGATATGGCGGGGATAGGGGCCAATGAGCTGGGGCTGATTGTGGTGGGGACGGTCTCGGCCGACATGATCACGCCATCTGCAGCTTGTATTCTTCAGCATCGGTTGGGAGCCAAAAGGGCTTTCGCTTTCGACATCAATGCGGCTTGTCCAGGGTTCATCTATGCCCTCTCAGTGGCAAGAAGCCTCATGAGGGAGAACGGGCTGGAGTACTCATTGGTTGTGGGTGGAGAGGTCATTTCCAATCGCATAGATTATGGGGACAGGAGCACCTGTGTGCTTTTCGGGGATGGGGCCGGGGCAGTGGTGTTGGGTCCCTCCAACGGCAACGGCGAAGGGGAGATCCTCTCCGTTCACCTTCACTCAGACGGTTCGCTCTGGGAACTCCTCCAACTTCCGGGTGGTGGCTCGAGAAATCCCCCCAGCCAGGAGATGCTGGACCGAGGAATGCATTTTCTCAAGATGCAGGGCAACGAGGTCTTCAAGCACGCTGTGAGAAGCATGGTAGAGGCTGCTCAGGAGGCCATGGAGGCAAATGGCATAGGCCCCAATGACCTTGATTGGTTCATCCCCCATCAGGCGAATATGAGGATAATGGAGCTTGTAGCCCAGAAGCTCGAGATCCCGCCTGAGAAGGTGATAGTGACGGTGGACAAGTACGGGAACACTTCTGCAGCATCCATCCCGACTGCCTTGGATGAGGCCGTGAGAGGGGGAAGGATAAGAAAGGGAGATCTGATTTTGGTGGACTCCTTTGGGGCTGGTTTCACCTGGGGAGCTGCTCTCTTCAGGTTTTGAGGGGCTAGAGTCGAAGAGGTGGATCATGGGAAAGAGGGTTGCTCTTTTGTTCCCGGGTCAAGGATCCCAGTATGTTGGAATGGGTAGGGAACTCCTGGCCGAGTTCCCATCGGCGAGGATGGCCTTCGAGGAGGCAAGCGACACCCTTGGAGAGGACTTGATGGAGCTCTGCCTCGAAGGTCCCGAGGAAAAGCTCACCTTAACAGCCAATGCGCAGCCTGCCATACTCACCCTCAGTGTGGCCATCTTGAGGGTGGTGAGGCAGGAGTTCGATCTCGAGGAAGTCTGCGCGGCTGGCCATTCTCTAGGGGAGTATTCTGCCTTGGTGGCCGCTGGAAGTCTGGATCTCCCCAGTGCGGTGATGGCGGTGAGGAAGAGGGGAGAGTTCATGCAAGAGGCTGTGCCAGAGGGCCAGGGGGCGATGGCCGCTATATTGGGCTTGGAGGCAACTGAGGTCGACAGCCTCTGTCAGGAGATGGCAGGGAAGGAAGTGGTCGTTGCGGCAAACTATAATGGGCCTGGCCAAGTAGTGATCTCCGGCCACAAGTCTGCAGTAGAGAGGGTATGTCAGGCAGCAAAGGAAAGGGGGGCGAAGAAAGTGGTGTCCCTGCAGGTGAGCGCACCTTTCCACTCCCCTCTTCTGGCTCCTGCGGGGGAAAGGCTCAGGAAGGTCTTGGAGTCGATCCCCTTCAAAGATCCTGCATTTCCCGTCATATCCAATGTGGATGCGGCCCCTTATCCTTCCAGGGATTCCATGGTGGAAATACTGGCCAGACAGGTAAGCAGCCCTGTGAGGTGGGAAGAGAGCATGAAAGTCCTGTCCTCGATGGGCGTGGATATGGCTGTGGAGCTGGGACCAAAAAAAGTTCTGGTGGGCCTCATCAAGAGAATTGTTCCTGGCCTTGCGGCCTTCCAAGTGGAAGACAAGGCCGGATTGAAGGCCCTGGAGGCTGCCCTGGGCTGAGGAGGTGAGGCAAGTGGGCTTGGAATGGGACATGAGGGACCAGGTGGTCCTTGTCACTGGGGGCTCGAGGGGGATAGGCAGGGCCATAAGCCTGCTGATGGCCAAAGCTGGAGCTCAGGTTGTGGTCAACTATCAAAAAAATGAGGAGGCAGCGAGATCCCTGGAAGAGGAAGTGAGATCGTCCGGAGGGAAACTGGAGCTCAAAAGGTTCGATGTGGCAAGCCCGGATGAGGTCCAGAGGGCATGTCAGGAGATCATGGAATCCCACGGTAAAGTGGACGTGTTGGTGAATAATGCTGGAATAACGAGAGACCAGCTCTTTGTCCGCATGAAGCCCGAGGAGTGGCGCGAGGTGATGCGGGTCAATCTCGACGGAGCATTCCTGTGCAGTAGGGCAGTTGCTCGCTCCATGATGAAGAGAAGGAGCGGATGCATCATAAACATCTCTTCCATAGCTGGCATTGCTGGAAATGCTGGTCAGGCCAACTATTCTGCGGCCAAAGCGGGACTGGTGGGGCTCACAAAGGCCCTAGCAAAGGAGCTCGCCCCCTGGTCCATAAGGGTGAATGCAGTGTGTCCCGGATTCATAGAGACTGAGATGACCGGGAGACTTCCCCAGAAGGTGAAGGACGAGGTCTTGAGATCCATCCCCCTGGAGAGGTTTGGAAGCCCAGAGGATGTCGCCTGGGCTGTGGCATTCTTGGCATCTCCCATGGCACATTACATAACCGGCGAGATCTTGAATGTCAGTGGGGGTCTTTACATGTGAGCACTAGGAAATGGCCCTTCTCGGGGTTTGTTTGGGTGATCAAGGAAGGGCCTTTGAGAAGGAGAAGGATCCCGGCCATAGGGGGTCCCAGCGAAAAACAGCTGAGGAGGTGATGTGGAATGGCAGATATAGAACAGATTACGCGAAGACTGAAAGAAATCATAGCCGAGCAGTTGGGTATAAGCGAGGAGGAGATAGTGCCCGAAGCCTCCTTCGTGGATGACCTTGGGGCGGACTCTCTGGATCTGGTTGAGCTTATAATGGCCCTGGAGGAAGAGTTCGACATGGAGATCTCGGATGAAGACGCGGAGAAGATCCAGACAGTTCAAGATGCCATCAATTACATAGCCGAAAGGGTCTGAAATAGGCCTTAAGCAGGCTCGGCCTTTCTCTTTTTGGCATCTTCCCTGGTTTCGCCTCGAGCTATTCTTCCACGGACCAATGGGTGTGTCCTGGAAGGTGAGATTCCGGCACACACCCATCCGTAGGTCCTGTTAAAATGTAGATATGGAGAAAAGAGTCCCCATTGCCATAGGAGCGGATCACGGTGGCTTCGAGCTCAAAGAGGAGATAAAGCCCCTTTTGGAGGAGCTCGGCTTCACGGTCATAGATGTTGGCACCCTGAGCCAGGAGTCAGTCCACTATCCTTCTTTCGCTGCCCAAGTGGCTCGCCTCATATCCTCTGGAGAGGTGGAGAAGGGCATCCTCATATGTGGAACTGGTATAGGGATGTCCATTGTGGCCAATCGTTTCCCAGGGGTGAGGGCAGCCCTCTGCCACGATCTTTACACGGCTATAATGAGTAGGAGGCACAACGATGCCAATTGCCTCGCACTGGGAGGGAGGATCCTTGGCAAGGAGCTGGCAAAGGAGATAGTGAGGGTGTGGCTTGAGACCCCTTTCGATGGAGGAAGGCACCGAGATAGGCTGTGCATGATAGAGGAGTTGGAGAGAGAACTGGGAAGAGCCCACGAGGGGGAGTGAAGAGTGTCAAGGCTTTGGCAGGTGGATCCAGAAGTAGCTCAAGCCCTGACGGATGAGCTGGAAAGACAAGAGAAGAGACTTGTGCTCATAGCCTCTGAGAACTATGCCAGCGAGGCTGTCCTCGAGGCTCAGGGCGGGGTGATGACCAACAAGTATGCCGAAGGATACCCAGGGAGGAGGTATTACGGCGGGTGCGAGCACGTGGACAAGGTGGAACGGCTCGCTGTGATGAGGGCGATGGAGCTTTTCGGGGCCGAACATGCCAATGTTCAACCAGTCACCGGTTCAGCCGCGAACATGGCCGTGTATTTGGCCACACTCAAACCAGGGGATAGGATCCTGGGAATGAGGTTGGCCCATGGAGGGCACCTGACCCACGGCGCCCAAGCGAGCTTCTCGGGGAAGCTCTATCACGCCGTTTCTTACGGTGTGAGAAGAGACACTCAGATGCTCGATTACGAGGAGATCAGGGAGATAGCTAGGGCCACAAAGCCGAGAATGATAGTGGCAGGGGCCAGCTCCTACAGCAGGATCCTGGATTTCGAGGCCTTCGCCGACATCGCCAAGGAAGTGGGTGCCTATCTGATGGTGGATATGGCCCACATAGCGGGGCTTGTGGCCTGTGGGCTTCATCCGAGCCCAGTGCCCTATGCCGACTTCGTCACAGCCACAACTCACAAGACACTGAGGGGACCGAGGGGTGGTTTCATACTGTGCAAGGCCAAGTACGCTCAGGCCATAGACGCGGCAGTTTTCCCCGGCATTCAAGGTGGCCCCCTCATGCACGTCATAGCAGCAAAGGCCGTGGCCTTCAAGGAGGCCATGAGCGAGAATTTTCTCCTCTACCAGAAGCAGGTCTTGGTCAATGCCAAGAGACTGGCTTCAGAGCTCCAAGGGCTAGGCTATGATATCGTCTCAGGGGGGACTGACAATCACCTCTTCTGCGTGGACTTGACAAAGAAGGGGATAACTGGTCAGGAAGCCGAGGAGGCCTTGGACAGAGCCGGCATCACGGTGAACAAAAATGCCATACCATTCGATCCATTGAGCGTGCAAGTGACAAGCGGCATAAGGATCGGCACCCCAGCTGTGACAACTAGGGGTATGAAGGAAGAGGAGATGTGCCTCATTGCAAGATGGATCCACGAGGTCCTGAGCGCTCCCAGGGATGAGGGGGTAGCGGCTAGAGTGGGAGGGCAAGTGAAGGAGCTGTGCGGGAGATTCCCTGTGTATCCTGAAAGAATGGGAACCAAGTAAGAGTTCTCCCTCCCCATGACCGGGATCGGATCCGGGGCAATGAGATGGCAGGTGGCGCGATAGCGAACCCCTCGACCTTCATCGGGCCTTCGATGGGGGAATAACCCCATGGAGAGAACACCTGGAGCGTTCAGGGGCTTCGGGGGAAAACCCTAGATCAGGGTGGGCCACCACGGAGATTCTAGGCGGAAATGGAGAGGGAGTGACAGTGTGAGCAGGCTTTCCTGGGACGAATACTTCATGGAGATAACGAAACTAGTCTCCTGTAGGTCCACCTGTTTGAGGAGACAGGTAGGGGCCCTGCTGGTCAGGGACAGGCAGATCCTGGCCACGGGTTACAATGGACCCCCTAGGGGTCTTCCCCATTGCGATGAGGTTGGCTGTCTCAGGGAATTGAGCGGAATCCCATCGGGCCAGAGACACGAGCTTTGCAGGGGCCTTCATGCAGAGCAAAATGCCATAATACAGGCAGCGGTCCACGGTGTGAGCATAAAAGGGGCTACCCTCTATACCACCACTCACCCCTGTGTAATATGCTCCAAGATGATAATAAATGCGGGCATCTGCCGCGTGGTATACTGGGACGGTTACGCGGACGAACTTTCCAAGGAAATGCTCTGCCAGGCGGGAATACCTGTGGAGAGGTTGAACGAGGAGGCCCCATGAAATGCCCCTACTGTCGGTCGCTGGAAAATAAGGTCATAGACTCGAGGCTTTCCAAGGAAGGCGACTCCATAAGAAGGAGAAGGGAGTGCCTGAGCTGCCAGAGAAGATTCACGACCTACGAGAGGGTGGAAGACATCCTGCCCATGGTGATAAAGAGGGATGGCTCGAGGGAACCCTTCGACAGAAACAAGATCATGATCGGTCTCAAGAAGGCCTGCGAGAAGAGACCCATCAGCATTGAGGTTTTGGAGGAGGTGACCTCGAGCATAGAGCGCCACTTCCAGGACCTAGGAGAGAAGGAGATCCCGAGCTCCGCCATAGGGGAGATGGTCATGAAGGCCCTCTACCGGCTGGACGATGTTGCCTATGTCCGCTTCGCCTCTGTGTACAGGCAGTTCAAGGACATCACCCAATTCATAGAGGAGGTGAAGGAGCTTCTGGCCAATAGCCAGAGGCGGTCCCAGGAGGGTCCCAAGGAGTGAATGGAAGTGGTAGCTGCTGCTATAATATCTGGGACTGGGCCCAATGGACCATGGCTCCATAACGGGTGCCTAGAGGCCCTGCAGAGGGTTTGTGTCTCGCCTGGATCTGGGGATAAAGTGAAAGAGGAGCATCAGTCCTAGGGAGCGGAGGTCTCGGGAGGTGTTCACTGGCCTCATCCAAGATGTGGGCCTGGTGAGGAAGATCGACAGGGCAGGAGAGCTCGTCAGGCTCACTATCCAGAGTTCCCTTGTGGAGGAGGGCTTTGAGCTCGGTGAGAGCGTTGCGGTAGATGGTGTTTGCCTGACTGTGGTGTCAATTGGACCGAATTGGTTCCAGGTAGAAGTGTCGCCCGAAAGCCTCGAGAGGACCACTCTCGGGGAGGTGGAGGCGGGGATGCCCGTGAATCTTGAGAGGGCTCTCAGGCTTTCGGACAGGTTGGGAGGGCATCTGGTCACGGGTCACGTGGATGGGGTGGGGGTGCTGAGGAGGCTCCGCAAGGGCCAGAGACACGTGGAAGTGGAGGTAGCTGTCCCATCGCACCTCGGCCGCTATCTCGTGGAGAAGGGGTCCATAGCGGTAGATGGAATAAGCCTCACCATAAACAAGTGCGGCCAGGACTGGTTCGGCCTCACCCTGATTCCCCACACTATAGCCAGGACCACATTGGCAGTGAAAGGGGTTGGGGCTAAGGTTAACATAGAGTGCGACATCCTCGGAAAATACGTGGAGAGACTCCTCGGGCACCGCATGTCCAAGCCCTCGAGCGAGGGCATAACAGAGGAGATGTTGAAGAGACTAGGCTTTGTGAGGTAAGACTGGTCGATAAACAGGATGAGAAAAAGAGGTCAAGGGATCGGAGGTGAGGAAGATGCCCTTTGCTACAGTAGAGGAGGCCATCAAGGAGATTCGAGAGGGACGGATGGTGATTCTCGTGGATGATGAGGACCGGGAGAATGAAGGGGACCTCACCATGGCTGCCGAGAAAGTTACCCCAGAGCATATAAACTTCATGGCCAAGTACGGAAGGGGCCTCATATGCGTCTCCATGACCGAGGAGAGGGCTCAAAAGCTCAATCTCCCCCCCATGGTCCAGGACAATACCAGCCCTTTTCGGACGGCCTTCACTGTATCCGTGGATGCCAAGAGGGGGATAACAACTGGCATCTCAGCCTATGACAGGGCGGTGACCATTCAGACCCTGGTGGATGAGAGGACGACCCCCCAGGACCTCGTGAAGCCAGGCCACATATTCCCCCTCATTGCCAAGCCCGGGGGGGTTCTTGCCAGGACTGGCCAGACAGAGGGCTCGGTGGATCTAGCGAGACTTGCTGGATTGAAACCCATGGGCGTGATCTGCGAGATAATGAAAGAGGATGGGACCATGGCCAGAAGGCCAGATCTCGAGATCTTTGCCCAGGAGCATGGCCTCAAGATAGTGACGATTGCCGACCTCATAAGGTACAGACTCCAGCACGAGAGGCTGGTGAGGAGGGTTGCGGAGACCACTCTCCCCACCCATATAGCTGGTGAGTTCAAGGCAATAGCTTACGAGAACGATGTCGATCCCAATGAGCACTTGGCCCTGGTCCTGGGTCAGTGGGATCCCGAGGAGCCAGTTCTGGTGAGGGTCCATTCCGAGTGCGTCACCGGGGATGTCTTTCACTCCATGAGGTGCGATTGTGGGGAGCAGCTCCATTTGGCCCTCAAAATGATCCAGAAAGAGGGCAAGGGCGCCTTGGTCTACATGAGACAGGAGGGCAGGGGCATAGGACTTTGCAATAAGCTTCGGGCCTATGTGCTTCAGGACCAAGGGAAGGATACAGTGGAAGCGAATCTCGAACTGGGTCTTCCCGTTGACCAGAGGGATTACGGAGTGGGAGCCCAGATCCTCATGGACCTGGGTATAAAGAGGATGCGCCTCATGACCAACAATCCCACCAAGTACGTGGCACTAGCTGGGTACGGGCTGGAGATCGTGGAGAGGGTGCCCTTGGAGGTGAGGCCAAATCAGAAAAATTTGAGATACCTCATGACAAAGAGGGATAAGATGGGCCACATTCTCCAGCTCAAGTGAAAGAGGCAGAAAAGGAAGCTTGGGACGCTCGAGCATCAAGGTTTCCAGTGGAGGTTTCTTCATGCCGAATCTTTACGAGGGAAACATAAGGGCGGATGGACTTAAGATCGCCATAGTGGCGAGCCGTTTCAACGAGTTCATAACGGCCAGGCTCATAGAGGGTGCTATAGATGCCCTGGTGAGACATGGAGCAAGGGACGAGGACATCCACCTCATAAGGGTCCCGGGTGCTTTCGAGATTCCATCAGTTGCCAGATGGGCGGCCTCGAGTGGAAAATTCCATGCGGTCATATGTCTCGGTGCAGTCATAAGGGGGGCAACGCCCCACTTCGAATACATAGCCGCAGAGGTCTCCAAGGGGGTGGCCTTGGTGGCCATGGAATCCCGAGTGCCTGTGGTATTCGGGGTCCTCACCACAGATACCTTGGAGCAGGCTATCGAGAGAGCAGGCTCCAAGGCTGGAAACAAGGGATTCGACGCTGCCATGGCGGCCATGGAACTCGTGGATCTGAGGAAGAAGCTCGAGGCATAGGGCACAAGGAAGGGGTGTTCTCGAGAGGTGTCCGACAGCCAAGTGGCGAGGCGTGTTATGGGATCCTCGGGGCGTAGCCCCGGATTTGGACCATGAAATGGGTGCGAGGAGAAGAGCCAGAGAGCTGGCACTCAAAGCCCTGTACAGAGCTGACCTCACAGGGGAAGACATGGTGAAGAGCCTGGATTCTGTGATGGAGCTCCTCACAAGGGGAGACCCTGGCGAGGATCTCCCTTCCAGAGGGACCCAGGAGCCGGTGTCCAGGGAGGTCTGGGAGTTCGCGAGGAGGCTCGTGTGCGGGGTAAAGGAGAAGCTCCCTGTCCTCGATGAGGTCATAGATGAAAGCGCGGAGCACTGGAAGCTCGAGAGAATGACCATAGTGGACAGGAACATACTCAGGCTTGGGGCCTATGAGCTACTTTTCTGTCCCGATATTCCCGAGAGGGTAAGCCTGAATGAGGCGGTGGAGTTGGGAAAGAAGTTCGGAACTGAAGACTCTCCCTCCTTTGTAAACGGGATTCTTGACCACATTCTCAAAATTGGTAAGCCTGAGCACTCCCAGGAGATGCCTGGCTCAGAAGGGGTTGCTGGGACAAGGAGTTGAGTGCGATAAGTATTAGGCTCCCTGGTTAAGGTCCTGGCAAGGGACCTCTGGCCGAAAAGGATCGGAGGGAAATTCATGCGAATAGTCGTTGTGGGGGCCAGCGAGACGGGCTTCCACTTGGCGCAGGTGTTATCTAGAGAGGGCCACGAGGTGGTGGTTGTTGAGGTGAGGGAGGAGGCCGCCAGAAGGATGAGAATGGCCTTGGACGTTGAGGTCATTGTTGGAAACGGCGCTGACCCCAACGTCCTGGAGGATGCTGGTTTGTTGAGGGCGGACATGGTGATAGGAGTGACGGATAAGGATGAAGTGAACCTACTTTGCTGCTTCATGGCTTCACTGACATCGAGAATGACCACAAAGGTGGCGAGGATAAGGGATCAGGCTTACAGGACTGCTGTGGAGAGGCTTGGAGGGCATCCCTTCGCAGTGGACCTCTGTCTCAATCCCGAATACGAGACTGCCTTAGCTGCCTTGCGGCTAATGGAGATTCCAGGCGGTAGAGAAGTGGCGGAGTTCGCAGAGGGGAGGGTCTTGCTAGTAGCTACATCCGTGGACAGGTGGAGCCCCTTCGTGGGGCGTGCTCTGGAAGAGGTCCAGGAAGGAGTCTCCCCTGGGGGAAAGATCCTGATAGCTGCCCTCAAGAGGGAGACTCAGCTCATAATCCCCCATGGGAAGGATCTAGTGAGGGAAGGGGACGAGGTGTTCCTAGTGGCCGAGAGGCAAAGTGTCATGAATGCCCTGGAGGCCATGGGCAAGCGTCTCGAGAAGCCCCAGAAGGTGATTGTTTATGGGGCGAGCAAGATAGCGCAGTACCTCGCATACCTTTTGGAAGAAGGCCAATTTGCTGTCAAGTTCATATGCTCGGATGAGACCCTGTGCAACCGACTCCTGGGAGAGTTGAGAAGGGTGGCTGTGCTTTGCGGAGAGGGGACAGATCAGGATCTCCTTTTGGAGTTCAATGTGGCGGATGTGGATTACTTTGTATCCGCCTCGGAAGACGAGGAAGAAAATGTCCTGGTCTCTCTTCTGGCCAAAAGACTTGGGGCCAAAAGGACCATGGCCCTCGTTTCCCGACTCTCGTATGTCTCGCTGGTTTCCAACCTCGGGGTGGATGTGGTGCTCAATCCTCAAGTGGCATCGGTGGACAGGGTGCTTCGCCTTACAAGAAAAGGGGATGTGCTCAGGGTTGCCACCCTTGGAGCTGATGCGGCCGAGGCTATGGAAGCTGTGGTGGGCTCGAGCTCGGAGCTTGCGGGAAAGCCCCTGAGGGAGGTCAAGTTCCCTAAAGACGCCATAATAGGTGCAGTGGTCAGGAAGGATGGAGTCATAATCCCCCACGGAGACACAGTGCTTTACGGAGGAGATAGGGTGGTCATTTTCGCTAAGAGGACGGCGGTAAAAGAGGTGGAGTGCCTTCTGCAAGGGGAGTCCTGAGGCCTTCCAATTCCTTGTCTCCCTTTAGCCCAAGCGAGATATCTGAGCCAATGTGCAGGATCCCGAGTTAGAGTTCTCGTCTCGGGCTTTGGCAGCCCCAGACAGGAAGCCCACAGAAGTCCATAATCCGGAGATGAATGGTCGCCTCTCCCGTTCGGGCCTCACGAACACCCGAGGTGTCCCACACTAAAGTTTTCCACGATATATCCGATAAAAGCCTTTGGGGCGTGCTCGATTCCCCAGTAAAGAGATAGGAGGAGAAGGAAATGGGGTTTTTCGATTGGAAGGATGACTACAGCGTGGGGGTCAAAGTGATGGACCAGCAGCACAAGAGGCTCGTGACCCTTGTCAATGAGCTATTTGAGGCCATGCAGAGGGGATCTGGTAACCAGGGGGCAGCCAAGGTCCTGAGGGGACTTCTGGATTACACCAAAACTCATTTCGGCACCGAAGAGGACCTGATGAAGGCTCACTCATACCCTGGGTTCATTGCCCACAAGAAGCAACATGACGACCTGACGGAACAAACGATGGATCTTTCCAGGGCTGCCCAAGAAGGTCGGCTCACTGTAGCAATCGATACGAGCAAATTTCTCAAGGAGTGGCTCGCAACCCACATCCTGGGCTCGGACAAGCTTCTAGGCAACTACCTCCAGAGGAAGGGAGTGGCCTGAAAGCCAGGGTCATTGTGGAAAACCCAATCTCCCCTCAGCCGGGAGGCCGGGGGAAGCAACTTTTGGGCGAAGCGAGTATGTTCCCCAAGGGCGTGCGGAGCCCGCCCTTCCGAGACGTGGTCAACCCCAGGTCACGGGCTTTGCGGGGAAAGGCCGCGAGATAACGCGAACGGTGGTTTTCGCGGAGGGATGCGCTCTGCGCGTCCGCATAACAAGGCCTTGCGCAAACCCGGGCATTTCTTGGCGGACCGGGAGGACCGGATGCCTCCGAGGGTTGGGGTGATCGACAAGGTGGCCTAACGGGGATGACGTGTCGGTGGTAACTTGCCCCGGCTTTCGGGCGTGCGGAGCCCGCCCCTCCGCGACGTGGTCCGAGCGAGGTCACGGGCCTTACCGGGG